>Ga0210401_10007579_pt1 | contig 10868 bp, 11 predicted proteins | sample IncBWH32MmetaG_FD_150866 | JGI IMG/M metagenome (GOLD analysis project Ga0210401, IMG submission 150866) | Forest soil microbial communities from Barre Woods Harvard Forest LTER site, Petersham, Massachusetts, United States - Inc-BW-H-32-M | ecosystem: Environmental > Terrestrial > Soil >... | reverse complement strand
ACGTTGCGCTTCCTGTTCATCCAAGGGGTCGAACGCGCCCACCAGCAGAATCACCGGAATGTGCTTGAGCGCCGGATCATCTTTGACATACTTGCAGACTTCATAGCCGTTGCGCACCGGCATGAAAATGTCGGCCAGCACCAGGTCGGGGTTCATGTCGGGGATTCGGCGCACGGCGGCTTCGCCGTTGCCGACCGACACGACGTCAATACCGCGCTCTTCAAATGCGAGCGAAACCATCTTCTGGATGTTTGTATTGTCGTCGGCGACCAGAATCTTCGGCACTGGACCCTCGAAGGGCGCAAGCACAGTTCGGCTGCCCCCTTTTGCTACAACCATTGCAGCATTCCCCCCATAGCGCGTCAACAAACACAATCGTGCATGGTGCTTGAGTTGTTAGTAGGGGGTACGCTTCCGGGGGCGTTCCGGCAAGGCGATTCCGGTCGACGCTCGAAGGCCGTTTTCAGGCCCCCAAAGGCGTGGATTTACAGCGGTAAAAGGGGCCGGGGCTTAGAAGGGATTCAGTTTTCCGATTCCCTTTTTCTTCTTGCTGGAGGAGTCGTCTTTGCCAGCCGGTGCCGCCTGCTGCGTTGCCGGGGCCGGCGCAGGAGAGTTGCTGCCGGTCTGGGGGGCTGTCGAAGAGCTATCGGCCGCCGCCCCGCTCTGCGATGGAGGATCGCCCGCCGCGGGAGTTGCGGAAGTCGTGATCTGATCTGCTGCCCCGGTGACGCCGCTTGATCCCTCATTCGAACCCGCATTCGAATCCGCTGCGGGAGCCGTGGTCGCAGCATTGGCTGGATCAGCTGCCGCGGTGCTCGAGGTAGTCGGGGCATTCACGGTGCCGTTTTCGGTGATCGGCCCGCCGCCTGTGTCGACCGGTGTCCCTGGCACAACCGTGCTGTCAGCACTCGAACCGCCCGGCGTCGCGCTCGAAGTCGCCAGATTGAACTGCGGCCCCGTCGTCGAAGTCTTGAGCACATCCGCTGCCGAAATCGAATTATCCGGCGGAGTCAGATTCGGAGCGCCCACTTGCGCGGCCATCGAAATATCCGGCGCGCCGTGCAGCATGCTCATCGAACTCTTCATCAACCCGTTCTGATGGTGCGCTTTGACGTACTCGGCCTGTTTCTGTTCCCGCTTCATCGCCACCGGGTCGGCCGCCGGCACGGCCATTCCCATCGCTTTGAGCTGCTCCTTCGCCTGCGCCGCGCGCGGCGAAAGCGGATAGTTCGTTACAATCTGGGCGAGCACGCGCCCCTGCAGGTCGGACCAGTGGTTTTTATCGTCTTCGTTTTTCGAAACTTTCTTCGCGGTGGCGTAGATGCTCGAGAGCATCCAAAGCGCTTCATCGCTCTCGCTGTAGAGCGGATACCGCTGCGTCAAATCGATCAAGCGCGCCGCCGATGCGCGATAATCGGGTCGCAAGTAATAAAACCGCGCCACCTTGTAATCGCCGTCCGCGATCACTTCCTGCACGTCGCGCAACTTCTGCTCTGCCGACGGAGCGTACTTGCTGTCCGGATACTTCACCATGAAAGTCTGAAACTCTGCTTCTGCGCTCAACGCTTCCGAATCATCCCGATCAGACTTGCCCATCATCTTGTAATGCGCCATGCCGATCTGCATCTGCGAGTACGAGTCTTCGTCCGTCATGAAAGGGAAGAACACTACGAAGCTCTTGTATTCGCCGATGGCCTGGGTCAGGTTGGAAACGCCGCCCTCGGCGTAATAGGCATCCGCCTTGGCCAGCTTCGCTTTTGCGAGGTATTCGCTGTCCGGATAGGTGTTGATCAGCACGTCGAGGCTGAGCCGCTCTTCTTCGTAGCGTTTGTGCTTGAAGTCAGTCATCGCCCGGTCGTAGAGCACCTTGTCAGGCTCTGACGAGGGCTGCGCCGCCGGAGCCGCTTGTTTCGGCTTGATGACTTTCACCTTGCCCTGACCGTAGGCACTCGCACACGAAAGGACCGCCAGGCACATCCCCGCAGCCGCCACGAAAAAGCGATCTGACCTCATGAAATCCTAGGCTCCTTTCCTCGACCGCCGGCTGGGCATAGCCGAAACCCGCGCAACTGTTCTTGCCGGGCGCTTTCCCTGCGCCAGTGACGCGGCTTCAAGCGCAACGCTCCGCATTCTGCGGATCGCCTCGGCCGGATCAGGCGAGCGAAAGATCGAAGTCCCTGCGATGAACGTGTTCGCACCGGCGCGCGCCAGTTCCGCTGCGTGTTCGAGCTCGATGCCGCCATCGACCGCAATTCGGAACTTCCCGCCCCGTTTTTCGCGAAGCTCGCTTAACTCATGCACTTTCTGCGTCGCGCGCGGGATGAATTTTTGTCCTCCAAAGCCAGGGTTAACCGACATCACCAGAACCGTATCCAGCTTGTCGAGCACATCGGTCAGCATCGCCACCGGAGTCGCCGGATTGATCACCGCGCCGGCCTCTGCGCCTGCCTCCCGGATCATCGCCAGAGCGCGATCCAGATGCACGGTCGCTTCTTGATGGACCAGCACCCGGTTTCCCCCGGCTCTCACGAACGCGTCGATATACATCTCGGGATTCTCGATCATCAGATGCACATCGATTGGCAGGCGGGTTGCCTTCCTCAGGGACTCTAAAACGGGGATTCCGATCGTAAGATTGGGGACGAAGTGGCCGTCCATCACATCGAAGTGGATCAGGTCTGCTCCGCCCGTCTCGACCGCGAGTATTTCCTCGCCCAACCGGGCGAAGTCGGCCGCCAGCACCGACGGCGCAATCTCAATCCGTTCATAGGCCATGTTTAGCCGAATCTTAGCACGTTGGCCTGTTTGCCGCGCTCTGACTTTTGTTCCGTCCGGCCTTGCGCTTTTGCGCCGGATCGGTCTCTATCTGGGCCTTCCGGTGGAAATTTTCGGCGGGGCAAAAGGCCTACTCCGCCACCTGCAACTCGATCGGCACGCTGGCATCGACCCGCTGCCCGTGCGCCGGGGCCTGATCGACAACCACGCCATGCAACACGCCAGGCGCCTCAACCAACGTCAACTTCGAGACACGCAATCCCGACGCTCCCAGCTTCGCCTCGGCCGCAGCGACGGTCTGATTCGTCAACACCGGCATCACAAAGGCCGACGGAGGTGCGTCGGCCGAGACCAGTAAATTCTCATGGGGACTGGTGGCATTCGCAGTCCCTGGAACGGGATCCTGCTCGAGTACTGTGTCCTCTGGCTGCCCCGGAAGATAAGCGGTCGATTCCTCGCCCAGTTGCATTCCACTACGCATCAACTCGATTCGCGCCGCGCGCTCGCTCTTGCCCTGGAGATCGGGAATCTGCACTTTTTGGGCGCCAAGGCTCAAGACCACATGCTCGTCGGCGCCGGCTTTCACATGCGTCTTGGGCGGAGGACTTTGCCGCACCACGGCATCCACCGGCAGGTTGCTGTAGACCCGGTCCTCGACCTTTAGCCCCACGCCAATACTTCCCAGCATCTGCCGCGCCTGATCTTGCGTCTTACCGACCACGTCCGGCAGCACGACTTCCTTGCCTTGAATCGCATAGCGCATCGCGATCAGAGCGCTCAAAAACGTCACCGACGCCAGCACAAAAATAATCAACGCCATCCGTGCCAGCCATTGGATTCGCTCTTTAAGTCCCATGGTTCGTCATTCTAACAGGGCAAAGCACCGGCTCACCCGTTGCTTATGATCAGCTAATTGCACTCACAGGCAATGACTGCTTCTGCCGCCGCTTTTGCGGCAGCAGCCATCGAAACAGAAGTGTCGCCACCGTGGCGCCGGCGGCCTGCGCCAGAACGAAAGGCAGTACATCTGACGGCTGGATTCCCGCAAACGTATCGCTCAAGGACCGCGCAATCGTTACGGCGGGGTTTGCGAAAGAGGTTGACGCCGTGAACCAATACGCAGAGGCAATGTAGGCCCCGACGGCCAAAGGAACTGTCCCCGGATGAGCACGCGAACAGCCCCAAATAACCGATAGCAGCCCGAACGTCGCGACAAACTCGCTGAGCACCTGCCCGGCACCACTCCGCGTGTGGTGCGAAAGCGCAATCAGCGGCAGACTAAACATGGCATGCGCCAAAACAGTGCCGCCTACCGCGCCCGCGCATTGCGCCGCGATATACGGCGCTACGTCCTTCCAGGCGATCCCACCCTCCAGAGCGTCGGCAAATGTCACCGCGGGATTCATGTGTGCGCGGGAAATCGGACCGAAACTAAGAATCAGCACGAACAAAGCTGCGCCTGTGGCAATCGTGTTTGCGAGTAGCGCGATCGCCACGTTTCCGCCCGCGAGCCGCTCTCCCATGATCCCCGAGCCGACTACGGCGGCAACAAGAAACCCGCTGCCCAGAAACTCAGCCGCCAAACGGCGCGAGAGGGGCACGTTCATCGCTTCCCGATCCAGTCGATTTGCTTTTGAATCGCCAGTTTGTCGAGGCTATCAAGGGGAAGACACAGAAAAAGGCTGACCCGCCGATCGAGCATCACATAGGCGTCTCGAAAGGCACGCTCGATCTGTTCCGAGGTACCCATCACCGCGGCGGGATCGGGAACACCCCAGTGCGCCGTCATGGGCTGGCCGGGCCAGATGGGGCAGATTTCTTTCGCCGCGTTATCGCACACCGTGAAGACGAAATTCATTTTCGGCGCGTCGGGTCTGGCGAACTCATCCCAGCTCTTGCTTCGAGCGCCTTCTGCGGGCAGGCTGGCCAGTTGTAATTGCTTCAGCGCTTCGGGCCGCACTTTTCCAGTAGGCATGCTCCCAGCGCTAAACGCCGTGAAGTTGGGCTGGCCCTTTTTGTTTAGGATTGCCTCGGCCATGATCGATCGGGCCGAATTTCCGGTACAAAGAAACAGCACGTTGTAGCGTCCTTGCATCGCTCGGCCTCAGATCGTCATTGGTTTGGTCGCGCGGACAAAAGCGCTCATGAATTTGCCGTCGACCTGCGACGCAATCACGTCCACGTCGATATTCTGTCCGGTAAGAAATTCGCGCGCATCCTCGACGCGATAAACACGCGTCGGTTCGACGTCGATATTCTCGAAACCAGCAGCGGCGAGCCTGGCGCGGTAGTCGCTTTCCTCGAGCGCGCCCGCAACGCAACCGATCCAGAGAAGCACGCTTTCGCGAATTTCGGGCGGGACGTCGCCGCGGGTTACAACATCAGAAACCGCAAACCTGCCGCCCGGCTTCAAAACGCGAAAGGCTTCGCGCAAGACGCGATCTTTGTCAGAGGAAAGATTGATCACGCAATTGGAGATCACCACATCGACCGAATTTTCGGGCAGTGGAACGCTCTCGATTTCGCCGCACAGAAATTCGACGTTTTCGATGCCTGCCTTACGCTTGTTCTCGTCCGCCAGTGCCAGCATCTCACGGGTCATATCGAGGCCGTAGGCTTTGCCCGTTGGCCCGACGCGCTTGGCCGACAACAGCACGTCGATCCCCCCACCCGATCCGAGGTCCAGCACCGTCTCGCCGCGGTTGAGCTTTGCAAGTGCCGAAGGATTGCCGCAGCCGAGGGAAGCCGCAAGTGCCTGTTCCGGAATCGGGTCGGTCTCGGAAGCGTCGTAAAGGTTCGAGCTGATTGGGTCGCACGTGCCTGGACGGCAGCAGGAGCCGCCCGCCGCCACTTGTTGGGCAGCTTGCCCGTATTTCCCCCTCACGCCTCGCTTGATCTCATTGCTCTCCATAGGTCCTCCTAGCGGCAAATCTGAACGATGGCTTCAGGCTTTAGCGCTTTATTCCGCGTGCAGCACTCGGCGTAGAGAAACTGCAAAAGCTCCTGAAGGGCATCGGCATTCGCGGTGTAATGGAGAAAGGTGCTTTCACGGCGCACGTTAACCAGGTCCTGCGCCTTGAGTCTCTCGAGGTGATGGGACAGCGTGGAGTTGGGAATGTCCAGTTCCTGCTGGATTTCGCCTACCACCAGCCCCTCGGGATGAGCCCAGAGAAGCAGCTGCATGATTCGCAATCGCGCCTCGGTGCCCATCGCGGCAAACATATCGGCGTATTTCAGGATCTGCTCGGTCGATTTCTTGGCTTTAGGACCCATATTTCGATAATTGCAGAAATATGGATTCCTTGTCAACCGCACCGCGGGCTCCGGGATTTGATTCTGCGCGCGCGAAAGCCTGGTCCTTTCAGGCAGCCTTCAGACCATCCTTACGATTTCTTTACGGCTTGGATTCATGTCTTGTCCAATCCGCCTCCCCTAAGGAATAAACCCGATTCCGCCTTAGCCGTCCATGTAATACAAACGATCTATGTGGGGATCCCTACATAGGGTTAGGCGGGTGCTCATCGCCGACGACAATCGGCGTGTGAATGACCTGATCCGCGTGTTCCTCTCGCAGCGGAGTGATCTGGAAGTCTTGGCGCAGACGGTGGACGGTCCGGAAACCATCTACGCCGCATTGCAGATCCGCCCTGACCTGATCATCCTGGACGTCGTGATGCCGGGATTAAACGGAATCGAAGTGGCTTCGGTTCTGAGGGAGCGGTTGCCGGACGCAAAGACAATCCTGTTTACGATGTACGACGACCACGTCGGAAAGCGTCTGGCCGAATGCGCCGGAGTCGATGTTGTCCTGCCAAAGGTGAACGGCCTCTCGGCTCTGTCAAAAGCGGTTGACGACCTGTTCGGCGCGGCAGATCCGGTACAGACGCTCACCCCCGTACTGGACCCGCAGTCTCCACAATAAAAAACCGAATATCTGCGTTCCAGCGCTGGCTGTTCTTGTTTGCCGTGAAATACCAAACTGCGCGCAGCCAACGCGAAAGAATTCCATTACGGCCGAGAGAAGGCAGGTGTATCCCAAGAGGGAAAAATGGCGGGCCTGCGGCGAATGGCAAATCAGCCGCGCTGTCGCGCCGCTTCCAAAACCTCAATCGATATACCGTTCGATCAAAACGACCGCAGCTGCTCCCCCTCATCAAAACTCTTCATCCTAATCGACGCACTTCTAGGGGTGCGACGTCTCCTCTGCTTGGCTGGTTGCGTCGGTTAGAAGATCTCCGTTGGTCGGGAGCTCTAGGGTTGGAAATCGTCGTGCGTCTGGCCAAATCACGAGATCCGCCTTTCTGATCGGGAGTGAGATCGTATAGAAGGGAATCGCAAAAAGAAAAACGGCGCTGCGACGATTCCGCAGCCCGTTCTCACCCTGAGGAACGAAGAGTGGTTCGTCTACGCCTAGTCGTAATATTCGGCGCCAAGGTGTGTGATCAGATCCTCGCCCATCATCCAGCGCAGCGTGTTTTTCAGCTTCATCAATTGAATGAACAAATCGTGCTCGGGGTAGAGTTCGGGAGCACACATCGGGCTCTTGAAATAGAAACTGAGCCATTCCTGGATGCCGTGCATACCGGAGCGCTGCGCCAGATCCATAAAGAGCGCAAGGTCGAGAACGATCGGCGCTGCAAGGATCGAATCGCGGCAGAGAAAATCGACCTTGATCTGCATCGGATAGCCGAGCCAGCCGAAAATGTCGATGTTGTCCCAGCCCTCTTTGTTGTCTCCGCGCGGCGGATAGTAGTTGATGCGCACCTTGTGTGTGAACTTGCCGTAAAGCTCAGGATAAACCTTCGGCTGCAGGATATATTCGAGCGCGCCAAGCTTCGATTCCTCCTTTGTCTTGAACGAGCCTGGATCGTCCAGAACTTCGCCGTCGCGATTGCCCAGAATGTTGGTCGAAAACCATCCGTCGAGTCCGAGCATGCGGGCCTTGAAGCCAGGGGAGAGGATTGTCTTCATCATCGTCTGCCCGGTCTTGAAATCCTTGCCGCAAAGAGGAACGCTTTTGGTCTTCGCGAAATCGACCAGAGCCGGAATATCGACCGTCAGGTTCGGCGCGCCGTTTGCGAAGGGAACTCCCTCGGCGATCGCGGCGTAGGCATAGAGCATCGAGGGCGCAATCGCTTCGTGATTCGACTTCATTGCCTTTTCAAACGACGCGAGATCCTTGTGGACGCTCTCCGCCTTCAGGAAAATCTCGGTCGACCCGCACCAGACCACGACGAGCCGGTCGAGCTTGTTCTTTTTCTTGAAGTCGCGAATGTCCTGGCGGATTTGTTCGGCGAGATCGAACTTGTTCTTGCCCTTTTTCACGTGCGTACCGTCGAGGTTCTTCACATACTCGCGGTCAAACGCCGCCTTCATCGGCTTGATCGTCTTGAGGAATTTCGCGGCCTTGTCGAGATGCTTGGATTCGAGCACGCCGGCCTTCGCAGCTGCTTCGTAGGCGTTGTCGGGGAAGGGGTCCCAGCCGCCGAAGACGATGTCCTTCAATTCGGCGAGTTTGATGAACTCTTTGATTTTCGGGACCCGCGACTCCGTGCGCCGGCCAAGGCGGATCGTGCCCATCTGGGTGAGCGACCCTACGGGAATGGCGTTTCCTCGCCGTACCAATTCGACGCCCGCCATTACGGTTGTACTTACCGCGCCCATCCCTGGCGTCAGCACTCCAAGTTTTCCTTTCGGGGGGGCGATACTCACAGGCCTGCGCATTCGAAATCCTCCCATTGGCAATTCGCTGCTCAATCCATGAACGGAGCAGCGACTGTTCCTTACAAGTTCAAAGATGATGGGTCATGCGCCAGGGAATTGCAAGCTCGCATTTATAGCGCATATTGTAAAGTATTGTTTTACAATATATGCATGCGAAACGCTAAGACTGTTTGCATCACACTGCCACCTGAACTGCTCAAGAAGGCGCAAAGAACGGCCGCGCGCGAAAGCCGCACCATGAGCGAACTGTTCCGCGAAGCCCTCCGTCACTACATCGGCCGAGGCGCTGGTTCTTCCAAGGCTGACCAGCAGGCCGAATTGGCCTCGGAAGACGATCGCAGCTCGAGCGTCTTGCATTCCTTCCGGATGGAAAAGCCGCTAAAGTAGCCGCTTCTCGCCATGGACAACACAACACATCGGCCGAGGTGGAAGACGCTCCTCGCCTTCGCGATCATCTATTTCGTGTGGGGATCGACGTTTCTTGCGATTCGCATCGGCGTCGAAAGAGTTCCGCCCTTTCTGTACGCCGCCATGCGATTCATCGCCGCGGGCGGGATTCTATTCGGCTGGATGGTCGCCTCCGGTGAACGCCGCCCGACCGCGCGCGAGTGGGCGTCTATATCCGTGCTCGCTTTCTTAATTTTCGTCGGGGACTACGGCCTGGTCTTTTGGTCCGAGCAGCGTGTCCCGTCCGGCCTCACATCGGTGATGCTGGGAACGATTCCGGCCTTCATGGCGCTCTCGGAAATCATCTTTCTGCGCACACAGCGGCTGACCATTCGTCTGGGTCTTGCGCTGTTGATTGGTTTCTGCGGAGTGGGTGTTTTGGTGAGTCGGTCGCTCAATTTTGGCGGCACGCCGATCGATCGCGTGGGTGCCATCGCTCTCACGTTGGCGTCCGTGAGCTGGTCAGTAGGAGCAGCGTTTTCAAAGAGACTCCCTCTGCCTGCCTCAAAAGCGATGAGTTCAGGAGCGCAGATGCTCACCGGCGGATTGATGCTGGCGCTGCTGGGCACGGCGTCTGGTGAATTTCGGGACTTGCATCTCGAGAAGATTTCGAGCGCGGCGTGGTGGGCTTTGACGTATTTGGTGTTGGCGGGATCGATAGTCGCTTTCACGGCGTACACATGGTTGATCCATCATGAATCGCCCACGAAAGTAGGCACGTACGCGTACGTGAATCCGGTGGTCGCCGTGATCCTGGGATATTTCGCGGTGGGCGAGCCGCTCGGCCTGCGAACGATCATAGGCACCTTGTGCGTATTGTTCAGCGTGGTCGTAATTACAACGTCGCCAAAAATGCCCGCGGCGGCGCCGGCTGCGGCGGCAGGGCGCAGTCGGACTTAGCGGGACGTTGCCGAGGGCGGAGGGACGTTGAGCTCCGGAACGTTATGTGGTTCGCATAGAGAATCCTGTTTGAAGTGCCTGTCGCGCCGATCGCCGGAACTGAACGATCGGTCGGGCGGTTCGCAGTAGTCAACCGCACGGGAAGCGCATCTACCAGTAATAGGAGGCGACGACCTTTGAAGAAGCCGGGGAATTAGCGACGACGTCAAAGTGAATCACCAGCTGAAGATTTTTCTTTTGCCAGTCTTTCGGCGCGTCGCGCAGAGCCGCAGCAAGCTGTTCGGGGCTGGCAATAAGCCGAGCGGCACCCTCTGTGCCGTATTGCAGGCAACCGCTGACCAGGATCAGCATCGAGTGTGTCTCGGGGTCGAAAGCGCGCGAGATCACTGCATAGTCTTCGTCGGTGTGATGCTGCAGCGTTTCGTGGTGCGGATACCAGTCGGTCGGTTTTCCGTTGTCGCGAATCATTCCGTACATCGCATCGTCGACGAAGAACCGGAACTTGTTCGTCACATCCGACCACTGCGTGCTGGAGTAGCCGATCAGCACCGTCGGTGTATTACGAAGGTCGTCGAGCGTGACGCCCTCGCTCATCCGCAGATTTACCGGATGATGCTGCTGCATCAGCATCGACGAAAGCTGGAACGCCGCGACCAGATCGCCTCCTCCGACGTATTGATCGGTTAGCAGCGTGAAGGCCCCGTTCGGCGTAGGAGCATGGGGGTTCGGCACGGGCACAAGCGCGTTCGAGCCGGGGAGATAAACCGGAGTCTCCGAGGTTGGTGAATAGACCGGAACATACGCCGGTACGATCAGGATCGGGTTCGAACTGTCGAAGAGCGGCTGCCAAAATTGATCGACGATCGTCTTGGTCGGACGTAAATCAAACCAGCTGAGCGAGGCAATCGCCGCGATGACAATGGCCGCCGTCAACAGCGCAGCTTTCAGGCGATAGCGCGGCGTGCGACGCGCTTCTACAACGAGCGTCGCCGCGTGGCCGTTCGTCCCAAGAGCAGCGGTTC
>Ga0210401_10007578_pt1 | contig 10868 bp, 16 predicted proteins | sample IncBWH32MmetaG_FD_150866 | JGI IMG/M metagenome (GOLD analysis project Ga0210401, IMG submission 150866) | Forest soil microbial communities from Barre Woods Harvard Forest LTER site, Petersham, Massachusetts, United States - Inc-BW-H-32-M | ecosystem: Environmental > Terrestrial > Soil >... | reverse complement strand
CTGCTATTTTGCGTCCGCCTCGACCGCCCGGTAGGCGTGCCAGGTGGCGTGTCCGAGCAGCGGATAGATCACGATCAGGCCGAGCATGCCGGTGGCAAGGCTGACCAGGAACAGCGCGAGCACGATGATCGCCCAGATCAGCATGACGCGGAGATTGTTCCAGACCAGCGCCATGCTCGAGCCCATTGCGGTCAGGGCATCGAGGGGCTGGTCCACCAGCATCGGAATGGAAAAGGCGCTGATTGCAAAGGAGAACGCCGCGAACAGCCCGCCGACGGCGGTGCCGACCGCGAGCATCGCCCAGCCGGTATCCGTGGTGAACAGCATTTTGGCGATGTGATCGAGACCCGGGAACGGCACGAGGCCAAAGAACAGCGCATAGATCAGCACGGCGGCGCGCATCCAGACCATCATCAGAAGGCAGAGCAGCACGCCCGTGAACAGGATCTGGCCGCCCGAGCGCGGCTTGACGAAGAAGAGGTTGCGCCAGCGCAGCGGCAATTTTTCCTCGATGCGGCGGCTCTTTTCATAGAGCCCGACAGCGAGGATCGGTCCCACCACCATGAAGCCGGCAAAGGTCGGAAACAGGATGTAGTCGCGGCCCGACGCGATCAGGGTGCCGACAAAGGCGACCGAGATCAGGAAGATGAGGAGGCCGTAGACGATGCTCATCGCGGGCTGGGTGGTGAAATCGCGCCAGCCCTGCGCCAGCCATTTGAAGGGATCGCTGGTCGAGAGCGCACGCACCCAACGGTTGTTGGTCGGCAGCGGCGGCGATACGGACGGGATGATCGTCATGACGCGTCTCCTGGCGTCTTCGGTGAACAGGAGGATTCCGCGGCGCTGAAGCGGCCGCGATCGGCGCTGCCTTCGCCTTGCCGCACATGGGTCACGCATGCCGGTTGCGAAGAGATGGCGACGTAGATCAGATGCGCATTGGCCGCGATCACGACCGCGACCGCGACCGCAATCCAGAGCCAAAGCTGGACCCGCCGGCGGCGTGGTGGCTCGCTCTGCAAGGCCAGACCGTTCATCACGTCGTTCATGGCTTCATCCGCTTGTCGAGCAGATACAGCGTCAGGATCTTGCGGTCGAGCTCGGACAGGCGGCCTTCCCAGGTCGGCATATGGCCCTGCCGCCCGCCCCAGATCGTGGTGTCGATGGCTTCCAGGTCGCCGCCATAGATCCAGAACTTGTCGGTCAGGTTGGGCGCGCCGAGCTCGGGATTGCCCTTCGCATCATTGCCGTGACAGGCCACGCAATTGGCGGCAAAGATCTTCTGGCCGGCCTCGACGTTCTTCGGGTCGAGCTCCTTCGAGCCGGGGTTCGACAGCGAATAGACGTAGGACGCCGCCTTGAACACATCGGCGCGCGGCAGCATCTGGTCATGGCCGAAAGCCGGCATCTGCGAGGTGCGGCTGTCCTTGTTCGCGGAATTGATGCCGACCTTGATGGTGGTGAAGATGTCCTCAGGCTTGCCGCCCCAGAGCCAGGCCGACGTCGTGAGGTTCGGGAAGCCGGGCTGGCCTTTGGCATCGGTACCATGGCAGGCGGCGCAATTGTTGCCGAATAGCGTGTGGCCGGTCTCGCGCACGACCGCCATCAGCGCCGGATCGGCCTGGATCGCGCTATAGTCCTGGCTTGCGATCTTCTTGCTCCAGACCTCGTGGTCCATCGCTGCTTCCTTGAGCGACGTGGCGAGGATGTTGCGCTGATCGATGCCGAGCAGGCCCTTGGTGTAGGTGTCGCCGAGCGGCCAGGCCGGCATCAGCACCCAATAGCCGATGGAGAACAGTACGGCGATGGTGAGGAAGAACCAGACCGGGCGCGGCACCGGCGTGTTCAGCTCCGTGATCCCGTTCCATTCATGGCCGGTGGTGAGATAGCCGGAAAGGCTATCGCGCTTCTGCTCGTGATCTACCGCCATTGCTTGCCCTCATATGGCTTGTCCTCATCGGCAAGAATGGAGTGCGCCGCCTGGTCGAAGCGCTCCTTGTTCGACGGCCAGTAGGCATAGACCACGACCGCGGCCGACAGCGCGAGCAGGTAGAACAGGCCGAACGACTTGGAGAAGCCGACCAGGAAATCGTGGGTGACGCTCATTGGCTTCCTCCCGCCTGCGCGACCGACTTGCCAGCCGCATCCGTGAGATGACCGAGAATCTGCAAATAGGCGACCAGCGCATCCATTTCGGTCAGCCGGCTCGGCAGACCGTCAAAGGCCCGCACATTGGTCGCCTTGCCATAGCGCTTGGCGACGCCTTCGGCCTGCGGTGAATCCGGGTTGGACTGGCCATAGGTGTCGGCGATGGCGTTCTCGATCATCTCGTCGGTATAGGGTACGCCGACCGTGCGCTGCGCTTTGAGGTGCAGCGGCAGGTCGTCGGTGCGCAGCTCGGTTGTCAGCAGCCAGCTATAGGCCGGCATCACCGAGACCGGCACGACGTCGCGCGGGTTGTTCAGATGCGTGGTCTGCCATTGGTCGGAATATTTGTCGCCGACGCGCGCGAGATCCGGACCCGTGCGCTTCGAGCCCCACAGCATCGGGTGGTCATATTTGGATTCGACCGCAAGCGAGTAGGGGCCGTAGCGGTCGACCTCGTCGCGCAAGGTGCGGATCATCTGCGAATGGCAGGCGTAGCAGCCTTCGCGGATATAGATGTTGCGGCCGGCGAGCTCGAGCGGGGTGTAGAGCCGCATATCGGGCGCGTCTTCCACCGTCTGGTGGATGGTGAAGAGCGGCGCGATCTCGACCAGGCCGCCGATGCTGGCGACGATGATGATGCCGAGCACGAGGCCGATCGCCTTGCGTTCGAGACGGTAGTGAAATCCGAAGATCGACATGGCCATTACTCCGCCGGCTGCGCTGCGGGCCCGACGCTGGTAGGTCTCGGCACCGGCAGGTCGCCGACCTTTTCAACCGCGCCGGCAGCACGGATGGTCATCCAGATGTTGTAGGCGCCGATGCAGCCGCCAATCAGGAACAACAGCCCGCCGAAAGCGCGCGCGATGTAATAGGGGTGCATCGCGATCAGCGAATCGGTGAAGGAATACTCGAGCGTGCCGGCATCGTTATAGGTACGCCACATCAGCCCCTGGATGATGCCGGAATTCCACATCGCGAACACGTAGACCACCGTGCCTGCCAGCGCGAACCAGAAATGCGCTTCCACCAGACGCGCTGAATACATCGCCTCGCGCTTCCACAACCACGGCACAAGCGAGTAGATCGCGCCGAAGGTGATCATGGCGACCCAGCCAAGCGCGCCGGCATGGACATGGCCGATGGTCCAGTCGGTGTAATGGGAGAGCGAGTTTACCGAGCGGATCGCCATGAACGATCCCTCGAAGGTGGTCAGGCCGTAGAACACGGCCGCCACCATCATGAAGCGCAAGGTCGCATCGTCACGCACCTTGTGCCAGGCGCCGTTGAGTGTCAGCAGCGCGTTGCCGGCCGACGCCCAGGATGGGATCAGGAGCATCAGCGAGAACGTCATGCCGAGCGTCTGCACCCATTGCGGCAGCGCCGTGTAATGCAGGTGGTGCGAGCCCGCCCACATATAGAAGAAGGTAATGCCCCAGAACGAGATGATCGACAGCCGGTAGGAGAAGATCGGCCGCCCGGCACGCACCGGCAGGAAGTAATACATCATGCCGAGGAAGCCCGAGGTCAGGAAGAACGCCACGGCATTGTGGCCGTACCACCATTGCGTCATGGCGTCCTGCACGCCGGAGAACAGCGAGTAGCTCTTGGCGCTGCCGAACGAGACGGGGACGGCAAGGTTGTTGACGATGTGCAGCATCGCCACGACCAGGATGAAGGCCATGTAGTACCAGTTGGAGACGTAGATGTGCGGCTCTTTGCGCCGGGCGAGCGTGCGCAGGTAGATCAGGAAATAGGTGACCCAGACGATCACCAGCCAGATATCCGCGTACCATTCCGGCTCGGCATATTCCTTCGACTGGGTGATGCCCATCAAATAGCCGGTGACGGCAAGCACACAGAACAGATTGTAGCCGACCAGGACGAACCAGGGGCTCAGCTGGTCCGGCAGCCTGGCGCGCGAGGTCCGCTGCAGCACATAGAGCGAGGTCGCGATCAGGCCGTTGCCGCCGAAACCGAAGATGACGGCGGTCGTATGCACCGGCCGCAGGCGCCCGAAGCTCGACCAGGCCTGGCCGAAGGTGAGGTCAGGCTCGACGAGTTGCCAGGCGACCCAGTCACCGATGGCGAGGCCGAACACCACCCAGACCATCGCGAGCACGATGCCGGCGCGGGTCGGGTCGTCGTAATATTGCGTCAGCCGGTCCTCGGGAGGCTCCGGCGCCAGATAATCCCGGCCGATCAGCGCGATGATCAGCAAGCCGGCGACGAAGATCAGCGCGCCGTGCAGGCCGATCGGGTCGTTGCGGCCGGCTATTCCCAGCATCATGCCCACGACGGCAACGACAAGGCTGATCAGGATGGCGAGCTGACGCTCGTTCCGGGTGAGTTGGGCGATCATCTGGCACCTGCAACGTTCGGAAGGCGGACGGCATGCACCATCGATTCCACGCAGCGACGACGCCGCGATGATCGATTCCGGTGATGCGGTTCCAACTATAAATCCTTCCCGCCGGCTTGTGCCACGGCGATGACGGCGATGCCGTTGATCTGAATCAAATTGGGAGCAGATCCATTCAATTGGGAGCAATCGCGACATGGCGCGAGGTCGTCGGCGCGAGGTCGCCTCGCGCAGAAAGATCACAGCTCGCCGAAATCTTCGCGCCACCCATCAGCCGTCGCGAAAGTTTGGTAATTTGTTTGGGGTAGGGGATCGACCGTCCCGCCGGCATTCACGCTGGCGGGTTTTGTATCAGGGGCGCAGCCACATGGAACCCGCGATCAAGAAAATCGTCGACACCTATGTGCGGCTGAAGAACAGGCGCGCGATCGAGGACCTCCTGATTCACCGCCGGCGGCTCGCGCTCGATCTCAAAAGCCGCAAGGGCTACGATTTCAGCCGGCCGATCGCCCAGATCGACGAGGAGATCGCCATCATCGAGGCCGCGCTCGATCTGCTCGAGCCGGGCACGCTGAGCCTCGCCACGCGCAGTTTGATGAGCTTCGCGGCGTCCTGATACCACCTCGGTTCCGCCTTGAAGACGCTTCCTTAAGTGGCTGACGGTTATAACAATTCGCCGCAGCCGCCGATGCGGTCAGACAGCCGGAAGCGTCGCCCGACACCTTCCCGAGGGCGAACCAGTATTCCGGCTGTCTGTTAGCGGCATCACTCAAGCGATTGCGGCGTCCTGATACCTCATGCCAAGCAGACAACGAGCCCGTTGCATGGCGGGCAGCCACAACATTGATGAAGTTTAACTGGCCGCTCAGGCCCGACTGTCTCAAGGTTGTTGGCATCAGACGCGGGGGCATTCCGATGTCAGAGCTGGCCGATCAGAATATCGAGCGCCTTTCCCATCTTTTCGCTAGCGGCAATTTGAGCCATGCGCGGGAGATTGCGCGTCTTCTCGGCCAGGAGATCGGCGAGCAGCCGCGCGAACGCTGCGAATCCGGACTGATCTCGCGGCTTCTTGCTGCGGCGGCATTTGGCAAACAACACGCCTGAGCACGTCAGCCAGCGCGAAGCCGGCCGACCCACTTCTAAGTGAGCCGTGTCTTTAAGTGAGCCGTGTCTTTAAGTGAGCAATGTCACCGACGGCTGGCCCAGCCTCCTAAATGCTTTGCAGCCAAGGGCTTGCAGTGGAGACAGCCATGCTCACGCTCAATCGGCTTGAGGCCATCGACGCGGATCGTCTGCACCGGAAACTCGGACGCACTCCGTCGTTCGGTGCAGAAAAACTGACGCGCCGTCGCTACCGCCTGCAGTGCAGGGTGTTCCTGCATCTGCACAAGGCGTTGCTGCGGGCTTGCGCAGGATAGGGCGATTAAGCGGCCAGAGCCGCTTGCAGGAAAACCGCCTGTTCCCGGTTATGAACCGCAATCGCGGTGTGGGTGAAATCGCCGATCGCGTCGGTGTTGGCGATGTGACGAAGAACGTCGTCGCCCTTGATGACGTGCAGTCCCACGCCACCGTCGGAAGGGTAGATCCCCAGCACCACGTCGTGGGCGGTCACGACAACCCGGAGCGCGCCGGCTTTGTCGTCGGACATCTGAATGAAATGGCGGATTTCGTCGGCGAGGCCGCGCAGTTCGTCAAAATCGATCACAGGATACTCCACGCAACTAACTGATCGATATTCTAGCCACGATATGGTTGTTTAAATCTAAAGCCGCGCGGCGCATGTTGCGCGCTGAAATTGCGGCCGGGTTGAAGAAGGCGGCCTAACGGCCTGTGAGGGCGAGGGATTTTTCGACCCCGCGACGCGTTGATAAGCTGTCTTGCGCTATTGACCGGCATCCGCCCACCCCCTACACAGCGCCGTCTGGAGCATAAATCGGCTGAAGCGGCCCCCTGCCATTTGCCTGACGGGGTGGTATCCGCGTTTCCGCAACGACATATGCTGACACGACAAGTGAGCGCGTAGCTCAGGCGGTAGAGCACGTGACTTTTAATCATGGGGTCGAGGGTTCGAGTCCCTCCGCGCTCACCATACAAAATCTGTCCGGCCCGGAGACATGGGTAACGGAACGTACCTAAGACATGGGTGACAACCTCACCAGCATCGTCGAGATCATCACCGACGTTGTCCGTGAGCCTTTTTTTGAGCTGCGCGACATGGAGCGGATTTGCTTGGAGCAGGCTGAGGAAGCCGGCACGCCGGAGGGCACGGCGGCGATTGAGCCGCTGTCCGCGGTGCGGCCGGGTTTATTGAGCCTTATTTGTTACTGTCCTAGCCGTCGGCGGTGTTAGCTCTGCGTGCCTGCCGAGTGGCTAACGGGTTCTGCAACGACTGGCTTCTCAGGGGCTATAAACGGACTTTCAGCCCATTTCACCACGGGGTCGTCACAGCTTATGCATTGGAGGTCGGTGCGGCCGGACAAGGTGATGACCGGGACCCGTCGCTTTCCGCATTTCGGGCAGTGCGTTATTTGATCCATGAGATCCCTCCCGATTTTTTTTCACCCGTAACGCCGAACGGTAACTTTTGTTCCATTCGCGCGTTTTGGGCGCGGGATTGAATGCCCCTCCCTGGCTCTCGGCAGGCCGCTGGTGCGGGTTTGATCCGCGGGCTGGCGGTTGTTACAGGCCGACCAGTTCCATCGCGTGGGCCGGCCGCCGCTGATTCCTCGCGGCGCCGCGTGGGATGGACCTTCCGAGCCTCATGGACGTTGAGGTCGTGGCATCGGGGCAGGACCTCGAACCCCGAAGGTGGGTTATGTGCGAAATGCCTCTGGACCTTCAAAGAAAGCTCGAACAGCGTTGGGCCGCCAGATTTGCGCGCGCGGTCCCGCCGGTGGCGTCGCATAAGCAAGAGCCTGAGGGACCGGGTCGACGACTTGCCGAGGCCGCCAAATCGAAAAAGGAACCCGCCGAGCTGAGCCGACGGGCTTGAGAGCCGCACCCGGCGCGAGCGCAGGACCGAAGCCCCGCGCCCTGGTCGTTACCGCCCCAGCCGCCGGCGATGGCTCGCGAGCCGCCAGCGGTGCAGCCGGATCTAATGAAGCTTTGCGACTTTTGTCGCGCGGCAATTTGGTAATTTGACTCTGGGCGTATTCAGTACTGTCTTGTTGGCAAGCTAAATTTCTGCGCTATCCACAACTATCTTAAGTTGTTGCGTTCCTTTGTGATGGCTTTGGGGGACGGAAATGAACCTCGATTTGAAGCGTTTATCTCTCGCCGACGTGCGGCTCAAAATCTTCACTGAAACGGAAGCACATCTCGCAGCCCAGTTTCTGGAGCTAATGGAGCTCCGCGAGCGGTTACGAGAGGCAGAGCTTTCAGCGGATCTGCGAAGTAAAACGCGGGCTCGAAAGCCCGCGCTGGTTGTCATCGCCGCAGCCGCCTAGCGTGTGTCGCCAACCGCTGCCGGTTACGCTTCCGGAATCGGCGCTGGCGCGTCATTCGTCACCTGTGATCGCATGCCGGCCGATCGCATCCAGGTCGCTATGATAGGCGGCATAATACTCCTGCTTAAGCCGCCGCAGCATTTCGTCAACGTGACCAGCTGGCCGCCGGAGAGGCGCGGCTTGAGATCAGGTGCGAGCGGTGCGGCCGAGTCTACTGAGTGGATGACCAGGCCACCCTTAGCGATCTGATTTCGGATCGGTCGGCTTGCGCTCGATCCCGGTAACGAGATCGCCGTCCAGGAACAGGCCGACGCGCGGGTCGTCCACGTGCTCGTCTCGCTTCTCTTCTGTCTGCTGCTGTTGCTGTTCGCGGGGGTGAAGCATGGCGCGAAGCCTTTCGAGGATAATGCTGATGAAGTGCCGGATGGCGGCCAGCTCAACTGGTCTCGCGCCGAAAGGCCGTTGGCGTAACTCCAACTAGCTTTCGGAATACGCGGTTCAGTTGGGCCGCATCGTGAAACCCTACCGCGAGCGCCACGTCTGCGACCGATAGATCGCGTCTGGACAGCAGTCCTCGTGCGCGACGGATCCGCTCAGAAAGGACGTATTGATAGGGCGATAGCCCAACCGCATCTTTGAATGCGCGAATAAAGTGGAAATTGCTCATTCGTGCCACCGCAGCCAGCTCGGATATCGTGATGTCACTCGAAATGTTCGCGGTGATAAATTCCTTGACGCGCCTTAGCTGAGGCCCGGTCAGCCATCTACGAACCGGGCTTAGTTGCGAGTTCTTTAAACCGCCGGCGGAGTGCTTAAGCTCCCACAAAAGCAAAAGCCCGAGCGTCTCCGCATATGCATGGTCGTCTATGCCCGTGCCGTTCAAGACGCCTTGCAATTTTTGGAGCGTCGCTTTGAGATTGTCGTTTTCGAAATACAGAGATGGAGGAATCTTCGATATGTCGTTCGCGTCGTGACCTGACATCGCGGTCCCAAGATGGACGGCGATGACGGAGGACACCCGGCCTTCGAAGCGATTCCAGCCTTCCACCGAAGATCCGTTCGGTACAAACGTCAATTTATCCCGGACGTCAGTTAGCGTCGAACGGCTTCCTCCGTTTATGGTCGTCTCCCCATCGGACCGAACCGCATCATGCAGCGCTAGATAGACTGCATCTCCCTTGACTCGAAATTCCAACTCCGTTGGCCAAATATGAACAAGCTCAGCTGTGAACCATGACCAAGTCATCCGTTTGATTAGAAATGGATCATGCGCATCAGGTCGGCGCTTGTGCCACTCGAGTTTTCCGAACGACTCCAAACTGAATCCTCAAAAAGCCGCGTTTCGTCTCGCAACGGAACATAGTATCGGCTCCTTAGAAATATCGAAAATTGCTTAAACTGCAAAAAATTGCCGCAAAATAAACTCGGTCGCCAATTCGAGGTTGTGACTGGCATCGATCTCCGGCAGTTGTCCAAAGTGACTGCTGCCCGAGCGGGATGATGCGTAAGCCCCTTTTTACTTTGGAAACAATCGTCCGCGAATACTACTCGATTGCTGGGCTCGCTGCGATCCTGCTGGCAATTGGAATCTGGATCGTCGCGCCGGTCATATACCCCCGGTACTCTTGCTGACGGATCGCGAGTTTATGTTTTTCATTCATTGGCTGCTTTTCGCAGCACTGGGGATTCTGCTTATTTGCGGGGCTTTCCGGCTGACTTGCTGGTGGCTGGCGCGCGGGCACTGGAATCGAGATTAGAGCCCTGTTCGGCCGCTTCGCGGTAATTCTGGGCGAGCTTCAACAGTCCCGCCTTGCCGTCGGACGTGCTGGCCTGATCGGCCTGTTCGAGGCAGAACTGCTCGAGCTCGCGCAATTCCCGGATCGTGAAATTGACACCCATGTGACAACGAAAACCTCGCCAATGAAACTCGTCAAGGGGACCTGCGGACATCGGTACGGCCTCAAGTAGGGGGTTACCAGCGCGGTACAAATCCCAAACTTGAGGCCGTGTGCCGATCGACGACCGACGGTTTGGACGCTCTAGATCGGCCGCAGCGATAATGAGACGCGGCAGCGGCTTGATTCCAGACTTTCAATGTCGAAACCGAGGTAGCTGCCAGATCAGATGGTTCGCCAGCCGCTGCCGCTCTGAAAAATGAGCACATTTTGTGAACCGGTTCACACAGGCTTGGCGTTCGTCCCAGCTACTCTATTACCAGCGCGGTGCTGTTGAGTTTGAGGGTGCAAAATGAGCCTCAATTCGAAGCGCCTATCTCTCGTCGACGTGCGGCTCAAAATCTTCACTGAAATGGAAGCAGATATCGAAGCCCAGTTCCTGGAGCTGCTGGAGCTTCGCGAGCGGGTGCGCCTGGCAGAGCAAACGCAGGCCCGAAGGCCCGCGCCAGTTGTTATCGCCGCAGTCGCCTAGCGTGTGACGCCAGCCGCCCGCGGTCAGCCGCGACGGCGCGCTAAACCTCCTCATCCAGCGGACGCCAAAGATGCGGTAGTTGTGAACCGGTTCACATTTGCTGAGCGTAGCTACTGCTATCTTTCGACTGCTGGGGATTTGAGGGGCCCAGCGAAAAGACAACCGCCGGGACGTCGTATTTCGAGCCCGGCGGTGTTTTTTTGGCAGCGTCATTCGCGAGGGCGAGAGATGCGCAATATTTGGCTCATCACAGCTTCACTTGCATGGACCGTCGCCATGGGCGGCGCCCTGTGGGTTATGATCACGCTGTACTGAAGCGGCTGGCGAGCAACGCCGCAATAAGAACCCGCCGACGCAACCGACATCGGCGGCCAGCCGCTGACGGTTACGCTTCCGGAATCTCGGCGCTCATGTAACCCATGTGTCCGGTACGTTCTGTCACCTATGTCTCGGGCCGCTCACCTGTCCGACCCGGATACGGTGCCACTCGC
>Ga0210401_10007577_pt1 | contig 10872 bp, 9 predicted proteins | sample IncBWH32MmetaG_FD_150866 | JGI IMG/M metagenome (GOLD analysis project Ga0210401, IMG submission 150866) | Forest soil microbial communities from Barre Woods Harvard Forest LTER site, Petersham, Massachusetts, United States - Inc-BW-H-32-M | ecosystem: Environmental > Terrestrial > Soil >... | reverse complement strand
GCCGCGGTGCTGCCGGGGATCCCGGGGTCGCTCGCTCCGGCAGCACCGCGGCGCGATCGGAGGACGCAGGTGGACGCGAATGACATGGGGCCAGACCTCAAAGAGGTCCTGATTACGCAAGAGCAGTTGCAGCAGCGCGTCCGCGAGCTCGCCGCTCGAATCGACGCCGATTACGCTGATCGCGAACTACTGCTGGTCGGAGTGCTCAAGGGCGCCGTGATGGTGATGGCCGATCTGGCACGCGCCATGCACCTGCCGGTGCAGATGGACTGGATGGCAATCTCCTCCTACGGATCGGGCACGAAATCCTCCGGCGTCGTGCGGATCCTGAAAGACCTGGACACCGACATCAGCGGTCGTCACGTCCTGGTGGTGGAGGACATCATCGATTCCGGCCTCACGCTGTCCTGGCTGATCGGCAACCTCCGGTCCCGTGAACCGGCCTCGGTGGACGTATGCGTGCTGCTGCGCAAGCCGGCAGCCGCCAGGATGAACGTGGACGTCGCCTACACCGGATTTGACATCGAGGACGCATTCGTAGTGGGTTACGGACTTGATTACGCGGAGAAGTACCGTAATCTGCCGTTCATCGGAACCCTCGCCGAGCATGTGTACCGGCCGCCAGCAGGCTGACCGTAACGCTGCCCGCCGCGGGAACTGAGTTGGCGATGAATTTCGTTAACCTGGGTAAGAGGCATAACACGGCCGCCATTGCCCCTGTGCGGCCTGCCGCGTTTCGATCATGGCTGGCGCGGTGTACCGTCGAGTATTCCTGTGCCTAGCGCGGGAAGAAAGCGCCGCGCGTTCGCGCTGGACAACAAGGTAGCCCCGCCTGGAGGGCGAGGCACGAGGCTCGTCAGGAGGGATCGGCCGGACCTGTGGGCCGTTCATCGATGGATCTGAAGCGCATTTTCCGCGGCTGGGTGCTCGCCATCCTTTTTGTCGCGATCATCCTGGTGATCCTGTACAAGCTGGTCAATACGGGACCTGAGTACAAGCCCGTCGCTACCTCGCAGGCGATCGCAGCGATCAACAGCGGCAATGTTAAGTCGGTCACGCTGACAGATGTCGACCAGACCATCCAGCTGACTACGAAGAGCGGGGCCAACTGGGAGTCGTCCTGGGTCGGCAGCCAGGGTACGCAGCTCGCCAACACGCTCCAGAATGAGGTCAAGAGCGGCCAGCTGCCGAATGGCGTCTATACCGTCAAGGTGCCGAAGAGCAGCTCGTTCTGGACGCTGATCTTCAGCTACCTGCCGTTCCTGATCATCTTCCTGCTGTTCATGGTGTTCCTGAACCAGATGCAGGGCGGCGGCTCGCGGGTGATGAACTTCGGCAAGTCCAAGGCCAAGCTCATTACCAAGGACACGCCCAAGACCACGTTCGCTGACGTGGCCGGCGCTGACGAGGCGATCGAGGAGCTCCAGGAGATCAAGGAGTTCCTGCAAAGCCCCGGCAAGTTCCAGGCCATCGGCGCCAAGATCCCCAAGGGCGTGCTGCTCTACGGGCCGCCCGGAACAGGCAAGACACTGCTCGCCAGGGCCGTGGCCGGCGAGGCCGGCGTGCCGTTCTACTCCATCTCAGGCTCGGACTTCGTCGAGATGTTCGTCGGTGTCGGTGCCTCCCGGGTGCGCGACTTGTTCGAGCAGGCCAAGGCCAACGCGCCGGCCATCGTGTTCGTGGATGAGATCGACGCGGTCGGACGGCACCGCGGGGCCGGCTTCGGCGGCGGGCACGACGAGCGGGAGCAAACGCTGAACCAGCTGCTCGTCGAGCTGGACGGCTTCGACACCAAGGGCGGCGTCATAGTGATCGCCGCGACCAACCGGCCCGACATCCTTGACCCGGCGCTGCTGCGTCCTGGCCGGTTCGACCGGCAGATCGTGGTCGCGCAGCCTGACCTGGCTGGCCGCAAGGGCATCTTGCGGGTGCACGCCCGCGGCAAGCCGTTCGGGCCTGACGTCGACCTGGACATCATCGCGCGGCGTACGCCCGGCTTCACCGGCGCCGACCTGGCGAACGTCATCAACGAGGGCGCGTTGCTGACGGCGAGGGCAAATCAGACGCAGATCCAGATGGCCTCGCTGGAGGAGGCGATCGACCGGGTCACCGCCGGGCCGAAGCGCAAGAGCGTGCTGCTGTCGGAGAAGGAACGGAAGATCATCGCTTACCACGAGGGCGGCCACGCTCTGGTGGGGCACGCGCTGCCGCACGCCGACCCGGTGCACAAGATCACGATCATCCCGCGCGGCCGCGCGCTTGGCTACACCGCGGCGGCCCCGGCTGAGGACAAGTTCCTGGTCAGCCGCGCCGAGATGATGGATCAGCTGGCCATGCTGCTGGGCGGGCGAACTGCGGAGGAGCTTGTCTTCCACGAGCCCACCACCGGCGCTGCCAACGACATCGAGAAGGCATCGTCGATCGCGCGCGCCATGATCGTCGAGTACGGTATGAGCGAGCGCCTTGGCGCGCGCAAGTTCGGCACCGGGGATGGCGAGCCGTTCCTTGGCCGGGAGATGTCGCACGCGCGGGACTACTCAGAGGAGATCGCGTCGGCGATCGACGACGAGGTCCGCCGGCTGATCGAGTCCTCGCACGACGAGGCCTGGGAGATCCTGGTCCAGTACCGGGATGTCCTCGACAACCTGGTCCTTCAGCTGCTCGAGCAGGAGACCCTGTCGCGCGAGAAGGTCCTGGAGATCTTCGCGCCGGTGCACAAGCGGCCGACGCGCGGCTCCTACACCGGGTACGGCAAGCGGCTGCCGTCGGAGAAGCCGCCGGTGCTGACGCCGAAGGAGCTGGCGCTCACCGCGGCCTCGGACGGCAACGTGGCTCAGTCACTGGGCAACGGCCAGGCACCAGCGGCCGGCCTTCCCGCGGCGCCGCCGCCGCCGGGCGGTGCCTTCGGGTCGCCGCTTGGCGGGTCCAACCCGCTTGGTGGGGCCGGCCCGCTTGGCGGGGCGAACCCGCTGGGTGGCGCTAATCCGCTTGGCGGCAGTCCGCTTGGCGGCAGTCCGATGGGCGGTGGTCAGCCCGGATCGGACCGGCCGGACGAGGACCGCCCGACAGACGGCGAGGGTCATTGAGCGACGGCGGCTTTGATCTTCAGCGGATCGAGCGCGCGGTCACGGAGATACTCCTGGCGGTCGGCGAGGACCCCACTCGGGACGGGCTCCAGGAAACCCCGGCGCGTGTCGCGCGCGCACTCAGTGAGCAGTTTTCTGGCCTGCGCATGCGGCCGGAAGAGGTGCTGACGACCGTATTCGACGCCGATCACGAGGAGATGGTCCTCGTGCGCGACATCGAGCTGTACTCGACCTGCGAGCATCACCTGGTGCCGTTTTTCGGCCGCGCTCACGTGGGTTACATCCCCAATGAGAAGGGCCAGATCACCGGTCTGTCGAAGCTCGCCAGGCTCGTCGACTTGTACGCCAAGCGACCGCAGGTGCAAGAGCGGATGACGAGTCAGATTGCTGATGCTCTGATGGCGATTCTGGAGCCGCGCGGAGTTATCGTCATTATTGAGGCCGAGCATTTGTGCATGTCCATGCGCGGTGTGCGCAAGCCAGGCGCTAAGACGGTGACATCCGCCGTACGGGGGAGCTTCCTGAATTCAGAGAGTACCCGGGCAGAGGCAATGAGCCTGCTGACGGATCGCCGCTGACCGGATCTAAGACCAATGCCGGGGTTTGCCCCCAGCTACCGGCGGCGAAGACTACGCTGATGCCCCGTGAGCCGGGGCCTGACCTCAATGTCCGAGATGACACACCATATCGGGCCAGGGCCGGCAGAGCCCGAAACCGGCGACGAACCGCGGGCGGAGCCATCGGTCATCCGCGGTACCGACCTGCGCCAGCAGCTTCGCTGGGTGCCGCTAGTCGCAGGCTTGATGGCGCTTGTCATCGGTGTCGGCTACATCGTCGAAGGCCTGCTGCCGAGCTTTTATGACCGGCGCCTCCGCGGGCTGTCTGACATAGCCCCTGGCACCCTGGTCAGCCTTACCAGGACAACCGACATCATCATCGGGCTGTTGCTGCTGATGCTGTCGCACGCCTTGCGGCGCCGCAAGCGCCGGGCCTGGGCCGCGGTCATGACGTTGCTAGTTCTCGGTCTCGGGATCCACGCCGGGATCGGGATCGTCGTACACACCATCCGGCCGCAGGTGCCGCTGCCGCAGCTCCATCCGCTGCCGGCGGTGTTCTCCGCCGCGTTGCTGATCGCGCTGTTTTGCTATCGGCGGCAGTTCTATGCCGTCGGCGACCGGCGCTCGAGGCTGCGGGCATTGTGGGTGCTGTGCGGCCTGCTGGTAGCTGATGTGATCATCGGGCTCATCTACATCACAGTGCTCGGCGGCCTCACCGGCGGCTACACAATGCGGGACCGGTTCTACTCCGTCGTGATGAATATGGCCGGATTCTCCGGTCCCGTACAATTCAACACCGAGCTCCGGCAAGACCACTTTGGTTTCGTCACCGGGGGTCTCGGGCTATTCACGCTGCTTGCCGCTTTGTTTCTGTTCCTCCGGCCAGCGGAGCCGCCAAGCGGGCTGCGGTCGGCCGACGCGGAGCGGATCAGGGAGCTGCTCGACCGGCACGGCCACCAGGACTCGCTCGGGTATTTCGCGCTTCGTGATGACAAGAGCATCATCTGGTCTCCGACCGGCAAGTCCTGCATCGGCTACCGCGTCCTGTCCGGGGTGATGCTGGCGAGTGGTGATCCGATCGGGGATCCAGAAGCCTGGCCAGGAGCAATGCACAGATTCCTGGACGAGGCGGCCAGGCATGCCTGGGTACCTGCTGTCATCGGCTGCAGCGAACTCGGCGCTGAAATCTGGTGCCGGGAGGGAAGCCTGACTGCGCTGGAGCTTGGCGACGAGGCGGTAGTCAACGTGGCTGACTTCACGCTGCAGGGCCGCGCTATGCGGAACGTCCGTCAGATGGTGACCAGGGTCTGCCGTCAGGGCTATGTGGCCGAGATCCGCCGCGTCGAGGACATTCCTCCCGCTGAGATTGCCCGGATGATCAGGCAGGCGGACAGCTGGCGCGGCAGCCCGACAGAACGTGGCTTCTCGATGGCACTTGGCCGCGTGGGCGGTCGTGAGGACGGGTGCTGTGTCATCGCCACCGCAACGCAGGACGGCGTGCTCCGCGCTCTGTTGCATTTCGTCCCGTGGGGCAGCGACGGCTTGTCGCTTGACCTGATGCGCCGGGACAGGTCGGCTGTGCCCGGATTGAATGACTTCCTGATCGTCCAGGCAATCAAGGCCGCCAGCGACCTCGGCGTGAAGCGGATCTCGCTGAACTTCGCCGTGTTCCGCGCCGCGCTGGAACGGGGCGAGCGCATCGGTGCCGGGCCGGTCATGCGGGCTTGGCGCGGGTTCCTGCTGTTCCTGTCGCGATGGTTCCAGATCGAGTCGCTCTATAAGTTCAACGCCAAGTTCTGCCCTGAGTGGGTGCCGCGATTCCTGGTGTTCCCCGGTACCAGGGACGCGCCGCGGATCGGCTTTGCCGCGCTCGAGGCCGAGGCGTTCCTGGTCTGGCCAACGATCGAGATCCGCAGGATCGCCAGGAAACTCGGTCTGATCCGGCTCAAGCGGCAGTTGCAAAGTCCGTTCCGGCGCAGCTCAGGCCCGCACTGAGGGCTATTCGCCCAGATCCTGGCGCCCGGGTTGATCTGGCGGACAGTGGATCTGACGACGAGGGGATTCCGGCGGGCGCCGATCTCCGACGGGCACGTAGATTGGCAGCTATGACAGCCGCGGCGCAGTACTCCGAGGGCAGGCCGGCTTCCGCCACCGGCCCGCGCCTGCCTGGCCTGCCTGCCGGACAGCGCTGCCTGCTCATGGGCGTTGTCAACGTGACGCCGGATTCGTTTTCGGATGGCGGTAGCTGGCTGGACCCTGACAAGGCCATCGCGCACGGTCTTGAACTGGTCAGTCAGGGCGCCGACATCGTCGACGTCGGCGGCGAATCGACTCGGCCGGGCGCCCAGCGAGTGCCCATGCGGGAGGAGCTGAGCCGGGCGCTGCCGGTCGTATCGGCGCTAGCCAGCGCCGGCAGTTTCGTCAGCATCGACACGATGCGCGCTGAGGTGGCGAGCCGCGCGCTAGAAGCCGGCGCGCGGATGGTCAACGACGTGAGCGGCGGGCTGGCGGACCCTGATATGCCGTCAGTCGTGGCCGCGGCTGACGTGCCGTACATCGTCGTGCACTGGCGCGGCCATAGCGCAGACATGTACGGCCCGGCCGTGTACACCGACGTCGTAGCCGAGGTCCGCGAGGAACTCGGGCAGCGTCTGGACGCCATAACCGCTGCGGGCGTGAGCCCGTCCAACGTCATACTCGATCCGGGACTTGGCTTCGCCAAGCTGCCCGAGCACAACTGGAAGCTGCTGGCCGGCCTGGATCGCATTGCCTGCCAGCCTGGCTACGCCGAGCCGTTCCCGGTATTGGTCGCGGCATCCAGGAAGGGATTCCTCGGCAAGCTGCTGGCTGGCGCAGACGGGCAGCCGCGGCCGTTCACGCGCAGCGACGATGCCACCGTCGCGCTCACGGCGCTCGCGGTCGCGGCGGGCGCCTGGTGCGTCCGGGTGCATGCGGTGGCTGGCAACATGGACGCCGTGCGGGTGGCCGCGCGGTGGCGGCAGGAAACCATGGCGGGCGCGCGCTGATGCTCGACCGGATCTCGATCACCGGCCTCCGGGTTCGCGGTTACCACGGCGTCCTGGCGTTTGAGCGGGCGGCCGGGCAGGATTTCGTCGTCGATGCCGTGCTATGGCTCGACGCGGCCCCTGCGGCCGCCACCGACGACCTGAGCCTCACCGCGGATTATGGCGTTCTCGCGGACCGGCTGGCCGCGATTATCGCCGGGGAACCCGTTGACCTGATCGAGACGCTAGCGAACCGGCTAGCCGCGGAGTGCCTGGGAATCAGCCCAGTGCGGGCGGCTGAGGTCACCGTCCACAAACCGCAAGCTCCGGTCGGACAGCAAGTTGCCGATATCGCTGTCACCGTCCGCCGGGAGGTAACGTGACCGCGCGGGAAGCCTGCCACGACAGAGCCCTCGTGCTCTCGCTCGGCAGCAACCTGGGCGACCGGCTGGCTAACCTGCAACTCGGGCTGGACGTGGTCGGCTCAGGCGCCGTGGACCTCGAAGCGGTGTCTAGCGTCTACGAGACTGACCCAGTCGGCGGCCCGGATCAGGCCGATTACCTCAACGCCGTGTTGCTAGCGGGCAGTTCGCTTCCAGCCCGCGAGATCCTGGGGCTGTGCGCGACGGCCGAAGCCGCAGCGGGCCGGGTCAGGATGGAGCGGTGGGGCCCCCGGACACTGGACGTCGACATCATCGTCTACGGCGAGCAGGTCAGCGCCGACCCCGCGCTGACCCTTCCGCATCCGCGAGCGTACGAGCGCGCGTTCGTGCTCGTCCCGTGGCTGGAGCTTGACCCGCATGCCGAGTTGCCCGGCTGGGGCGCGGTAGCCGGGCTCCTCGCGCCCGCAACAGCGACGGGAGTTCGGCGGCGGTCAGACCTGCGGCTCGCGTTGCCGGACCGGCCATCGAAAGACGGCGCCGCGCACAACGGGCCCGCGCGCAACCTGCCAGCGACAGGCATTGCGACACCAGGAGCCGACGCGCCATGCAGCTGACGCGCCCCGGCACCCTGGCTGCGGTTTTCGCCGTCTGTGCCATCGTCGGATGGCTAGCGGTTCGCGCGACTTTCCAGAATCTGCCGCTGCTGCCGGTCACGGCCATTCCCGCGCTAGGGGCTCTGGCCATCGCAGAGGCCTTCGTCGGCAGGCATGTCCGCAACAGACTGACTGGCCGCCGGGGCACGGATAAACCGCTAGCGCCGATCGCTGTGGCGAGACTGGTGGCTCTGGCCAAGGCAAGTTCGGCCGCCGCGGCTGCGCTCGGCGGGCTGGCCGGCGGTTATCTGATCTTCGTCCTCGGGTCGCTGGACAAGACGATTCCGGCGCGAGACGCCAGGGTCGCCGGGGCCACCGTCGCGGCGGCGATCGCGCTGATTGCCGCCGCGCTGTACCTGGAGAGGTGCTGCCGTGCGCCTAAGCCGCCGGACGACTCCGACGACGACTCACAGCCGAGGGACACCTGGCAATGGCACTCGTAACGATGCCAGCCGGACTCTGCTGGCCTGGACTGGGGCAAGCGATGGCCCCGGCCGCGGCGGGGCGAACCGGATCCGGGAAGATGCTCGGTCAAGGGCATCCAGACAGGGCGGTGACGAGCCGGTGATTACCAGCATGCGGCGTTATCCGCCCGGGCACCGGACCGGTCATGAGTTCTGATCCAGTGGCAGGCACGCGGGCCGACCCGGCCGGGCAGGAGCATCCGGCGCGGCTTGATGTCGGAGTGATCGGAGCCGGCCGGGTCGGGACCGCGCTGGCCGTTGCCCTGCGCCGGGCCGGACACCGGATAACCGCCGCCTCAGCGGTGTCTTCGGCGTCCAGGGAGCGCGTCGACCGCTACCTGTCCGGAACTGTCGTGCTGCAGCCTGCTGACGTGGTCGCCGCGGCAAACCTGGTGCTGCTTACCGTGCCCGACGATGCCCTGGCTGGGCTGGTGGCAGGCCTGGCCGCGACCGGCGCGCCGCTAGCCGGGCGGATGCTGGCGCATACCAGCGGCAGGCACGGCCTGGCGGTGCTGGAGCCGGCTACGGAGCTCGGCGCGCTGCCGCTCGCGCTGCATCCTGTCATGACGTTCACCGGGCGGGCGGACGACGCCGACAAGCTGACCGGCATTAGTTTCGGCGTTACTGCTCCCACGGTGCTGCGGCCGGCTGCCGAGGTGCTGGTAATGGAGATGGGCGGCGAGCCCGTCTTCATCGCTGAGGCGGATCGCGGCCTCTACCACGCTGCGCTGGCCGGGGCAGCGAATCACCTGGTGACTCAGGTGGTGCAAGCTGAGGACCTGCTGAGGAGAGCCGGGGTAGCGCAGCCCGCGCGGATGCTCGGGCCGCTGTTGTCCGCAGCGCTCGACAACGCGCTTCGACTCGGGGATGCCGGCCTGACCGGGCCGGTGGCGCGCGGCGACGCGGAGACGGTCGCCGGTCACGTCGAGGCGCTGCGCGCCGACGCGCCCGAGGCGCTGCCCGCCTATCTGGCGCTCGCCAGGCTCACCGCGGCCAGGGCGATGGCCAGCGGGATACTCAGCGCCCCGGACGCGCAGCGGCTGCTCGACGTGCTTGCCGAGGCGCGCTCATGACCGCGGTGCACTCTGCGCAGGCGCCAGGCAAGGCAGGACATGCAGTGCCCATGCTGATCAGGACACGGAAGGGCCTGTCGGCAGCGCGGGCCGCGCTGCCCGAACCGGTGGTTCTGGTGCCCACGATGGGTGCATTGCATGATGGCCATCGCTCGCCGCTGCGGCGAGCCCGTGAGCTGGCCGGCCCGGAGGGAAGCGTGCTGGTGTCGATTTTCGTGAACCCGCTCCAGTTCGGGCAGGGCGAGGACTTCGAGCGATACCCGCGCTCGCTGGAGCAGGATCTCGCCGTGTGCGCTGAGGAAGGCGTGAGTGCAGTCTTCAGCCCGGACCGCGCGCAGATGTACCCCGCCGAGCCAGTGGTCACTGTCAACCCGGGGCCGCTCGGGCGAATACTCGAGGGCAAGTCGCGGCCGGGTTTCTTCGACGGCGTCCTGACCGTGGTGCTCAAGCTCTTCCAGCTGACCCGGCCCTACGCTGGCGTCTTCGGTGCCAAGGACGCCCAGCAGCTGGCACTGATCCGGCAAATGGTGACCGACCTTGACGTCGGCGTGCGGATCGAGTCCGCCCCTCTGTTCCGCGATCCGGACGGCCTGGCGGCGTCGAGCCGCAACAGTTATCTGTCGCCGGCGGAGCGGACTTCGGCGCTGGCGCTGTCGGAAGCTCTCGCGGCCGCCTGCGCGCTGGCCGCGCACGGCACCGCGGCGGTCCTGGCGGCCGCGCGCGGGGTCCTGGCCGCCGCGGCGTCGGCGAGCCCGCCGGTCGAGCTCGACTACCTGGTCCTCGTCGATGCCCGCTCGTTCACCGAGGTCGGGCTCGGCTATCGCGGCCCGGCGACGCTGCTGGTAGCCGCGAAGGTCGGCGGGACCAGGCTCATCGACAACATCAGCATCGAAATCGGCAGTAATCCAGCATGATCAGCCGCCGACTGCTCGCGCCGCCGCCTGGCTGGCGCAAGGACACCGACGTAGTCGTTGTCGGCTCCGGGGTCGCCGGGGTAACGGCGGTCCTGGCGATCCGCCGTGCGCTGCCGGGCGCGCGAATCCTGCTGGCCACCAAGTCGGTGCTCGACGATGGGTCAACCCGTTGGGCCCAGGGTGGTGTGGCCGCGGCGCTCGGTCCCGGCGATACGCCGGAGCAGCACCTGTCAGACACACTCACCGCGGGCGCGGGCATCTGCGACGAGCAGGCTGTCCGTGCGCTGGTCACCGATGGACCAGGTGCGGTGCGCAGGCTGATCGCCCTGGGCGCTGAGTTTGACCGGGAGCCTTCCGGACCGCTCTCGCTCACCAGGGAGGGCGGTCACCTGCGACGCAGGATCGCGCACGCCGGGGGTGACGCCACCGGCGCGGAGATCTCGCGCGCCCTGCTCGCCGCCCTTGCGCAGGCTGGCAACAGTGCTGAGCTGGAGATCATCGAGCACGCCCTGGCCCTCGACCTGCTGCTCACCGACGACGGCAGGGCGGCCGGGATCACGTTGCACGTGCTCGGGGAAGGCCAGATCGACGGAGTTGGCGCCGTGCATGCGCCCGCGGTGGTGCTGGCGGCCGGCGGCTTCGGGCAGGTCTACCTGGCGACGACGAACCCGGAGGTCTCCACCGGTGACGGCGTCGCGTTGGCGCTGCGGGCTGGGGCTAAAGTCGCTGACCTTGAG
>Ga0210401_10007576_pt1 | contig 10873 bp, 12 predicted proteins | sample IncBWH32MmetaG_FD_150866 | JGI IMG/M metagenome (GOLD analysis project Ga0210401, IMG submission 150866) | Forest soil microbial communities from Barre Woods Harvard Forest LTER site, Petersham, Massachusetts, United States - Inc-BW-H-32-M | ecosystem: Environmental > Terrestrial > Soil >... | reverse complement strand
ATGCTTCTTGGTATTTCGCGAATAGTTGTCGTTGCCTGAAACTCGCGATGTTGGTTATACAATAAATTTTGCCCAACTACACTTAGCTCCAAACATTTATAATTCCAGCCAAGTTTTAAATCTAAACCTGTATATGCTTTTACAGCAGGTTTAAGTGGTAAGCCGATATATCCTTTTGGAACAGGCCTTGGTAACTCACCAACATAACGTACTACGGTACCAAATTGAAAATGATACGGAAGTTTAATATTTGATTGAATTAAAAATTGATGCATGGGGTCAGCGCTTTCGGCAGTTGCATTATTCAAATCTTTACTGCCCTCTTTATCCCATAAATTTTTTTTCAAAAAAGTATATCCCCCGCGTAAATTCCACCAACTGGTTACCTGCGCATTGGCCGATACTTCAACTCCGTAAGTTTCGCCTTTAACACCGTTGCCATATGTAATAGGATATGGATAACCCAATGGGCCTTTACCTGGTTCGGCACTTCGTATATTATCGTATGAGTTATAAAAAGAAGATACCGAAGCAGATACTTTTTTTGATGCCTGAAAACGCCAGCCTAATTCATAAGCAATTACAGTTTCTGATTTAAAACTATCGGTGCCCATTTCAAGTGGCAGGGTAGGTGATAACGATACAGCAAACTCCCGGTCTATTCGCGATGGGTTTCTTACCGCACGCGACACCGCTCCCCAAATAGTGTTGCGTTTTGTTGGCGTGTAAGTAAGGCGTGCGTTTGGTTGATATTGTAACCCGGTATAACTATTATGCTCAAGCTTTGCACCAAGTGTAAAACGTAATTTGTCTTTAATTAGCATGGCCTCGTATTGCAAAAATCCACTATAAAGGTATAACATTTTGTTTGCGGGTGTAAAACCAAAACCAGGTATATCTGCCACTTCATGATGAATCCCCCTCACATCACCTCCATAGGTAACAGTTTGTCTTTTACCAAGCCTGAAACGGTTTTGCCACTCCATGTCAAATGTTTTTGCATCTTCGGTAAATTTATTTCCAAAGTCGCGCCAGGTGTGATCGTAATAACCTTGTAACTGAAAATCGCCTACCTGCCCAATTGTATGGTTCCAGCGTGCTACCGCATTTTCGCCACTGGTGGTAACTGGCACTGTGCCATCGGGGTTAGGTTTGCCGTAATACATATTGGCAATTACACTTAGCTGGTCTTTTTTGGCCGTATAATCTGTTCTAAAACCACCTTGTATCATAGCCCATTGGTCTTGCGCACTTTTACCCGCCTTCAGGCCTTTGTTCACCGTATCAACTGTGCTGGCTAATTGATAACCTGTACCATAAACGCGGTAAGTAAGTCCTTCAGCTATTTTACCACCCGAACGAATATTGGCTTGCACCGGCATGGTGTTGCCAGTAGATACATCAGCATACAAGCCCTGTGTTTTTGACGAGTTTTTTGTAATAATATTTATAACACCATTAACTGCGTTGGCACCCCACAAGGTTCCACCGGGTCCGCTTATAACTTCTATTCTGTCTACATCTTCAAGCATAACATTTTGCACATCCCAAAATACACCGCCATACATGGGTGTGTAAACCGTGCGCCCATCAACAAGCACCAGCAATTTATTTGCCAGCACATTATCAAAGCCACGCGCACTTATAGCCCATTGACTTGAGTTAACTTGTGCCACTTGTAAATTAGCCGCAAGTTTTAATGCTTCGGGTAATGTTTTAATGCCCGCATTGCGAATATCATCTCCGGTTATAACCTGAACAGCCGATGCCACTTCGTTTAATTTCTCAGGGCGTTTTGATACCGACGTTACTTCCACATTCATTAAATCTTCCAGGCTTAGTTTTTTTAAACTGGCAGGCGATAATGTGGTATCTTCTGTTTGCGAAAAAACAACACTTGTAATTACTAAAAAACTAACTACAAGCTTTAATTTGTTTAAAGTAAAATAGTAAAAATGTTTAGCCTTTAATTGCTTATTAATTAATATGGGTGATGTCATAAAAAAATTATGTTGTTTGCTTGCCAGTAAAAAAAACTTATGAGTGGTTATAGATAAAGCAAACATAATTCATTCGCAATTATAAAAAAATACAGAAAATGCGTAAATCTTACATATTGCCTTATGTATGCAGTATTGTATTTAGTATTTAACAATTTTATACATTTTTTTTATGTGTTAAGCATGCGCAAGCTTAGTCTTTAGCCGTAAATTAGTAAGGCACAATGATGGGCTTAGTAGAAATATTTTTTTATGGAAAATAGTGAAGTAGAAATTCTTTTGGTTGAAGATGATTCAGCAGATGCGGAATTAGCTATGCGCTCATTAAAAAAAAGCAGTGCGTTAAAAAACATTGTGCATGTTAAAGATGGTGCCGAAGCCTTAGAATTTATTTTTTGCATTGGCCGATATGCCGGCAGAAATTTTGAGATGAAACCAAAAATTATTTTGCTTGATATAAATATGCCTAAAATAAATGGTATAGATGTTTTGCGAAGAATTAAAGCAGATGAACAAACAAAAACCATCCCGGTTATAGTACTTACTTCATCAAAAGAAAGTCCTGATATTAAAACCTGTTATCAGTTGGGTGCCAATAGTTATTTAGTAAAACCGGTTGAATTCGACAACTTTTTAAAAGTTGTAGCCGAGCTTGACCTGTATATGACTTTCCTTAATTTATTTCCAAAACAATAAGGGCAATCCGATTGATTACAAGCTTTGGGCAGTATGCTGCCTTATAATTTTAACCCTTTAATTTATTCCTGAATTTTTCCATAGCTAGGGCAGCTTGTTCTTCCAGTAATTTTCCTTTCAGCCAGGTTAAAGCCTCGTCATAATCATTAAAAATTTTCATCTCCACATTTTTATTCTGCTGGGTAAAATTCAAAGTAAAATTAGCAAGCAATCGGGTAACTACCGATTTTATAACAATTGCCTGCGCAATAACCAGTTTGTATATTTCGGGATTGGCAGCTACTTTTCTTGCTTCAACTGTTAAGGTGGCCTTCTTTCGTGCATCAACTAACGATACGTAGCGTTCTCCCTTTGCTAAACGCATGGCTATTTCATAATTTTCAGCAATAGCAGCTACATCCACCTCCACATTTTCTTTCATAACAGCCAGCATAATATTATGGCTAATCATGCTTATAGTGGCCGTCTTACCCTCAAAAATCTCCATATGTATCAAATGTAAAGGTTGTTTATGTGAACTCAAAAAATTTAACCTTTGTTTACGTTGTAGGTCAATTAAACCATCAAAACAATTTTTTGTATCTTTATAAAACAAAAACATGCTAAAAAAAGGCGAACACATACAAGGCACTCCGGCTGAATTGCAGGCTTTGTTAAACAAAAACAAAAAAGCAAACGATTTTTTCGATACACTGTCAAGATCATGTAAGCAAGCCTATTGCGATTGGGTGGGCTCAGCCAAAAAAGAAGAAACCCGTCAGGTAAGATCTGAAAAAGCTTTATTAATGCTGAACAATAATCAAAAAACATTAAAAATAGTATAACATGCAAAAAAAAGTAAAAATCTTGTTTTTGTTAATGGTGTTAAATACAATTGTTTTTGCACAACAAAACAAATTAGTTTGGTACACCAGTTTAACCGAAGCAAGTCAGGTTTCTATAAAAACGCACAAACCCATTTTTGCTTTTTTTACCGGTAGCGATTGGTGCGGTTGGTGCATAAAACTAAACAACAATGTATTTAGTAAAGATGCTTTTATAACCTGGGCGCAAAAAAATGTTGTACTGCTTGAGTTAGATTTTCCGCGTCGTAAACAACTGCCGCCCGACCTCGCCAAACAAAATAACGATTTACAACAAACCTTTCAGGTACAAGGTTTTCCAACCGTTTGGCTTTTCAACACCGAACCCGATACCAAAGCAAACACTTTAAAAATTAGTGCACTGGGCAGCCTTGGTTACCCACCGGGTGCCGAGCCCGGTAAAGAAGAAATAAAATTCTTATCCACCGCCAACTCTATTTTAGGTTTAAAATAATTTAGTGTTTTAATTACTAGGGCGTTCTGACGGTTTACCACTGTTGGGCTGTACGCTGTAAGGTTTGGGTTACCAAAAGTTTTCCTATGCCATCTCTAACGCGGCACCAACGCAAAATAATTTTATTATATTTAACTTAACTTTCCTTCTGTATGAAAAATAAATTACTGCTTCTTTTTCTTTTTATAAGTAGTTTTTTATTCGCCCAAAACCAAAAAATCGATTCTCTTGCTGTACTTATTAAAACCGATAAAGAAGATACCATTAAAGACATACACCTTTACAGATTATGCCGCGAGTACATTTTAATTAACGAATTCAATACCGCTTTAACCTATGGTAAACAATCCTTAGCATTGGCACAAAGCCTTGTTTTTAAAAAAGGCTTAACTTATTCGTATAACAACTTGGGGCTTATTTATTACGATGTTGGCAACTATCCCGAAGCTTTAAAAATGCATACGGCTGCCTTAAAAGTGCGTCAGGAGATTAATGATAAACAAGGCACTTCTGCTTCTTACAACAACATCGGTCTCATTTACGATGCTCAAGGCAATTATCCTTTAGCCCTGCAAAACCATTTCGCCGCCCTAAAAATCCGCGAGCAAATTAATGATAAACAAGGCATTGCAACATCATATAACAACATAGCCATTATTTATATGTACCAGGGCAATTATCCCTTATCTCTGCAAAACTATTTTGCGTCCTTAAAAATTTTTCAGCAAATAAAAGATGACCCCAATATCGCAACAGCATATCACAACATAGCACTTATTTATTATTACCAGGGTAAATTTACTCAAGCTCTGCAAAACCATTTTGCGGGTTTACAGATTTATCAGCAAATTAAAAACCAACAAGGCATTGCTTACTCATACAACAACATTGGTAATATATATTATGCGCAGCAAAACTATCCTTTAGCCTTGCAAAACTATTTTGCCGGCTTAAAAATGCAACAAGAGATGGAAGATAAAGAAGGCATAGCAGCCTCTTTTGTAAATCTGGGACAGATATATACCAAACTAAATAAAACACCCGATGCGCAAACCTACCTGAGCAAAGCCCTGCAACTAGGACAAGAAATCGGAAGCAAAGATGCTATTAAAGATAGTTACACAAACCTTGTTACATTAGATAGCACCACTGGCAACTTTAAAGCAGCCTTTGCACATCAAAAACTTTATATAATTTATCGCGATAGTCTCAATAATGAAGAAACCCAAAAGAAAAGCCTGCAAGCTAGCATGCAGTACGAGTTTGATAAGAAAGAAATTGCTACCAAAGCCGCACAGGATAAATTAGATGTTATACATGCCGAAGAGAAACAAAAACAACGCATTGTTATTTATGCTGTTATAGGCTTGTTGGTTTTAGTGGCTGTGTTTGCTGTATTTATGTATAACCGTTTCCGTATAACCAACAAACAAAAAGTCATTATCGAAAAACAAAAACAACGTGTAGATAAAGCTTACGAACAACTTCACGAAAAAAATAAAGAAGTAATGGATAGCATATACTATGCAAGACGAATACAGCGTGCTCTTATTACTCCTGAAAAATATATAGCCCACAGTTTAAATAAATTAATTGCAAAAAAATAGAAACAATCGCATGAGCAAACAACACAATTACACCTTAACCCTAAAGTGGACGGGGAACAAAGGAGCGGGTACTTCAAATTATAAAGAGTATGAAAGAAGTCATTCTATTTTAATTAATAATAAACCAGAAATTCTTGGTTCATCCGATACCGCCTTTCGTGGCGATAAAACAAAACACAACCCCGAAGATTTTTTGCTTGCCTCTGTATCATCTTGTCACATGCTATGGTACTTGCACCTATGTGCCGATGCGGGCATTGTAGTTACCAATTATATTGACAATCCAACGGGCATTTTGGTTGAACCCGTAAATGCACCAGGGCATTTTTCTCAAATTACCTTAAACCCGGTGGTTACAATAACAAACCCCGCCCTGCAGGACAAAGCAAAACAACTGCATGCAAAAGCGCATCAAATGTGTTTTATTGCAAACTCGGTAAATTTCCCTGTTAACCACAACCCAACTATAATTGCAGTGCAATAAAAATAGCTGCCTATCGTTACTTGGTTTATATTTACCTAAACAATAAAAATGAAAAAAACAATTTACATTTCTATACTGGTAGCAACTCTTGCATGGTCTTGTACTAATAAACCAAAAGAAACTGATGCTGCACCAACAGCAGCAGCAGAAACAAAAGATGCCACCACTACGGTATCTGCAGTTGTCAGTCAAAAATCTAAAGACCAGGCAAAAGCAAAATTAGAAGGCATTCGTGCAAAAGTAATCAGCAAAGAAATGACCATTGGCGAAGCTGCTCAGGAGTATAGCGACGACCCCGGCTCAAACAAAGCAGGCGGACGTTATAATAACATTGCCCGCGGACAGTTTGTACCCGAGTTCGAAAAGGTGGCTTTTGCTTTACAGCCCGGTCAAATTTCCGAAGTGTTCGAAACCCAATACGGTTTTCATTTTGTACAATTAATTGCCAAACATGATGATTTAATTGATGTAAGTCATGTACTAATAATTCCAAAATAGTTTTGATTATATTTACTAAACAAATAAAATGAAAACACTTTGCATTTCCTTTTTGCTGTTGCTTGCCTCTTGGTCACAAGCCCAACAAACAAAAAATTTCTTCGTTAGCGAAGAATCTAAAGCCGCCGCTAAAGAAAAAATAGAAGGCTATCGCCAGCGTGTGCTTGATGGTGAAAGCATGAGTGCAATTGCTACACTTTATAGCGAAGACCCAGGATCTGTTAAAACAGGCGGACGTTACGATAACATTGCCCGTGGACAATTTGTACCCGAGTTTGAAAGTGTTGCTTTTAGGATGGAGCCAGGTGAAATTTCCGAAATTTTTGAAACCCAATATGGTTTTCACTTTATTCAATTAATTGCCAAACACGATAATTTGGTTGATTTACGCCACATACTCGTAAAGCCAAAATAACTTAGGTAAACTATAAGTTTACAATGCTCTTAACGAATCCGACGTCATTAGCATTTCATCTTTTGCTAATTTTTCTTGCAGCCAATTATAGGCCAAATCATAATCATTAAAAAGCTTCATTTCAACAATCTTGTTTCTTTTTGTAAACGGCATCAAAAAATTAGCTAGCAATCTTGTGGCTAACGATGTTATAACAACAGCCTGCGCAATAACATGTTTATACATTTCAGGGTTCATTGCATATTTTCTTGCTTCATCTGTAATAGTAGTATATACACGTGCATCTACTAAGCATAAATATTTGTCGCCTTTAGTTAAACGTATGGCCACTTCATGGTTTTCTATGGCAGCAGCCAAATCAACCTCCGCATCCTCCTTCATAGTAACCAACAGCATATTTTTGTCAAGCATGCGTAACGTAGCTGTATTACAATCAATTGTCTCCATATCAAACCAAATATAAAATTTGTTTCCGTAATAACAAAATGTATAATTTGCACAATTGGTTAAGCATAAATAATTTATATATCTTTAACTAAGTGGCATAAACCTGCTAATATTAAACCTGTACTTTCGTTCAGCATGAGATATATCCTCATCATATTTATTATCCTGTTAAGCCTAAGCGCTTTTGCCCAAAAAGCTTCTCTTAAAAAAGATTCTCTACGAACCGATTCCCTGCAAAAAGCCCTTGTAAAATATACCAAACTTATTGAGGCAAACCCTAATAATGTAAACACTTACATAAACCGCGCTCGCGTAAAAATTCAATTACATAATTATATAGGCAGTGTAGAGGATAATTTAAAAGCTATCGAACTAAAAGCACAAACTGATACTGCTTATACCAACATAGGTGTGGCTTATTCGGGCTTACAAAATTACCCCGAGGCAATTAAAAATTTCGATAAGGCCATACAACTAAATCCAAAAATGTTTAAAGCGTATTGCTTTAGGGGTATAGCAAATAATAGCAGTCATAATTATTTAGCAGCCATAGCCGATTATGATTCGGCTATAGCCATAAACCCAAAATTTGTTGATTCGTATAATTATCGTGGCAACATACAACGTCACTTAAAAAAATATGATTATGCCATGCACGATTATAATAAAGCTATCCAATTAGATTCTAATAATGCTGATGCGTATTTTAACCGTGCCAATATAAAATACGATTTACAAGAGTATAAAAAAGCATGGTACGATTATGCCAAAGTAATCGACCTGCAACCCGAAAATTCACATGCCTTTAATGCCAGTGGCAATTGCAAGTTTGCGCTTAAAGATTATAAAGGTGCTCTGGTTGATTATAACACTTCCATTGAGTTAGATCCTACTAATTATAATGTATTTTATCATCGTGCCAGTTGCCGCTTTCAATTAGATTTGTATGTCGAAGCTATCGAAGATTATACCAAAGTCATCCAGTTAAATCCAAAAAATGCGCATGCTTATTGTGGACGTGCGCACAGCTATGCGCGTTTAAATAATTTCGATTTAGCAATTTATGATTGCGATAAGGCAATCGAACTCAACCCCCGATACGGCGAAGCTTTTTTTCGTCGCGGCAACTTTAAACAAAAAGTGGGCGATAAGACAGGCGCCTGTATCGATTGGGTAAAAGCTGTCGGACTTAATGAGCCGCAAGCAACATACAACATTGCCAAATATTGCAAATAAAAAAATGAAAAAAGTTTTACTCATTTTTATCACCCTGCTAAGCATAAATTGTATTGCCCAACGAGATTCTCTGCTCGTCGATTCTCTAAAACAAGTGGTAGAAATTGATACTCGGTTAATTGAATCCAACCCTTACAATGTAAATGCCTATATAAACCGCGGGCGTGCAAAAGGTCGTCTACGCGATTATGCCGGCAGCATACAAGATAACCTAAAAGCCATAAGCCTAAACCCCCAAAGCGATACCGCATATACAAACATTGGCGCAGCTTATTATGGACTAAAAAATTACGAAGAGGCTATGAAAAATTACGATAAGGCAATCCAAATAAATCCCAAAATGTACAAGGCCTATCGTTTGCGTGGCGATGCAAAAATTCGGCAGATCGATTTTAAGTCGGCGTTTAAAGATTACGATATGGCCGTAAGCCTTAACCCCAAAGATGCTGGCAATTATTTTAGTCGCGCAAACGGCAACTGGTATCTAAAAAAATATAAAGATGCATTGCCCGATTACGATAAAGCTATAGCCATGGGTTACCATTGGACTGCCGATTATTATTGTCGTGCAAATTGCAAATATCAATTACAAGATTATCAGGGTGCCATACAAGATTACACTCAGGCACTCAATATAAACCCAAAATATGAACAAGCCTATCATGGTCGTGCGCTTTGCAACTACGAGCTAAAAAGTTACGGAGCCACTATCGAAGATTGCACCCATGCCATAAACCTAAATTCAAATTTCACCAGTGCTTATTTCGACAGAGCTAATGCTAAATTCCAAATGAGCGATAAAATCGGTGCCTGTCAAGATTGGATACAAGCCTCAAAACTAGGGCACACACTTGCCACCGCTGCCATCAAAAAAAATTGCAAATAAACAACATCACTTAATCGTTCCGCTGATTACACCGTCGGGCTTTACACTTCAATCTTTTGCCGATTACAGCAAAAGGATTTTCGTTGCAATCCCTAACACGTGATGCACGGCGCACTTTTTTTGTTTGAGAATAAAAAATGTAACTTGCATTATTAGTTATTTTACAATGTGTAATGGAAAAAATAAATAAAATTAATGAGCAAGAAATGATGCTTGCTTTGGAAAGGTCAGGATATCTTTTAGAATCTGAAATAACAAGACGCCTTGTTGAATTAGGTTTATTTGTCGAACCGAATATTTCCTCATTAGACCCTGTGACTGGAAAAAGTCGAGAAATTGATTTATTTGCTGAATTCAATCATTTTAGTAAATCTAATGCTTCAAGTACTTTACATAAAATAGCTGCACGTGCTAAACTTATATTTGAAATTAAGAATAATGATTTCCCATTAGTTCTAATGACTAAATATGAAGTTTCTCCTAATTCATGTATATATGAAAGTCTAAAGATGGGTACAACAAGGCCCGACAACTTGAAACATTTATATTATGAGGACTTTTATTCAGTACTTTTTACTGGTGAAGTACAAAAAAGAATATTTACTCAATATTGTTCCTTTAGTAAAAAAAGCCACAAAGATGAATTCATGGCTAACCATCCAGAACATTTGTATTCGAGTTTATTAAAAATTACACATTATTGTGAAGAACAAGCTGAAATGTGGAGTTCGGAAAGAGATCCTAAAGATGAGTATATGAGAAATTTTTTGTATCTACCAGTTATATTGATAAATGATGATTTATACGAGTTGGAAAACGCTGATGCCAATAACCATAAACTCAATAAAGTTGACCACTCATATTTGGTTCTCAACTATCACTATAAAGAAGTGCCTCAAACTTCTATTGTTTATATAATTACTAAAGCAGGTTTGGAATCTTTTCTTAATGAAATTCACGAAGCAGAAAAACAGGTTGAAAAGAATATGCTGATGGCAAAATATAAAGTACAGTTATCAAATTCATAAAAGCATATCTTATATTTTTTTTCACTTCTGACTTTGTTGCTGTTATCCCCAACAATCATTAATGCAGTTAATTTCCCTTCAGCGCAGTAGGGCACGAGCGAAAAAACGCCAGGTCGACTGGCCATGTGCGGATGCAATCGTTTTTTCTTGGCCAACACACATACTGGCTCAAATGTGTACAACATATTTGCCCTGTTTCTTTTTCGTTAATGACGGCAAAAGTCCAGTGGACTTTTGAGCGAGTCTGCGCGTTAGAATT
>Ga0210401_10007568_pt1 | contig 10883 bp, 9 predicted proteins | sample IncBWH32MmetaG_FD_150866 | JGI IMG/M metagenome (GOLD analysis project Ga0210401, IMG submission 150866) | Forest soil microbial communities from Barre Woods Harvard Forest LTER site, Petersham, Massachusetts, United States - Inc-BW-H-32-M | ecosystem: Environmental > Terrestrial > Soil >... | reverse complement strand
AGGTCGCGTTTCGGCGGAGCTCCCTTATGATCGGGCTTCGCTGCGGCCGCACGCTCGGCTTCATACGCCTGCGCATCCAGAAAAGCCTGCCGTATCTGGTTTGCGAGCCCCATGCGCGTAGTGGGGAATTTCGCGGGGCCGTTGTAGTTTGCCTTCCTGCGAACACTGCCTTCGAAGTTCATTGCGAGAGCAATATCCCGCTGCATCAGCATCTGATCGCGGTCGCGGCCGTATAGCTGGATCGCTGCATCCTGCCCTGGGATGGAGTCCTCCGATGCCGGTGCGACAATTGCATTTGTAATCCCGTTGAGCCGTTCTACGGGAATATGCACCGTTTCCGCGTGGAATGCGTCGGCAACGTGCATTTGAGGCTCGACTTCATCAGCGGTTTCAGCCAGGTCGTTGCTGTTCTGATCGGCGGCAACTTCGGTGAGCCCGAGATTGGTTTCGGCATCGAAAAGACCCGGATAGACAGTCATTCCCTTCGCGTCGAAAACTTCGGCACCAGCGGGCACCCTGGTCGTCTTTGCCGCGCCTACAGCAATAATCTTTCCGCCGGACATCACTAGCGTGCCGTCTTCAATGGTTCCATGGGTGATCGTCAAAAGCTTTCCACCGACAATGGCGATGGTCTTCGCCGGAGAGGGTGCAGTCGTATTGGGCCCGGGCGGGAGTGCTTGCCCCAAGCCGCTAACCGTGAGCAGAGCTGCGCACGACAAACCTGCAATGAGGATTTCCGATTTCATTGTCCGTCTCCTTCATCGTCGCTGCCTTCAAAACCAGCTTCATGCATCACTCCGGTGAATTTTGTAGTGCCGAAGCCGGGCAGCGCGCTGTCAAAGAACAGGTCGCCATCGATATACACCTTTTCGACTCGCGCATAAGTTGAGAGCGGATCCATATTCCAGATCACGACATCTCCGTCCTTGCCCTCGTCGAGCGATCCTACGCGATCGTCAACGCCGATAATCCAGGCCGCGTTCAGGGTAATCATGCGCAGGGCCTCTTCTTCGGTGGCTCCGCCGTAGTCCACCATTTTGCCGGCCTCCTGGTTCAGTCGCCGCACATAATCATTCGAATCGCTCTTGAGGGCCACGCGCACGCCTTCGCGCATGCTCATCACGGCGTTCCAGGGAATTGCATCCCATGCTTCGTCTTTGAACCCCCACCAGTCTGCAAAGGTGGCGATGCCGGTGCCGGTTGGCGCGATCTTGTCGCCCACCTTGTACATCTCCAGCGCATGATGGAAGGCGCGAATCTTGTATCCGTATTCCTTTGCAATCGCCTCTTCCGTCAGGAATTCGTCGGCGCGGTAGCAGTGAATCTGTACGTAAAGCTTGCCGCGCAGCACATCGGCTAGCGCTTCAAGCTTTAGATCCTTCTTGGGTGCAACCGCGTCCTTGTCGTTCTTCGCAACCTTCGCGTTGTAGGCATCCCACGACGCCATATACGCCTTCGCATCTTCAAACGCCTGGCGCATCACCGCGAAGTTTCCCATGCGTGTCGAGGGGACTTCGCCACGGCGCCCGTAAACGCGCTTGGGATTTTCGCCGCTGGCAAATTTAATGGAGCGCGGCGCATTCGGGAAGAGCATCTGGTCGCGCGACAGACCGAACTTGTTTTTGATCACGACCGCCTGGCCGCCGATCATGTTGGCCGAACCGTGCAGTAACAACTCCGTCGTCACGCCTCCGGCTAATGCCTGGTAAAGCGCCTTGTCCCGGTTATCGAAAGCATCGATCATCATCATCGATGGCGTTACAGGGCTGGTGGCTTCGTTGACGTCGTCACTCAGCGCCGAATGCGAGTGCGGGTCAATAATCCCCGGAGTCACGAATTTCCCCGCCGCATCGATCGTCCTGGCTCCGGCTGGCGCAGTGACGGTCGCACCCACGCCTGCAATCTTTCCGTTATGAATCCACACGCTGCCATGCTGAATCGTGCCATGCGTAACGGTCATCACGGTGGCATTTTGAATCACGACGTCTGTGGGAGTACCGCTCGAAGCCGCTTGCGCAGAAAGGTTGATGGGCGTGGCCCAAATCGCCGTCAGAAACAAGGGCGCACACCCGTGTCGAAGCACAGAGGAAAAGCTAGCCATGTAGTGGTCCCCCGGGGGAAGATTGGTTCGGAACAGATGTGCATGATGGTAACACGACGTAAGAACAAGTAATCAGCGATCCAGCCGCAACTTCGGCACTGGACAATCTGCACGTGGCGCTGGTCTTCTGCGAGGGCTCCCGTTGCTTTCGGCGAGTATCATAAACAAGTGGCTCCAATGGAACGGTCAATCATCTTTGCACCACTTGCGGGCGCAAAGTTCTCGTTTGCGACCTTGAGCGCGGTGCTTAACGCGGCGCTGAAGCCGGTCCATTCGAAAACACGATAGAGTCTCCCGATCAAGGAAAACAAGAGCGCGTGAAACCCGATATGAAAGTGCAGTTCGCCGGCATCGAGCTGACCAACCCGGTCATCGCCGCAAGCGGCACCTTCGGCTATGGCATCGAATTTGAAGAGATCGTTTCGCTGGAGCGGATCGGCGCATTTGTCACCAAAGGCATCTCGCTGGAACCAATGCAGGGGCATCCGGCTCCGCGCATTATTCAAACCGCCGCCGGCATGTTGAATGCCATTGGATTGCAAAACATCGGCGTCCACGAGTTCATCGAGAAGAAACTGCCTCCACTTCGCCGCTATCCCTCCTGCAAAGTCATCGTCAACGTATTCGGCTACACCGTGAGCGACTACAAGCAGGTCATCGAGCGCCTCAACGATGCCGATGGCATAGCCGCCTATGAACTCAACGTCTCCTGCCCCAATGTGCACGCCGGCGGCATGGCCTTCGGTTCTGATTCCGGCTCGCTCGAATACCTGGTGCACGAGGTCAAGAGCATCGCAAAGCGCCCCTTGATGATCAAGCTCTCGCCCAACGTCACCTCCATCGCAGGCATGGCGCGGGTATGCGCCGCCTCTGGCGCGGATGCCATCAGCCTGGTAAATACCTTTCTCGCCATGTCGATCGATGTAGAAACCCGCAAGCCGCGGCTCACCAACGTGACGGGTGGCTTGTCTGGGCCGGCAATCAAACCGATCGCGGTGCGCATGGTCTACGAAGCCGCGCGCGCCGTCAGCATTCCCATCATTGGGCTAGGCGGCATCATCACTCCCGAAGATGCAGTTGAATTCATGCTCGCCGGCGCGACCGCTGTGCAAGTCGGCACTGCCAGCTACGCCGATCCGCGCGCCACCGAGCGGCTGGCCAAAGGGCTCGTATCCTGGTGCCGTAGTCATCATGTTGAGCATGTCGCCGGCCTTACAAGCGCGCTCGATATACCGCAAAAGTAGATTCCCAGGTCACGGCACGCCTCGCATTTCGATCGGGTTGATATGATTCCGTTGGAGTCCCTCTTCCCTTCAAGGAGCACACTTGTGAAGATTTGCCGCGTGCAGTCGCTAGCGCTTTTCGCCTCAACATGGATTCTTTCCGCTTCCATGTGCCTCAGCGCCCAGAACATTTCGCTCACCGTGGACGCGACCAAGACGCAGAACAAGATTTTGCATGCGCACCTTGTTATGCCGGTCAAGCCCGGACCGCTGACGGTTTACTACCCGAAGTGGATTCCCGGCGAACATGGTCCTGACGGCCCCATCGCCAACCTGACCGGCCTGAAATTCATAGCAGACGGCAAGGTGATTCCCTGGCAGCGCGATCTGCTCGACGTCTTTACGTTCCATCTCGACGTGCCTGCGGGAGTGAGTCGGATCGAAGCGGACTACGACTACATCGAGCCCGATGGCGGCTCGGCAACCGACAAGCTGCTTATCCTTGAGTGGAACGAAGTTGCCCTTTATCCGGAAGGGACGCCAGCAGAGAAGCTGATGTATGAAACCAAGCTGATCATGCCCGAGGGCTGGAAGTTCGGCAGTTCCCTTCCCGTCGCCGGCCAAAGCGGAAACGAAGTCTCCTTCAAACCCATCTCGCTCGATCTGCTGGTCGACTCACCAGTCGCAACCGGAATCTACTATCGCAACATCGACATCACGCCCCAAGGTGAGCCGATTCATCACCAGATGGACTTGGTTGCCGATAGCGAAGATGCCCTGAACATGAGCCCCAAGGACCAGAAGGCGATGACCAACCTGGTCGCAGAATCGGGCAAGCTGTTTGGCGCGCGTCATTATCGCGACTACCACTTCATCCTCGGCCTGAGCGATCACGTCGCGCACTTCGGACTCGAACATCACGAGTCGAACGACAGCCGGCTGCCCGAAAACATCCTGCTTGGGCCGGGCTCAGGCATGGCGCTCGGCGGTCTGCTCGCGCACGAATTTGTGCATTCGTGGAACGGAAAATTTCGCCGTCCCGCCGATCTGACGGTTCCCTACTACGAGGAGCCGATGAAGACCGACCTGCTGTGGGGATACGAAGGCCTGACCGACTACCTCGGCCCGTTACTGGCAGCACGGAGCGGTTTGTTCACGCCCGAGCAGTACCATGAGTGGCTCGCCAGCATCGCGGCTTCATTGGGCCCGGGGCGCCCAGGGCGCACGTGGCGGCCTTTGCGCGATACAGCCGATGCCGAGTTCGGCATGGGCTTCGGTGCGCGCGGATGGATGAACTGGCGGCGCGGAACCGATTACTACGACGAGGGCGATCTCGTGTGGCTCGAAGTGGCGACCATCATCCATCGCGAGTCGCACGGTTCAAAGTCGATTGACGATTTCTGCCATGCCTTCCATGGCGGCGCTAACAATGGACCAGAAGTCAAGACCTACACCTTCGAGCAGCTGGTCAGCGATCTAAATGCGATTGCGCCGTTCGACTGGGCAACATTCCTGCACACGCGGCTCGACTCTACATCGCCCGAAGCGCCTGTGGGCGGGATTGAAAACGGCGGTTGGAAGGTCAGCTATACGGATCAGCCTGCAAAACTCGAGGGCCGGCGTGGAAATCCAGGAAGCGTCTACTCCATCGGCCTGCAAGTTGGCGCGGACGGCACGGTTTCCGATTCGATCGTCGGCAGTCCCGCGTTTGAGGCCGGCGTTTCTTCAGGGATGAAGGTTGTCGGCGTGAACGGGCGCGTCTATACCCCCGATTTGCTCGGCGCAGCGATCAAGGATGCAAAGGACAACTCAAAGCCGATCACGCTGCTGGTGGTTGTCGATGAGTTTTACCGGACCTGCACCATCAACTACCACGACGGCCCACGCTATCCGCATCTCGTGCGCGAAGAGGGCAAACCCGACTACCTGGATGAGTTGATCAAGGCACGGGCTGGGCAGTAAACAGCAGCATCAGAGAGTTTTAGGCAACCAGTTCCTGCCAAGCTTGGTTGCTCGCCGATTTAATCTCTACACCTGCCGGAATGGGTGATGATTCGCTCGTTTTTTGCTAGACACGCTGTTGCGTGGAATGGAAAGCAATCGTCGCCAGAAGCGGCAAGATTGCCTGGCAGGCCTCATTTGCAAGCGGAACCGGCTGCACCGCACTTCGCATCCAGGACCATGTCGAGAATGGTCATATAGGTCGGGCCAGAGACGGCGCGCGATTCGTCGATGTCGATGTTCACTTTATGCGCCACGACGATGTCATTCAGTGGGAAGACCGTGATGTACTGGCCATTGGCGCCCATCGCGGAAAAGGCGCCCTGGTATGGGCCAGTCATGATGTCGCCGGGATACTTCGGTGCCTCCCAAGCCCACCAGAGAATTCCATAGCCCCAGCGGCCGGTCCACCCTGGCGACCAATACCAATCGCCGATCTCGCTGAAATGAGTGGTTGGGTATGTGCTGAACTCAATCAGCCCCGGATCGCCCCAGACCGTGCTGCCCCAGGCTCCGTTGCGAAGGGCCAATAAGCCAAGCCGAGCCATATCACGCGTGGATAGATAGGTTGCGTACTCGAAGTGGTTCGTGGTGGTTCCGTAGTTTTTCTTTTGTCGCGTGCGGTCGAAATCCTGGAACCGCAGAGGAATCGCGAGATCATCGCGGAGCGCGTCGAAAATGTCTTTGTGGGTTAGCTTCTCAAAGGCAATACCCGCGGCGTCGAAGTCCCAGTTATTGTAGAAAAAACGCGTACCGGGGTATGCCGAGCCGCGCTTGGGCAGGATCTTTTCCTGGTCTCCATTTCCGCTCGGAATGTAAATGCCGGAACGCGACATCATGAGTTGCTCGAGCGTTGCGTGCTGCTCGATTTCAAGAAAAGGGACCTTGTCTTGCAAGCCGAGCTGCACGACAGTCTGGTTCATGCCCAGATCGAGGTTGAGCCCCTTGTGGGCTTCAACTGCGAAGAGGAGGTCCAAAACGCTCTTACGAACCGAAGCAACCTTGCTGACGAGCGCCAGGTCACCGTACTCAAAGACAACATGGCCACGGGAAACGACCATCATGGCGTCGGTCTGATGCGTTTTCAGAAACAAACGTAACGCCTCGAGGCGCGCCGCAGAAAAGCCTTCAGACGCGGGAGTGGCGCGCGCCCACTCAGCACCGGGGACGAGATAACCGTGGCCATCGTCGAAGCCTTCCGGCGGCAGAAGCGGGACCGGCTTCACTTCAGCCGGCGGAGCAGGAGGCTTCGGCGCGTCTTGAGACTGCGCCGGGACAAACAGAGACGAGAAGAGAGCGGCGACAGAAAGCGATCTTTTGAGCACGCCAACACTATAACAAGACATTAAGAGCTGGTCTGTTGGCCGATCGCGCGAGCGGGCAGCAGCTCGGCCCTGGCTTACGCGGCGTTGATTGCGGTGACTCTGCCTTCACGGAGGGACTTGATATCGCGCATGGGCGGCTGGCCGAAGAACCGGCTGTACTCGCGGTTGAACTGGCTTACGCTTTCGTATCCAACCTCGTAGGCGGCGCTGGTGGCATCGATCCCGTCCATCAGCATCCGCTGTCTGGCCGCCTGCAATCGCAGTTGCTTCTGATATTGGAGTGGGCTCATCGACGTCAATCCGCGGAACTGATGGTGGAGCGTTGACACCCCCATGCGCGCGACTCCGGCGAGTTCTTCCATGTGCAGCGGCTTGGCAAAGTTTGCGCGGAGCCAGGCAATGGCTCTTGCCGTTCTGTGGCTCAAATCGCCTGCAGTGGCGATGGCACGGAGGCGCTCCCCCTGGGGAGTCCGAAGAATGCGGTATACGATCTCGCTCTGAATTAAGTGGCCGAGGAACGGGATGTCCTCCGGAGTTCCGAGAAGTTCTATGAGCCGGATCGAGGCGCTCAGCAGACCGACCGTTGTTTCGCCTAGAGCGAGCCCGCGCGACTTCATCGAAGGCTCGAATTCCGGTAGCTCTTCCCTGCTGATGACTTCCCTCACGCTCGGCATATCGAGGCGCAGAAACATCGAGAGAAGAGGAACCTGCTCCGACGCTTCCACAATCTGGCTCTCTGCAGGAACATCAATCGACGAAAGGAGGAAGGACGATCCATCGCAGAGGTAGATGGTCCCTCCCAGGTTGACGCGCTTTCGTCCCTGCACAAAGACCGAAAGGCTCGGCTCATAGGAAGCTCGATAACACGGCGTAGGATTAATGCGTCGATAGAGTGACAGGCCGGGGATCGCAGTGGGATTCTCTCCCACTAACGGGGCACGCGAAGCAATCTTCCGGGCCAGGTCCCTCCGCATCTCTACCGCTGTCGTGTTCACTTCACTGCGCCTCTCTGAGACTCATCGCCATTTTCCTCAGGCACTCTCTATTCAGCCTACCGCTGTACTGCCGACTGCGTGCACAAAATTCAAGATCCAGACAGAATCAGGCAAAGAATTGGCAGGATCGGGAAAGCGCGAATTTCGAGTCCCTATTAGCCTTTGATCCAGGCGGACACTTGCCGGCAAAATACCGAGTCGCCACAACTTCAATCAGCAAGAGCAACGGAGGAGGAATTCATGCAGAAACGAAAGCTTGGAAAGAGCGGTCTGGAAGTATCGGCCATAGGGTTCGGCTGCATGGGAATGAGCTGGTCATACGGGCCACCAAAAGACAAGCAGGAGATGATTTCCGTGCTTCATGCGGCTGTGGATTGGGGTGTCACGTTCTTCGATACGGCTGAAGTGTACGGGCCCTTCTTGAACGAAGAACTTGTGGGCGAGGCGCTCGCTCCTTTTCGCGAGAAGGTCGTGATTGCGACGAAGTTCGGGTGGGAAGCGAATCCGAACGATGGCGGAAAATGGAACGCCTTGAACAGCCGGCCAGAGCACATCAAGCAGGTCGCGGAGCAATCGCTGAAGCGGCTCAAGATCGATGCGATTGATCTCTTCTATCAACATCGCGTCGACTTGAACGTCCCGATCGAAGATGTTGCTGGTGCGGTAAAGGAATTGATTCAGCAAGGCAAGGTGAAGCATTTCGGACTTTCGGAAGCGAGCGCAAAGACGATTCGCCGTGCTCACTCAGTTCAGCCTGTGACCGCGTTGCAGAGTGAGTACTCGCTGTTCTGGCGGGAGCCGGAAGAGACGGTGATGCCCACGCTGGAAGAGCTTGGGATTGGCTTCGTTCCATTCAGCCCGCTTGGCAAAGGCTTCCTGACCGGCCGGATCGATGCGAATACTAAGTTCGACACCGCGGACTTCCGCAGCAGCGTGCCGAGGTTCAGCCCTGAGAACCGCAAAGCGAACCAGGCTCTTGTCGATGTGATCACCTCGTTCGCCGAACAGAAGAGAGTGACGCCGACGCAGATCGCACTCGCGTGGTTGCTCGCGAAGAAGCCGTGGATCGTTCCGATTCCGGGCACAACGAAGCTTGTCCGGCTGGAAGAGAATTTTGGAGCGGCAACGGTTGATTTTACCGGTGACGATGTACGCGCACTCGAAGATGCTTCGTCAAAGATCAAGCTTGAAGGGGCTCGCTATCCCAAGTTCCATGAGCAACTGGTGGGCCGGTGAGCGTCACCCGGCGGGAGAAATCAAGAATGAAAGCTTTGCGTTATGCCCGTTCGCAGCGGTTGTCGTCATCGCCGGTCTTGCTCTGGCCCAATCGGCTCTGAAGCAAAGTGCAAGCCGTGACGCAGCGAGGGAAAAGCTGATCGGAGCGTGGCACCTGGCACACATCGACGCGCCAGGGCCGGATAGGAAAACGCCAAACACCCCTCAGCCGCAAGAGATGCTGATCTACACGAGTGACGGCCATATGTCCGTGCGGCTGGCGACGCACACGGTGACGCATCATGTGCAGGGGTCCATTACGCGCGACCGGCTTGTCGGTAAGGACCTCCCGCGCGTCTTCCAGTTCACCGATGACGGGAAGCTGCTAATCAGATCGGCTCGGCCCGATGAAGGTTGGTCCGTCACGTGGGAGCATTACTAACGGAAAAGAAACTGGCTCGGCAGGAAGCCGGGACGGGAGCCCCTTTGAACGGAGAGATTCAACAATGACCAAATGGCCGAAAGAGGAACTGCACAAGATCGGGGAGGCCGATGACCTGCATATCGCGCCGTTCCGCGAAGACGGAAAGACCTACGGGACCCCGACGTGGATCTGGTCTGTCGCGGTTGACGACGCCATCTACGTGCGCGGATACAACGGGCAGCAATCGCGCTGGTACCAGGCTGCGATGCGGCAGAAGGCTGGGCGAATCGTCACCGCAGGATTGACGAAAGAGGTCAGCTTCGAGTCGGTCGATGGAGCATTCAACGACAGTATCGACGATGCTTATCGAGCGAAGTACAAGGGCAGCCCATACCTCAAGCCGATGATCGGCACACGCGCCCGCGCGGCGACGGTCAGGATCATGCCGCGAGAACTCTGAAGCGCGAGAACGCCGCTACTTTTCGATTACGCCGCATGCAATGCGATCGCCGGAGTTGCCGGAGGGGTCGGACATCAGATCGTCCGCCTTGGCATGGATGATTAGCGCCGTACCGCCATCGTGGAAGAGCGAGTTGGCGTCTTCTCCGAGAGTGACGCCGTTGGCCTCGAAAGTCGCCTTGGCGTCGCCCTTTTTGTCCACAACAAGGTTCATGAGATCGCCGAGGTGCGGATGAGGATCCTGAGTGTTGTGGATTCCGTGATGGGCGCTCGTCGGGTTGAAGTGACCGCCGGCCGTGGTGAAGGCAGGTCCGTCGCATTTGCCCACGTTGTGGATGTGAATGCCGTGCTCGCCGGGGGGAAGTTGGGAGACTTTGACTTCGATTTTGACACCCTGGCCTGTTGAAGTGATCTTCGCAGTTCCGATCTTCACCCCCTGTGCGTTCACGATATCGGCATGGGCCGATTTGGGTGCGGCGGAGGCCAATTGGTTGGCAGCGGAGAAACCCAGAAATCCTGCGATCACCAAGAGCATTCGTAAGCGCATAGCATTCCTCCTTGAACGATGCGTCGATGTCGAACCCCGCTATTATCGCACGCAAAAGGTGATGAAAATCACAAGGGATCTACGGCGTTTTGCGCGATGGGTCTGTGATCGCACTCAAAGGCGAGGCTCAGTTTGCCAGAGGCAACTTGACGATCGTCGATTCACGACGCAGTTGTTTTCTTCTATTTCTGAATGATTGAAAGGTGAGTGACATCACACTCATGGCAGCGAAGTGCTCTAGATCGTGATCTGCAACACTTGTGATGACGCTCACAGCCGATCGTATTTCGAGCTAAGTACTGTGCCTACATTTGCTGGACTTCCAGATGCGATCTGAGCGACATGGATCAGCCTGAGGAGAATCCAGCACCCGTACAGCAAGTGATGCTCGGCGGATGACGCATTGCGATTGACGCATTGCAGGCGAGGTAGGCATGGGGCAGACGATTTGGCAGTCGATGGAGCAAAAGGGATATAGCCGCAGACAATTTCTGCAGTTTTGCACGGCAGCGGCGGCGGCTGCCGGTTTTGCGAAGAGCGGCGTGGCCCAGGTGGTGTCGGCGTTCGAGAAGAAAGAAAAGCCGGCTGTGGTG
>Ga0210401_10007565_pt1 | contig 10883 bp, 4 predicted proteins | sample IncBWH32MmetaG_FD_150866 | JGI IMG/M metagenome (GOLD analysis project Ga0210401, IMG submission 150866) | Forest soil microbial communities from Barre Woods Harvard Forest LTER site, Petersham, Massachusetts, United States - Inc-BW-H-32-M | ecosystem: Environmental > Terrestrial > Soil >... | reverse complement strand
GCCCCGGCCCGCCCCCGGACACCACCGCCACCCGCCCAGCCAACGAAGTCATGACGCGATCACGGTACGCGGCGTCTGGAGGACAAAGGCCTCGGGCACGCCGAGCTCCTACTAGCTTTCTTAGTTGTAGTAACTCTCGGCCCTGATCTCGTGTCCGTCAAGCGCCCAGGTCACCGCCCGCACGGGGAGAGTTATTTTGGCCGAACGGTCCATGGTGACCAGCTCCTCGAACTCGCTCGCGCCCGCCGGGCGATCCGCAGGGGGTCAGCTTCGCTCCCGCCCTGGCCCGCACCGCCTCCGGCAAGCTCCAGAAGCAGGCCATCCGGTCCAGCCTCGGCTCGCTCCCCGCCCGTAACCGGCCCGCGGTCCATGACGAGTGCGTCCCACGCTCCGCGACCCTGTATGCTATCTCCGTTCCAGCCACCAGCCAGCATCCCGCTGCTGGCCGCCCAGGGGCTTTAGCTCAGTTGGTAGAGCGCTTGCATGGCATGCAAGAGGTCAGGGGTTCGAATCCCCTAAGCTCCACAATTTTCCGTGTACTTGTTCGACACAAAAAGCGTCAATCAAGTGACAATGGTGCGGGATTTCCCGCACTAGGCGCGCGTGAATGAAGGTCACGGGATCGAGCCCGGGCGACGCTAAGCGCATCCGGGCAGCTCAACAACGTGGTAACCGCCGAGCGACGGCCAGGTCACGGCTGCGGCGGCCCCGGTCGCATGCGCTCCCTGCAAGAGGTTGGAGCTCGGCTCCCTCGGCCCAAAGACATCCCGCTGGGAAGGGCTGGCGGCGACGGATGTTCGGGCGGGCCGCAGATGCCTTTCTCGGCAAATACCGCCGTGAGGAGCTTCTCGTTCACCAGCTGCTCATAGCTATCAGTGTCTCGGCGCGGATTTGCCGCCACCCATATGTTCGCCGCGACTCGTCGTGGATTTCGGCGATCACGTCCCCGGCCAGGCGCGCCGGACGGAACGGCTGCTGACTGTGATCGCGGACCAAAGGACAATCCCACTGCGCCACCTGCAAGATCCGGCAGCACCGTTTCGCGCCGGCGGGCCAGTTCGATGTCATGGCGAGCGCAGGCCGGTTTCCCTGAATCTAGGCTGATCCCTCGTCCGTTAGGCCACGCTGCGGACTCCGAGCGGGACGATGCTGATCTTGCTAAGCCTCGGCCGAAACACCCTGGCGCACGTTAGCCCGCTGAAGCCGACGGTGATCGTGCCCAACCGCCAGGCTGGCTCTGCTGTCGGTAGACGGCGCGGCGTCCCGGTGGCCCGTCTATGACAGCAGCGCCACTTTGCCCTTCGGTGATAGGTCAAGGCCCGTGCTGAGCCCTCTGACTTACGATCGAGGCGAAGCCGCGGACCGCCTGACTGTATTCCTTAGGCCGATCGAGATTGGCCAGATGGCCTGCACCCATGATCACCTCGACTCGGCAATCGCGGAATCTGGACTGGAGTTGTGTCGCTCCTTTGACGTGCGGTTTGTCGTGTTCGCCGTTCAAGATGAGCACTGGGCTGTCGTAGCCGGCAGGGTACTGGGCCCAGTCGATGCGCGTCGCGGCAGCTAGGGCATCCGCGTACCCCCGCCAGGAATACCCGGCGTCCACCATGCCTTCCGCCCACGCGGGATAGTCACGGCGGAGGAAGTTGCTGTTGGATCGGCGAAGCAGCCACTTCGGAGAGACCCAGATCGCACCGGCGCTCAGCCGCGCCAGCCGTCGGTCCCCACCTTGGCTGTAATCGACGGAGCATCCCGTGAGCACCAGCCCCGCCACTAGGCTCGGTTGCTTGGCGGCCGTCGCCATGGCCACGTAGCCGCCCAAAGAGAGGCCGACCACAACCGGCGCGAGACCGCCCGCGGCGGCTTCCTCCACCGCCGCGAGAGCAGCCGGAAAGGAGAACCGCTCACTCTGACGGCTGCCGTGCCCCGGCAGATCTATCGCCGATACGTCGAAGTCGTCCCCGAGAGCGTCCAGCTGCGGACGCCACATTTCCCGAGACATTCCGGCCCCATGTAGGAACAACAGGCGCATCGGCGTCACCGTTCTGATATCGGTTGGGCAGGAGCTGAACTTCGAGTCGATCGGGGCACGATAGCCGCCACTTACATCATGGACTCCGCTGCCAACGGGAGCTTGAGTGCACTGCTACCCCTATCCGGATGCCAGGTCCAGGAATAGTCTCTACCCATACAGACGATGTGACTACCACGATCACGGGTGGGCGAGATGGTCAATGGTCACTCCGACATCGGCGTCGTCGCGCAGGCGAGCCCCCAAGCCGCGGCATACGACGGCCTGCTCGACCAGCTTCAGCAAGTGCTGCCGCCTCAGGACTTCGCCGATGCAACCGAGGCGTATAAAGAATACGCTGACGCCTACGCCCAGGTGGTCTCCGACCCGATGGTCCGCCTGCGAGCTACTAGCGCCTCACAACGCTTGACCGAAGTGCTGAACCGAGCGCTGGAGAACAGCGAGGTCCGCGGCCTGGTGCAAGAAGCAGCAGCCGAGTATCTCCGGCTGCTCCGGGAAGCTTGGCCCCGGCTGACAAGCGAGAATCCCGACAGCGAGGCGTTCGCCGCCATGGCGACAGGGATGACCACCCTCGCCTATCTGTACGGTCTGGGCAACGATGGCTTCGTAGACTACCTAGGCGCGACCTCGCCCTTCGCCCCGGCCACCGCGGGAAGCCCATGGTCGCGCCAGACCAACGCCGCCTGGACCGATGCTCAAGGCGACGATTCGCTGGGGGAAACGTCAGCCGATACAGGCCGGGCCGAGGATGCGGATGAGAGTTCCGCGCCCGACGACGACGGAATCGTCTGGCAGGAGTTCTCGGTCGGTGAGGATGGCCAGATCGTGCAGCGGGCCGCTCCTTCGCCGATGAACGGCGATCGCTCCGGCGGGTCTCGGCCGGATGGCCCCTCGGTCGGCACGCCGCGCGACGGAGGCAGGGATGGCCCGCCGGCTTCTGCCAAGACAGCCGATTCCGCTAGACAAGTGCGAGCTAGCGAGACGCGAGCCGGGGGAGGCGCACCGCCGGCAGACCCCGTCCAGATTGTCGAGCGTGCTTACGCGGCCTATGTCGACGGATTGCGGCTCGCCGGAGCGCGCTTGCCGAAGGACTCCGGCCGGCTTACGTCGGCCCCACGAGCGGACGAGGTATCAGCTGGCTCGGCCCAGTCTGAACTCGACCAGCGAGCCGCCGAGTTGGTCGGCGCCTACCTGCGGCTCGCTCATGGCATCGGATACGCCCCCGACGCCTATCTCAGCTATTGCCGGCTGCTCGCAACCGTAACTGAGCTCGTCGAGCGGCAATTGGCGCTCGTCCGCGACTACGAGCAACTCCTCGAGAAGACTGCGCAAGCCAAACAGGCAGGCAACGTCAAGCAGGCGGTCGATACGCACTATCGGCGATTTCTTACCGCCGTCCGCACAGCATGGAGCCAGATCGACCCATCCTCACTTCCACCGGAACAGCTTTCCGCGATGACCGCCAGCACCGCGCGAGCTGCCAGCTTGTACCAGACCGCGATCAACATGGATGGGCCGCCATTCCCATCTTGACCGGCGGAGTTTGTTTGGGGGGACGCAGCGCGCGCCACGAATAGTGGGGAAAATGATGGAGGTGCCTGCGATGAGCAACGAACGGCCGGGGATGTCTTGGAACGACCGGCGTAATGCGGGCCAGGCCGAGCAGGGCGAGATGTTCGTCTTCCCATTGTCGTTCGCGCAAATCCGGGTATGGATCACTGATCAGCTCGCGACGGAGTGCGCCATATACAACCTCCGGTTCGCGATGCGCCTCAGCCAGCGGGTTAATGCCTCAGCTTTGCAGCGGTCCATCAACGCGGTGGTTGATCGCCATGAGGTGCTGCGGACTGTGTTCTGCATCGTGAACAATGATCCGCAACAGGTAGTCTTGCCGTCGTTGCCGGTTGCCCTGGAGTGCTATGACCTGCGGAACCTCCCCACCGGGCGCCGGGAATCCGAAGCCATTCGGCTCGCTACCGATTTTGCCATTCGGCCATTCGATCTCAAGCGGGGACCGCTCCTTCGAGCCATGCTGATCTGGCTGGCTCCGGCTGATTACGTCTTGGTAGTCAGCTTGCATCACATTGTGGCGGATGGCTGGTCGATGGGGGTGCTGTCGGGGGAGCTTGGTGTGTTGTATGAGGGTTTTGCTGCGGGCCGGGAGGTGGTGTTGCCTGATTTGCCGGTGCAGTATGCCGATTTTGCGGTGTGGCAGCGGGGGTGGCTGGCGGGTGAGCGGCTGGAGGAGCAGCTGGGGTTCTGGCGGGGGGCGCTGGCGGGGTTGCCGGTGCTGGCGTTGCCGACGGACCGGCCGCGGTCGGCGGTGCAGGCTCACCGGGGGTCGGGGTTCGGGTTTGTTGTGCCGGAATCGGTGGTTACCGGGCTAGGCCGGTTGTCACGGGAGTCGGGTGCGACGTTGTTCATGGTGTTGCTGGCGGCTTTTGCGGTGGTGCTGGGGCGTTGGTGCGGTCAAGACGATGTGGTGGTGGGGACGCCGATCGCGGGCCGGAACCGGGCTGAGCTGGAGGGCTTGATCGGGTTTTTCGTGAACACGCTGGTGTTGCGGGTTGATCTGTCGGGGGCTCCGTCGTTTGCCGATCTGGTGGGGCGGGTGCGTGAGGTCGCTCTGGGTGCGTATGCGCATGCGGATGTGCCGTTTGAGAAGCTGGTGGAGGAGCTGGTGCCGGAGCGGGATCTGTCTCGTAATCCGTTGTTCCAGGTGACTTTCCAGTTGTTTGAGTCGCCGTCGTCGCCTGACGTGGTGGGGGTCCAGCGGGGGTTTGAGATCCCGGTGACGTCGTCGTTGTTTGATGTGCGGGTGGATTTGTCGCCGGGGCCGGCGGGTTTGGCTGGGCGGGTGGAGTTTGATACCGATCTTTTTGACCGGGTATCGATCGAGTGGATGGTGGATCGTTTCTGCTGGTTGTTGCGGCAGGTGGCGGCTGATCCGGGCGGCCGGGTGGGGTCGTATTGGTTGTTGCCGGAGGCTCAGCGGGAGCTGGTGGCTGGGTGGAACGCGACGGGCGCGGAGCTGCCGGGGGGCTGCCTGCATCGTGCGGTGGAGGATCGGGTAGCGCAGGATGCGGCCGGGGTGGCGGTGTCGGATGAGTCGGGTCAGTGGTCGTACGGAGAGCTGAATGCGCGGGCTAACCGGCTGGCGCGGCGGCTGGCTGGGCTGGGGATCGGGGTTGGGGAGCTGGCTGGGGTGTATCTGCCCCGGGGCCGCTGGTTCGTGGCCGCGGTGCTGGCGGTGCTGAAGGCCGGCGGGGGGTACGTGCCGCTGGATCCGGCGTATCCGGTGGGCCGGCTGGAGCATGTGGTGGCCGACGCCAGGCCGCTGGTGGTGGTCACCACCGGGGAACTGGCCGGCCAGCTGCAGGTGCCCGAGGGCACCGTGGTGGTGACCTTGGATGAGTGGCCGGAGGGTTCGGAGGCAGATCTGGAGGTGGCGGTCGAGCCTTCCGATGTGGCCTATGTGATCTACACCTCAGGGTCTACCGGGACGCCCAAGGGGGTGGTTATCGAGCATCACAGCGTGATGAACCTGGTCGCCTGGCATGACCGCGCCTATCAGGTCAAGCCGGGGGACCACGGATCCCAGCTGGCCAGTGTCGGATTCGACGCCGCGGTGTGGGAGATCTGGCCCTACCTGTGCGCGGGAGCCAGTGTGCACGTCGCCGACGACGAAATCCGCGCCGACCCCGACCGCTTGATCGGGTGGCTCGATGCCAGCGGGATCACGATCAGCTTCGTGCCCACCCCGCTGGCCGAGACCCTGCTGGATCGGCCCTGGCCGGCCAGCTCCAGGCTACGGTTGCTGCTCACCGGCGGAGACACGCTCCGCGGATGGCCCAACCCGGCTCACCCCTACCTGATGGTCAACCACTACGGGCCGACCGAATTCACTGTGGTCGCCACCGCCGGTGCCGTGCCCTCCACCACGGCCGGCCGGCTGCCTGGCATCGGCGCGCCGATTGCCAACACCGTCTGCTACGTGGTAGACCGCCAGGGCAACCCGGCCGGGCCGGGCTGCCCTGGCGAGCTGTGGGTAGGCGGAGTCGGCCTGGCCCGCGGCTACCTCCATGACGCCGAACTGACCCAGGCCCGCTTCGTGGCCAATCCGTTCGACCCCACCCCGCCACGGCTCTACCGCACCGGCGACCTGGTGCGCTGGCAGGCCGACGGCACCCTCGCCTTCCTGGGCCGCACCGACGACCAGATCAAGATCCGCGGCTACCGGATCGAACCAGGCGAGATCGAAACCCTGCTCCGGCAGCACCCCGACGTGACCCAGGCCATCGTTACCACCCACCCCCACCCCGCAACCGGCACACCTCAGCTCACCGCCTACGTCACCACCCGCCACCAACCCACCGACACCAACCAGCAAGTGGCGGCCTGGCGGTCGCTCTATCAGGACACCTATGCGGGGAATGGTGCTGAGGACCCGGAATTCGACATCCGGGGCTGGAACAGCAGCTACGACAGTCGCCCACTGGGGCCCCAGGCCATGGGCGAGCAGATCGACCAGACCGTAGCCCGGATCCTTGCCCGTCAGCCTCGCCGCGTCCTAGAGCTGGGGACCGGGACCGGTCTGCTGCTATTCCGGCTGGCGAATGGGTGCGAGCGCTACTGTGCCACCGACTTCTCGGCTACGGCGCTGGCACGGGTGGCCAGGCGGGTGGCCGAACTCGGGTGGGATCAAGTCGAGCTAAGGGAACAAGAGGCTTGCGAGCTGGCCGGCATCAGCCCAGCCGGATTTGACGTGGTGGTCCTTAACTCGGTGATCCAGTACTTTCCCGGGGCTGACTATCTCGAGAGGGTCCTCAATGGTGTCCTCGGCTGCCTATCGCCGGGTGGCACCATATTCGTGGGGGATGTCCGCAACTACGCGTTGATGGAGACGTTCCATACCTCCGTCGAGTTGCATCGAGCTGAGGCCGACGTATCCATTGGTGAGCTCCGCCGGCGCATCCACCAGCGAGTCGTTGCTGAGCAGGAGCTACTCGTCGACCCTGCGTGGTTTACCCGATTCGCCAGTGAGCACCCGATGATAAGTCAGGTCAGGGCCGAGCCCCGTCGTGGCCGCTGCGTCAACGAACTGACGCGCTTCCGCTACGACGTCACGCTCACCACTGAAGCGGCCGCAATCCCGCCGCTCACCGGCCCATGGCTGGACTGGGACGGCGATCAGCTCGATATGGCCAGCCTGGCGCACCGCCTTGACGGTGCCGAGGGACCTGTGGGGGTGAGCGCCATTCCCTCCGCCCGCCTGGAACCGTGTCTGCGCGCCCAGCAGCAGGTGGCTGCGGCGGCCAGTGACCTTAGCGTGGGTGCCCTACGTGACCGGCTCGAAACCGGGCCTTACGGAGTGGACCCCGAAGATCTCTGGCGCCTTCCGACCGGCAGCCACATTGAGCTGGGATGGCACGCCAGCGGGCAGAGCGGCCGCTACGACCTCATAGCCGTCCCAGTCGGCCACCAGATACCGCCGCTTGTGCCACCACTGGGCGTAGACCGGCCGCTCACGAACGATCCCCTCAGTTGCAGCAACGGCCACGAGGCGGAGATCAAACAGTGGCTCCAATGTCGGCTGCCCGAGCAGATGATCCCCTCAGCCATCGTTTCTGTCGCCTCGTTCCCGCTGACAGTACACGGCAAAGTCGATCTCGAGGCACTCCCGCGGCCGGATGCCGCCATGGCCTCGGCCGGCGGGACAGGACCCGCCACGGAGATTGAGGAACGGCTGGCCCGGCTCTGGGCGCAGACGCTCGGCCTGGCCAGCGTCGGTTCGGAGGAAAACTTCTTCGAGCTGGGCGGTGACTCGATACTCAGCATCAAGCTCACGTCACGGGCCGCAGACGCGGGGATGTACTTCACCACCAAGCAGTTGTTCCAGAACCAAACCGTCAGGGAACTGGCCCGGGTGGTCTCATCCACGCCCAGGCTGCAAGCAGAGCTTGGCCCGGTTGTCGGCGAGGTTTTGCTCACCCCGATCCAGCAGTGGTTTTTCGAGCAGAACCTTGCCGACCCGCATCATTTCAACCAGACGGCTGCACTTCCCGTGCCCAAGACGGTTGACATGAGGATGCTCATCCGCGCTCTGCGGGCGGTTATCGCGCACCATGATGCTCTGCATCTCCGGTTCACCAGTACCGACGGTCAGTGGCGCCAGTACTGCGATCCGCCAGATAAGGATCTCGCGGTGGCCTCGGCGGATCTCTCCCAGGTCGATCCGGGGGTGATCGGCGCTGCGCTCGAGCGCGCCGGCGAGCGCTTGCAGAAGAGCCTGTCCCTTAGCGGCCCGCTAGTGCGCGTCGGCCTTTTCAATCTTGGCGCTGCCCGGCCATGGTTCCTTCTGATCATCATCCACCACCTTGCCGTGGACGCCGTCTCCTGGCGGATCCTCGTCGAGGATCTCTGGAGCGCCTACCAGCAGCTGGCTGAGGGTCTTCCAATATCGCTTCCGCCCAAGACCACATCGTTCCGTACCTGGTCGCAGCGCTTGGCCACGTACGCTGCCCGCCCAGAGGCTGCTGATCAGGCCGGGCTGTGGCTCGCACAGCTCGAAGCCGGCCACCTGCAACTCCCCCGGGATCTACCCGGCCGGGACAACTCGGTGGGCGCCTGCCGCAGCGTGCGAGTCGAGCTCACCGGTGGCGAGACCGACGACCTGGTTCATCGTCTCTTGGCAGAGCAGCACGTCGAGATAAACGAGGTACTGCTCTGTGCCCTCGCACGCGCACTGCAGGACTGGACCGGACGTGATGAGATCCAGATCGTGGTCGAGGGTCATGGTCGCGAGCCGCTGTTTGACGACGTAGACCTGTCACGTACGGTGGGCTGGTTCACGTCGGTGTTCCCGCTGATCCTGCGGCTCCCAGGTAAGGCGGGCCCGGCCGCCAACCTGGCTGCTGTGGCAGAGCAGCTCCGGGCCATCCCGGATCACGGAATCGGGTACGGCCTGGTGCGCTACCTTAGTGCCGATCCGGACCTGCGCGTCCGGCTGGCTGCCGCGCCGTGGCCCGAGGTGGCTTTCAATTACTTTGGCCAGATTGAAAAGGGGTCAACCGATGCGCTCAGTGAGCGCACCGGGCCAGTCCGCAGCCCAGCCGGAAGGCGTCCATATCTGCTAGAGGTCAACGGAGCCATTACCGGAGGGCGCCTTCAGTTTGATGTTTACTACGGCTCCGCCATCCACCGCCCGAGCACGATCCGCGGGATTGCCGACAAATTCATGGCGGAACTGCGTTCGCTCCTAGCGACAGAACCTCACCCATGGGCCAGGCATGGCCTCGGACACGGCCGAATCTCGGCTCGGGACATTGAGACGGTACTGGCCAGCCTGCCCGATGACCAGGATCCAACGCCATGAGTGAGACACGCTCGAAAGTCGAGAGCATCTATGAGCTGTCCCCGTTGCAGCAGGGCTTGCTGGTTGAGAGCCTCGTGGCCCCCCGCGCCGGGCTCTACGTCGAGCAGATCGTCTTCGACCTTACGGGACCGTTTTCTATGCCTGCAATGGCATGGGCCTGGAGGCAGGTCATGGCCCGCCACCCCGCCCTCAGGACATCATTCCACTGGCGAGACGTGGAGCGGCCCGTGCAGGTGGTGCACCGTACGGTCACCCTGCCGGTGGTGCATAACGACCTGCGACAGCTGCCGCCAGATCGCCGTGAGGGGGCCGTCAGCTCCTACCTGCTGCATGACCGGCAAGAGGGTTTTCAACTCGACCGGGCCCCGCTAGTACGTCTGGCCGTTTTCCGGCTAGCGGCGGCAACCCACCGGTTGGCAGCAAGCCTGCACCACATTCTTCTGGACGGGTGGAGCCTCGGCCTGGTTATGAACGAAGTGGCCATGCTTTACCGCAGTCGCATTGAGGGAGTGCCCTGCCATCTTGAGGCGCGGACGCCTTACGAGGAATACATCGCCTGGCTGCGCAGTCAGGACCTAAGCGGTTCGGAGAGATATTGGCGCCAGACGCTGACCGGAAGCCGAAGCGCGCCCCCGATCGCCCAGCTCGGCGGGATGCGGCTCGGTTGCCGGGAGGGGTCCGATCATGGTGAGCGTGAGCGGATCGTGCCGACTAACATCGCCGCACGGGTCCGACGGGTCGCGCAAGAGCAGCGGGTGACCCTCAACACGGTCGTTCTCGGAGCTTGGGCCATTCTGCTTGGCGCCGAGCTGGGAACGGAGGACCTCGTCGTGGGCACGGTGGTCTCAGGCCGGGAGGCAAGCGTCCCGGGGATCGAGGGCATGGTCGGGTTGCTCATCAACACAGTCCCAGTGAGAATGCACATTCGACCTGATAAGCCGGTGGGTTCATGGCTCGCCGATCTCCATCGCGATCAGCTTCAGCGACGCGAATTTGAGTACTGCCCGCTCACCGAGATTCACGGCTGGAGCGGCATACCACGCGGCCAGCCCATGTTCGAATCGATCTTCATCTTCGAGAATCATTACGGATTCAACGAATATGAGCCGAAGCGGCGGTTGGCAGCGCGCGCTTTTGAACGGACGCACTATCCGCTTACAGTCATCGTGGGCGTTGCCCCAGAGTTGTCGATCAAGATCCTCTTCAACACTTCAAAGGTGGGGCACGACGCAGCCGGGCGGCTGAGCGACCACCTGGTTCTCCTGCTAGATGACATCGCTAACCATCCCGAGCGCCCGATCCATCAGCTCTGCTGGATGGCAGCGGAGGAGCGGCGCACCGTACTGGAGCTTGGCAGCGGCGACGAGACACCCGTTCCGGATAAGTGTGTTCATGAGTTGTTTGCTGAGCGGGCGGCGCAGGCGCCTGAGGCTGTCGCGCTGATTGATGTGGATGGTCGGCATGACTATGCGGAGT
>Ga0210401_10007564_pt1 | contig 10884 bp, 10 predicted proteins | sample IncBWH32MmetaG_FD_150866 | JGI IMG/M metagenome (GOLD analysis project Ga0210401, IMG submission 150866) | Forest soil microbial communities from Barre Woods Harvard Forest LTER site, Petersham, Massachusetts, United States - Inc-BW-H-32-M | ecosystem: Environmental > Terrestrial > Soil >... | reverse complement strand
CGGGTCGTACATCCGGGACACCAGGTGGGTGATCGTGGTCTTGCCCGCGCCGGACGGCCCGACCAGCGCGGTGAGCTGACCGGGCGGCGCGGTGAAGCTGATGTCCCGGAGCACCATCTGGCCCGGGCCGTCCTGCTCGGGTGCCGGCAGCGCGATCGACTCCAGCGAGGCCAGTGACACCTCGCTGGCCCGCGGGTAGCGGAACGACACCCGGTCGAACTCGATGGCGGGCGCCGCCGCCGGCTGGCCGTTGGGCGCGGCGGCACGCAGCGGCACCGCGTCCGGCTTCTCCGCGATCAGCGGCTTCAGGTCGAGCACCTCGAACACCCGGTCGAAGCTGACCAGCGCGGTCATCACGTCCACCTGCACGTTGGACAGCGAGGTGATCGGCCCGTACAGCCGGGCCAGCAGCGCGGTCAGCGCGACCAGCGTGCCGAGCTCGAACGTGCCGTGGATGACCAGCACCCCGCCCACCCCATAGGTGACAGCGGTGGCCATCGAGGCCAGCAGGGTGAGCGCGATGAACAGCGTGCTGCCGTACATCGCGGTGACCACGCCGATGTCCCGGACCCGGGCGGCCCGGCCCCGGTACGCCTCGCTCTCCCGGCGCGGGTTGCCGAACAGCTTGACCAGCATGGCGCCGGCCACGTTGAACCGCTCCGTCATCATCGACCCGAGCTCGGCGTCCAGCTGCATGGATTCCCGGGTATACCGCTGCAGCCGCCGGCCGACCAGCCGGGCCGGGATGACGAAAACCGGCAGCAGCACCAGTGAGATCACGGTGACCAGCCAGGACAGGCTGAACATGGTGATCAGCACCAGGACCAGGACGAGCACGTTGGACACGATGGAGGACAGCGTGGAGGTGATGGCCGACTGCGCGCCGATCACGTCGCTGTTCAGCCGGCTGACCAGCGAGCCGGTCTGGGCCCGGGTGAAGAACGCGATCGGCTGCTGCTGCACGTGCCCGAACACTTCGGTGCGCAGGTCGTAGATCAGCCCTTCACCGACTCGCGCGGAGAACCAGCGCTGGCCGAACGCGAGGACCGCGCTGACCAGCGCGATGCCCGCGGTGAGCCCGGCCACCTCGACCACCAGGCCGGAGTTGTGCGCCAGGATGCCGTTGACGATGCTTCTCAGCAGCAGCGGCACGGCCACCGTGGCCACCGCGGCCAGCGCCGCCATGGCCAGGTAGAAGGTCAGGTGCAGCCGGTAGGGCTTGGCGTAGCGGGCGATCCTGCGCACGGTCCCGGGCCTGATCCGCTGCTGGGTGACCGACCGGTCCCGGGAGAAGCCACGCATCGCGTGCCAGTTCGCTGCGTACATGAGCGGAGCAACCCTTCACCGCGGCGAGATCTTCCCAGGTTAGCTAACAGCGAACGACAGCTGACCGCGACTGGTTAAGGCCTGGCCAGCCGTTGCCGCTGCAGCGCGGCCTGGATCCGCCGCTCGGCGGCCGCCTGCGCCGCGGCGTCGTTCCCGGGCGCCTGGCTGAGCAGTTCCTTGGTCGCCCGGGCCACGGCCGGCTCCACGGTCAGCAGCGCCGCCACCAGATCAGCCACCGCGCCGTCCAGGTCGGCGCCGGGCACCACCAGCTCGGCCAGCCGCAGCCGGGCCGCTTCCGCGGCGCCCACCGTGCGGCCGGTCAGGCACAGCTCCAGCGCGCGCGGCAGGCCGACGATGTCCACCAGCGGCTTGGTCCCGGTCAGGTCGGGAACCAGGCCCAGCTGCGGCTCCTTCATGCACAGCTGCGCGTCGTCGGCCAGGACGCGCAGGTCGCAGGCCAGCGCGAGCTGGAAGCCGCCACCGATGGCGTAACCCTGGACCGCGGCCACCGACGTGATATCCGGGCTGCGCAGCCAGCTGTATCCCTGCTGGAGAGACGCGATCCAGTCCTCGAAGCCCGGGCTGTCCGCGCGGGGCGGCGGATCCTCGCCGGGCACCCCGTCCGGCGAGAACAAGCGGAGATCGATGCCGGCCGAAAAGGACGGGCCCGCCCCCCGCACCACGACCACGCGCACCGCTGGCGGCAGGGTTTGGCCGATCGCGGCCAGGCCGTGCCACATGGCCGGGGTCATCGCATTGCGCCGCGCGGGCCGGTCCAGGGTGATGGTCACCGCACCCGGCGCAGGCGCACCGACATCCACCCGCAAGCCGGCGCGGGCGAGGTCGGTGTCGGTACCGGTCAGCGCTTGGCCCGCGCCTTGCCCCGGGTGGCCCCACCGCGGCCGCGCAACGAAACCCCGTTCTCTGACAAGATGCGGTGCACGAATCCGTAGGACCGGCCAGTCGCGGCGGCCAGGGACCGGATGCTCTCCCCCGCGTCGTACCTCTTCTTCAGGTCGGATGCCAGCTTGGTGCGGTCGGCACCGGTGACCCTGGTGCCTTTCTTGAGGGTCTCGGTCACGCGTACCTCCCGTGAACTGAAGTGACCGCTGCGTTACGTCTCCCTCATGATCACGCATGAATAGCAGATCGGCTACCTACATCCGGGTAAGTGATCACTACTTTTTCGCCCAGCCCCAAGTTGCCCGTCACGCTAGGGTCACCAGGTCGGCCAGCCCCTCGTTCCAGGTGTCCTCCACCCCGTCAGGCAGCAGGATCACCCGCTCCGGGGACAGCGCCTCGACCGCTCCCTCGTCGTGGGTGACCAGCACGATCGCACCCTGGTAGCGGCGCAGCGCGGCCAGGATCTCAGCCCGGCTGGCCGGGTCCAGGTTGTTGGTCGGCTCGTCCAGCAGCAGCACGTTGGCCCCGGACACCACGAGCAGGGCGAGCGCGAGCCGGGTCTTCTCCCCGCCGGACAGCACGCTGGCCGGCTTGTCCACCGCGTCGCCGGAGAACAGGAACGAGCCCAGGATGCGCCGGTGCTCCGGGTCGAGCAGGTCTGGCGCGGCGGTACGCATGTTCTCCAGCACGGTGCGCTGCCCGTCCAGCGTCTCGTGCTCCTGCGCGTAGTAGCCGAGCCGCAGGCCGTGGCCGGGGGTGACCTCGCCGGTGTCCGGCTTCTCCTGGCCGGCCAGCAGCCGCAGCAGCGTGGTCTTGCCCGCCCCGTTCAGGCCGAGCACCACGATCCTGGCCCCCCGGTCCACCGCCACGCTGACGTCGGTGAAGACTTCGAGCGAGCCGTAGGACTTGGACAGGCCGGCCGCGGCCAGCGGGACCCGGCCGGACGGCACCGGATCGGGGAAGCGCAGCCGGGCCACCCGCTGCGGGGCCCGCTCGGCCGCCACCCCGGCGAGCAGCCGCTCGGCGCGCCGCTGCATGCCCTGAGCCGCTCTGGCCTTGGTCGCCTTGGCCCGCATCTTGTCCGCCTGGGCGTGCAGCGCGGCGGCCTGGCGGCTCGCGTTGGCGTGCTCCCGGCGGCGCCGCCGCGCGTCGGTCTCGCGCTGCTGCAGGTAGGCCTGCCAGCCCACGTTGTAGATGTCCAGCTGATGGGTGTCCGCGTCTAGGTGGAACACCTTGCCGACCAGTGCCTCGAGCAGCGCGGTGTCGTGGCTGATCACCACCAGCCCGCCGCGGAACGCCCGCAGGTGCTCGCGCAGCCAGGTCACCGAGTCGGCGTCCAGGTGGTTGGTCGGCTCGTCGAGCAGCAGGGTCTGCGCGTCGGCGAACAGGATCCGGGCCAGTTCGACCCGGCGCCGCTGCCCGCCGGACAGCGTGGCCAGCGGCTGGGCCAGCACCCGGTCGGCCAGCCCCAGGCTGGACGCGATCGACGAGGCCTCCGCCTCGGCCGCGTAGCCGCCCAGCATGGCCAGCCGCTCCTCGAGCTGCCCGTACCGGCGTACCGCGGCGTCCCGGCGGCTGGGCGCGCCGTCGGACATCTGCTGTTCGGCGGCCCGCATCCCGGCCCGCAGCTCGTCCAGGCCACGGCCGGACAGCACCCGGTCCAGGGCCAGCCCGCCGAGATCGCCGGCCCGGGTGTCCTGCGGCAGGTAGCCAATGCGCTCGCCGCGGCGCACCGTGCCCGCGGCCGGCTGCGCCTCCCCCGCCAGCACCCGGGCCAGTGTGGTCTTGCCCGCGCCGTTCCGGCCGACCAGGCCGACCTTGTCCCCGGGCCCGATCTGGAAACTGGCCCCGGCCAGCAGCAACTGCGCGCCAGCGCGCAGCTCCAGGCCGGACGCGGCGATCATAACCACTCCAACATCACGAACGGGAAAGCGGCGACGCCGCGGGCCGTTGCCCAGCCTACGTGGTCCTGCGCAGGATCAGGTGCCCCGTGCACGGTCACTAGGGCTCGGTGAGCTGGATGCGGATCGCGCGGAACAGCCGCGGCGTGTCCCGCAGCACGGCCAGCCGGGGGTCGGGCACGGTGAGGAACCGGTCCACCGCCAGGTCGAAGTACGGCCGCAACCGCGGGTCCTCGCGCAGCCCGGCCAGCGCGCGCCGGTCCCCGCCCAGCACCACGGCGTCCAGCGGGCCGCCGTACCGGCCGAACACCCGGATCGCGGTGTCCGCCGCCGCGGCCAGCGCCTGGGCGGCCTGCTTCTCCCGGCGCCGGGCGAAGCGGTGCTGGGACTGGCCGCCGGCCGCGCTGCGCCCGTGCACCAGGCGCGAGCCCACCTTGGACTCGGCCAGCCGGGGCGGATCGCCGGTGAACACGCCGGCCGCGTACCCGCCCAGCCGGACCAGCAGCACGCCGACGGTGCGGTCCGCGGTGGCGTGCGCCGCGATCCGGTGTGCCTGCCGGACCACGGCCCGCGCCGTGCCCGGCGGCGGGTCGGTGCCGGGCGCACCGCTCGCCAGTGGCGGGAACGGCGGGTGGCAGGCCGCGGCCGCGCCGTCCGTGCCCCGGAACAGCACCACGTCCGGCGCCGCCTCGACGCTGAGCGGGCCGTCGTGCCGGTCGGCGAAACCCGCGATCCAGCCGGTGAACCGCTCCGGGCTCACCTCGATCCAGCGCGACCGCGCACTGTCTGGCACAGAAGTTTAGAATAGTCCAGAAACGACAACCTCAAGGTGAACTGTCGGACGGGTCGCATGACGCTGAACCAGCTGCGCACGTTCCTGGCCGTGGCCGAGACCGGCTCGGTCCGGGCGGCCGCCCAGCAGCTGGTGGTGACCCAGGCCGCGGTGTCCGCCTCGCTGGCCGCGCTGCAGAAGTCGCTCGGCGTGCCGCTGCTCGCCCCGGACGGCCGCGGGCTACGGCTGACCGGGGCGGGCCTGGCCTACGCGGACTACGTCCGGCGCATCCTCGGCCTGCTCGACGAGGCCGGGCTGGCCGCGACGGCCGCCGCCGACCCGGAGCGCGGCGAACTGCGCATGGCCGCGGTCACCACCGCGGCCGAGCAGATCGTGCCCGGGCTGCTGGGCGGCTTCCGGTCCCGGCATCCAGGCATGGGCGTTCGGCTAGAAGCGGGGAATCGGGAACGGGTCCGCGCCCTGCTCGACCGGCATCAGGTGGACCTGGTGCTCGGCGGCCGGCCCGAGCCGGGCTGGGAGGTCCAGGTGCTGGCCGTCCGCCCGCACCAGCTCGTCGTGGTGGCTGCGCCGGGCCTCGCCGCCGCCGCGCTCGACGCCCGCCGCGGCCTGCTCCCCTGGCTGGGTCAGCAGGCCTGGCTGCTCCGCGAGCCCGGCTCCGGCACCCGGGCCGCCACCGACGCGCTGCTCGCCGAGCTGGACATCACCCCGCCGACGCTGATGGTCGGGTCCAACGGCGCCATCCGCGGCTCGGCCAGCGTCGGCCTGGGCGTCACCCTGGTGTCCCGGGACGCGGTGGCCGCCGAGCTGGCCGACGGCCGGCTCAGCGAGCTCCCGGTCCCGGGCACGCCACTGCACCGCGACTGGTACCTGGTCGCCCACCACACGCTGCCCCCGCCCGGGGAGAGGCTGGTCGAGCACGTGCTCAGCCACGGCGGCTTCCGGCCGCCGACTGTTAATTCAGACCTTTAGAGTCAGCACCAAACTCTCAATAGACGCGTGACAGCCCGGCTGGCAGGGTGAAACCGGCAGCACCGACCGCCACCGGAGGGAACCATGGAACGCTGGAACGCGGGCGTGATCCCGTATGCCCAGATGGGCTACTACGCGCCGGACTACGTGCCCAAGGACACCGACGTGCTGGCCGCGTTCCGGATCACCCCGCAGCCCGGCGTGCCGCCCGAGGAGGCCGGCGCCGCGGTGGCCGGCGAATCGTCCACCGCCACCTGGACCGTGGTGTGGACCGACCGGCTCACCGCGTACGAGCACTACCAGGCCAAGTGCTACCGGGTCGACCCGGTGCCCGGCCGGGACGGCGAGTACATCGCGGCCATCGCGTACGACATCGACCTGTTCGAGGAAGGCTCGATCGCCAACCTCACCTCGTCCATCATCGGCAACGTGTTCGGCTTCAAGGCGCTGAAAGCGCTGCGCCTGGAGGACATGCGGATCCCGCTGGCCTACGTGAAGACGTTCCAGGGCCCACCGCACGGCGTCGTGATGGAACGCGAGTACCTGAACAAGTACGGCCGGCCGCTGCTCGGCGCGACCACCAAGCCCAAGCTGGGCCTGTCCGCGCGGAACTACGGCCGGGTGGTCTACGAGGCGCTGCGCGGCGGGCTGGACTTCACCAAGGACGACGAGAACATCAACTCGCAGCCGTTCATGCGCTGGCGGGACCGGTACCTGTTCACCATGGAGGCGGTGCACCGGGCGGAGGAGCGCACCGGCGAGATCAAGGGCCACTACCTGAACGTGACCGCGGCCACCATGGAGGACATGTACGAACGCGCCGAGTTCGCCCGGGAACTGGGCAGCGTGATCATCATGGCCGACCTCACGGTGGGCTACACGGCGTTGCAGTCGATATCCCGCTGGGCCCGCCGGAACGGGGTCATCCTGCACCTGCACCGGGCCGGCCACGGCACCTACACCCGGCAGAAGACGCACGGGGTGAGCTTCCGGGTCATCGCCAAGTGGTGCCGGCTGATCGGCGTGGACCACCTGCACGCCGGCACGGTGGTCGGCAAGCTGGAAGGCGACCCGGCCATGGTGCGCGGCTACTACGACACGCTGCGCGGCGCCCAGGTGCCCGCCGACCTGGGCCACGGCCTGTACTTCGACCAGGACTGGGGCTCGCTGCCGGGCACCATGCCGGTCGCCTCCGGCGGCATCCACGCCGCCCAGATGCCCCAGCTGCTCGACTATCTGGGCGAGGACGTGGTGCTCCAGTTCGGCGGCGGCACCATCGGCCACCCGATGGGCATCGCGGCCGGCGCCACCGCCAACCGGGTGGCCGTGGAGGCGATGATCAAGGCGCGGAACGAGGGCCGGGACTTCCGCCGCGAGGGCGGGCGCATCCTGGCCGACGCGGCCAGCCAGTGCCAGCCGCTGCAGACGGCCCTGGATACCTGGGGTGACATCACGTTCAACTACGAGTCCACCGATACCCCAGACGTCGTCGCCACGCCGACCGCGTGAGGAGCACCCGATGCGGATCACCCAGGGCACTTTCTCCTACCTGCCGGACCTGACCGACGAAGAGATCGCCGCGCAGCTGCAGTACGCGGTGGATCGGGGCTGGGCGGTCGCGGTGGAGTTCACCGACGACCCGCACCCGCGCAACGTGCTGTGGGAGATGTACGGCCTGCCCATGTTTGACATCGCCGACGCGGCCGCGGGCCTGCACGAGGTCACCGCCTGCCGGCTCGCCTACCCGGAGCACTACATCCGGGTGTCGGCCTACGACGCCAGCCTGGGCCGCCAGACCACCGCGCTCAGCTTCATCGTGCACCGGCCGGCCAGCGAGCCCGGCTTCCGGCTGGACCGGCAGGAGACCGCTGACCGCCGGATCCGCTACTCACTACACCCCTACGCCGCCCAACGCCGGCCCGGCGACCGGTACGCCAGCAACGGGATGGGCCAGCCCGGATGAGCAAGCCTGGCTTCGCCATGCCCAAGCCGGGGGTTACGCCGTCGGCTGCGCCAGCGGACGACTCGGCGCGGAGCGGCGATCGGGGACCGGGGGGTCCGGGGGTAGTCCCCCGGGGAAGCAGAGCGGGGGGTCGCCCCCCCGGGCTAACAGAGCCGCTTTCCGCCGACGACACGGTCGAACTCGGCGCGGAGCAGCAGGCGCAGCGGGTGTCCCAGATGCTGGCCGAGTTCGACCGCGAGTTCGTCGGGCTGGCCCCGGTCAAGGCCCGGGTCCGGGAGATCGCCGCGCTGCTGCTGGTGGACCGGCTCCGGCAGCGCTACGGGCTGACCTCGTCGCGGCCCAGCCTGCACATGTGCTTCACCGGCAGCCCGGGCACCGGCAAGACCACGGTGGCCACGCATCTGGGCGCGCTGCTCCGCGAGCTCGGCTACCTGCGCACCGGCCAGCTGGTCAGCGTGACCCGGGACGACCTGGTCGGGCAGTACGTCGGGCACACCGCGCCGAAGACCAAGGAGGTGCTCAACCGGGCGATGGGCGGTGTGCTGCTGATTGACGAGGCGTACTACCTGTACCGGCCGGAGAACGAGCGGGACTACGGCCAGGAGGCCATCGAGATCCTGCTCCAGTTCATGGAGGCCAACCGGGAGGATCTGGTGGTCATCCTGGCCGGCTACGCGGACCGGATGGACGTGTTCTTCCGGTCCAACCCCGGGATGGCCTCCCGGGTGGCGCACCATATCGACTTCCCCGAGTTCACCCTGGACGAGCTGATCCAGATCGCGGCGCTGCTGCTGAACCGCGAGCAGTACCAGCTGTCTCCCGCGGCCGAGGCGGCGTTTCGCGAGTACGTCGGGCTGCGCATGCAGCAGCCGCGGTTCGCCAACGCGCGCAGCATCCGCAACGCCATCGACCGGATGCGGCTGCGCCAGGCCCGCCGCCTGGTCGCGGCGGGCGGCCCGATCGGCCGGGCCGACCTGATGCGGATCAGCGAGGCCGACGTGCGGGCCAGCCGGGTCTTCGCGCGCTAGCCGCGGTTTCACCCTTCCCTCGCCGACGAACAGCGCGGCGGTGATCTCGGCGCTGCTGCGGCCTTGCCCGATCAGCGCGCACGTCCATCAGGATCAGGTCGCGCCGTCCCGGCGCACCGCCGCGGCCACCGGCAGCGTGGCCTGCACCAGCCAGCCCCGGCCGCCCGGCCCGGCCTGGCAGCTTCCGCCCAGCGACTCGGCGCGCTCGCGCATGCTGAGCAGGCCCATCCCGGTGCCGGTGCCAGGCTGTGCCGCGCTGTCCACGGCCAGCCGGACCGCGTCCGCGGCGACGGCCAGCCGGACCGTGGTGGGCGCGCCGGGCGCGTGCTTGGCCGCGTTGGTCAGCGCTTCCTGCACGATGCGGTACACGGCCAGGCCGGTGGTGGCGGGCAGCCGGCCGGGGTCGCCGTCGACGGAAAGCGTGACGTCCGCGCCGGCCGACCGGAAGCGTTCCACCAGCGTGGCCACCCCATCGGCACCGGGCAGCGGTGTGGCCGTGCCGCCGGCACGGTGCAGCATGCCGACGGCCCGGCGCACCTCGGCCAGGCTTTCCTGGCCCAGCCGCTCGGCCTCGGCCAGGGCGCGCCCGGCGTCGGCCAGGTCGTGCTCGACGGCCAGCCGCGCGCTGCTCACGTGCAGCAGCAGCACGGTCAGCGTGTGCGCGATCACGTCGTGCAGTTCGCGGGCGATGCGGTTGCGCTCTTCGGCCCGGGCCCGCGCGGCCAGTCCCGCCTGGGCCGCGCGCAACTGGGCGACCAGGTCGAGTTCACGGCGGATCAGCAGGCCGGCCAGCACGCTGAACGTGGTTCCGGCCAGCCACGCCGCCCAGCCCGGATCCGGCTGCACCCACAGCCACTCGGCCGCGAACAGGGCCATCGCGCCGGCCCAGTAGATCAGCCCGTCCCGGCGGCGGCCGGCCAGCACACACCACGCGCCGAGCAGGCACACCGCGAACCAGCCGACGTTGCTGGACTGGCCGTTACCCAGCACGGCGATGCCGCCGGTGGCCAGCGCCGCGTAGCCCAGCAACGGCTGCCACTGCGCGGCCAGCGCCGCACCCGCGGCGATGGCTAGCACCGCCGCCGCCGCGGCCGCGGGCGGGCTGGGGTTCAGCCGGGCCAGCCCGACCACCACGAACACGGTGAACGCGGCCAGCCCGGTCCACCTGACCCAAGCTGGGATCAACCCCGCACCGCCGGCCGGCACCGCCCCGCCGACAGCGCGAACAGCACCGCCCCCCACGGGCCCGCCACCCACAGCGGCCACGGATAGGCCAGGTGCGCGCTGCTGACGCTGACCAGCACCCAGACCACCACGTTGACCGACACGGCGGCCAGCCAGATCGTCCACCCTACGCGGAGCGCGGCCGGCCAGCCGGCCAGCCCACCGCACCGCGGCGCGACCCGGGCCGGCGCCGCCACGGCCGGTGCCGCCCCCACCGGCGCGGGCAGGTCCGCGCACAGCGGGGCCAGGTCGCCGTAGGTCACCGCCTGGTAGGCCTGCGCCATGCGCTGCTCGAACTCGTCCATCCGCAGCCGGCCCTCCGCCACCGCGCCGCGCAACCGGTCCACGACCTGCTGCCGGTCCTGGTCCGAGGCCCGCATCTGCTGCCGGTCGTCCATCCCGCGCACCTCCACCCGATCGCTACGCTCGTACTGGCCTTACCCCCATCGTCGCGATCCGGCCACCCGGGCGCATCAACCCATGGTTAGAGGTTGCGAGTCCGGCTCGTCGAGCACGGCGAGCAGCAGCCCGCCGATCAGGGCCAGGTTCTTGTGGAAGTGGATCCGCTGCTGATTGCGTTCCGCCGGGTCCTCGATCGTCCAGTACGGATGCCCGGCCAGCGTGGTGGGCACCAGCGAGGCGGCCAGCACTGCGGCAGACAGCCGCGGGGCCAGGCCCATCGCCAGCATGCCGCCCGCCGCCACCTGCACGCCCGCGTTGGCCCGGACCAGCAATTCGTCGTCCTCGGGCAGCGGAACCCGGCCCCGGATCGCGGAT
>Ga0210401_10007559_pt1 | contig 10887 bp, 6 predicted proteins | sample IncBWH32MmetaG_FD_150866 | JGI IMG/M metagenome (GOLD analysis project Ga0210401, IMG submission 150866) | Forest soil microbial communities from Barre Woods Harvard Forest LTER site, Petersham, Massachusetts, United States - Inc-BW-H-32-M | ecosystem: Environmental > Terrestrial > Soil >... | reverse complement strand
GACCCCAAGAACATCAGGTATGTCTTGTGGAAGGCGGGTCTTTCGAAAATGAATCTCGACATTGCTGCCGGAACAATGATCGGTGATCCTGATCGGGACAAATTAGTGGTGGGCAAAACCAAAGAGCAACTTCGAGATAAGTTCGGTTTGCTTCTCTCACCCTCAGACACCTCGCCTTACCTCAGAGACTGTTATCAGAACTCGTCGTGGAAGGACAGCAACGTACTTTTTATCAGGCAAAGTTCATGGATGATTGTTTTTGACGACGACAAGGCGACAAACCTAGTACTGATCAAGGGGTGTTAGTGAATCGAGTTGGCGACTGCAACCCCCGGCGAAGAGTTACGCCCGCCGCGTCCTTCTTGACCTCGAAGGGTTTAAACGTACGAGGCGCAGCCAGAATCACTGTAGTAAATTCGTAGTAGTTATCGGTTCAGAACGGTGCAGAACGAAGATGAACGGATCAAATCCAGAGCATTGTATCTGCTTGAGAAATATAATAAAGTCCGAAATTTTCAAAACCAATCATAAGAGGGCACTGTTCTCATAATCCCTAGGCCGTGGGTTCGATTCCCCCCGCCGGCACCATCAAAGGCACTGACAGCCACGATATCAGGTAGACCGCAACATCTTGATTTCTGAGATCCGTCAGCGCGGGATGCGTGTGCGCGAACGGGTTCAGCGACTGCATCATCGAATGCGGGCATGTCCTCGGTTCTTTGCTACTCACCCAGTTGCCATCAACTGATGGGCTACTTGTTCTGATTCTTTCATCCTTAGCGTAAGTATATGTACGCTGAAGAGTTACAGGAAGCAATCCCGCCCGGTTAATGGTTTGCCCTGATGTTCAAAAGCTCGCTAGAGCCTTATCGTTGGAACAGTCTCGGAGTCGGACCGAAAATACAAAAGGAGGAGTCATGCTCGCTGCTATCGCCGCTGTGTTGCTCGTGTTGTGGTTGCTGGGATTTATCGCATTCCACGTGACGTTCGGAGCGATCCATCTGCTGCTCGTGATCGCAGTCGTTTTGTTCGTCGCGCATTTCCTCACCGGACGAAGCGCTGCCGTTTAGGCGGGAAGCCACTGATTGGCCTTTTGTGGTCTCGTCGAGCTCTGCCAATCGTGGCTACAATTATCGTTTGTGCGGCCGGCTTAATCGCTCTTTCGCGTTTGCAAGTCTATACTCGCATTTGTACCGATACGCGAATCTACTAGCGAAGCGATTGGTGCAAGACGGGCCTAATCAGGGTTTTTGGAGTCTGAGTGCTCGCTAGTGGTGTTGCTGTCGCCGGATTCCAGGAGCGCTTCAATCATTCCGACCATTGGAAAAGCGTTGGTTTTGGACACAACCGATCGAACGCCTACCTCAAGGGCGTGCCGTTCCAGGTCAGCGCTGGCATGCTGCGTGAAAAGCACAACGGGAATCGCAGGTGCTATTTCGGCCATGCGGCGTGCCGTCTCGATTCCGTTGATTCCTGGCATCTGAAAATCAAGGATTACGATGTTGGGCCGCAGTTCCTTAAACATCTCAACGGCCGAGACGCCATCCGCAGCTTCGCCACATATTTCCCAGTCCGGGTTGGCTTGCAAGACCATGCGCAGAGATCTTCGCACCAGGTCGCTGTCGTCTACAATTAGGAACCGAGTGCGCATCTGAATCCTTGATTTAACTTTAGTGGATCTCGAAATCACGCGCTGACCACCGCCATATTACCCACAGGAAGTGAGGCTGTGACAGTGGTGCCATTCCCATTCGATTGTATATCGAGTGTGCCGCCCAACTCTCTCACACGTTCTCGCATCCCGCTTAACCCCACACCGTGGCTGTTGCCTACCAGCGTTGAAACGCGGCTGTCGAGAGGTATGCCCTTGCCCTCGTCGGACACTTGTACAGTAAGCGATTTGTCGCGAGTAGGGCTGATCCGAATCAGAGCGGTCTTACTCTCGGAGTGGCGATAGACGTTAGTAAGGCACTCTTGCACGATCCGGAAAATCGAAATCTCCATGGTGGGCGGAAGTCTTCCGATCTCAGGCGAAAGTTCCACTGTGACCTTCACATTGCTACGCTCGCCAAAGCCTTCCGCGAACATTCTGATTGCGGGCAAAAGGCCGATCTCGTCGAGAAGCGGAGGATGAAGCAGATGCGAGATCGTACGCGTTTGCTTAGAGAGCTGTTCGATCAGTTCGCTATTCTGGCGCAGTGCCTCCACCGCTTGAGGGCCTAGTTTCTCTGCCTGTTGGTGAACCAAACCATTATTCATCGAAAGTGCCGCCAGTAGCGGCCCGACGCTATCGTGGAGATCGCGGGCGATGCGCCGTCTTTCTTCGTCTTGCGTCGTGATTAAGCGGGCAGAGAGTGTGCGCAAATCGCGGTTGAGCATCTCGAGCTGATACGTCTTGCGATGGAGATCGGCAAAAACACGCACTTTTGCCCGCAGCAATTCGGGAACAATGGGAACCGCGATGTAATCCACAGCGCCGCGCTGATAGGCCTTGAGGCGGTCGATATCCGTAAGGTGAACGGCGGAGATGAAAATGATGGCCGTGTTTTGAAAGCGAGGGTGTTGGCGAATCATATCGGCGAGTTCGAAACCATCGAGCTCGGGCATGCTGACGTCCATCAAGACGACAGCCACGTTCGTTTTCAACAGATGGTCAAGAGCCTCTTTTCCAGAACGCGCTTGGATCAAATTCTCATCCAACTCGTTCAGTATGGCCTCGTACGTGACCAGCTTCCCCGGCTGATCGTCCACCATAAGAATATTGACCTTCTGATGCTCAGCCATTCCTTTCCTCACTCCGCTTGTGCGAAATTTGACACAAGCCAAGATCCAAAACGAAATTTGCGATCAGGTTCCCATTCTAGCGATGGAACCACATTCGCAGTGCCGAGAGTAGTTGCTCGGTATTCACCGGTTTTGCCAAATACTCTGACGCTCCGGCCTCAAGACACTTTTCGCGGTCGCCTTTCATAGCTTTCGCGGTCAAAGCTACGATTGGCAATCGGCGAAATGACGGATTACGGCGAATAATCTGCATCGTCTCGTATCCGTCCATGTCCGGCATCATGATATCCATCAACACGATCGCGACATCAGAAGTAGACTCGAGCGTGGCGATCGCCTCGCGCCCGGTACCCGCCGTCAGAACCGACATTCCCCGGCGCTCGAGCACGCTGCTAAGAGCGAAAATGTTTCTCACGTCGTCGTCTACTACCAGCACTTTTTTCCCGACAAGCGCTTCGTCGGAGTGGTGTAAGAGATCGAGCATTTTCTGCTTTTCGGCGGGTAGATCAGTGACCACGCGATGCAAGAACAGGGCCGTTTCGTCGAGGAGTCTTTCCGGCGATTCGACGCCCTTCACAACCACGCTGCGTGCCAACATATGGAGACGCGCGTCTTCTTCCGGCGAGAGATCTTTCCCGGTGAAGACCACGACCGGCAAGTGACTGAGCATCGGGGTATCGCGGAAGCGCTCCAATATTTCGAATCCCGACATATCCGGGAGGCGAAGATCGAGCACCACGCAATCAAAGGGTTGGTCATCGAGAGCTGCAAGCGCTTCAGAACCTGTCGCCGCCAGCTCCACATCAATATCCTCGTACCCTAACAGTTCCCGAATGCTGAGTTGCTCGGCGGGATTATCCTCCACAACCAGAAGCCTCTTGCGTCGAGGTGTCGTGTATTCCTTGATTCGAGATAAGGCCATCTCCAGCTGCTCGGGCGTCGCTGGTTTGGTCACATAGGAAAACGCTCCGCGGGCCAGACCGTGCTGCCTATCTTCATCGAGCGTCAACATCTGAATCGGGATATGCCGCGTCCGCGGATCCTGTTTCAAGTGGTTAAGCACCGTCCAACCCAGCATGTCTGGCAAAAAGACATCGAGAGAAACGGCCGTGGGATGAAATTCCTGGGCGAGAGCCAACGCCTCCGCACCACGAGTAGCCACCAGCACTTTAAATCCTTTTTCGCGGGCCAAGTCACATAACACGGTCGCAAAATAGGGGTCATCTTCGACGATCAAGAGAGTCGCATCGTCCGGCTGCAGATTTTCACGATCATCTTTCACGGTAATCTGTTCGATGGCGCGCTTCGAAGCAGAAGCCGTAGCCAATTGGCCGGGGGTCGTGGTCATCACGGACGCCTTAGCGTCCGCGCTCGCAGCACCTGTCGAAGGACCGACATAAGTTTGGGGCAGGTAGAGCGTAAACGTGCTTCCCTCGTCGGGCGTACTGCGCAACTGAATTTCACCACCCAAGAGGCCTGCCAATTCACGGCTGATCGCCAGGCCCAGGCCAGTACCGCCGTACTTGCGGCTCGTTCCGGCGTCCGCCTGCTGGAACGCCTCAAAGATAATGCGCTGTTTCTCGGGTGGAATTCCGATACCCGTGTCCGTGACTTCGAACGCAACCACCGAAGCTGACCTTCCGAGAACTGGATGGCCCTCGCTCCAGCCGGTTTCGGCCGCAAACACCGATAGCCGTACACCGCCCTTCTCCGTGAATTTGAATGCGTTGGACAGCAAATTCTTCAAAACCTGCTGCAGACGCTTCGAGTCGGTGACGAGGCTGCGCATCAGATTCGGGTCCATTTTCACTTCGAAGTTCAGCCGCCGATTTTCTGCTTCGTGGCGGAACGGACGAGCGATCATGTCGAGCAAGCTGGCAAAGAAAACTTCTTCTGCCTGCACCGACACGGTACCCGATTCGATCTTTGAAAGGTCCAGAATGTCGGTAATCAAGTTCAGAAGATCAGTTCCCGCGCCGTGAATCGTGCGCGCGAACTCCACCTGCTTGGTAGTCAAGTTTTTGTCCGGATTGTCAGCCAGCTGCTGGCCAAGAACCAGGATGCTATTGAGAGGCGTGCGCAACTCGTGCGACATGTTCGCGAGGAACTCTGATTTGTACTTTGAGGTGAGAGCCAGCTCCTTGGCTTTCTCTTCCACCGCGCGACGGGCCTGCTCGATTTCTTGATTTTTGCGTTCCACTTCTACGTTCTGTTCGGCCAACTGCTGCGCTTTTTGTGCGAGCTGTTCGTTGGTCTGCTGCAATTCGGTCTGCTGCGTTTGGAGTTCGGTCGCCAACTGCTGGGATTGCTTCAGCAGCCCCTCCGTTTGCATCGTCGCCTCAATGCTGTTGAGCACGATACCGATGCTGGAAGTCAGCTGGTCGAGGAACGCGAGGTGAGAAGCCGTGAATACGCGCAACGAAGCAAGTTCGATCACAGCCTTTACGCGGTCCTCGAACAAGATCGGAAGTACGATAATGCTTCGTGGCACTGCCCGGAACAATCCGGAGCGGATCGGAATCGCGTCTGCCGGTACGTCGGTAATCAGCATGCGCTGTTTTTCGGAGGCGCATTGCCCCACGAGTCCCGTTCCCAGACGTAGCCGGTGCGGATGACCGTCGGGGTCGCTGTCTGCAAAAGCGGATAAGAGGACCATCGTTCCTGATTCTTCCGACTCCATCTGATAAATCACGCCCTGCTGGGCGGTAACGAGTGGCGCGAGCTCGGAAAGGAGCATGCGTCCTACAGTCGTCAAATCGCGCTGCCCTTGCAACATGCCCGTGAACCGCGCCAGGTTTGTCTTGAGCCAATCTTGCTCGTTGTTGCGGTCGGTGGTGAGCCGGAGGTTATCGATCATCGTGTTGATGTAGTCTTTAAGCTCTGCTACCTCACCGCTCGCTTCTACTTGAATTGACCGGGTCAGATCGCCCTTCGTCACAGCGGTCGTCACTTCAGCAATGGCGCGGACTTGGTTCGTCAGGTTATCTGCCAGGAGGTTCACGTTCCCGGTGAGGTCTTTCCAGGTGCCGGCGGCGCCGGGCACGTTGGCTTGTCCACCGAGGCGGCCTTCCACACCTACTTCGCGTGCCACGGTCGTCACTTGGTCGGCGAACGTTGCCAGTGTGTCCGTCATGTTGTTAATGGTGTCGGCCAGCGCTGCCACTTCGCCTTTGGCGTTCACCGTAAGTTTCTTCGTCAGCTCTCCGTTTGCAACGGCCGTCACGACTTTCACAATTCCGCGCACCTGCTCGGTGAGGTTTGCGGCCATCACGTTGACGTTGTCGGTGAGATCCTTCCACGTGCCAGCTACGCCGGGCACTTGCGCTTGTCCGCCCAGCTTTCCGTCGGTGCCGACTTCGCGCGCCACGCGTGTGACTTCAGCGGCGAACGCGTTCAGCTGGTCCACCATCGTGTTGATTGTGTTCTTTAGCTCGAGAATTTCGCCCTTCACATCCACCGTGATCTTGCGTGACAAGTCGCCGCGCGCTACGGCCGTGGTCACTTCCGCGATGTTGCGCACTTGGCCAGTCAGGTTGCCGGCCATCGCGTTCACCGAGTCCGTCAAGTCCTTCCATGTGCCCGCCACGCCGGTGACGTTGGCTTGACCACCGAGCCGCCCTTCGCTACCGACTTCGCGTGCTACGCGCGTTACTTCAGCGGCGAACGAACGCAACTGCTCGACCATCGTGTTCAGCGTTTCTTTGAGCTGCAGGATTTCTCCGCGAACGTCCACCGTAATCTTGCGCGAGAGATCGCCGCTCGCGATGGCCGTCGCCACCTCCGCGATGTTTCGCACCTGGCCCGTCAGGTTGCTGGCCATGAAGTTCACGTTGTCCGTCAAGTCCTTCCACGTACCGCCTACGCCGAACACCTGTGCCTGGCCGCCCAGTTTCCCTTCCGTGCCAACTTCTCGCGCCACGCGCGTCACTTCTCCAGCAAATGCGTTCAGCTGGTCCACCATTGTGTTGATCGTGTTCTTCAGCTCGAGAATTTCCCCCTTCACGTCCACCGTGATCTTGCGCGAGAGGTCGCCTCTCGCCACCGCCGTGGTCACTTCGGCGATGTTGCGCACTTGGGCCGTCAAGTTACCGGCCATCGAGTTCACGGAGTCAGTGAGGTCTTTCCAAGTGCCTGCGACACCGGGCACGTTGGCCTGTCCGCCAAGCCGGCCCTCGCTGCCGACTTCGCGAGCCACGCGCGTCACTTCTCCGGCGAACGCATTCAGCTGGTCCACCATCGTGTTGATCGTTTCTTTCAGAAGTAGAATTTCACCGCTGACGTTCACGGTGATTTTCTTGGAGAGGTCACCGCTAGCGATGGCAGTCGAAACTTCGGCAATGTTTCGCACCTGGCCTGTCAAGTTGCTCGCCATCGAGTTCACGGAGTCAGTGAGGTCTTTCCAGGTGCCTCCAACTCCTGGCACTTGCGCCTGGCCGCCCAGCTTTCCGTCAGTACCAACCTCGCGTGCCACGCGCGTCACTTCGGATGCGAACGACCTCAACTGGTCCACCATCGTGTTGAGCGTGTCTTTCAGTTCGAGAATTTCACCCTTCACGTCCACCGTAATCTTGCGTGAGAGGTCGCCTCTCGCCACTGCCGTCGCCACTTCCGCAATGTTTCGCACCTGACCGGTCAAGTTGCTGGCCATGAAGTTAACGTTGTCGGTCAGGTCTTTCCAGGTGCCGCCTACCCCGGGCACTTCAGCTTGGCCGCCGAGCTTCCCTTCGGTACCGACTTCGCGTGCCACGCGAGTGACTTCTCCCGCGAACGCGTTCAGCTGATCCACCATCGTGTTGATCGTGTTCTTCAGCTCGAGAATTTCGCCCTTCACGTCCACCGTGATCTTGCGCGAGAGGTCACCTCTCGCCACCGCCGTCGTCACTTCAGCGATGTTGCGCACTTGGCCAGTCAGGTTGCCGGCCATCGAGTTGACCGAGTCCGTCAGGTCCTTCCACGTTCCCGCCACGCCAGGCACGTTGGCTTGACCACCGAGCCGGCCTTCGCTGCCGACTTCGCGGGCCACGCGCGTCACTTCGCCGGCGAACCGGTTCAGCTGATCCACCATCGTATTCAGGGTTTCTTTGAGCTGTAGGATTTCTCCGCGGACGTCCACTGTAATCTTGCGCGAGAGGTCACCGGTCGCAATGGCGGTGGCCACTTCGGCGATGTTTCGCACTTGGCCGGTCAAGTTGCTGGCCATGAAGTTCACGTTATCAGTCAAGTCCTTCCACGTGCCGCCGACGCCGGGCACCTGCGCCTGGCCGCCCAACTTCCCTTCCGTACCCACTTCGCGCGCCACGCGCGTCACTTCTCCGGCGAACGCGTTGAGCTGGTCGACCATCGTGTTGATTGTGTCTTTCAACGCGAGGATTTCGCCCTTCACGTCCACCGTGATTTTACGTGACAAGTCGCCGCGCGCTACGGCCGTGGTCACTTCCGCAATGTTGCGCACTTGCGCGGTCAAGTTACCAGCCATCGCGTTAACAGAGTCGGTGAGGTCCTTCCACGTTCCCGCCACGCCAGGCACGATTGCCTGTCCGCCGAGCTTTCCATCCGTGCCCACTTCGCGCGCCACGCGCGTCACTTCCGATGCGAACGATCGCAACTGGTCCACCATCGTGTTGATGGCTTCCTTCAGCTGCAAAATTTCGCCTCGGACGTCCACCGTAATTTTGCGCGAAAGGTCGCCGCTCGCCACCGCCGTAGCTACCTCAGCGATGTTGCGTACTTGACCCGTCAAGTTGCTCGCCATCGAGTTGACTGAGTCCGTGAGGTCCTTCCACGTCCCCGCCACGCCGGGCACTTGCGCTTGTCCGCCAAGTTTTCCATCGGTTCCCACTTCGCGCGCCACGCGCGTCACTTCTGAAGTGAAAACGCCGAGCTGCTGAATCATCGTATTTACGATCGTGGCGGAGCGAAGGAATTCGCCTTCGAGTGGCCGACCATCAACGTCCAGCTGCACCGTTTGCGTCAGATTGCCTTTCGCTACGGCGGCGATCGCTCGCGTCACTTCCGTTGTCGGCCGTAGCAAGTCATCAACAAGCGTGTTGACGGAGACTTCCATCTCTCCCCACGCAGCCTTGGGAAGATGAAAACGCATTCGCTCTCGTGTTCGCCCTTCCTTTCCCACCACCTGTCCTACGCGCTTTAACTCCCTTGCCATTTGCTGGTTGGCGGCGACGATGTCGTTGAACGTGTCTGCAATCTTGCCTGGGAGCCCGGTCCAATTCCCCGGTAGTCGAACGGAAAAATCCCCGTCGCGCATAGTCTGGAGGCTTGCGAGGATCACGCTCATGTTGGCGGCAACAAGTTCTTCGCCCGCCGCAGTCTGGCCGTTGCTTTTTGCACTTTTTGCTACAGGTTCAGCTTCCACCGTTGCGGTTGCCGCTGTCTTGGCAGGGTCAGTTCTTTTCATACCTCTTCTCCCAACTGAGACATCTCAGAGGCGACTTAATTTGGATTTTCGGCGTTGCGATGCGAAAGGTCATGAGTTAGAAAACGCTTTATTGAGTCCACCTTGGCCTGGTTTTAGCGGCCACGCGCTACGAGCGGAAGTTCCTCATTCGGACGTCCTCAGCCGGACTTGAACCGTTGTTGATAGCACAAACTTACCCGGCTCTACCTACAGTGATTAGTGTATTTAGCGGTGTTCTGTTGGCTTTTTGTGAACTTCGAGGAAAGACGTCCGTGGTTTATAGAAGACGACTGACGGTCAATTCCTACGTCGCTGGCGTAGCCTTGCACGATTGAAATTTTGAGAGATCCATCTTAGCCAGAAGTGAAAAAGGGAGGCCTACTACTGGCCTCCCTTTAAAACTACAGAGAACGAACGATCCTAGCTCGTGCTGCCCGAAGACGTGCGCCGCACTTGTGGCTCGTTCGCCGGATAATCGGATGACGACTCGCCGGTCGAGGAAATGTCATCCGCGCCCGTGCTCTTCATGACTTCCTTGGCTCGCTTGATTTCGTCCGACGTGTCGCAGTGAACCGACAAGAGGATTCCACCTTTCTGGATTCGTCCTTCATATCGTTTTGCCTCGTACTCCGGAATTCCGAGGCCAATCAACGCGCCTGTGAATCCACCAACCGCGCCGCCAACACCGACCCCGGCGAGAGCAGCCATGATCGGTCCGGCCGCGATAAATGGGCCGACACCGGGAATCGCCAATGCGCCAATTCCGGCGAGCAGCCCGAGCGCGCCACCCAGCACCGCGCCGGAACCTGCTCCGGTAGCTGCTCCTTCTGGTGCCTTCGTAGCTTTCTGAGTTCCAATTTCCTTGCCGCCGAGATTGTCGGGCAGCAACGCCGAGATATCGGCCGCGGGAAAGCCGGACCTTACGAGCGTGTCTGTAGCATTATCCGCGCTCGGCAAGCTTGAATAGATTCCAAATACAGCCGTCTTTTTTGACATCTTTATGGCTCCTTATGTGGAATTGTTGGTTCCCTTCATTTCATTTACCTCTTACTGCGATTGCTTTGGGGGAGCCACTTCGAGTTGATCCGTTACATTATTCGCCCCCGCGATTGCGACAGCCTTGGATTCGATGGCGGCCTTTTCGTCTTCGGACCGAACTGGACCTTTCAACGTGACTTTCCCGTCTTGCGTAATTATCTTGATGTTGTGTGCGTAAGTCGAAAGCGACTTGTCCTTCATGATGGAGCTGCGAATTTCCTTGGTGATGTTGCGGTCGGCTGCATTCATCTTTTGCTGGTCGGCCGTCGTTGCTCCTTTGTTGGCGTCACCCTGATTCGTTTTGGTGTTGTCCGGCGCATTCTGTTGCGCACGAACTTGCGGGCCGGCACCCAACCACAAGCCCAGAAGCGTGCTTGCGGTCAAAAGCAGCCCTTTCGATATTTTCGGTACGCTAGCCATTTCGATTCACCCCCGGCGGAAGTTGCGGATTCCTCTTTCTGACTTAACAAACTATTGTCAGTCCGCTTCATTCGCCATACGGAGAACGGCGTAGATTGATGGATAGTGCGCAGTAGAGCGGCTGAGCTGAAGTAATAGTGTGTACGCCGCACGCGACAAGCGCCGAATCGAGCAACAAAAACGTACAGGAAATCATTCATCTCCCTAGTCCTAAGAGTGTATGGGTGCCA
>Ga0210401_10007558_pt1 | contig 10888 bp, 7 predicted proteins | sample IncBWH32MmetaG_FD_150866 | JGI IMG/M metagenome (GOLD analysis project Ga0210401, IMG submission 150866) | Forest soil microbial communities from Barre Woods Harvard Forest LTER site, Petersham, Massachusetts, United States - Inc-BW-H-32-M | ecosystem: Environmental > Terrestrial > Soil >... | reverse complement strand
CAAGCACCAGCCCCGCGACCATCCATGCAATTTTCGTCAACAGTTTCTTCATAGAAATCTCCTTTGGCAGGGACTGAATTGCGCGGGCTTCCGTCCCCTTGCCGTCCTTGGGAGGGTGTTTCTCTCTTGCGCAAATTGTGCGTTCTTGTACGGGCATACTACTCTGGTTCGATAGCAACTCCCAGGAATTATTAGTATTGGCTCAGCTTTTGGGCTCGCGTCAGAGAGGAGTTTGATCGGCTGGTGAGCGGGCTCCACGACGGTTCTGTGAAATAAAAAAGCCCCGAAGACGCGGAGGAAAATAAAGATCGATCCTGGCGCCAAGTCATCGGGCGGCTTACGCCGCATTTCTTGGAGAATCGGATCGCATTGGCTCGCTCGCACCTGGTAAGCAGGCCGACATCGTGGTCATCAAGGGCGATCCCTCATCCAGAATAGCTGACATCGAGAAAGTAGAAATCGTCATCAAAGATGGGGTCGGGTACGATTCGGCTATGTTGATCGGATCTGTGCGAGAGTCCGTGGGATTGCACTGAATCAGACTCAACGGATCGGCGCTAGGCGGGCGGCCTCAGAAGGTGTTTCTTAACGAATCGCTCTTTCAACCACACTACTAGTGCACCGCCTGACACACCTCCGATCAAAAGAGCCGGGAAAATTCCAACGAAGGCCGCATCGCTCAAGTCCTTTCTGGCAAATATCTGGCCATAGGCAAACAAGCAGACTGGCGCCGTTAGCATTGCACCCATGACAAAAAGGATTAGGTTAAGAAACGTCAGACGAAACGACGGAATGCAAGCAAGGACAATAAGGCCCAAAATCATATAGGCAATGCACCCGAGCACGAATCCCATTAGCGGCAACAGCATAGTACTGAAAACATACCATTAAACGACCTCTAGCTAGTCCGAAACAAGGTTTCTCCGATAACTGTTGGTAACAGGGATTATCACTAGCTATCTCACACTGAGATTGGTGGTGGGAAGCGGATTTCACAACACCTATTCGAGCCACACCATCCCTGGCCCGCTGGGATTTAGTCTTGAAGTTTTCCGTCGAGGTAATCTTGGCAGAGCGGTTCAAATTGCGAGAACGAAAGAAATGAAAAGGTTCTTGCAAGTATTACGATGAAATAGTAGGAATGATGGCAAGTGGATATTGTCTGGATTTTTATTTTTCCGCTGTTTTGTTTGATTGGCGGGCGGTAAGGAGGAGGGCACTGATGTCCCAGCACATCGTACCGGTGAAGAATTATGTGGCTGTTTTTATTGCGCTTCTGATTCTTACTGGGCTTACCACGACGGTTTCGTATATCGACCTGGGGCACACTCGGATTGGCAAGACTCATGTTATTGATTGGGACACTGTGGCCGCACTTACGATCGCGGTCGTTAAGACGTTGCTCGTTGTGCTTTTCTTCATGCACGTGAAATACAGCCCGGGATTAACGCGACTGGTAATCGTTGCCGCTTTCTTCTGGCTCGCCATCCTGATTGCTTTGACGCTGTCTGATGTGCTTACGCGCGGTTGGCCAGGCTCGCCTCAACCTTGGACCTTGTTGCTGCCCATTTTTCGTCCGTATTCCTGACGTCACCTCACAAAAGAACAGAGCGAACTTACTGCGTCTCTAGTGATCCAGGATGATTTTTGTTCAGTTGCTGCCGACTTTGTTATGCCATCAGGGATAAGCGGATTTCTCGACACCTATTCCACATCTTCGAAGATTTGTGTTTCATCACTGCCTCTGTTCGTCGTGAGCCGTCCCGACTGTGGATAGCCACTCTGCGGGGAACCCTGTCACTTTTGACACTATCCCTATCCGGTCAACATTGAAGACAATGCCGCCATTGAAAGGGGAATTTATGAAGAGCAGATTGGCTTTCCTCGTCGTTTTGGCGACGGTTGCTGTGGGGGCCATTTCATGCACTGAGCAAAAAGGTCCGGTTCGGGAGGCTGTATCCCATAAAGACACTTACCAGCAGGCGTATATCTACGCCTTTCCGATGATTGCTGCGTACAAGGCGCTGTACCAGTTCAATGTGGATAAAACGAACTCGCAGTACAAAGGACCGTTTAACACAGTCCTCAACGAGGCTCGGGTCTTCACATACAAAGACACCAGCATTGTTACGCCTAACAGCGATACCCCTTATTCATTGGTTCAGATGGACCTACGCGCCGAGCCCATCGTCCTGTGTGTTCCCAACGTCGAGAAGGGTCGTTACTACACGTTCGAAATAGCCGACCTGTATTCACAGAATTACGCATACATTGGCAGCCGCGCAACCGGAAATGATCCCGGCTGCTACATGGTTTCAGGGCCGGGATGGAGCGGTACAACGCCTGCCGGTATCAAAAAGGTCTTCCCATCAGAGACGCAGTTCTCCCTCGCCGTTATCCGGACGCAGTTGTTTAACCCGAACGACATGGAGAATGTGAAGAAGATTCAATCGGGGTATAAGGCACAAACGCTGTCCGCGTTCACACATCAGCCACCGCCAGCTGCGCTACCCGCGCCTGAGTTCCCGAAGTTCACGGATGATGCGTTCAAGTTGGACTTTCCGACCTATTTGAATTTCCTACTCCAGTTCTGCCCAACGCCTCCTGAAGAAGCCGCGCTGCGGGCGAAATTCGCAACGGTCGGAATCGAAGCCGGAAAACCCTTCGATCTAACCAAACTTTCTGATGTGCAAAAGGGCGAGCTAGGCTTGGCCGTTAAAGAAGGCTATGAGGCGATTGAGAAAGCTAAACTCAACATCGGCAAAGATATCAACGGTTGGAGCGTCGGTGCCGCGTTCGGCAACCGGGCATTCTATAACGGCGACTACCTTCTCCGTGCTGGCTCAGCGTTGGCTGGCATCTACGGCAACGACGCGGTTGAAGCGATGTATCCCGCAGCTAAAGCCGCCAGCGATGGCCAGCCCCTTGATGCCAGCAAGCACAGTTACACGCTGACTTTCGCTGCCGGACAATACCCTCCCGTGAACGCATTCTGGTCCGTCACGATGTACGACGGCAAAACCCAGTTGCTGATTCAGAATCCGATCAACCGCTACCTGATCAATTCGCCGATGTTGCCGATCCTAAAGAAGAACGCTGACGGCTCGCTGACGCTGTATATCCAGAAGGATGTTCCTGCGGGTAACAAGAAAGCCAACTGGCTGCCGGCTCCCGACGGTCCGATTTACATGGTCATGCGATTGTACTGGCCGAAGACGGAGCCGCCTTCAATTTTGCCTCCCGGCGCGGGCACGTGGCAACCGCCAGCCATCCAGGTCGTCCAATAAACCCGCTCGACTTCACCACGGTTCCGATTTCTCGCTTATCAAACAACAACCGGATAAGTGTCGAGAACAGGGATTATCACTACCTATCTCGCTTTGAGATAGATGGTGGGAAGCGGATTTCTCGACATCTATCCGTACCAAGGGTATCTCGGGCTGCTGGACATAGGTTCCGATTAGCCGTTTTGCGCTATTGGGTTCCTCAGGTGTATTACCGATCAGTGTGGATGCGCAATGATCCATGCATTACTTTCGATCTCGCGCCGATAGAAGAGCTTCGGGTGCTGGGCTGAATCGGATTTGTCGACCAAGCCCCTGCCTCCAAACGAGAGAGATCGACCCGCACTCTTCGCCTGTTCTAATTCTTCGACCTGGACCTGCGGCACACGTAGGGTCGCATAGTCGAGCCATTCTCGTACGACCACTTGTCCATCTTTGGGCTCGAAGTCTGCCAGTCCCTTTTCGAGGCCCTCCACGATGAGGGCGTAGGTCAGTAGTCCATGGCCGATTCTAGAGACCTCTTGCGCTGCCTGGAAGCTTTGCGACGCGGTTAGTACATACATTCCCTTTTCATAGGCCAACTGCGCCAGACCCTTCGAATTCATCGGGCCACGGCGCATTTCCTCGGCTTCGAGCGCCTGACCCGAATTGCAGGCATCAATCACCAGCAAGAGACGCGCGACATCGAGAGTTTCGACGGCTTTTTCCAGGTCTTGATCCGAAATGCTGTGCTCAAGAATTCCGGCAACAGCTTTCTCATCTAGTTGCGTGCGGCTCCCGGCATAACCGAGGTCGTAGGGGATTAGATAGAAGTGGTCCTGAGCTGCCGTGCCGTGGCTGGCGACGAACACAAAAACTTCATCTTCAGGCTGAGCTCGCAACGCCAGATCCTCGATAGTAGTGAGGATAGAAGACTTCGTGGCGTTGCGGTCGTTCAGCGCCGTTACGTCGATGCGCTCAAATCGTTCCTGCTTTTCCAGTTGGCGTTTGAGTTCTGCGCTGAATCCGTCAGCGTCCGCCGCAGCGAAGCGCAAGGCATAGTCCGGATTCGAATATTCGTTGACGCCGACCGCAATTATGTAGGCTACCGGCCTGCGATTGAGCGACGGCGCTCCGGCGACTTCCAAAATAGCGTCAACGCTCTTGATGTTGGCACCGTTAAACGCGTAGGCCGTAAGGTGGTTCGCGCCCGCGACAATCGGAATCGTGGTTTCCAATGTTGCCGTCTGTTTCCCGTTAAGAACGTCACCGTGCCAGAATTTTACGAGCGCTCCGTTGCGAAAGAGGCGCAAGTCACGCGCACCGGCAGGCGCGTTTTCAACCTTTACCGTCACATGAACCTGGCGCGTGCCGATTGGAATACCGGCCTGAGAACCTGAGACCGCAAGCGTGATCTGCGGCTGACGCCGATCCTTCTGTTCAATGTGCTGGCTGGGGTGAGGTCGCTTACCGGCTAGAATATCGGCTAGGAGATCGGGATAGTAATACTCATTGAAGAAAATCTCGACTGGGGCGACATCGAAGGTATTGTTGTCGAATCGCCACAGGATTTGGTTCCATGCTGCCGGAGACCCGTCAAATAGTCCATCGGGGGTAACTACCAGCCAATCCCTACCGTCATAGAGCGACATGAGTGTTACGAGGAATTCTCCAGTTGAGACATCCCATAATCGAATCATCCCATCGACGCTGGCAGAGGCCAGGTAATCTCCCCGCGGACTAAATGCGAGCGCGTTGATCATCGCTGTATGACCCAAAAGCGTACGGATTTCTTTGCCGTCCGTAAGATCCCATAGTTTGATGTCGTTGTCCGGACCACTAGTGGCCAGACGTGAGCCGTCCGAACTGAATGAGACAAGGGTTGTGCCGTTTTCGTGGCCGGGTAGGGAAATGACCCTCTGTCGAGAAGTGACATCCCAGATTTCGATGGGACCGGAAACCTGATATGCCATGTCGGCGGCCGAAGGAAAGGCTGACCGAAGGGACGCCATTGTTTGCGCGTCGGCCTTACCGGATGAAGGGGGCCGGACTTGGGGGAACAGTCCACCAAGCTTGCTTCTTTTGGGAACAGCGAAGCCGCTCGGCAAATTGCCATTCCGCATCGCGTCTTGCATTTTTGCCAACTGTTCTTGCGTGTTAGTGGTCGTAATTTTTTCCGCGATCGCCAGATATTTTCCGTCGGGACTGTAACCGAGAGAACCCATGGTCGGGTAGGCAGTCGTCCTCGCCAAAGCTGTTGCGCCAGAATTACCCGGGCTGATGCTGCCGACTTCCTGCCCGGTGTGGACGTTCCAGACCTTGAGGACCCCACTCTGGGCTGTTGCAAGGAATTTGCCATCGGGACTGAAGGCGATGCTCTCGGTGGTCCCATACGAATAGGCCGGTGCCGTAGTCAGTGATTGCAGTTGTTGTCCAGAGCGGATATCCCAGATTTTCGTTTGCGTGTACGCTTGCTCGACCTGGGGCGTTTGGGCTGAACCCTGGGCTTCAGCGACCTGTCTGTTATATTCCGCCATCGCAGCGGCCATCCCGTTTTTCTTATCCTTCTTGATGGCTTCCTGCAATTTCTTCTTATCGATCGTAGGTCGTGAAATAGTGCTTGCTTGGGCATTTGAGTTCTGTTTCTCGATCTGGGCCGCACTTTGGCGATACGTGACCGCGAGAAGTTTCTCATCGGGACTAAATGCCATCAAGTTCGGAAGAGACTCCGATGCCAGCGCGAAAGTGGGCATCGATGTTTGGTGCTCAACGTCCCATATGCGGACTTCCGCGGCGGATTGGCTGGGTTCGGCAACCAGTGTCCCGCTCGGACTGACTAATCCTGTGTTGCCGCTTGCTCCTACCATCATCGATTCGCCTCGCCCCGAACCGAGATTCCACTTTGTCTTGGCGCCGGAATATAACAGGCCTCCGTTTGCACTGAAACTGAGGCTGCGCGCCGGATTCACGGAGCCGGCGAGACGATTGAACAGACGGCCCGAGAAAGCGTCAAGAATTCGGATGGTCCCGTCGTAGTTTCCAATCGCGAGCCATTTACTATCTGCATTCAACACGATTGAAGCGGGCATCCCGATGTCATAGACGGCGCTCTTTTCCACGTCGACGCCGTAGAGCTCAGATTGATGCTCCACGTCCCACACGGAAATATGGTTTCCATGAGCGAATGCCGCGAGTCTTCCATCGGCGCTGAGAAATTGTGCCTCCTTAAAAGCGCCCAGCCCCTCCTGCACCTTATAGCTCAGAATTCGTGGTTGAGTTTTCGAACTAACATCCCAGATATTTACGGAGGAGTTGCTAACCGTGAGCAAGAGCACGCGGCCGTCTGGTGTGACCGCCAGCCGTCGTCCCATCATTGCTTGTGGAATTTCACCGGCTATCACAACCGCGCTGGTCTCTTGCCCTGTTTCGACATTGGTGAAATGCACGGTCGTATTCGTTTTCATTTGGGCGGGGGCATTGCGAACTACCTGGACACCCGACGTTTGCCGCGACAGCGTGATCAACTCATGTCCATCCCGGCTCAGTGCAAAATCACTCATGAAAAAACTGTCGGCAAGCAAACGCTGAACTACCTGTTTCTGGCTGCCTGTAGAAAGATCCCAGATTTTTGTCGCTGCACCGTCTGTGCTGGCCAGCAGGCCACCGTCGGAAGAAAACGCAAATCCAAGAACACCCGCGGCGGACATCAACTTGTTACCGCCTCCCGGCGTCACCAAAACCTCCTCTCCTGTGGCAACGTCCCAGATGCCCATGCTGGAATCCGAGTAACCAGCAGCGAGAAAACGGCTGTCGGGACTGAATTCGAGTGCTGTAACGCCAGATGAAAAGGCGCCAATCCCTCCCACGTGACCGGTTAAGAGCCGAAGCTGGCGGCCGGTCGAAGGCTCCCATAAATGAATTGCCAATTCCCCAAATCCGCCCGAAGCTAGCAACTTGCCATCCGGGCTGAAAGTTATTGAGCGCACCGGGGCGGTTTGACCCGTTTGCAAAATCAAGTCCGGGGCCACCGGCTCTTTAGTTTGTCCGGGTTGTTGTGCAGGCAAGGGAAAAGCCGAGAGGCTGGACGCGAGGAGAACCAGTAGAAGTTCAGGGCCGATTCGACTCGCCGAGCTTGTCAGCCATCGCGAAATCCTCGTCGGCAAGGGCTGCGGTGACGGACAACTGATCATAAATTTCGCCCCTCTTCTCATGGTAGACCGCACTATTAGGATAGCGCTTAATCAAATCGGAATAGGCCTCGAGAGCGTCAAACCAGAGCCGATGGTCGGTGAGGATCTGAGCGCGCTGGGCAAGTCGCATTGCCTCTGAGCCAGCCACATGGTCGAGTTCAGCGGAAACCTCGGCGATCTCGTTAGTGGGAATTCGTACGAAACTGGATTTAGTGGAGGCGCCGCCGAGGAGCGCCACTTCGGGCTGGACGCTCCATTCGTATAGTGTATCGGCTCGCAAGGATGGCGCATCGGCGGGATAGTGAAATTCTCTGCCGGTTACACGCCACTTATAGAGGAGACTGCCCTTTTCGTCAAACACCTGAAATTCAAAATTCTGAGCCTGTGCCGAGTGCGTCCAATTGAAAATTGGATAGGCCGTGTAAACCCTGGCCCTGCGTGGGGCGAGGAGAATTGTCATCCCGCCAATGCCTCGAGTCCCACCACCGACTTGCGTGCTGGGCTTCGTTTGCACCGTTTTGTCGAGCTCGAATCCTTTGAGATCTATGTGCACCCGTTTCTGAGCGTGTTTTGCAGAGCTAGCCTCACCGGAATCGGCAGAAGGTCGCCCATTTCCCTTCGGAGGCGTCTGCTGCTGTTGTCCTTGCTGTGCACCGCAAGCCACAGCAATCGAAAGGCACACGACGCGAATGTTCATTTTTCGCCGCCGACGGATGTTTCTGAGATTCGCTCGCGCGGCGGCCCATTCGAGACCGTATAAAGACGGATCGTGCCTTCAAAGCCCCGAATCGATGTATCTCCGAGTTCCTGTAAGTCTCGAAACTCTCTTTTCACTGCATCGAAAGTGCTCGCGCTAAACACAATTTCCGTGCCAAATTCTTTCGAGAGGCCTTCCAGTCTCGACGCAAGATTCACGGTTTCACCTATCACGGAGTATTCGACCCGGTTTCGCGATCCGATGTTCCCACAGGTTAGCGCTCCGGTGTGGATCCCGATTCCGATCTTAATGGCTGGGAACGCCGAATCATTTCGATGGCGAAAGTTGAACTCGTCCACTTGTTTTGACATATGCCTCGCGGTATGAAGAGCTCTGCACGCATCCGCTTCGACGCCATCACTCAGAGGAACCCCGAATAAAACCATCAACCCGTCTCCCAGAAACTTGTTCAAAAACCCTCCGTGGGCTCGAATCACTTCATCCATCTCCGTCAGATATTCATTGAGCCAATCGAGCACCCTACGGGAATCCTTACCTTCCGTTAAAGATGTGAAATTGCGAATATCCGAGAATAGAACGGTTGCGATCCTTTGCTCACCCGCCAGGACTACTTCTTCGCGCCTCTCCCAGATCTGTTGTGCCACCTCAGAAGAGACATACCTCGAAAACAACCCCATGAGTTGTTCTCGTTCATATGTGGCGGCGGTACGATGAAAGCGTTCCTCCACGAAGCGATACGTCATCGTGACCGGGACGCTCAATAATAAGCCCAGTGCCACGGTCGTGTATTGAAACCAGATGTGCACCCGATCGAGCAACACCTGTGCTACGACATATAGTAGAAGGGTCGATCCTGCAATCAGGACTATAGAAATGCGGAGCGGGAGCCGAAGTTGTGCCAGTACCGCGATAAGGCTCACAACATACAGCAATATAAAACGCTTGCGACCGGAAAACACCCGGACCGCTTCACCGTTCAACAGAGTTTCGATGGCCGCCGCATGGATGTCGGTACCACAAAGCCTGATTCTCGGGCCAGACTTTGGTTCTTGCCGGAACATCGGCGTTAGCATCAAATCTCTCGCTGCGTTGCTGCTTTGCCCGATAAGAACGATCTTGTCACGCAAGATGTTCAATGGCTGCGGAGGGTTCCGCAACACAGTTCGTGCGGAGATGCGCGAAGCCGTATTCGAATACCACCTTCCGATCAAAACCTCGTGTGCGTCTGCAGCGGAGTAAGGCAGTTCCTTTCCAAGGAAGCGCACGGCATTCGCACCACCGGGTTTCAGGGCCTCCCCCGCGAATTGCTGTGCGATCATCACAGGAAACGTGATACTTGGATTCGACTCGTCCGTAAATACGAAGAATGCTCGAATGAACCCATCGCTCTCAACCGGAAGGTTCGCGGCGGCGTAACCGAGAGCTCCCGGCGGGTGTTCCGCGCAGAAGCCCGAACTGAGGGCAGGTTCCTCAGGTCGGCAAAACTCAAATAACGGCACAAGCTGGGGTATGCCGCCAGCTTGCGCTTGGCTTGCGAGGATCACATTGCCGGCCCCAGCAAGCGCGGCCCTCATCGCCGCATCATCCATAGCTTCGCGCGATTCAGTCAGAAACATGTCCAGCCCAATGATTCGTGGCGAACTCGCTGCTATTCGCTCAATCGTCTCAGCAATCATTCGTCGCGGGACCGGATACTGCTTAAGCTCATCAAATGTCGCTTCGTCAAAATCGATAATCACCACATGTGGGAGCGATCCAACCGTTCCGCTATGGTTTACGAGAAAATCGTAACCCCAGAATTCAAAGTCCTTGTGCGCAGCCATCCGGCTGTAAGACGCGACGAGAAACGTGACGGCCCCGGCGAGCAATATGCCCACAAAAAGATCGGAAATTCTTGTCTTCGGAAAGTTCATCGGCGGAGTGTCCACCTGTGAGTGCAGCTTACACCCCAGATGAACTTCGGCGATCGTGATTTTCATCTGCGGGAATCGACGGCCCGAGTGACGGGACCTAAACCGCCAGCACGTGCTTTCCGATCTCGACTCGCAAAGCTACGCTTTCCAGATAACTGATGACATAACGAAGTCGGTGGTCCTGACGCGAACTGTCACCTGAGGTCGATCTTCCGTCCTGACTAGCGATTGCCCTATTTTTCCGGATAAGTGTCGAGAACAGGGATTATCACTAGCTATCTCAGAATGCGACGGATTCCGGATTGCTATCATAGACCCGCACCCGCTTTCAGCCTCCGCAAGTACCAAGCACCGGTTCTACCGTTTCGGCTATGGCCTGAGAGACTCGATCGCTTCGAGGAATTGTGCGGCCGTGGTCATGTCGGGCGTGGTGAAGATAATCGTGTTTCCGCTCGGGCGGTCGATGCCAGGAATGTATGAGGCTACCTCTGCTTTGACGATTTCGTTGAACCGGACTTCGGTTTTGACGGGGCGAGTAACACGGAAGGGCTTTAGATCCTTCCTCCGTTCCACGCCACGCTTCACTCCCTCCCGGATTAGCGCCTGTGCCTTGCCAGGAGGAATCATCCGCGCAGAGTGGAACCCGATGGCCTGCTTGACAGCGACCGTCTCAATCGGGCCCAGCAATTCTTTCGCGTCCTCGCAAATTGTTTGATCGCCGGACAAAAAGACCACGGGGACGCCAAAATCTCCCGCGATGGCTGCGTTGTAGCCGGCCTCAGACATTTCTAATCCATTCAACTT
>Ga0210401_10007556_pt1 | contig 10891 bp, 9 predicted proteins | sample IncBWH32MmetaG_FD_150866 | JGI IMG/M metagenome (GOLD analysis project Ga0210401, IMG submission 150866) | Forest soil microbial communities from Barre Woods Harvard Forest LTER site, Petersham, Massachusetts, United States - Inc-BW-H-32-M | ecosystem: Environmental > Terrestrial > Soil >... | reverse complement strand
GGCTGAGATCGACCGCGCCAGGGTGGTTTGGGCCCGCGACATTCCCGGGGTGGACCTGAATCCCCTGCTCGCCTATTTCAAGGATCGAGATGTTTGGGTGGTGGACGCCGACCTGTCGCCTCCGCGTCTTGAGCCGTACGGCAAGGCGACTGCGCCCTGATCCTCTGCCAGCGCGATCAGAACCATAGGGGTAATTGCTTATCTAAGCATCCGGAGCAGGGGTTGAGAGCAATAAATTCGCTTCCCCAGCGGCCCGGTCGGGGTATGATAGTCGCGACCGGGTGGCATGCGGCCTCGCCGGGTTCCTCAAATCCTTGATTTGATTGAGAGATCGTGGCCATCTCGGTTCTCAGGGCGATCTTCGCGGTTCGCGCCCGCAAGTGCCCGAGTGCGCAGGTGCTGGTGTGTCATCGGGAGGAATGAACAGATGAATCAGACTATTCGCAGGTTATGGCAAGACGACCGAGGACAGGACATCGCCGAGTACGCGGTGATGCTGGCTGTCATTCTCGTGATTGTGGTGGGCACCATCCGATTGATCGGATCCAACGCAAACAACGTGTTCTCGCAGGTCGCCAGTTCGATTCAATAACGAGTCGCGTTGGCCGCTTGCCTCGGAGTGTGCGAGCGGTGGGTGTGGTCATGGATCTTCGGCCGGTCCCGGTGAGGTGGGCCGCCGCCCAACTTGGCATCCGCAGTTGTGGGAAAACGTGCGACCCTCCGTCGCACCTTCGCAGTTTTGGGCAGTGTTTCGGGGTTAAGGAGTTGGCATGAACCGTTCAAGGCTCCTGTTCATTGGATTCGTGGCTATCGCGCTTGGGGCATTCGTCAGCTTTGTGGTGTACAAGAATCTCCGGGCGAAATCCAGCGGAGGCAATGAGCCGGGGGTCGATGTCATCGTCGCGGCCAATGACATACAGGTCGGCGCCAAAGTGGAAGACAGGGACGTGCGCAGCGTCAAAGTTCCGACCTCGGTTGCTCCGCCCAATTACTTTCGCTCGAAATCCCAGATCATCAGTCGAGGCGTGATCCTGCCCATTCAGAAGGGCGAATTCATTCTGCCCAGCAAGCTCGCCGCGGAGAACGCCGGCTCCGGACTCCCTGCCCTGATTCCACCAGGCATGCGTGCGGTCTCGGTCCGCGTCAATGAGGTCGTTGCAGTTGCCGGTTTTGTTGTTCCGGGAACGCGCGTGGATGTGCTTCTTACCGGCAATCCTGCGGGACTGAACGAGGCACAGACGACCACGGTTCTCGAGAACGTCGCGGTCATCGCGGCTGGCACCAAGCTTGAGCGCAGTGCAAGTGGAGAGGCACAAAGCACGCCCGTGATTACGCTGCTGGTGTCGCCTGACGACGCCCAGAAGCTCACGCTGGCCAGTTCCCAGGGGCACATCCAACTCGCCTTGCGGAATCCGGTGGATACGCGAAAAGAAGATCTGGCAGCGATGAAGGCTAACGGGCTTTATAAGAACCTTACGCCGCCACCTGCGGCCCCACATCCCAAGTCCGTGAAGAAAGGTCCAGTGGCTGCGCCACCCCCGCCGCCGGGCGCGTACCAGGTCGAAGTCATCCGCGGTAACAAGGTCGACGAAACCAAGTTCCCAGATCAGACAGGCGCTCACTAGGAATGGACTTCTCTCGGATTTCCCAAATTCAGCAGCCGCTTTGCCGCAAGAAGGTTCCGTATACAGCGCTTGGGAGCACTTTGGCAGGAACATTGGTCGCCATCGTCCTGCTCTCGCTAAGCGCTGGCGCAGAGACGTTTCAGGAAACCACTCCTCCTGCACCACCTGCCCAGCAGCCGGCTCAAGTGCCCGTAGAACACCCGGCCTCCGCTTCGATCCCGGGACCTGCTGAAGCCACTGGCGCCGCTCCTTTGCGGGTTATGGTGGGAAAGTCGCTTCTGATCAACACGAGCGAGCGCCTGAAGCGCGTTTCCGTCACGGACCCTGGGGTCGCCGATATCGACGTAGTGACACCGACCCAGGTGCTGGTTCACGGTCGTTCGGCGGGCGAGGTCTCTTTGTTGATCTGGGACGAACTTGAACGCTCGCGCAGCTTCGATCTGCGGGTCGATGTCGATGTAACCGCCGCCGCCGAAGAGGAAAAAAGTGTTTTCCCCGATGAACAGATCATTGTGACGCCGTCGCGATCGGCCATCGTGCTTTCCGGTCATGTTTCCGACGAAAGCGTGGCACAGCGAGCAGGCAGAATCGCCGAAGCGTATTCCAAGAACGTCGTGAATGTGCTGACCTATGGCCCCAAGGGGGCGCAGGAAGTACTCCTGGAAGTGAAGTTCGCCGAGGTCGACCGCTCGGCTCTGACGCAACTCGGGTTCAATGTATTTTCCACGGGCGCCACCAACACGATTGGCACGGTGTCCACCGGCCAGTATGGCGGTTTCGGGCCGCAAAGAATCACCGACGTCACCGGCGCACCCGGACCTTTCCAGACGAACACGACCATCAGCGATGTTCTGAACCTGTTTTTCTTTCGCCCGGACATCCACCTCGGCGCGGTGATCAAGGACCTGGAAACGAAGAATCTTCTTCAGATTCTGGCTGAGCCAAACCTCATCGCAGTGAACGGCAAAGAAGCCAGCTTTCTCGCGGGTGGTGAGTTTCCCTTTCCGATCGTGCAGCCCGGACAGGGATTTACGGCAGTCACGATTCAATTCAAGGAATTCGGCGTCAAGTTGAAGTTCAAGCCGGTCATCATGCCCAGCGGCAACATTCATCTCAACGTGACGCCGGAGGTGAGCACGCTGGACTTCGCGAACGCGCTTACGATCTCCGGATTCACCGTACCCGCCCTGAGCACGCGCCGCGCTGAGACCGAGTTCGAACTGCAGGATGGACAAAGCTTCGTGATCGCGGGCCTCATGGACAACCGCGTCACCAGTATCGTGAACAAGATCCCCGGACTGGGCGACATTCCGATCCTGGGGAATTTCTTCAAGAGCAAGAGCCTGCAGAAGAGCAACGCGGAACTGATGGTATTGTGCACCGTGAAGAAAGTCGCTCCCGAGATGAAGTCGCCAGCGGGGCCGGCCGATCCGCAGCCCTTCATGGATAAGAGCAAGTTCGATGGCAAGAAATCGCAGACGGGGAAGTAGTTGATGTTATGGCTGAGCTTTCGGTAGTCATTGTCGCGGCCGACAGTGAGCAACGCGCTGTGTTGCAGGTATTGGTGGACGGAACCAGTGTAGCCCGCGCGGCACATTCGGCAGTGAGTTATCCGGCAACCGCCACGGATCCCCTGATCCCGCGCATTCATGCGTTGAACCCCGACGTCATTCTGGTGGATGTTCCTTCCGATAACCAAGCGGCCGCGCTACTGGCGATTGAAGTGCTCCGCCAGGAAGTTCCGGAAGCGGCCGTCTTCGCCATTGGAAGCATGTCGCAGCCGCAGACCATCGTGAACGCGATGCGATCCGGCGCGCGTGAGTTCGTCGAGCGGCCCACTACAACCACGGATCTGCTCGAGGCTTTCATTCGTCTATCGGCCACGCAGCGCAAGGTCAAGCGTGATGGACCACGCGGCAAGGTGTTTACTGTGGTCAATGCGAAGGGCGGCAGCGGGGCAACTACGGTTGCTGTGAACCTGGCATTGGCCCTGCAATCCGCCCATAGCAACGTGGCATTGATCGACCTGGCACATCTGGGACATGCCGCTCTTCACCTGAATCTGAAGGCGCCATTTACGGTTGCGGATGCGATTCGCAACCTGCACCGAATGGACAGTTCGCTGCTCGACAGTTTCATGACGCGGCATTCCGGTGGGCTGCAGTTGCTGGCCGGGACCAATACGCCAGCCGCGACCGAACCCAGCACCGCTGAGTTTGCGCGCCTGTTCGATTTCATGGCGACGAACTTCCGTTATGTGGTAGTCGATGCGTCGTCGCGCCTGGATAGCGCCACCCGGCTCGTCGGCAACCTTTCGGAAACGATTCTGCTGATCGCCCACGCCGACGTTGCATCGCTGTGGAGTGCCTCCCGTGTGGTTCAGTTCCTGGGCGAGAACTCCGGCCGGGAGCGCGTCAAGCTGGTGCTGAACCGCTTCCGTAAGATTCCGGGATTTCATGAGAGCGATGCCGAGACGGCGTCGGGTGCGTCGTTGCTGTGGCGAATCCCCAACCAATACTTCGCGGTATCGACCGCCATCGATCGCGGCGTTCCGCTGATGCAACAGAACCATACGGAAATTGCACGGTCCTTCAACGGGCTGGCGGCGGCGCTTACCCGCAACGATGACGACGTAAAGCGCTCGGCCTGGTCGCTGTTTAAGACCGTCTAGGAAGATTAAGACAACGATTTAGGAATACGAATGGCAAATTTGCAGACCTTCGAACGCAGCGAATACCAGCAAGTCAAGTCGGACCTTCATCGCAAGATTCTCGATCGCCTCGACCTGGAAAAACTCGGCCGCACCAACAGCGAGACGGCGCGCGACGAAGTTCTCGTCCTTATCCGCAGCTCAGTCAATAGCGAAGCGGTGCCTCTCAGCTTTGCGGAACGTGAGCGGCTCGCCCGAGAGATCCTCGACGAAATCTTCGGTCTGGGTCCGCTGGAGCAGTTGCTGAAGGATCCGACGATCTCCGACATCCTCGTCAACCGCTTCGATCGGGTCTATATCGAGCGTTCCGGCAAGCTCGAGCCCACCGGCCTCTCTTTCAAAGACAACCAGCACCTGATGCAGATCATCGATCGCATCGTTTCGCGCGTCGGCCGCCGCATCGACGAATCGTCGCCCATGGTGGATGCCCGCCTGGCTGACGGCTCCCGCGTCAATGCCATCATCCCACCTCTGGCGATCGACGGAGCCTGCCTCTCGATCCGCCGTTTCGGCCGCGACCCCATCACGGCCCGTCAGATGATCGAGAATAAGAGCCTGACGGAACCCATGCTGGAATTACTGTCGGCGATGGTGAAGGGGCGGCTGAACCTTCTGATCTCTGGCGGAACCGGCGCTGGCAAAACGACCGTGCTCAATGTTCTCTCGGGCTACATTCCCAACAATGAGCGCATCGTCACCATCGAAGACGCGGCGGAATTGCAGCTCAAGCAGGAGCACGTGGTTCGGCTCGAGACCCGCCCACCCAACATCGAAGGCAAGGGCGCCGTGCGCCAGCGCCAGTTGGTGATTAACAGCTTGCGTATGCGTCCCGACCGCATCGTGGTGGGCGAGGTGCGTGGCGAGGAAGCATTCGACATGCTGCAGGCCATGAACACCGGTCACGAAGGTTCGCTGACCACAGTCCACGCCAACTCGCAACGCGACGCGCTCTCGCGTATCGAGAACATGGTTTCGATGGCCAACCTGAACATTCCCGAACGCGCCATCCGTCACCAGATCTCGGCTGCCGTCCACGCTGTCGTGCAGGTGGCGCGTCTTTCCGACGGCACGCGCAAAGTGCTCACCATCTCAGAGATCACCGGCATGGAAACGGACATTATCTCGATGCAGGACATCTTTGTGTTTGACCGCCTCGGCATCGACGAACAGGGCAAGGTCCGGGGAATCTTCCGGGCCACCGGGATCCGACCGAAATTCGCCGAGCGGCTGGCGACCGGGGGCTGCCGGCTGCGGCCCGCGCTGTTTGAATCTCGCATGGAGGTCTGATCGGGAGGAGTTCATCCATGGCCATAACCATCGCCATCCTCGTTTTCCTCGTGGTCTCGATGGGGGGGTTCGCCATCTTCTCGCTGCTCGACGAGCGCAAGGCCCGCGCCCGCACTCTGCACGATCGTCTCACTTCTGCGCAGGAAACCCCGGGAAGCAAGCCGCTCGAAGATATCGCCCTGCTGCGCGACGAGATGCTCAGCGAGATCCCCGCGCTCGACAGCCTGCTGCGGCGCTCCGAACGCGTGTCGGCCTTGCAAAAGCTTCTCTCCCAGGCCGACCTTAAAATCCGGGCCGGCAACTTCCTCTTGCTGTGCTTTGCCGCGGGAGTGGGGCTCTCGGGGATCGTCTACCTTTTCAGTGGTAAGAATGTCATCTTTGCGTGGGTGGGATTTTTGCTGGGTGTGTTCGTCCCCTACTCGTACGCCTCGTACACGCGTACCAAACGGTTCAATGCTTTCGAAGAACTCTTTCCACAGGCTATTGATACGCTGGCGCGCGCGGTTCGTGCCGGCCACGCCTTCACCACGGCACTGGAAATGATTTCCGACGAGGTCTCGGAGCCGGTGGCCACCGAGTTCCGGAAACTGTTTGAAGAGCAAAAATTTGGTCTTCCCGTGCGCGAGGCGCTTGCGAACCTGGTGGACCGCGTACCCCTGGTCGACGTCAAGTTTTTCGTAACCGCCGTCATGCTGCAACGCGAGACGGGCGGCAACCTGGCGGAAATTCTCGACAATCTCTCGTACGTGATTCGCGAACGTTTCAAGATCCTCCGCCAGGTGCGCGTCTACACCGCCCAGGGCCGCCTCACCATGCTTCTGCTCATGGGGATGCCGCCCATAATCGTTATGGGCATGATGTTCATGAACCCAATGTTTATCCGTCCCCTATTCACCGACCCGATCGGTCACGTGATGCTGGTGATCGGCATCTTGCTGCAAACGGTCGGATATTTCGTCATTCGCAAAATCATCCGGATTCAGGTGTAACTCATGGCGTTAATACTCGCGGTCCTGATCTTTGTGACCATCGCCCTGGCGATTTTTGCCTTCGGCGCTGCTGCATACGCGCCGTCTTCCATCCTGGGCTCACGCTTGCGCGCCCTCGCGTGGCAGCGTCCCCAGGCCCCGGAAAAACCGGCGATGAAGGATCGCCTGGAACAGGCACTTGATCCGCTCAGCAAAGCGCTGCCGCTTTCTTCGGACGACAGCAATCGCACGCGCGGCTGGCTTATTCAGGCCGGCTACCGCGAGTCCCGCCATCTCACGCTTTATCAGGGAATCCGCGTGCTGTTTGCCGCCATTGGGCTGGTGTCGGTATTGGCTATCAGCGGTCTTCAGTCTCCGCCGTTGCTGGTCGGCGTGACCGGACTTGGTTTCTTCATCCCGCGCTTTTTTCTCAAGCGCATGATCAACGATCGCCAGACGCGGATCCGTATCGGTATGCCCGATGCACTCGACCTTACCGTCATCTGCGTCGAAGCCGGCCTTTCCCTCGACCAGGCGCTAATGCGCGTGGGCGAAGACCTGGGCCACGCCCATCCCGATCTCAGTAACGAGTTCTATCTGCTGAATCTGGAACTTCGCGCCGGTAAACCCCGCGCCGAGGCTCTCCGCAACCTGTACAATCGTACTGGCGTCGACGACATCAAGGCCCTGGTAACGACCCTGGTGCAAACCGATCGTTTCGGGACCAGCATTGCGCAGGCGCTTCGGGTCCATTCCGACTCGCTGCGCACGGAACGTCGTCAGCGCGCCGAAGAACAAGCAGCCAAGACTACGATCAAGATGGTTCCTCCCCTGGTGGTATTCGTTTTGCCATCCATCATCATCGTGACTCTCGGGCCGGCCATAATTCAGTTGTACCGCACGCTGATTGCCTAGTGCGGTCGTTTTAGTTGGTCAGGATGATGAAGGCGGAAGACTCGAGTCCCGGCACCCTCCCCAGCGGTCGTGTATTCAATCGCACTCGCGGCCAGTCCCTCGCCAGCCGGCTGGCAGTCGCCGACACCCACTGGACGCGCCTGTGCGGGCTTATGGGAAGGCCTGCGGCCAGTTTCCCGCAAGGAAGCGCCCTGTGGATCGTTCCTTGCCGGGGGATCCACACGCTCGCCATGCGCTTCCCGATCGACGCCGTCTACCTGACCCGTGAGAATGTGGTCCTGCATCTCGAAGAAGGCCTGCCGCCCTGGCGCATGGCCCCGATTCGATTTCAGGCCGCATCCGTACTAGAACTTCCGGGAAATACGCTCCGCTCGACAGGCACTACAATTGGGGATCAGCTGGAAATCGACCGCACAGGAGAACCCGCGTCCGCATGAACGACGGACCCAAGCTATTAGTGGAATGGTCCCCGCGCTGGCACGAGTTCCGGACAGCGATCGGGCCTGCCTTCGGCCGTTCCCCGTCACCCCTTGCCGGGGAAGCCCCAACGGGGTTGTTTCCGCTACGCGGCATCCTGGTTTCCTGGGGAGCCGAGGCCATTTTCCTGGCCATGCTTATCATCTTGCCGGCCAAGCTGGCTCTATTGCAGCCAAATCGGCTTACGACCCCACCCAAGCACGAAGTGATCTATTACTACGGGGACGAGCTTCCCCCAGTACAGGATGCGGCAGGCGCCGAAGCCGGGCGGAGCGGACGCGCGGGCGGCAAGCAGACTTTTAACAAGTCGCAAACCATCCGGGTAGCGCGCGGAAACCACGCAACGGACAAGGTCGTGGAGGCCCCGAATCTGAAGCTGCCCGTTTCTACTGCTGCAGTCGCGAATCTGATTGCGCTCAAGCCCATTCCCGGCCCGCCACCTTCCGAGGGGTTGCGCTCTTCCAACACTCCGCCGGTTTTGTCAAAGGGTGCGATCGTCGCCCCGCCGCCCGAGGTTATGCGTGAACTGAATCGCGCCACGCCCAGGCTGAACAGCTCCGTGATTCCTCCACCCGCGAACGCTTCGCCCGATCGGCGTCGCGATGTTATGGGGCTTTCTACGGCGGTGGTGGCACCTGCGCCCACGGACATTCCGCACGACAAGGGGCGGGCTGTGATTGCGATGACGAGTCCCATCATTCAACCGTCACCTGATGATGTTCAACGCGATCCGCCACCGTTGCGCGGGCCCACGGCCGCAACCAACATCGTGGTGCCACCGCCGGTCTCGGCTCCGGTCCGGGAGAGCGCCAACGCGTCCAAAATGACCCTGCCGGCGCCAGCGGTGATCGCTCCGCCGCCCTCGCAGGTCACCACCGACCGCACCGTATCGGGCGTGAGCATTGCGGATCCGAAGGTTGTGCCTCCGCCAGTTCAGCTCGGCGGCCGCACACAAGATAAGCGCGCCATTATTGGCGTCACCGGCGCCAACGCGATTGTGCCTCCTCCGCCCAGCGTTTCCGGCGGCGCTACCATGGATGGAGGAGGGCGCGGCCACGGTCAGAAAGCCGGGGGATTTGGCACGGTGCTTTCTGCCGACAACGTCGTTCCACCGCCACCCAGCATGTCGGGAACTGGCGGAACCGGACGAGCTTCGAATCCGACGGGACGGCTTGGCGGGGGCTCTGCCGAGGTGGTTCCGCCGCCGCCCAATTTGAGCGCAACCGGGACAGGACTCTCCGGGCACGGAACAGGTACGAAAGGCGGCGGGTTCGGTGGCCCCGGGGATGCCGGCTCAGTGCTGGCTCCGCCCTCTCCGGGCGGCGGGAACGGCGCGGGCAAGGGACTGATCGTCTCCAGCCAGCCAGGTTCCACTTTGGGTGTCCCGGGCAATGGCAGTGCAGGTTCGCTCGCGATGTCGCCTTCCGGTGGGGACAAGCCCGGACTCGGCGGCTCGGGCAGCGGCTCAGGCATCGGGACGGGCAACGGTCCGGGGAGCGGCTTGAGTGGCGAGGGCTCCGGCGGCGCCAAGGCTGGGACCGGGCACGGATCTGATCCGAATTCGCGCGGCGGCATCTCGCCCTACCCCGGTACGGGTGGGGCTGGGAGCGGGACGACGGGGCAGCCTCCGGCTCCGGGCGTTTCGATTAACGGGGGCAATACCGCGGCGATCATTAATCTGCCTAGTTTTGGGTCGGATGGTAGTGATCCGAACGTTCCGGGGCGGACACCGGGCGGAAAGACGAATCGGAATCTGGACGTCACCGTCGAAGGGACTTCCCGTTCTGGCGGCGCGTTCAATTTCTATGGCTTGTTGCGCGGTGACAAGGTTTACACGAAGTATTTACCTACGCGATCGGGCACAGTGGTCATGCAGTTTGCAGATCCGCTCTCCGCCAGTCGGCCGTATTCCCAGGACCTCACAAGTCCTGAGCCGCTGGCCACCAACCTGACCATCGCGCTGCACGGTTCCCGGATCGTGATCCGCTGCCAGCTTGACAGGTACGGGGTCCTGCGAGACTTCCAGAAGATCGACGCCGATGTGGGCGCACCGACGTCCAAAGTTGTCACCGCACTCACTGCCTGGAAATTCACGCCAGCATTCCGTGGCAACGATCCGGTGGAGGTCAACGTGCTGCTTGGCTTCAACATCGATACTCGCTGACGCTCATCATCAGAACGACGAACGTCTCGGCTGACTCATCGAGCTGTGCGGAAGATAACTGCCGTGTCGTCCGTGTAAACCGCTTTCCAGTCGCTGTTCTCCTTGAGCAAACTAGTCACTACCGAGTCGGCCGGCACCACTACCCACCCTGCGTGCATGGCTTCGAGGGCTTGGGACCATCCAGGCTCGCCTCGCACGATCTTCAAGTAATTCTTTAAGAATTCCGTGCCATAGAAATCGTGGCGGTCATCTACGGCCACCTTCCTCTCCGGGTAAAAGCGATAGATGAAATAGCCTCCCCAGCGATCGACCGAGAACACGGCATCCCGGTCGCCGCTTGCCGCCAGAAAGTCTGCGGCTTTCACAGGGAATCTGATTTCGCTGAATTGGGCATCCAAGACCTTCCGACTTCCAAGATCGCCGTGGTGTAAGCAAAGCCCCAAGATTGCGAGCGCGGCCAAGGCGGGCCACATGTGTCCGCTTAACCCTGAGTCCATCCGAGCCATTCGCGCCCCGAAAGAATCGAAGCCGGCCATGAAGCGTCGCAGGCCTTCTGAAATCTCGCGGCTGCCAGCTAGTTCCCTCACGATCGCAGACAGCTGTGGCGCCACCACCAGTACCAGAAGCATCGACGACACGGGGATATTGCGTGCGGCGAACAAACCGGTGTAGATCGCGAAAAGCATCAGCAGAGCGTGGCTGACCCCGACCCTATTTCGCGCGGCGCCCAATGCGACCACGGCAA
>Ga0210401_10007554_pt1 | contig 10893 bp, 14 predicted proteins | sample IncBWH32MmetaG_FD_150866 | JGI IMG/M metagenome (GOLD analysis project Ga0210401, IMG submission 150866) | Forest soil microbial communities from Barre Woods Harvard Forest LTER site, Petersham, Massachusetts, United States - Inc-BW-H-32-M | ecosystem: Environmental > Terrestrial > Soil >... | reverse complement strand
CAGCGGCCCGGATCACGCAGGTAATCGACGACCTCGCTGATCTCCGTCTTCACCGCGGAGTAGCCGGCCACGTCAGTGAACCGGGTGGCCGGCCGCTCGCCGTCGATGACCCGCGCCTTCGCCTTGGTCAGACCGCCGAAACCGCTGCCCGGGGCGCCGGCTTCGCGACGGAAGGCGCGGAAGGCGGAATAGAACAGGCCGCCAATCAGCAGCAAGGACAGCAGCCCGATCAGCCCCGGCAGCGGGGAGGAAGGCATGGCGGCGGTGGCGGTGACCTGGACGTGGTGAGCGGCCAGGTCACCGGCCAGGCCGTTGCCGCCGAGCGCGACCGGGATCGTGGTGGTGAACGGCTGCCCGCTGGTGAGGTGGCCGGCGACCTGGCCGGCCGGGCCGATCGTCACCGCGCTGACCGTCCCGGCGCCGACATCGGACACGAAGCGGGTATAGGTCAGCGGCATGGCCGGGGGTGCACCGCGCGGCAGAACCAGCAGGGCCAGGAACCCGACCCCGATGGCCGTCGGGAGCAGCCAATGCCGCCACGGGGCCACGTTCGCCTGGCCGGGCGGGCCGGGCTGGGATATGCGCATCGTCATGCTCCTTCGGGATGGTCAGCCGCGCTGGCTGTACTCGGGCGCGCGCCGAACGGCAGGCCGGGACTCCGCGGGCACGCTCGCGGCGGGGCTACGGCCCAGCCAGGCGGCGAGCACCACGAGCATGATGATCAGCGTCTCCACGCTGAGTGCGGCGATGCCGAGCGGGCACCGCCAGTTGCCGACGTCGCCGTGATCGCCGAGAAGCCTCCAGGAAGGGCGCGGGTCAGCACGTATCCGCCCATCGCAGAGACCGCCACCGCGCCCGCGCCCGCCCACGCCAGCCAGTGCGGCCGGGCGATCATCAGGCCGCCGGCCAGGACCGCGGCGACGATGATCCCGAAATACCCGACGCCGACCAGCGGGGTCGGGCCCAGCGTGCCCGGCAGGTCGACCACGTGGATGACCGCCAGACCGGCCAGCGCCAGCGCAGCCACCGCACGCACGGTCACGTCCGCGCCCTGCGCGGGCTGCGACGGGCCAAGACGAGCAAACACGGGGGTTCCTCCTGTAGTCACGGCCGTTCCCTCAGGCCTATGCGCCCGCATGGACGCGGTAGTTGTATTTTCAACTACTAACACGCATAGGAGAACGGCCGGGTTCAGCGGGGCAGAGCGGAAGTAATGCGACCTGCATCACAGTGGCCCGGATGCCGGCCGGCTCGCGGCAAGCGGGCTCCCGCTGAGCAACGGAAGATGACACCCCGTCGCTCAGATGTCGCTCCGGGAAAGGCTCACATGTCCGGTTCGAGAGAAAAAGAGCACGTCATGACGATGCGGCGGCCAAGGGCGGGGATCCGCTTGCCGGTTATCCACCTCGGGTCGATGACCCAGCTGCTGCCGATGGTGATGCGCGGCGGGGCGTCCGGACGCGTGTCGCCCAGGTGCAGGTCGAGCACGCAGGCCAGTTCATGCTCGACGTTTTTGACCCGCAGGAGGCCAACGGCCCGCCATCCGGCCGGGACCCAGGCCAGCAGCTCGGACCGGAAGCTGATCTCCGGGAAGGTCCTGGCGTCCAGGAAGCCGGGACCCGTCAGCAGCCGGTCCAGCACCGGTGAACCGGTGCTGACCTCGCCTGACCTGGCGATCAGGCGCGCGGTCGAATCCTCGACCGGCTCGGCGATCAGCGCCCGGCCGGTCAGGGGCAGGCGTCCTCGCACGGGCCGGCCGGCGACCCGCGCGGCGAAGGACGCATGCGAATGGGCCGGATCGACCTGCCAGCTGCCAACGGCCAGCCGCGGTCGCCCGCCGGGTGCGAACTGGATGCGGGACGTCGTGGTCACGGACATCTCCTTCGCTGGCCGGGTCAGCCGGCCGTCGGCGACAGGGCCCGGCGCCGCGCCTGCCATGCGACCTCGGCTTCTCCCAGCGGTGTGGAGGCCGGGCCTCGAACGAAGGGCCAGATTTCCTCGGAGATAGCGCGCCAGTCGGCGGTGGCGGACAGCTCGCTGAGCACCGCGAACAGGCCGAGGTTGATGCGCTGGAGGATCACGTAGGGCGGCGGGACGCTGATATAGCCGGCAACCGGGCCGCGCAGGTCGAAGAAGCGGCGCACGACCGAGGAGGCGTAGTCGCTGGTGATGGTCACCGGTCCCGGTTCGCGGATGGTGTCGTAGAAGACGGCGAGGTGCTCGACGATGGCCTCGGTGCTGGGCGGCGCGCCAGGACGCAGGAACCCCGCGGTCTCCAGGCTGCGGCGGAACGCCCCGGGGTCGTGCTCCCGCACCGCGAGCCCGAGCGCGGCCCGCCCGCGATCACGGCGCAGCCGTCCGGGCCCGCGGCGGAACGAGACCAGGGTCAGCGCCGCGGCCGCGGCCCCGGCCCGCACTGCGGCTAGAAGCGTCCTGAGCCTCATGCCGACCGCGCCGTGCGCGTACGCAGCGCGATCCGCTGCCGCGCCTCGAGCACGCCAGGCTCGCCGAGGAACCTGGCGTCCAGGACGCCGAGTGACTGCCGGATTTCGGTCTGGCGGCCGGGTGTCATGGGCCGGGGAGTGCCGTAGCCGTACAGCTGCCGAGCCCAGCGCGGGAGCGCCGCGACCGCCGCATCGCGGACATCCTGCCAGATCTCCGCGGTGTCCTGGTCTAGGCCCGGCGGATAGAGCAGGCGGGCCATCGATTCCGCGGCCGCCGGCGTACAGCGCAGGCCGGGCCGCACCGACGCGATGTACAGGTCAAGCGCGGGGACACTGGACGGCACCAGGGGGCCGGGCACGCCGACGATCTCAGCTGCAGCCACCATCTCCGCGACGTAGCGGTCGCTGTCCGCGGCAGAAAGGGAGATCCCGACCAGGCTGCCAGCGGCGAGGACGGAGTCGACCAGCGACGCGTGCACCCATAGCAGGAGCGCGGGATCACTCGCCGCGTAGGGCCGGCCGGTCACGGCGTCAGTGCCGCGGACGCGAGCATGGATGCGCCGCACCCGGGCCGCCGCTCGCAGCGCCACGGCCTGGTCGCCAAAGGTGACTGTGGTTAGGTACGCCGAGGTGGCGGCGAGCCTGCCGACGGGATCCTGGCCCCAGTCGCTGTGCTGATCAACGCCGGCCATGGCCATCGGATGCAGCGCCTGCATCAGCAGCGACCGCAGGCCGGCAACCGGCAACGCCAGGTCAGCGCTCATGCGCCAGGTAACGCTGGCGGGCCCGAAAAAGCCATCGTCCGCAGCATCATCCGGCACACCGGACGCATACGCGGCCGCCGAGCGCCCGATAAGGCCGGCCGCGTATGGGTCGGCGGTCACCGTCGTATTCCCCGCGTGCGGGCGGAACCCTCGGGACTGAGCCCACTGAGGGCCGGCGGACGGGTGGAAGGTCGTGTCGCTCAAACTAACCAGCTCCTAATAAGGCGTCGTGGTGCGCGACTCGGTCATAGGCGCCCCCGGGTGCGATCGAGCCTGCCGGGCTCGATCAACTACCCTCAGCCGACTTGTCTACTAACACGAATAGGAGAGCATGGTTGTTCACGCGGACGGCTGACGATCAGGTACTCGCGCCGGCCGCGGATGATCGTGCCGGCAGGCGGTGCTGCCCTATCCGGAGGAGGGCCTCCGCCGGTTCTCCGCCAGGAGCGCCAGCCTCTGCAGGATGGCGGGAGGCGGCTCTTCCGTCGCCTCATGCAACTCGTACAGCAGCAACACGGAGATCACGTTCAGGCCGGCCATCAGGTCTGCCAGGCCTTCCGCGCCGGGCGGAGGAAGCGTGTCCGCCGCCCACGCTTCCAGCTCCGGTGAGTCCAGGCCCGCGGTGAGAAACGCGATGGCCAGCTGGATGGCGTCGGCCACAATGTCGTCGCGGGCGGCCGGCGCGGGCGGCGCGGGCCATGCAGGCGGCGCGGGCCATGCAGGCGGCGCGGGCCATGCAGGCGGCGCGGGCCATGCAGGCGGCGCGGGCCATGCAGGCGGCGCGGGCCAAACGGGCGACGCGGTCGGCATGGCCGCACCCTGACCGCCGGCGGGATCTGTTCCCGGGGCGCGCCGGGTCTTTCCCTGGTTCCTGCGGCGGCGTGTTCGCCAGCTGAGGCGCCGCTCCGGTGCCGCCGTGCTGTCCTCTCGCCCGGCGGGCAAGCCGCGCAGGCTGTTCTGGCGATGCATCCTCATACCTGGCAATACGGCATGGACCGGGAGATTGTTCAGCCGGCTGGCGCTACGCGGCCGGAAGCCGCCCCAGTGCGAGTGCGATGACCGCCGGGGTCAGGGCCAGCAGCACCGGGGCCACGGCGAGCGCCGCGGCGGCGGCGCGAAGCAGCTGCCGACGTGCGCGGCCCAGCGGCTCGGAGGGTCCCAGAAGCCGGTGAATCCGCTGCACCGAGTCGGTGGCTCCCGCGGCGAGGGCCGGCGCCGGACCGGCGGTCGTGGCCAGCACGACCAAGGCCGTAGCGAGCAGCCGGGGATCGCGGGCTCGCGTCGCCGCATCGTCGGCGTGCAGTTCCACCAGCCGCGCCACCTGCTGCTCGGCGTCCCGCATCAGAGGCAGGAACGGGAACACCTCGCGGCCGATCCTGGCCAGGGCCAGCAGCCGGTGGTGGCGGCCGACGAGGTGGGCTCGCTCGTGCGCCAGGACCGCATCCAGTTGGGCCGCATCGAGTGCCTGTACCGCCGCGGTGGTCAAGATCACCGTGGGCTGCCGACCCGCCACGCAGTAGGCAGCCGGCTGGGAGTGCTCGACCAGCACGGCCCCCAGGGCCTGCTCGGCGTGTCCAACCAGCCGCGCGGTCTGCGCGTGCCGCAGCGCCTGCCGCCCGGCGGCGCGCAGGTGGGTCGTCGCGGTGAGCGCGGTACGGGCCGCGACGGCGCCCGCCATGGTGAGGCCGAGCCCGGCGACGGTGGCGCCGCCTGGGGTGCCGTAGGTGGCGCGGAGCCGGTGCACGCAGGCTCCGATCAGCTGGCTCAGCCCCCCGCCGAGAGCGGTGGCATGAACGGCCAGGGTCAGGCCGACCAGCCCGACCGCGGCTACGACCGACCATCCGGCGGCCAGGTAGGTCACGATGGCCAGCAGCGGCGCCCGAGCCGTCCACCGGGCCCGGCCGAGCACCCTGGGGCCGAGCATCCCGACGCCGGCCGCGTACGCCACCAGCACCACGGCGATACTCATCAGGACTCACCGGCCTTGTGCTCGCCGAGCGTCTGGTCGAGCGCCTCGCGCAGCAGCGCCGCGTCGTGCGGGCTCATCTGGAGCGCGAAGTGCGTGAGCGCCGTGCGCCGGTCAGGGCTGGTGGCCAGCGCGTCGTTCATCAGAGCGGCCGTATAGCTGGACCGGGAGCCGGTGGGCTCGTAGCGCCAGGCCCGGCCGTCCCGCTCCCGGCGCAGCCATCCCTTACGGTGGAGGTTCTCCATCACCGTCATGACGGTGGTGTACGCCAGGGCCCGGTCATCATGCAGATCCTCGACCATCTCGCGGACCAGCATCGGCCGGCCCTGATCCCACAGCCGGTCCATGATCACCGCTTCCAGCTCACCGAAACGTCGCATCCTCACTCCCGGACATGGTCATGCCGACGGCGCGCTTGCCGTTACCTACTATCACGAATAGAACAAGCCTGTGGTTCAGGCGGCGTCGTAGTTCTTTGCGGCCAAGGCGAACCGGAGAGCTCGCCGAGACGTTCAAGGAGTTGCCTGTTAACGGCGGCCTGGCAGGCGCGGGCCAACGGCCGTGGCATGACGAGTCCCGCGGGTCTGCCGCCGAGAGCGAAAACAGCTGGGGTGAACATAACGGCTTTACTATCCGTGATAGTAGACATGTCTGTCAACATCGAATCTCCCCGTGGCGAGCTGCCCGGCGACCCCGACGCCGCGATCCGCCAGCTGTATTCACAGTACGCCCCCGCCCTGCACAGCTATGTCGAGCGGTTCTGCCCGGACCGGGCCAGCGCGGATGACATCGTGCAGGAGACCTTCATCCGGGCCTGGCGTCACCTGCCCCAGTTGAGAACTGATGACCGGATGATCCGGCCATGGCTGTACCGGGTCGCGCGCAACTTGCTGACGGACGCGGACCGAGCCGCGCGGGCACGGCCGAGGATCGTGCCGGCGGAGTCGACGTGGGAGGCGGGGACCGATTCCGGTTTGGACGGGATCCTGGACCGGCAGCTCCTTTCCGCCGCATTCCGGCACCTGTCGCCCGCGCACCAGAGCGTGCTCCGGGAGACCTTCTACCACGGCAGGACCACGGCGGCGGCCGCCCGCGAGCTCGGTATACCGCACGGAACGGCCAGGTCGCGGCTGCACTACGCGCTGGATGCGCTGCGCCAGCAGCTTCAAGAGCACGACGAGATCGCGCGCTGATGACCAACTGCCTGCGGTGGGACGGCACGGCCGCCGTCGGCAGCAGCGGGACGGCACCACCTGCCCGGGACAGCTGGCTCGGCCGATACCTGATCGCCGGGATGCTGCTCGCGGCGGCAGCCCTGGATCTGACCCGGTGCGGCCTGGTGATGGCAGCAGCCCGGCACCCGGGGCCGACCAGCGCGCTGGTCGCCGCCGGGCTGGCCGCGGCCGCACTGACTGCGCGGACGGCGCATGGATGCCGATCAGGCCGACGCTGGGCAGGCTGGGCAGCATTGCTGATCGGTGCCGTGTCGCCCCCGCAAGCGGCGGCCTCGGGCTTCCACGGCCCATATGCGATCCCCGACACGGCCACCGCGGTCCTCGGGATCCTGCTGGCCGTGACGCTCCTCGCGACCGCGGGCCGGGCAGAGTGGCAGGGAGGCGACACCGCAAGCTCCTAGGCCATAGACCGCAGAGCCGTCCGCGATCGACCACCGGGCTAGGTCCGGGCGGCTCACCTGCTTGCCGCCGCCTCAGGCCGGCCGCCCAGGACGAATTCGCGCTGAGCGGCAGGTGCCACGCTGGCATGCTGAGCGGCAGATACCACGCTGGCATAATGCCACCCAGGTAGGTCTGCGCGGATGACATCAGCGGGTGCGGGACGGAGAGGCCGATGAGCGGCTATCTGGATTATTCCGGCCGGGACGACGTGCTGAGCGGGGGCGCGCGGAAGATCCGGGTCAATACGCCGAAGGGTCCGGTCCAGGTCCCACAGCGACGGCTCCTCCGGCTGCATTTGCTGGCCGAGCTCACTACCACGGCCTTCAGCGTCTCCGGCCGCTACTGGGTCCACCACGACGGGCAGGGAGGCCGCGCTGCGCTCCTCGAAGGCTTCGACGAGGCCATCAAGGCAATTCCGGCCAGCCTGGACCTCTCCGCCCCGGAGTAACTCGAAGCATCCGTGTAATGGTACCTTTCTACAGTCAATGGTACCATTGGCCCATGGCGCTTAACATCAAGGACCCCGAGACCGAACGCCTGGCGGCCGAGGTTGCCGCGCTGATCGGCACGACGAAAACCGGGGCCGTTCGGTATGCACTACGCCAGGTCCTCGAGACCAGGTCCGGTCCGTCCGTCCGGCGGCGGGAGGAACGGCTCACCCGGTTCCTGGAGGAGGAAATCTGGCCACTGATCCCGCCGGACCAGCTCGGCAGGCCGTTGTCCAAAACGGAGCGCGAGGAGATCCTGGGTTTCGGCGCGGACGGCGCATGATCATCGACTCGTCGGCGATCCTGGCCGTGATAGGCAAGGAACCCGGCTACGAAGGGATCGTCCACGAACTCGCTGCCTCATCGGGAACCCGGATCGGCGCACCGACCAGGCTGGAGACCGGGATCGTCCTCACGGCGCGGTTCGGGCCTCGCGGCAGGACGGTCCTGGCCCGGTTCCTGCAAGAGAATTACATCCAGACCGTAGCCTTCGACGATGCGCACGCGGACGCGGCTCTTGATGCCTACTCGCGTTTCGGCAAGGGCAGACATCGCGCCGCCTTGAACTTCGGTGACTGCTGCACCTACGCGATCGCTTCGGTGGCCGACGAGCCGCTGCTGTGCGTGGGAGACGACTTCGCTCAGACTGACCTGCTGCTGGTCGGCCTCGATACCGATAAGAGCTCGACTGATTTAGAGGAATCCAGCTCACCGGCCCACGGCGGCGCTGATCGCGATAAGGCCGACCGACACGGCCGTGTCGGCCGCGGTCACGACCGGGACCGGCCCGGCGTACGGAGCCTACTGGAACCGGGTCCTGGAGCACTGCCGAGGCAACCAAAGGTTTCTCGGCAGGATGACTACAACCTTATCGGCAGAACAGTCACATTGGGCTCGGCGAAATGACCATGACTGTCTCGGCAAGCTCTCCATTGTCCTGGTGCGTTCACTAATGCCGACCACAGAGCACCTGCTCCTGCGTCATGCAGATCCACGGGTACCCGATTGCCGGTTAGCCCGGGAATTCAAGGTCGCTTATGGACGGCCCGTATCCCCGCTGTCCTGGGGACGGACCGGTGGCGATGTGGCCTGTTCGAGAGCTGCTCGAAGCGCAGCCATCCCGCGAGCGGTGTGGCTCTTCACGGCACCGCGGCTGATACGCATGGTGGCCGCGATCTCAGCCTCGGACAGATCCGCGTAATAGCGCAGCACGATCGCCTCGCGTTGCCGCTCGGGCAGTTCGCGAAGCACGGCCGCGACGGCGGGCTGTTCCAGGAAGGCGAGGGCTTCGTGCTCGGCGGGCGGCATGTTCGGCGGCGCCTGCGGCAGGTTCTTGCCGGCAACCGTCCGGTGCCGCAGGACGGATCGGGATCGGTTCACTACGGCCTGACGCAGGTAGGTCACAGCCTTCTCCGTGTCCCTCAGCCGGTCCCAGCCGTCACGTATTGCGGCAAACGAGTCCTGCACCACTTGCTCGGCGGTCGGAGTGTCGCGCACTAGCAAGGCCGCCAGGCGCACGAGCGCCGGGTAGTGCATGCTGTAGAGCTGGGCCGCCGCCTGGTCAGCATTCTGGTCCATCGCGGCTGAGGTGTGCTTCTGTAGCCAGTCCTTGAATCGTGCCAGTCCGGCATCGGCATCGTAGGTGGCGGCGTACCGTGTCGCTTGAGCGCCGGTGATCTGCTGGTAGCGGCGGGCGAGGAGTTCGTCCTCGCGCGTGCCTCCGGTGTCATTTCCGGCGGTTGTCATGACGATGCTCCTTCCCCGTCGCCGAATGGGTCATAGGGTCCCAGGCCTGCTTTCAGCTTGCTCCGCACGGCATAAAGATGCGCCGCGACGGTTCCGGCGGCGATGCCCAGCTGCGCCGCGATCTCGCTGTTTGTCATAGCGAACAGCCAGCGCATCACCGCGACCGCATGCTGCTGGGGCGGCAGGGCCTGGATGGCCCGCCAGCACCGCTCGACCGCGATCCCTGCCATGGCTTCGGCGTAAGTGTCCGGTGACGGAGGCCGGCACCGGGCCTCCAGCCGCGGCAGGCAATCACGGAAGGCGCCATTGCGGCGGAACATGCTGACCGCCAGGTTGCCGGCAGTCGTTTGCAGCCAGCAAAGACGCTGGGCATCGCACAGGCGCCGCACAGTTGACCACTGCTTAGCGGCTGCCGTGAACGTCGCCTGGACAAGGGCCTCGGCCGGGGCACGGTCCCCGCGGCCGAGGACACAGGCGTACCCGAACAAGCCTGGGGCGTACATGGCAAGGCAGTCGGCAAGTTCATCGGCGTAGTCCGGCGGGATCTTGTCGCTGCTCACCTAAGCCTCCACCGGAGGACTCGCGGTCACCGTAGCCAGGCTGTACCCGCGTCGCGGCAGGTGCACCAGGCCAGGCGGCCGATGCCCGTATGCCGCCATCGCCGCAGGACTGAAATTTAGCCTCACTTCTTTAGGTCGCACAACGACGGCAAACCGTTTAGCCCCCACCTGACACGCTGGATCGCCCCGGGAATCATGGAAGCTCTGATTCCTAGGAGGATGCAACAGCGAGGTCGGTGGACCGCGCCCTCCGGACGGCAGTACATCACCGAGCCGACCCGGTACCCCATCGTGCGGCGCGAAGAGGGCCAGGAGATGGCACCGCGAGCTAGCTGAGCTACAGGCCCACGGCGGCGCTGATCGCGATAAGGCCGGCCGGCACGGCCACGATGGCGGCGATGACCAGCCACGCGGTCGGGTTAGCGACGTTGAAGGTCCAGCCGACGCCGAAGCGGCTGCCGACCAGGAGGGCCGGGTCGTCGCGGTTGACGTAGATCAGCCCGGCCTTCCAGAACCGGTCGTCGTCCCGGTCGGTCCCGGCCGCCGGACCGCGGCCGCCGGCGCCGCCGGGCAGCCGGGAGCCGCCCTGACCGACCCGGAGGCTGACCGCGGCCAGGACGAGCAGGCCGACCACGAAGGGCAGCACCAGCAGGGCCGAGGCGGCGCCCGTGAGCCGGTAGACCTGCCAGTTCCGCAGGGCGACCAGCAGCAGGCTGAGGTTCACCAGCGCGACCAGCGTCAGCACGGCCCGGGTGACGGCGGCCAGGAACCGGCGGTAACGGCGAGTCGAGGCTGCGGGGTCGGCGGCTTCGATGTCCGGCCGGGACCGGTAGACGAGCAGCATCATCCCGGTCCACACGGCAGTGACGTACACCTGGCCGGCCACCACGGCGAATGCGGTGACGACCGACTTGGGTACCTGGCGGCCGCCCCGGCCCGCGACGGCCAGGCGGGCAGGCAGGTCGGGGTAGCGGAGGGCGCCGACGACGACGGTCACCGCGATCACGACTAGGGCCGGGATCAGCCAGCGCACCGGGAAGCGCGGCGGATCGGTACGCCAGCTGGTGTCGGTGACCACGATCTGCCGGTGCCCGGCGTACCAGTGCTCCGCCGCTTTGGCCGCGGTGATCTTCTGCCGTGCGAGCCAGTAGCAGCCCAGGTCGGCGGCCACCTCGAGCAGCAGGATGATCCGGGTCAGCCACCATGACCCGTAGTTCTGGAGCATCACGGCGGCGACCGGGCAGCAGGC
>Ga0210401_10007552_pt1 | contig 10896 bp, 13 predicted proteins | sample IncBWH32MmetaG_FD_150866 | JGI IMG/M metagenome (GOLD analysis project Ga0210401, IMG submission 150866) | Forest soil microbial communities from Barre Woods Harvard Forest LTER site, Petersham, Massachusetts, United States - Inc-BW-H-32-M | ecosystem: Environmental > Terrestrial > Soil >... | reverse complement strand
GTCCAGCCAACGACGACCTATGCATCCAGTCGGCGATTCCACCGCCGCGCGCCAACGAATTTCCCACACACCATCGCAACCACCATTGCGCCAAAAAGACTCCACAACACCGAGTCTGTCTCCGGAAGCGAAAGAAACTTACCCGCGATAAACGGAAGCCCCAGCAGCGCAATCAGTACCGGCACAGCTACAGCGATTAGGACCAGATACGCTACCCCGCTAAAGAACGTCAAATTGTCCGCACGGCGAAAGAGAAATCGTAGTACCGCATTCTCGAAGGGTGGATCCACGCCCTTCACCGCGGAAGCATTTGCCTCAAGAGCGAAGCCACTCGCGATTCCTAGGGCCAATCCATCGCCCACGGCGATCGCTATGGCAAGAAGCAGTCTTAACGCTTCCAAGCCATCCCCGCTGATCCTAATTTGGGATCTCCGGCACCTGCCGACGCGAGGCCAACGAAGACGCTCCTGGGAACCGGACACGCAGCCAACCCTTCTCCAACCCGGCGACTCCTGCACTCTTGAAAACTGGCCATCTCCGCCACCTTTCCTTTATGACTTGGCGAAGTGGAAGTCGCTGCCAAATATGCGGACCAAGTAGTTGCGATCCCAGACTTCGGTCGAACCCCGCGCAGTGATCTCGATCCCGGGGCAGTCGATCTCTGCACGGTCGCCCTTCGCCGGTATGCCAAGTCGAATGTGGACTCGCCAGTCGCCGTCAACCTTCCGCAGGATCGTCTGAATGCCACTGATCCAAGCGGGATAAATCACCGAAATGTTGTTTACGAGCACGTAGAAATCGCGGCCGTTGTAGTCATCGAGGCAGATGTCGAGATCGCCGTTGCCAAGCGCATCGACGATGCCGAACTTCGAGAGATACGAATGCATCTCGTCGCATAGCATTCCGAACGGATCTGTCGGCTTCGGGTTCAAGCTCATGCCAGGGCTGGGTTCTCGTAAGCCGCAACGCGCCGGGACGAATGTCGGCTTAACGTCAATTTTCAGGGCAGCGGCCGGTGACTGCAAATGGCCGGCAAGGAAGTTTCCGCAGGTCAGCCTTATGCGGCACGGATTCGTCGCTACCGGGTGGACACCGGTCATGACTAGGCCCCGCTACGATCGGCATTTTGGACCGGCCCCACCCGACGAGCAATTCCTCGCTGCGCTCAATTTCGCTGTAGGCGTACGATGGTCGGACTTCCATTAGTCGGCGACGTAATCCAATAATGGATCGACGAGCATTCATCGCCAGCGCCGCGGGCGGCCTCGTCACACTGGCCATCATTTCGCGGAACCCTGCCAATGCAAGAACTATCGACATTCCGCTTATATCTTCTACGAGCCGCATACCTGGTGATTGCAGTGGGGCTTGCCTTAATGATCTGGCCTAGATTGATCCATCACACCAATGATTGGGCCCTACAGAATGGTGACGTCTTTGGGTTGCTGGCGGGAATACAGGTACTGGCCATGCTGGGGATTCGATATCCAGTGAAAATGATCCCTCTCCTTCTGTTTGAACTGACGTGGAAGTCGATCTGGCTGTTAGCAATCGCGCTGCCGCTATGGCAGGCCGACCACCTTGATGCGGGGACGAGAGAGTCAATCAAGGCCTGCGGCTTCGGCGTGGTCATTTGTTTGGTCGCACTGCCTTGGCCTTACGTGTTTCGCACGTACATTCAGGCACGTGGGGATCGATGGCATATGAGAGCGGCCTAGTGCATGCGGGCGCCCAACAACCCATCCGACTCGAGGATCAAGAAACCATCGCACGCAGGATAAAACCCACGACCGCGGACACCGCGAGGAACAGGGCCGTCGAGACGATGTAGGCGGACCAGAACTGCTGGGGCGCCGTATCCCGCCTGACCGGATCGAAGCCGACCCGGATTTGACCGCTAAGCAGCGGGTATGCAATGACCACGGCCGCAATGAACAGCCACAGGCCGATGACTGAGTAGATGACCGTTCTGGGAGTCATGCCCGTCAGTCCGCCTCGTCGATCCACGCCATCTGGATCGCTTCCAGGATCTTCTCACCCGAGCGCTTCGGATCGTCGTCGAAGCCCGGCAGCTCGCACACCCAGTCGTGCAGATCGGTGAATCGGACCGTCTTCGGATCGACATCCGGAAAGCGTTCGGCGAGCGCCTGCGCGATCCGGCTGGTATCGGTCCATTTCATCAGCAGCCACCTCCCCTCAAGTCGCAGCTCAACGCTTTTCTTTGACCTGATTGATCGAGTATCGCGGAATCTCGACCACCACGTCGCGATTGGCCATTTTGGCCTGGCACGACAGGCGCGACTTGGGGGTCAGCCCCCACGCTCGATCGAGCAGATCGTCCTCTTCGTCGGTCGACGGCGGCAGCGACTCGAACCCCTCGCGCACGATCACGTGACAGGTTGTGCAGGCGCAGGACAGCTCGCAGGCGTGCTCGATTTCCACGCCCTGGTCCAGCAGCGTACGGCAGATGCTTTGCCCAACCGGTGCGTCGACGGTGGCCCCGTCCGGGCAGATTTCCGGGTGAGGAAGCACGCGAATGGTGGGCATCAGCGAGCCAGCACGTCGTCGATCCGGCTCCCGGCCAGCGCGTTGCGAATCGACCGATTCATGCGACGCGCGGCAAACTCCTCGGTTGCGCGCGTCAGATCAGCGGTTGCACTCTTCAGCAGACCGGCGTCGGAGTTGTCGAGCAACGCCGACAGCGCTGCGAGCGACTCGTCGATGTCCGCGCGCTCCGCCGCGTCCAGCAGGTCGGCATCGGCGGCAAGCGCCGCCCGCGTCGTTTCGACCAGGCGCCGCCCGTCGACCTGCAGTTCGCGCAGCTGCCGCAGGTGCTGATCGTCGCGGGCATGCCGGATCGAATCGGTCAGCATCGAAGCGACCTGCTCGTCGGACAGACCGTAGGAAGGTTGCACCATCACCGCGGCCTCGACTCCCGAGGTCATCTCGCGCGCGGAAACCGACAGCAGGCCATCGGCATCGACCTGAAAACTCACGCGTACGCGCGCCGCACCGGCGACCATCGGAGGAATGCCTCGCAGCTCGAAGCGGGCCAGCGAACGGCAGTCCGCCACCAGCTCGCGCTCGCCCTGCACGACATGGATCGCCATCGCCGACTGGCCGTCCTTGAACGTCGTGAACTCCTGTGCGCGCGCGACCGGAATCGTCGAATTGCGCGGTATCAGGCGTTCGACCAGGCCACCCATCGTCTCCAGACCCAGCGACAGTGGAATCACGTCGAGCAGCAGCCAGTCGTCGCCAGGGGCACGGTTCCCCGCCAGCAGGTTTGCCTGGATGGCAGCGCCCAGCGCCACCACCTGGTCCGGGTCCAGGTCGATCAGGGGGGGCTGCGCGAATAATTCGGCCACCGCCCGGCGCACATGCGGCATCCGTGTGGCACCCCCGACCAGCACCACGCCCGTGATCTGCGACACGGACAGCCCTGCGTCCTTCAGCGTCCGGCGGCACGAGTTGATCGTCTTCTGGACCAGATGCTGTGTCAGGCCGCAAAAAGTCTCGGCCGACAGCGTCAGATTGACCCAGCTCCCACCCGACAGGCGCGTCTGGATTGCGGCGCTCGGGTGCGTCGACAGAGCCTCCTTGGCCTGGCGCGCCATCGCCGTCAGGCGCCGCATGTCCTCCGGGCCCAGCTGGGACAGGTTGGATTGCTCCAGGATCCAGCAGTACACCCGATGATCGAAATCGTCGCCCCCCAGCGCCGTATCGCCGCCGGTGGCCAGCACTTCGAACACGCCTCGGCTCAGGCGCAGGATCGAGATGTCGAACGTGCCGCCCCCCAGGTCGTACACCGCGTAGGTGCCCTCGGAGGCATGGTCCAGGCCGTAGGCCAGCGCAGCGGCGGTCGGCTCGTTCAGAAGCCGGAACACGTGCAGGCCGGCCAGGCGGGCAGCGTCGCGCGTGGCCTGGCGCTGGGCATCGTCGAAATACGCCGGCACCGTGACGACCGCCCCGGTCAGCGGGCCTGCCAGCGCTGCTTCGGCGCGCTCGCGCAGCGTTTTCAGGATCTCGGCCGAAATCTCGACCGGGCTCTTGACGCCGGCCGCCGTGCGCAGTTGAACCATGCCTTGTTCGGTGTCTACGAAATCGTAGGTCAGGTTCTCGACGTGCTCGACATCGCGCAGCCCACGCCCCATGAAGCGCTTGACTGAAACGATCGTGTTGCGCGGATCGGAAGCCTGGTGCGCCACCGCGGCGTGACCGACCTCGGTCGTGCCGTCCGGCTTGAAGCGCACCACCGAGGGCAGCAACGCAAGCCCCTGCTCATCGTCGATGGCTTGCGGCAGGCCGTGACGAACCGTGGCCACCAGCGAGTTGGTTGTTCCCAGGTCGATGCCGACAGCGAGCCGGTGCTGATGAGGCTCGCTCGCCATCCCCGGCTCGGCGATCTGCAGCAGGGCCATCAGCTCAGCTCGCCGGCGCAGCCGGGCCTGCCCGCCGAAGCCCGTCGGCCCCCATAGAGTCTTGCGTCTCGGCCGGCAGGGGCGAAGGAAGGTCTGCCTCGGAGGTCGCTTCGAGCTCGCTGACGAATTTCTCGATGAACATCAGTCGGCGCACGCCCTCGGCCGCCCCGCGGAAATCACGCTCTTCGTCGATCTTCGATTGAAGCTGTCGAAGCTCCTGCTGGACCATCGCGGCCGCTTCGGCGCGCAGCTCCCGCAGCCGTGCCGAATTTCGCTCGTCATGGCGCTCCTCGCGGATTTCATCGAGCGCCTGCCTCCACTCCAGTTGCAGTGCCAGAAAATCCGGCGGCACTGAACGCGCCGAATCGCCGCCGACCTGGACCCCGTGCCGATCGCACAGATAGGCGGCGCGCCGCACCGGCGAGCTCAATACCTGGTAGGCCTCGTTGGCGAGCGTCGCCCACTGCAGCGCCGCACGCTGCTCCGCGGCGCCTGCAGCGGCGTAGCGGTCCGGGTGAACATGAGTCTGCACGGTCCGGTAGGCGCGGTCCAGGTGCTCGCTGTCCAGCCCAAAGCGGGGCTCGAGCCCGAACAGCGAGAAGTGGTCTGGGATGGGGGTGGACATGGCAGCCACGGCCAGCCTGTCAGGCCCATGGAGCCGCAGCCGGCCCCGACGCGGGACGGCTACCCGGCTGGCGCGACCGCGTCAAACGCGGAACGACTCGCCGCAGCCGCAACGATCACGCTCGTTGGGATTGTTGAATCGAAAGCCCTCGTTCAGTCCGTCTCGAACAAAATCGAGCTCGGTGCCGTCGATGAACGCCAAGCTCTTGGCGTCGACGACGATCCTGACCCCATGCATTTCGAACGTCTGATCGCCGGGGTCGATCTGATCGGCGTATTCGAGCTTGTAGGCGAGGCCCGAGCAGCCGGTGGTTCGCACCCCCAGCCGCAGCGCCACACCCTTGCCACGCCGCGCCATGAACTCCGATACGCGCTGCGCCGCCCGTTCCGTCATCGTCACGGCCATGATCGGTCGGTCCTTCCGCTCAGGCCGCCACGTTGGCCGGGTGCTGCTGCGCCGCGCCGACCGCCTCTTCCGACTTGCTGCGGTAATCGGCAATCGCCGCCTTGATCGCGTCCTCGGCCAGGATCGAACAATGGATCTTGACCGGCGGCAAAGCCAACTCCTCGGCAATGTGCGTATTGCGGATCTGCATCGCCTGGTCGAGCGTCTTGCCTTTGACCCACTCGGTGATCAACGAGCTCGACGCGATGGCCGACCCGCAGCCGTAGGTCTTGAAACGGGCGTCCTGGATGACGCCGTTCTCGTTGACCCGGATCTGCAGCTTCATCACATCGCCGCACGCCGGCGCTCCGACCATCCCGGTTCCGACCGAGGCGTCATTGCGGTCGAACGAACCGACATTGCGCGGGTTCTCGTAGTGATCGACGACTTTCTGGCTGTACGACATCTTTGTTCCTTCGATATTTCGACTAGTGCGCGGTCCACTGTACCGTACTCAGATCGATGCCTTCGCTGTGCATTTCCCACAATGGGGACATTTCGCGCAGGCGATTGACCTTGCTCCGCAGCAGGTCGATCGTGTAGTCGATCTCTTCGCGGGTCGTAAAGCGCCCCACGGTGAATCGGATCGAGCTGTGTGCCAGCTCATCGCTGCGGCCCAGCGCGCGCAGCACGTACGACGGCTCCAGGCTGGACGAAGTGCACGCCGACCCGGACGACACGGCCACTTCCTTGATGGCCATGATCAGTGATTCACCTTCGACGAAGTTGAAACTCAAATTCAGGTTGTGAGGTACCCGGCGGTGCATATCCCCGTTAACGTAAACCTCCGGCATCTCGGTCAACCCGGCCATCAGGCGGTCGCGCAGGCCCCGGATCCGCTCGTTATCGGAGCTCATGTCCTCCTTGGCGATCCGGAACGCTTCCCCCATGCCGACGATCTGGTGCGTCGGCAGCGTGCCCGACCGCAGGCCCCGCTCGTGCCCGCCCCCGTGGATTTGCGCCTCGAGCCTGACCCGCGGTTTGCGCCGCACGTACAGCGCGCCGATGCCCTTTGGCCCGTAGGTCTTGTGAGCCGAGAACGACATCAGATCGACCGGCAGCCGCCCCAGGTCGATGGGGACTTTCCCGCTTGCCTGCGCAGCATCGACATGCAGAAGGATGCCGCGGGCGCGGCACGACTGGCCGATCGCCTCGATGTCCTGGATCACGCCGATCTCGTTGTTGACCAGCATCACCGACGCCAGAACCGTATCGGGGCGTAGAGCCGCCTCGAACGCTTTCAGATCGAGCAGCCCGTCCGGCAACACGTCGAGGTAGGTCACCTCGCAGCCGATCCGCTCCAGCTCCCGCATCGTGTCCAGCGTGGCCTTGTGCTCGGTGCGCACCGTCACCAGATGGCGCCCCTTTTCCTGGTAGAACTGCGCGGCGCCTTTCAACGCGAGGTTGATCGCTTCGGTCGCGCCCGAGGTCCAGATGATTTCCCGCGGGTCCGCGCCGGCAAGCTCTGCAACCTGCTGCCGAGCGCGCTCGACCGCGCGCTCGGCGTCCCACCCGAACGAGTGGCTGCGCGACGCAGGATTGCCGAACTGCTCCCTCAGGTAGGGCAACATCGCCTCGACCACGCGCGGATCGACCGGCGTCGTGGCCGAGTAGTCAAGGTAGATCGGGGTGCGCATCAAATCGCCTTATCGAATCAGCCGTCCTGGACCGCTAGTTCACGGTCGAGCCCGAGCTCTCCTTCAGATCCACCTCGTTGCGCACTTGCCGCCGTCCGGGCCCTTCGACGTTGACCGACACCTGGGGCGACTGGGTGGCACGGTCCTTCTGCTGCTCGACCAGGTCCCGCAGCGACACCGAATCCAGGAAGTCGATCATCTGGCGATTCAGACTCGCCCACAGCTCGTGCGTCATGCAGCGCTGGTCGTTGTCGCAGTTCTCCTTGCCGGCGCACTGCGTCGCGTCCAGCGGCTCGTCGACCGCGAAGATGATGTCGGCCACGCTGACCGACTCCATCGGCTTCGCAAGCCGGTACCCACCGCCGGGGCCGCGGGTGCTTTCGACCAGCTGGTGCCGGCGCAACTTGGCAAACAGCTGCTCCAGGTAGGACAGAGAGATCCTCTGACGTTGGCTGATGCCTGCCAGTGTTACCGGTCCACGGTGCTGGCGCAGGCCGAGGTCGATCATTGCCGTTACCGCGAATCGTCCTTTTGTGGTGAGCCGCATCGGAGTCGCCTTATGAAGTTGAAACTCGCCGTCAATTGGAAAATCCAAACGCACCTGAGGCCCTAGGGATTCGAACCTTCGGGACGCCGGAACTCATACCCGACTTATACCTGACTAATACACTTGGGAATATTACCGGTTCCTGAGCGGGACAGTCAACTTTTAATACCCAAAAGCCGGTAGAAAAACCATTAGGGTATTTCAGGCATCAGGCCGCTAAAGGATCACCTAGTAGCCTGACCGCAAACACCCCCACGGCTTAGGCGGCCGCGTACATCGTCGCGCGTTTGCGGACGACCTCGATCAGGCCCTGGCAGGCATCCTCGACATAGTCGAGCACGGTATTGAAGCCCTCCGGACCACCGTAGTACGGATCCGGCACGGTGGCGGCGTCATGCTCGCCCGCAAACCGCATCAGCAAATGCAATTTGTGCTTGTGGGGGCGCGGGCACTGCTGCTGAAGCAGCGCCAGGTTTTCCCAATCCATCGCCAGAATCAGGTCGAAATTACGGAAATCCTCCTGCGTGATCTGGCGCGCCCGCAGGTCGCCAATCTCATAGCCACGCCGCTTGGCCGCCTGCTGCGCGCGGGCGTCGGGGGGCTCGCCGACGTGATACGCGTGCGTCCCGGCGGACTCGATCACCACCACCCCTTCGAGCGCGGACTCGGCCACCATCTTGCGGAACACGCCCTGCGCGGTCGGCGACCGGCAGATGTTTCCCATGCAAACAAAAAGTACCTTCGTCATTTGAGACGCGCCTTTCTCAGTCGGGTGCGCGCTCCGCGACCCGTCATCGCGACCGGATCGTGTCCGGCCGCCTAATCTCTCTCCCAGCTCCGCATCCACGCTTAACCCACCTTCCAAAGACTAGCGATACAAGAAGAAGTTCAAGATCCCGGGTTCCGGCGACACGATTTGCGGTACCGCAATCGGCATCCGACCCCCTAAGCCACTTTTTCGGCCGCACCGCCCGGCGCGGCGGCACCCTGGCCCATAAACACCCTGTCCCGCAGCGCCCCGAGCTGATCACGGACCCGGGCCGCCTTTTCGAATTCAAGGTTTTTAGCCAACTCCAGCATCTGCCGCTCGAGGCGCTTGATTTCGCGGCCCAGCTGCACCTCCGACATCGACTCGGCGTCGCGCCGCTCGCCGGCCACCAGGCGCTCGACCCGCGATGCGGTGGCGTCGTACACGCCGTCGATCAACTCCTTGACCTGCTTTTGAACGCCCTGCGGCACGATGCCGTGCTCCTGGTTGAACTGCCCCTGGCGCACACGGCGCCGGTCGGTCTCATCGATCGCCCGGCGCATCGAATTGGTGACCGAATCGCCATACAGGATCGCCGTTCCGTTCAAATGCCGAGCGGCCCGCCCGATCGTCTGGATCAGCGACCGCTCAGAGCGCAGGAAGCCTTCCTTGTCCGCATCCAGGATCGCCACCAGCCCGACCTCGGGCAGATCGAGCCCTTCTCGCAGCAGGTTGATGCCAACCAGTACGTCGAACACGCCGGCGCGCAAATCGCGAACGATCTCCACCCGCTCGACCGTGTCGATGTCCGAGTGCAGATAGCGCACCCGCACCTTGTGCTCCGACAGGAAGCTGGTCAGATCCTCGGCCATTCTCTTGGTCAAGGTAGTCACCAGCACCCGTTCGCCCACGGCAACCCGCGCATTGATCTCCGACAGCAAGTCATCTATTTGGGTCCTGGCAGGCCGCACTTCAAGGCGCGGGTCCACCAGCCCGGTGGGCCGGACCAGCTGCTCGACAATCTGCGAGGAACGCCCGAGCTCGAATTCCGACGGCGTGGCCGAGACGAAGATGCAGCGCCGCATCTTGCGCTCGAACTCGTCGAACCGGAGCGGCCGGTTATCGAGCGCCGACGGCAGCCGGAACCCGTATTCGACCAGCGTCTCCTTGCGCGACCGGTCGCCGCGGTACATCGCCCCGAGCTGTGGCACCGTGACATGCGACTCGTCGATGATCATCAACGCATCGGGCGGCAGGTAATCGATCAGCGTCGGCGGTGGCTCGCCGGGCAGCGCGCCCGACAAATGACGCGTGTAGTTCTCGATGCCCCTGCAAAAGCCGAGCTCCACCAGCATCTCCAGGTCGAACCGGGTGCGCTGCTCCAGGCGCTGCGCTTCGACCAGCTTGCCCTGCCCGATCAGGAATTCCAGCCGCTCCTTCAGCTCGACCTTGATGGTCTCGATCGCGCGCAGCACCGTCTGCCGCGGCGTCACGTAGTGCGACGACGGGTAGATCGTGAAGCGCGGCACCTTCTGCCGTGCGCGCCCGGTCAAGGGGTCGAACAGCAGGATGCTCTCGACCTCATCGTCGAGCAGCTCGATCCGCACGGCCACTTCCGCGTGCTCGGCCGGGAACACATCGATCGTGTCGCCCCGCACGCGGAACGTGCCACGCACGAAATCGGTCTCGCTGCGCCGGTACTGCATGGCCGCCAGGCGCACGATGATGTCGCGCTGTCCCATGCGGTCGTTGTGCCGCAGCACCAGGATCATCGAGTGGTAGTCGTTCGGGTCTCCGATGCCGTAGATGGCCGACACAGTGGCCACGATCACGGCGTCGCGCCGCTCCAGCAGCGACTTGGTGGCGGACAGCCGCATCTGCTCGATGTGCTCGTTGACGCTGCTGTCCTTCTCGATGTACAGATCGCGCGACGGGACGTACGCCTCGGGCTGGTAATAGTCGTAGTACGATACAAAGTACTCGACGGCGTTGTTCGGAAAGAACTCGCGCATCTCCGAATACAGTTGAGCCGCGAGTGTCTTGTTGGGAGCAAGAACCAGTGTCGGTGCACCCACCTGGGCGATCACGTTCGCCATCGTGAACGTCTTGCCCGATCCGGTCACGCCGAGCAACGTCTGGAACGCGAGCCCATCGTCCAGCCCCTCGACCAGTCGCGCGATCGCTTGCGGCTGATCACCGGCCGCTTGAAACGGCTGATGAAGCTGGAATGGCGAAGTCGAATGGGTAGAAGGCTGCGAAACGGTCATACTGCGGTGCAATAGGCGCGGTCCAAGCTCGCGATGCTAACACTCGCCTTCAGAAAGTCCTAGCCCTGGAAATCATTTGTTACATTAACTAGCTATAATAATCAACAACTTACAAACGCCTGATGCCCGCTCCCCCATTTCGGAGCGCCTCCGGTGCGCCGCACCCTTCCGGTGAATACCCCGTAAAAGGCGATAGGTGAAAGCCCG
>Ga0210401_10007551_pt1 | contig 10896 bp, 10 predicted proteins | sample IncBWH32MmetaG_FD_150866 | JGI IMG/M metagenome (GOLD analysis project Ga0210401, IMG submission 150866) | Forest soil microbial communities from Barre Woods Harvard Forest LTER site, Petersham, Massachusetts, United States - Inc-BW-H-32-M | ecosystem: Environmental > Terrestrial > Soil >... | reverse complement strand
AGCCATCCGACATCCAATTCGCCGAAGTTCACGACTGTTTCACCATCGCCGAGATCGTGGCTATTGAAGACTTGGGCTTCGTGAAGAAGGGCGAAGGTGGCCCGTATTCGCTGGCCGGAAAGACGTGCATTCAAGGCGAGCTGCCGGTGAATACAAGCGGCGGATTGAAGGCCAAAGGCCATCCCGTGGGCGCCACCGGTGTCGGTCAGATTTGCGATGTGGTGCAGCAGATTCGGGGCGAAGCAGACGAGCGGCAGGTTAAGCGGAATTCGCTCGGCCTGGCGCAGAATCTGGGCGGATCGGGCGCGACCAGCGTGATAACGATTCTGGGGGCCGCATGACCAATCCAGGATCGGGCACGGTTTATACCGAGACTGTAGTCTTCTCGCCACCGGAAGCCTACGTGAACGACGTGCCGTATCAGCTGGCGATCATCCAGCTTGAAAGTGGCCGGCGTCTGACGGGACGAATCGATGGAGAGCGTGCACACATCGGCGACCGCGTGAAGTTTGTCGAGTTTCGCAAGGACGTTGCTTTTTTCAGGAAGAGCGCATGAAGCTAGCTGAACGAATGAACCGCATCGGTGTTGAGGGCGCATTCAACGTCCTGGTGAAGGCTCGGGCACTGGAAGCACAAGGCCACGACATTATCCATCTGGAAATCGGCGAGCCGGATTTTCCTACGCCTCAGCACATCATTGAGGCCGGGAAAAAGGCGCTGGATGAAGGCTGGACGCATTACGGTCCGCCGCAGGGCTTGCCGGAATTGCGCCAGGCCATCGCGTCGTATATTTCGCGGACGCGAGGAATACGTGTGGGCCCGGAACACGTCTGCGTGGTCCCTGGCGGCAAGCCCATCATCTTCTTTCCGATGCTGGCGCTGCTGGAGCCCGGCGATGAAGTGATTTATCCCAACCCCGGCTTTCCGATCTACGAATCGATGATCAATTTCCTGGGCGCCAAGCCGGTACCGATTCCGTTGGTGGAAGAACGCGGCTTCTCGTTCGATTTGAATCTCCTGCGCGACCGGCTTTCGGCCAAGACCAAGATGTTGATTCTGAACTCGCCGCATAATCCGACGGGCGGCGTGATCCCGGCCGCCGACATTCGTGCGATTGCCGACCTGGTGCGCGATCGCGACCTGATCGTGCTGGCCGACGAGATCTATTCCCGGATTTATTTCGATGAAGCCCCAGTCTCGATCACGACGCTGCCGGGGATGCTGGAAAAGACGATTATCCTGGATGGATTCTCGAAGACTTACGCCATGACCGGCTGGCGCATGGGCTACGGGGTGATGCCGGAATGGCTGGTGGACCCGGTCAACAAGCTGATGGTGAATTCCAACTCGTGCACGGCCAGCTTCACCCAGCGTGCGGGCATCGCCGCGCTGAATGGGCCGCAGGACGAAGTGGTGAAAATGACTGCCGAGTTTCGCCGGCGGCGCGATGCTTTTTGCGCGGGGCTAAACGCGCTCCCGGGCGTCCGTTGCGCGATTCCGGGTGGGGCGTTTTACGCGTATCCCAACATCACCGGGACCGGGTGGAAATCAGAGGCGCTGGCTGATGCGTTGCTCCAAAAGGCGGGCTTGGCCTGTCTCAGCGGAACATCTTTCGGCGCGTACGGAGAGGGGTATCTCAGGTTCAGCATCGCGAATTCCTACGAGAACCTGATGGCCGCGATCGAACGAATGCGTCAATTCCTGACGAGCGTCAACGCAGCCTCCGTATGAGGGGGCTTCGCTTCGAATGCCAGCCGGGCTGCACCAATTGTTGTACTCAAAAAGGGTTTGTCTACCTGACCGAGTCGGATCTCACGCGCATCGCGAAATATCTCGGGATGCCCCCGGCCGATTTTGAGCGGCGCTACGTTTATCGCACGACGCGCCAGCTTCGTCTGAGAGTTCCGCGCCAGGTTCAATGCCATTTCTTGCGGGACGGCGGCTGTTCGATTCATCCGGTAAAACCGGCGCAGTGCAGAATCTTCCCGTTTTGGCCGGAGCTGGTGGACGACAAACGAGAGTGGCGCAAGACAGCGGCCTGGTGTCCGGGAATCGGAAAGGGCGAATTAGTGCAGATCGAAACAGCGACCGGGTTGGCGCGGGAGATGCGCGAAGCCTACCCGCATATGTACGACTGACCAATCACAGCCCGGTAAGCACTCCCAGGAACCTCACGCCGAAAGAGGCCGTGGTGCGCAAGGGCATCAGTCGCGGCGCTGGTGCCTCGCAGAACATTGTTCCATCCCTGTTGGGACCTTCCACTGTGACCGGTAATTCAGCGACGAGGCCGCGATCGCCGGCTAACACAGGCAGCAGCCTATGCTGGATCTGCGAAATGGCGTACATCAGTCCGGAAGCTTGCCAGCCAAGCTGCGGGACGATCGAGAATCCAGACGTCCATCCTTCGCCCGGCGTAAACGGTCGCGAGAGCATCAGGAGTGGGAACAGGCGGCCGTTGGGCAAGATCGAGAGCACCGGCAGCAGCGGATGTGCAAACGCAATCAAACTCACCGATGCCGTATAGCTCGATAGCTCGAGCAAGCCTCTGCCCCATGCTGGAAGTCGCGTCCTGATGGAGGCATCCAGCGGTCCTGCAAAGCTGGCTGGGCCGACGGGCCCCGAAAAATTCCAGGAGCCGCGTTTGCGTTCCTTAAGATGGATGGCGAGATTTGCGACGCCTGTCTTTTCATTGCTGTGAATGGTGATACTCTCCGCGGTGATCGGTTCGAATATCTCAGCCCGATTGATGCGCTCGGCACTTTTGCGCAGCAACAGTTCATCGAGTAACTGCCCTTCATCGATCAAGAGATTGCCGCGGACCATTGCGTCGCTGTAGTGGCGGTTGCCGGTAAAATCGATCCGTCCGATGCGGTAGGGCGGCCCGTGATCGAGGGTAGTTGACAGACTTACGAAGTTGGCGGTACTGCTGGTTCGCTGAGCGTGAAGCGTGGCCGTGAAATCGAGGATGCCCTGACGCTCGGCGTCGCGTCGTTGCGTGAGCAAGGAGGAACAGACTTGCGGAATCGGTTCACTCGTTTCATAGCGCCGGCCGGATCGGACGAAAAACGTGACCTCGGCGTCCTTCCCGTGCAGTTCGGCGCTGTCGACGCGAACAGTGGAGTCGAAATAGCCCTTTGACAGATAAAGCGACCGCAAACGGCCCAGGTCCGAGTCGACGGCGTCGAGGCGATAGTCGGCGAGCAGGTGCCACCCGGTCCACAGGCCAGGAAAACGTGGAATGATGCGACGAGCCTTCAAAGCCCTCAGCGCGCGCTGCAGCTCGACGGGATCGATACCCGGATCGCCGATAAACTTCACGGCTTTAACACGCAGATGTGGATCTTCGGGCGGCGTCTTGTGCGACTCGGGACGGGGCGCCTCTACGACATCGAAGATCACGTCCGTTCCGTCAGGCTGCTCCCCGGTCTGGACGCGAATATCGCCGAAGCGTCCCGTGTTCCATAGCTGGTGCACATCGCGATCGATAGTATCGGCGTTGTAGCGCTGGCCCACCTGTGTAGCTAAATTCACTTTCAGCAGTGTTCCTCGCAGGGTGACGGACTTGATGATAGGCGGCGCTGATTCCGCGGAAACTAAAGTCGAAAAGACAAATAGTAAGACGGAGATCCGGCACATGGCGACGAGATGGTTGCAAGCTGATGACCATGGCTGGTGAGATACAAAGCTAGAGAGAAAAACGGGTTGGCGGATGCTTTCCACGTTAGCCATTTCGCTCTCTGCCGCCTTCGCCGCCGCTCGCTCCAAGGCCAGAATCGAATGAACAACCTGGCCATCGCATTCAAGTATCCAGCGCGGCAGCGGCAGGAAAGACAGAGATCACTCCGGGCGGGAGAAACATCAAGAAAAATCTGCGGGCGACTGGGTCGATGAGACGAATGCAACTATCGGGCTCAAAGGCAATTGGCGGACTCGGCCTCTTTTTTATGGGCGACAAAATCAGCACGGCGTAACGTCGGCGCTACTCGCCTATCCTCCACACCTTGGTGGTCATGTTCGATATGATCAGGTGCTGGCCGTCCGCTGTGAACGCCACCATACGTGCAGCTTCCAAGAACTCCCGCCGTACACTTTGGACGCGGTCGTCGACAACTGAAGCAATCTCTCTGCCAGATAATGTCTCGTGGATGTGCACGGTAGGCGCCACTTCTCCCTTCAGGCCTGTTTCGCGGGCAACAACGGCAGTCAAATCGCCGTCCGGCGAGAGTGCAATGCCGTCGGTTCCGCTCCGTGGCAGCCGCGCCACGTCACGACCAGTCTCGCCGCTATATACGGCAATGTAGGATACACGTTGCTCGAAAGGAGTAAAGCCTCCATCGGAGATGGCGGCGGCCACATGGCTTCCGCGTGCCGATACTGCTACTTTGTATGCATTCAGTCCGGGTTCGATCTGGCGTGTCCAGAGAACTCCTAGGTCTTCTGTCCGCCGACACAGCAGCGTATGGTCAAAGGAGTAAACCACCACTCCACGATTGTCGGAGACTCCCAGACTGAAATCGTTCGAGAGTTCAAAATTACCCTTGCGACGTCTGGGCTCGCGTGGTTTGGTAGCATACCGCACTTTCAGGATCTCCCGGAGGCCGGGAAATTCAATTAGTGCCAACGTTTCCGTCCGATAATGGTTCCCTTCACGGTGGGCATCCAGCACAACTCCTGCACCGAGGGGCCAGTAAGTCTCGCCTTGGTTGACATCGAGCGGAAGCATTCGCTCCGTGCGCTCACCGCTGCGCAGGTCAATAACCGTTTCCAGTTGTGCACAATTTCCTTTACCCACTCCGCACACACCTTTGCCAAGGGATCCGAGCGCTTGCACCAAAAGCGATTGGCTGTCTCCAAAAAACCCAACGCTGAGGGCCCGGCTCGGAAAATGACCACTGTATATCGACCGCCACGACCCGATCTCCAGCACCCGCAGAGGGTAGCCGTGCTCCGACCAATCCTCTACGCACAACTTCTTGCCATCCGGCGAGATGGCCCTAACACTGGATTGCGCAAGCTCTTGCGCAAGGGTCATCTTGAGCTTGGCGCTGTTGCTGGGCTGCGCCACCGCGTTTTGTAACGACAGAGGTGCCAAGCGCGCCAATAACGGGGCAGAGAGGCGAGCCAAGTCACGGCGAGTCACAATCATGGATTGCTGTATTCCGATTCCAAAATCGCCATCAAAACCAGTGACCGATACTCATCGCCCCATTTCTTGCATTCCCGCATGACGCCTTCCTGGGAAAATCCAGCGGACCGGTAAACATGCTGCGCGCGGGTATTGTCGGAATAAGTATCGAGCCAGAGACGATGCGCTCCAAATTCGCGGAATACCTTGTCCATCACGGCGCGCAGGACCTCGCTCCCAAGGCCACGGCCCGGTTCAGCTACTGCAATCCTCTGCAGCTCGATGTTCCGGTCCTTGGAATGGATGTCGCGCAGGATCACAAATCCGGCCGGCCCGGATTCCGTTTCGACAATCCAGTACAAGCAGTCCGGGTTCGATAACTGGCGCTGATGCACAGCGGGATCACTGCCGCCGAGCAGCCGCATTTCGCGGAACTTCTGCTCCAGGGCGAGGATAAAAATCAGGTCTTCGTTTGAAGCTGGCCGCAAGGTCATTTCTAAAATCGGAGTCTACAGTCCTGCGGTGCGCGCCGCAACTTTCGCGATGCTGGACCAATCCATCTCGCCCTGCCCGTGTGCCAAAGCATCGAGCATGTGATCGCGGATTAAGCTCGCGACCGGCATGGGCGCAGTACATTCGTCGGCCACCTGCAGGGCCAGGCGCACGTCCTTCAGGCCGAGTCGCAGCGCAAACCCGGCCGGCTCGAACTTCTCGGCCGCCATCATTTTTCCATAATTTTCGTATACAGGCGACTGAAACAGTGAACTCATAACGTCCACGAAAAGTTGGGGCGCAACGCCGGCTTTCCGGAGCGCGGCAAAAGCTTCCGAGAACGACTCGACCATACTGATGATCATGAAATTTCCGCAGACCTTGGCCGCATTGGCTTGCCACGGCTCCGAGCCGACGACATACGTGATCTTTCCGATCGCGTCGAATAGCGGGCGGCAGCGATCGACCAGTTGGGCAGGACCGCCGGCGACGACGACCAGCTTTTTCCCCTCCGCTGCTTCCGGACGCCCGAAAACAGGAACGCTCAAATAGCCCTGGCCGCGATGTCCGTGTTCCGTGCTGAGCCGCCGCGCGAGCGTCGTACTGATGGTGCTGTGCGAAACATGGATGTGGCCATTCTTCAAGGCGCCGAGGATGCCATTCTTGCCGAACACGACCTCTTCGACGGCATGGTCGTCGGCCAGCATCGTCATCACCACCTCGGCGTCTCGGCACGCGTCGGCGGGAGAATCGGTCACGCGCGCGCCGTCGGTCGCCAAAGCCTGTGCTTTCTCGCGGCTGCGGTTGTAGACCATGACTTCGTGTCCGGCTCGCAGCAGATTGCGCGCCATCGGCGAACCCATGTGTCCAAGTCCAATGAATCCAACTTTCATATACAAGTTAGGATAGCCAATAGCTAAACTATAGGTTCCGAGAATGCGAATCGATCGACGCAGCTTCCTGGGCGGCTTGGCTTTCACTGCCGCGTGTTCCTCCCGGCGCACGCAGGTCAGGACGCCGGTCACTCCTTCCGGTGCCCGCCAGTTCGCAAAGGTGGATGTGTCCCCGGACCGGGTGATCCGCACAGTAGTCGGGCTTCGGCCGTACCGGCCTTCGGGTTTCGTCGTGCGAAGAGAATCGATCGAAGAAAAAACGATCATCCACAACTACGGCCATGGCGGAGGCGGCGTCACGCTTTCCTGGGGGACCGCTCATCTGGCGGTGGAGCAAGCTCTGCCGACGGGCGCGATGCGAGTGGCCGTGCTGGGCTCGGGCGCCGTCGGGCTGGCTACCGCTCGCCTGCTCCAGGAGCACGGTGTCGAGGTCACGATTTACACCAAGGCCCTTCCGCCCGACACGACCTCCAATATTGCGGGCGCGCAAGTCATGCCAGTCACGGTATTCGAGCGTGCTCGCGCGACACCCGAATTTATGGCGCAGTTCATCGAAGCAGCGCGCTTCTCCTATCGACGCTACCAGCTCATGGTGGGCGACTACTACGGTATCCGCTGGAGACCGAACTACACTTTGAGTCGCGACCCTTTTCAGGATGGCGGCCTGATGGGCAGGCAAGGCGTGCTTGCCGAACTAATGCCCGAATTGCGGGATCTCACGCCGCGGGAGCATCCCTTCCCTTTCCCGTATGTGCGCCAATACGACACCATGTTCATCTACCCGTCGCATTATCTGGAAGCGATGCTGCGCGAGTTCCGGATCGCCGGCGGCAAGATCGTCCTGCAGGAAATGCACGATGTTCGTGAAGTACTGGCTCTGCCGCAGACGGTTATTGTGAACTGCACTGGCCTGGGCGCGAAGGCGTTGTTCAACGATCAGGAGCTGACGCCGATCAAAGGCCAGCTCACCATCTTGTTGCCCCAGCCGGAAGTCGACTATGCCACCGAGCCTCCCGACGGTTTGTACATGTTTCCACGTCCCGACGGTGTTCTGCTCGGCGGCACCCACGAGATGGGCAATTGGGACCTCGCGCCCAACCGTGAGGCGGAGACCCGGATTGTGACGGCGCACACGCAGATATTCCACGACATGCACGCCTGATCGGCAAGCCGGAATCTGTCGGTCCGACTTAGAGCCCTTGCACCGCTGGCGACGCATCGACTAGACGGAACGCCGCGGACATCTGACTTCTGGAGAAGTTCTTATCCGGAGTTTGTACCGAAGAATGCAGCCCAACTTTCACGCCGTGACGATTCAAAGTCTCAGGAAAAATCCACAAAGTCGCGGTGTAGCGGGTCAGATCACCTTCCTCCATCAGAACAGCGTCGCCCGCCCAGTCGCCAACGCCTATGGCTTGACTCGTCATGAGCGTGGGTGGAATGGTCAGGCTCCACGTGAGTGGCTGGGGCAGGGGCGGCGGGCTGATGCCTCCGAAATAATACAATGCTTTCACCTGGTTCGACATGTCGGTTATGAGAAAGAAGAGATTCTTCTCGTTGAGATACTCGCCGGGGTGCGCCGAAAGCCAGATTGAAAAGCTCCTGCTGACTAGTTTGGGCGGGTCAGGAGGAGGCTGCTGAACTGCCGGAACCGCTTGCGACGACTGATCGTAGGTAAGCAGCAACTGCCAGGTCTGGTCGCCAGGCGAAACTCTGGTGGTGACACGCTTCCAGCCCCAGTTCTTGGCCTGCAATTTTTCGATCGCTCCGTTGGTCTTGCGCCCGCAGATTCCATCCTCGGCCAATTCTTCGAGTGGCCCTCCTTCAGCGTGCGGTACCAGGTTGAGCAGCGCCTGAATAGTCTGGACGTCTTCCCTGCGATTCACCCCGCGCAGTCCAACCGACCCTGCAATCATTCTCATAGGTTCACCGGATGAGTTTACCAGAGTGCCGAGTTTATCAGAGTGCCGCGGTTGGTAAGAATTTCGGCTGCTTTCGCGCTTTCACAGCCTGCTCGAAAGCGTAGGCCAGTCTTATCAGCCCGGGCTCGCTCCAGGCGCCGCCGAAAAACGAAATGCCGACCGGTAGCCCGTGCACGAATCCCGCCGGGACGGTAATGTGCGCGTAGCCCGCAACGGCCGCCGGCGTGGAACATCCGCCGGTATCATGATCGCCGTTCACCCAATCGGTCAGCCAGGCAGGTCCTGCGGTCGGCGCGACTATCGCTGCCACGTTGTATTTCTTCAGCACAGCGTCAATGCCTTCAGCTCGTGACAGCCGCTGGCACGTCGCAAGCGCCTTGCGATACGCAGGATCAGTGAGCGGCCCTTTCTTCTGCGCCTGCACGAACGTCTCCTGCTCGAAGTAGGGCATCTCTTCCTGCCGATGCTTTTCGTTGAAATCAATTAGTTTTTCGAGTGTCAAGGCGGTGCGCCGGGATTCGAGATAAGCGTTCAGATCGGCTTTGAATTCGTACAAGAGCACTTCCATTTCGGCGTCGCCGTATTTACCGTGCGATGGCAAATCTGCGGGATCGACGATCTCGGCGCCCTGTCGCTTTATTTCGGCCAGGGAGTTTTCCATGAGGCGGTCGACGTCGGCGGCAATTCCGAAAAACTTGCGCGCCACGCCGATGCGCGCGCCGCGAAGACCCTGGGGATCCAGATATTTCGTGTAGTCTGGTTGCGCGTGCGATCCCTCAGTCATCGCGCCCAGCAAAATAACGGCATCGCGCACTGTACGCGCCATCGGACCGGCCGTGTCCTGGCTATGCGCGATCGGCACGATTCCGCGCCCACCTACCAACCCGACGGTCGGCTTGATGCCCACAATCCCATTTATCGACGATGGACAAACCACTGAGCCATCAGTCTCCGTACCCACCGCAACCGTGCAAAGATTCGCTGCCACCGCCGCGCCCGAGCCGGAGCTGGAGCCGCACGGATTGCGATCGAGCGCATAGGGATTGCGTGTCTGTCCGCCACGCCCGCTCCAGCCACTTGTAGAATGACTGGAGCGGGAGTTGGCCCACTCGCTCAGGTTGGTTTTGCCCAGAATCACGGCACCGGACGCACGCAACCGTTCGACGACCGCGGCGTCGCGAGGTTGTGGAGCGTCTGCCAGCGCCAGCGATCCGGCGGTGGTCTTCATGCGATCGGCCGTATCGATGTTGTCCTTGATCAGGACCGGAATGCCGTGCATCGGTCCACGCGGACCCTTCTCCTTGCGTTCGCGGTCCAGGACGTCGGCAATCGACAGCGCGTCCGGATTGATCTCGATCACCGAGCGCAGCGTAGGCCCATCGCGGTCGATGGATTCGATTCGAGCGAGGTACTGTTCCGCAAGCGAGCGCGCTGTGAGCCGGCCGGAGCGCATGCGTTCAGCTAGATCTCCAATTGTGATCTCCTCGAGATCCTGCGTCTGGGCGGAGGCGGCACGTACCAAAGCTGTCGCGGCAGCGGCCTGGCGTAAGAACGTTCGACGATCCATGCCTTTGATTATGTCGTCCTGGTGAACCCCGTGCTGAACGGGAGTTAGTACGGTTCGAGCGCTAAATTCGTGACGGCGGATGCGGTTAGCTGCCGGTCGCTTGTATGCTGGTCTTGTGGCCAGTCCGATTCATGTTCTCGGCGGAGGCTTAGCTGGTTGTGAAGCCGCCTGGCAGATTGCGCGATCCGGCCTGGACTGTGTGTTGTATGAAATGCGGCCGCTGCGGTCGACCGCAGCGCACAAGACCGATCGGCTGGCGGAATTGGTTTGCAGTAACTCGCTGAAGAGTGAGTCGGAGAATTCCGCGCCGTGGCTGCTGAAAGAAGAATTGCGCCGCCTGGATTCTCTGCTGTTGCGCGCCGCGCAGGAAGCTCGAGTGCCGGGAGGCCATGCCCTTACCGTCGATCGCGAAATCTTCGCGGAGCGAGTCTCGAGCGCGATCGCAGAAAATCCGCGTATCGAGCTCCGACGTGAGGAAGTTAGTTCGATTCGCGACGGCCATACCACGATAGTCGCCACCGGCCCGCTGACCAGCGGCGCTCTAGCCGACGAAATCGGACGAGTGACTGGCGCCGGGCGGCTGTTCTTTTACGATTCGATCAGTCCTATCGTGGAAGCCGATTCCGTCGATCCGGCCATCGCGTTCCGGGCTTCGCGCTACGGCAAATCGCTCGATGGCAGCGACGATTATTTGAACTGCCCCTTCGATCGCGAGCAGTACGAGCGGTTCCTGGATGCTCTTCTCGCGGCCGACGCTGTTCCGGCGCACATTCCCGAAGATGCCACGCCATTCTTCGAAGCCTGCTTACCCATTGAGGAGCTGGCGCGGCGCGGTCGCGAGACTCTGCGCTTCGGTCCGATGAAGCCGGTGGGTTTGGTGGATCCACGAACCGGGCG
>Ga0210401_10007549_pt1 | contig 10900 bp, 13 predicted proteins | sample IncBWH32MmetaG_FD_150866 | JGI IMG/M metagenome (GOLD analysis project Ga0210401, IMG submission 150866) | Forest soil microbial communities from Barre Woods Harvard Forest LTER site, Petersham, Massachusetts, United States - Inc-BW-H-32-M | ecosystem: Environmental > Terrestrial > Soil >... | reverse complement strand
TGATGTAATGTGGATGAAGTAAGCTTCCCGCCTTGCTCCTCAGTAGCTCAATGGTAGAGCATTCGGCTGTTAACCGAAGGGTTGTAGGTTCGAGTCCTACCTGAGGAGCCAAAACAAGCCATTTCTTTTCAACGTTCCGTTAGAAAACACGCCAGATACGGCGCTGCCGTCAAAACTAGGGCGCCCTTGCTGAATTACCAGTCCTTACCCAAATTTCCTTATCCTTATCCCTCGGGGTACCCCCAGTTTCACCCCAGTGCTCCCGTAAACGACCTCGCTCTGCAAGACCGGAAAAGAAACGACTGCGGCGAAAATAACGAGTGGGAACAATGCGGTCCGTCGCATCGGGCCGGGCTGCCGGGACCACGCGACGGCGCTTTGCCCACACGTGTGTTAAACGTCGTATGCTGCGGAGGAAAGGATTCATCATGAAGCGAAGATCGTTTCTGAAGTCGCTCGCCACCGTGCCGGCCGCCTGCCTGGCCCTCCCACGGCTCGCTGAAGCCGCCCTGCCGAAGACCAAAATCACCCGGGTCCGCATTTACAAACCGCCCGATCTCAATCAGCTTTTCAACCAGAGCAACATGCTCGTGACCGTGGAGACCGAAGCCGGCATAACAGGCATCGGCGAAGGTGGCGCCAAGGATACTCTAGAGCAGTGCGCTGGCTCCCTGATCGGCAAAGATCCGTTCAAGATCGAAGCCATCTGGCAGGAAGAATATATGGCTTGGTTCTACCCTCCAGGCCGCGAAAAGCAGGATGCAATGGGCGCTCTCGACCTGGCGCTTTGGGACATTAAAGGTAAGACCTTGGGCCTGCCCATCCATCAAATTCTCGGCGGGGCCGTACGCAATTTCTGTGAGTGCTACAACACCGGCAATGTTCGGCCGCCCGCTGGACCTGGCGGCGCGCAGCCAACCCTCAAGGATCGTGTAAAGGCCACGCTGGATGCGGGCTACAAGGTTTATCGAATGGGTGCGGCCGATCCCGGTGGTGGTGCCTGGGATGTTCGCGGCCGACTCCTTCAAGTTGCCCGGGAGGCAAAAGAGGTTCGTGAGGCTCTCGGCTCGGCCGGCGACTGGAGCATCGACTTTCACCAACGCTTCGAGTACGACGACGCCCTCCGCGGCTGCAAGCTGATTGAGGAGTACGCGCCGTATCTCGTGGAAGATCCCGTTCGCACCGAGCATTTTCTGGAAGATATCCCGAAGCTCCGTCAGATGACTTCCGTGCCCATCGCGGCGGGCGAGGAGTGGGGTTGGCGCTGGGACTTCAATAAGCTCGTCGAGAACCACGACATCGACTACAACCGGTGCACGCTGCCCAATGTTGGGGGCATCACCGAGATGCTCAAGATCATGGCCCTTTGTGAAACGCACGCGGTGGGCATAATTCCGCATTTCACCGGACCCGTTGCTACGGCCGGCCTTGTGAACTGCCTGGTCACCTACCCGCTCACGGTGATGTTCGAATACAATTACGGCAACCGCACAATCCCGTATCTTCCCGAGTACACGGATTTCAAAGCCGGTAAGCTCTACGCCAACGAACGTCCGGGACTCGGCGTCACACTGGACACCGGCCCACTCACCCTGATCGGAGAAGTGACGCAACCGATCCACCGCCAGATCTACAACCGTCCCGATGGATCCCTCACGCACTGGTAGGTCGCGGCGCGCAGGCCGGAGTCCATCGGCCGTTTAACGCGACACCAACAAAAGAAGCCGATCTCGCGAGGTGCAACTACGGAGGAGTTACTGAGATCGGCTTCGTGGACGCCGGTTGGCTGGCGGCGTCGATCCTGTCGATGCAAGCTACCGGCCCGAGATTTAAAGAATGCTGAAACTAGGCCACTACCTGCCGTCCACCAAGCACCAGAAAATATTGCACCGTACGCCTGGGTTTCCGCATCTGGGGTTCGATGACCAAACCGTGTGAGCTGTGCGAGGCCCTCCAAGCAGAACTCGCTTCCGCTCGCGTGGAGGCCACGGCAATACACTGGGATCATGCCGTACACCTAGCGGACTCAGGAGTTGCGTCGCCAAATTTCGCTGCGTGGTTCAAAGAGGCATTGATGCGCTGGGTAATCGCCGCATCAAATCTTGAATGTCATTACGCCGATCACGGCTGCTAGCTTAAAGGGAGCGTGTCCCCTCGACGCCTTGCGGAAAACCCCGTCCAATCCTGCCTGATGAATAACGCAAACACACGAGTTGTTCTGACTGATTCGGGCTTGCCGCAATTGATGGTTTGCCGCGCCCTCCGTGTCCTTTAGATTGTTTTTGCTAGATCCGCAAGGAAGCCCTCCACATCGAGCCTCAAAGTTAGCCGCGGACTGGGAACTGCAGGCCGCGCGCGCCGCAGCTGGTGAGCACGATCGCCCAGGCGCAAGAGAAAAAACTCCCACAAAGAGCGGCTTCTGTCATAGAATCAAAAGTAGAGGCTCGGTTCGACAGGCCAGCGCAAAGCGCACCCTCCGAAAGGATCCCTTCAGATCACTCTTGGAAGGTACGTGTATGCTCACACAGCCCACGACAAAGCACATCGAGTTGTGGCCCGTCGAACGGCTAATCGAATACCCGCGCAACCCGCGCAAGAACGACTCCGCGGTCGATCGAATGTGCTCCTCGATACGCGAGTTTGGCTTTAAGATTCCTTGTCTCGTTCGAAGTGACGGCGAGGTTGTCGATGGGCACCTCCGGCTCAAAGCGGCGCGCAAACTAGGGCTCACGGAAATCCCTGTAATCCTCTGCGACGAGTGGACGCCAGCACAGGTGAAGGCTTTCCGGCTGATGGTGAACCGTTCGGTGACCTGGGCCGACTGGGATGAGGAGCTACTCGCGCTTGAGCTGCAGGAGATCCAGGAATCAGACTTCGACCTCAGTCTAACGGGATTCGACCCAGGCGAGATCGATAATCTGCTGGCGCTCGATGATGACGAAAAAGCGAACGTGGCGCCGCCGCTGCCTGAATCGCCCGTGTCTCAACTCGGCGATCTCTGGCTGCTTGGGGCGCATCGGGTGCTCTGTGGCGATGCGACCAGCGCGGAAGCTGTCGTACGGCTCCTGGGCGAGCGCAAGCCGCGGCTGATGGTGACTGATCCGCCCTACGGTATCGAGCTCGACTCCGAATGGCGCGATCGTGCTGGACTCAATGGGCACGGACCTGCTGAACCGAGTTACATGAAGAAGCGCACCAAAGGCCACACGGAGACGGCGATCTCCGGTGACACGCGGGCCGACTGGTCGGAGGCTTTCGCGCTAGTGCCCAGTCTCGACGTCGCTTACGTCTGGCACGCAAGCAAGTTCACCCGCGAAGTTCTCGATGGTCTGCTGCACATCGGTTTTCTGCACCACCAGCAGATTATCTGGAACAAGGGTCGAACTGTGCTCACCAGAACCCACTATTGGTTTCAGCACGAGCCCTGCTGGTACGTCAGGAAAAAGAATGCGCCGTGGCATGGCAAGGCCGGGGAGAACTCGACGATTTGGGATTCGCCCTCGCCCAAGTTCATCATGGGTAGCTCGGACGAGGACAAATACGACCACCCCACGCAGAAGCCGGTTGAACTCATGCGGCGCCCGATCCTGAATCACTTGCGGCGCGGCGAGCTTGTGTTTGACCCGTTCCTTGGCAGCGGAACGACGCTCGCGGCCGCCGAGCTCACCGAGCGGGTTTGCTACGGCCTCGAGCTAGACCCGAAATATGTTGACGTCGTGATCCAACGCTGGCAACAGTTGACGGGTAAACAAGCCTCGCTCGATGGCGACGGGCGCACGTTCGACGAGGTAAAGGCCGAACGGACGGGAGTCACAGCATGAGATTCCATCCCCTAAAACGAGAAAAGCCGCTGGGCGAAAACCCAGCGGCGCGAAAAGCGCGGAAAGCACGATTAGGCTTTGACAGAGTAGGTGCGCTCGCCGTCTTCGGCCTTGGTCGATATAACGGTCAGTCCCATCTTCTTGCCGACCGTGCCCGAGAGGAAGCCGCGGACCGAATGGGGTTGCCAACCGGTGGCTTTCATCAGTTCCTTTGCAGTGACGCCACCAGGACGCTTCAGCAGTTCCAAAACCTTATTGGTTTTGCTGCCTTCACGCGCGGCCTTGGCTTTCTTAGCGCCTTTGGGCGTTTTCTTGGCGGGGCTGGCCTTCTTGCCCGACTTGCCCTTCTTCTTCGCAACGTCGGCGCGCTGTGGCGCCACACGGGCCTTCTTGGTGGCTTTCGGCTGCTCGCTGCGCACTGGCGCTTGCGCGGTGGCGGTTTCTACGGTCAATTCAGTCATTTTGATTTCTCCTTTGGCGGTGATTACCGTCACGACATGAATCACTCTGGTGCGCGCGGAAAGCAAGCGAATTCTCCAGACCAGGGCGATGGAATGGCGATGGTGGCTACAGTCGGCGGCCAGATGACCTCAGGTGTCCTCAGATGACCGGCCACGGGGCAAAATTCGGGCGCAAAAAGGAAGAAGCAATCGTTGCCTTGCTCGTGCACCGCACGATTGAAGAAGCGGCGCGGGCGGTGAATATTTCGCCTAAGACGCTGCTTCGCTGGCAAAAGGAGCCTGATTTCGAGGCTGCTTATCGCACCGCGAAGCGGGCGGCATTCAATCAGTCCATCGCCCGACTTCATTACCTATCCAGTGCAGCAGTCTCAACCCTGGGCAAGATTATGCTCGATTCAGCGACGCCGCCCTCGACCAGAGTAAGAGCTGCGGACAGCATCATTGATCACACGGCCAAGGCAATCGAGCTTGAAGATATCGAAGCGCGGGTGTCGGAACTGGAACGGGCGGCCGAAGAAGCATCGAAAAAACGATGACATGTTTCGGAGCGATAAATCATGAGGACGATCCTGAATCGGCTTCGAAAACTTGAGCACGGACACCTATCTCCGGTTGAAACGGAAGCTGGCCGGCGTGCTCGCGAGGCGAGCGATAGGCTGCGTCATCGAATGGCAGCGGCCGATGCGCGTATGAAAGCTTTGGGCAACGAAGAGTCCGAACCAGAGAGGCCCGAACTCACTGGAAGCGAGCGGGCCGCCCTCACAGGTTTAACTCTAGGCCAGAGAATTCGTTATCACGCGCAAAGACACCGAGACTGGACTGCGGAAATCGACGGGCAAAACACGGCCGCCGGCGCCGTACAACCATGAAATCGAAACTCATAGCTCGCCTCTCGCGATTGGAACAAAGGTCTTTGGTTCGGTCCGCGTCTATCGAACAGGAAATGCTATCCAAGGCTTTGGGAAGTTTGAGCGACGCGGATTTGGATCACATTCACAATCTCGCCCAGCGTGGAGGACTTTCTGCCGAGCCTACGCCCGAAGAAAGATCCGCAGTAGAGCGACTCAAGGTTTTCTGTGTGACGGGCGATGAGGAAGATCGCTAATCGGCTTGAAAAGCTGGAAAAGGTCTTTGCTCGCGTGGCTGCGAGCGCGACTATATGGGGTAGCATGGCCAAATTCCGCGATAAACTTCTCCTGCTAGCGGAGCAAAGGGACGCACGATCCGTTGCTGCGCTCCGAGAAGAGTTAGACCGGCTTGGCCCAGCCGGACTATGGCGCGAAACAGCCCGCGGCTACTTGTGCGATCACGGGTTCGTCCAGAGCGCTAACGAGAGCCTTGCCCAAACGATGGCGCGAGCACTCGGGATCAATACGGACGAGTTAAGGGTTTGCATCGCGGAAAATCGAATAGGCACGGCGTTGCTGGAGAGGTTCAGGGCGCCGGAAATGGTGTGCTTGAAACAAATTCCATAAAAGTGACGTCTCCGTTGCAACAGGCGGCGGATTTCGAGTCTGTCCACGCGCGTTTTGGCCTCATATGTTCAAAGGAGGACAGATATGAAAATGACGACAACACTGATTCTGTTGTGTTTGGGAGTATTAAGCTGTGGCCGCGTGGCTCAGGCCGATTACTTCACCTTCAATAATGGTGTTTACACTACTTTACCCATCGGCGAACCGGGCTTTCAAATTGGTATCAACGATGCCGGTCAGATTGTTGGAACCATAGGGGGCCAGGGCTTCCTGGACACCAATGGCGTCTTCACGACCTTTGATGTACCTGGTGCCTTGGAAGCAGCAAGCCTCTCCGGCGTCAACAACTCCGGGCAAATTGTGGGCACATACGCCAATAACTCTGGGAATCACGGGTTCCTAGACACCAATGGTGTCTTCACGACCATCGATGATCCCGCCGCGTCGTTATCAGGCACCGCCGTCAATGGCATCAACGATGTAGGACAGATTGTCGGATACTATGCGAACGAAACTGGCGATCATGGCTTTCTGTACGTCAACGGCGTTTTCACCACGATTGATGTACCTGGGAGCCCCTCCACAATTCTCTATGGCATCAACAATTCTGGCGAGATCGTCGGGGTGTCTAACGGTGGCGCTTTCCTGATTGAGGCCAACGGTGTAATGATCCCGATCGTTGTTCCTGGCAGCGTTGGCACGAATGCCTTTGGCATCAATAACTCAGGGCAGATTGTGGGACACTATTCCGACAGCAATTTCATAGGACATGGTTTCCTGGACACCAACGGCGTAGTCACAACGCTCGACGTGCCGGTTGGGAGTCAGACTCAGGCGTTTGGCATCGACGATTCAGGTGAGATCGTCGGATGGTTTAATCCGTTCGTCATTACCCCCACGCCCGAACCGGCGTCACTTCTGTTGGTCGTCTGCGGGCTGGCCGGACTGGTTAGCTTGTGCAAGCTAAGACGGATCTGAAGTAACCTCAACTCAATCGTGCAAGTAAGGGTTTGCATCGCGGAAAATCGAATAGGCACGGCGTTGCTGGAGAGGTTCAGGAAACCTGAAAACACTACCGATATTGCGACTTAACAGGCGGCTCCCAGAAGGCGCATTTCCGGACCACGTCTCAGGTCAACTTCGACGTCGGGCCAATTGTTGATCGCAGCGTCATTCAGTCGTCTCGATAATGACGCCCAAGGGCGTGAATGTCACTTCTTCCGCCACTCCGCAGCTTAAGAGGGCTTGCCCCCGGCGTGCTGAAACTGCACGATCCATTCGACAGACCCACCGATCCTCAGGATCGGCTGGTGGCGGGATGCTCTCGACCGAAGACGCGACTGCCGTTACAGATGGTTCCGTCGCAAAATCCTCAGACGGACCATCACCCAGAAAACGACTGATACCAGAGCAAGGTAGCCAATATATTCAAATACGCCCCAATACTCGGGCACACTGACTGTGCAGTTAGGGTTGTGTGCTCGAGCTTCGGGTGGGAGACTGCTGCAGTCTGGATCTGCGAAAGCGATGAACGGCGTCAGAATTACCAGCAACACCACTAGGAACGAAGTCACTCGCATGGAGTCACCTCCTACCGATTTGGCACTACTGTCAGTAGACCTACTACTTTCATTATCATTGCTACTTTCAGTAGAACTACTAATGTTTTTACTCCGAATGGAGACAGCGGTCAATGGGACCAAAGGGCAGGTTCGTGCTGAACTGCCTCGGCCTCGCGAATCGGTTACGGATTATCCAGTCTGACTCACCGGCTTGTCTTGATTTGCCAACCGGGGCTGGATCAAAGAACGAAGGGATGATCGAAATCCTTAGGAGATACTATTACTTTCGATCCTCGAATTTTGAACCGCAAGCCAATATACTCGAAATGTAAAAAGGGTAAGATGCCTGCGTCCGACAAGCCATATCTGAACTTTGTGATCGATCCGGACCTTTTGAAGCGCCTGGATGACTTCCGCTTCCGACAACGATTCGCAACCCGCGCGGCGGCGATTAAGTGGCTTCTTGACTGGGCCCTGAAGCAGAATCCGTCGCCAGAAACATCCTGAGGCATCTTTAACACCTATTCCCTCAACCCCTAGCAGGAACAAAGCGAGACGAGCCCTCTTGCCACGGTTCCAGGTCCAAAATCTACGTGCTGTACACCGACGAGCCGACGATGCGCGCCGCTGAGTACTTCCGTTCACTTTGACGATCGGCGCAGAGTTGATTTGGGTCCTGCTCGCAACCGTCGAGTGGCGGGATTTCGCCTTGGTTTCCGCTATCACTGGCAGGGGCCGAAGCCCAGGGCGAAGCCCCTGCTAGGTGTCCATAAGGAGGATTCCCATGAGAGAGCCTGTGTTTTCAAAGACCGCGCAACGACCAAGCGACGTAAGAGATGCAAATCGCAGACGTCGCCGGACGCGGCGAGCAGGGAGCCCAGTCGGCGCAGAGGAGTGTCGCTGAATTCATCGACGATTTCTGCGGCACGCGTGTCCAGCGACGCCCGAGGATTTACGGACTGCAGCAGGGCAATTTCAAATGGCAGCCGACGGGTTAGACATATGCACACCACTGCAAACGGCTTGTGCGACCGCGGCCGACAAGCTGTTTGAAACCGGGGTTAGAGGGCTGGACACGCCGCAGCGAATGTTGCGTCTGGTTTATTTTGACTAGCGATCGGAGAGTCGCGTGCTCCCTTTTGTGAGTAGCGAGAATCTCGGATGAGTTTGCAAATCGCTCAAAGAGAGAGGGAAGCAATTGCCATCTTGGATCTGCATGGTGAGTTGGATTTAGGCGACGACCACCTCGTGATCCTCCGGCACCTTCTCGTTCTCCTTGACTCTCGACGCCACAAAGTCATACTCAATCTAAAGGGAGTCTCTACTGTGGATGCAGCCGGGCTAGCCACACTCACTTTCTGCGCGAGACTCTTCCACGACATCGGCGGCCGGGTGGTGTTTCTCAACCCCCGCCACCAAGATCGTTCTATTGCTGATATCTTGGAACCCGACACCGTCTTGGAAACCTATCAGGAAGAGATAGACGCCGTAAAAAGCTTTTCCCCGACCGCGTTGTTCCACGCTATGACATCCTTGAATTCGTCCGGAAGCGAAAGGGGCTGTGCCGCTAAGCACCGCGCAGGTTCTCCGGCAACTGCGCAGAAAGCCGCCGATAATACGAATTGACAGGCTCGGCATGCCCCGTTTTTCGCTTCCGAATTCCCAATGCTGAAGTTTTTCGCGTTAGCGCGGCTGGTGCCGAGGAAGGCGGCCTCGGCTCCTGATCGCCTTACAAATCCAGCTCGAATAGCGACCTCCCAGCCAGCGTCGAATGGAAGCCGAATAACGCCAAAACAGCGACGATGCAAAGCATGAGAATGGAAGCGCCGGTGGCCGGGGCGGAAAGATCCGCGGTAAGTGGGAGTGCGATGAGCACGTTGAAAGTGTAGAAAGCAACGATTGCAGACAGCAGCCCGCTTCGCAACACCAGATACACCCATGCCGAGACAAAGGGAACGAATATCAGGATAACTGTTGCCGGCGCCAATGGACCCGGGGGTTCGAAGACGAACGCGATGGGTACTGTAACTACTACCGCTAGCCACTCCCTTCGGAAAAACACCTTTGAAAAGAACGCAAAAAAGAGCAGCGAGAGGGCACGAGTAACCGCGCCCAACACATTCTGTAGCGCGTGCGCAAAGGCGCCAGTGGATCCTGAAAGCATCCAAAAAGACGGCAATCGTAAGCCGTACTGTCCAGCCAACGAGAGGCCGCTCGTGATAAGCACCACAATCACCGCTCCGAACGTGACGCCAATCAGGATATGTCCTCCTACCAAGGGGTCGCGAAACCTACCTGAAAGGATACGGCTCCACGAAATGATCGCGTGTGGCCAGCGTCGGCGGACGTAAGGCTCGAAAGCCATGTATACCGTCCAGAAGAGCACTGCGTTGAATCCAAGCAGCAATAGCGTCAAGAACAATAACGTGAACTCCGTGACATCGGGCACATGACTCGCCTGGCACGCCCATGTCAAGAATCCTGCCACGAAAACGAATACTGCAATGCGGAACGCTCCCCGACGATCGCCTCGTCCCTGGTCGACGTTGCGCCAGGCGAGCGCGGCGGACGCCCAGAACACGACGATATAAGCCCCCAACTGCATGGCGATGAGGCGCTCGATTGCAATGAGCCGTGGCTCGCCGGCGCCCTTGGGCGACGCTGGTACCACTTCGAAATAGATGAGCTGGCCGTGCCAGGCAGCCGCCTCCACACGAACTGGCGTGCGGCTGCGATCCGGGTACGTACCCGTCCATGTACCCCGTACATCCCAACCCGGTGCGGGGATCCAGCCGGAATCGGCGGCCTTGAATTGCGTGAGTTGTAGGCCGGCCGCAGTGAATAAGCGCGTCCACAGCTCCGGTGTGGTGACGGCTGCCGTCTCGCCGCGCGGCGGCACAGCATTGAGATACAACAGGCGTCCGGTTCCGTCCCACTTCGTGGTAACCATTCCCGGCAGATCTCCGGGCGGGTCCGCCGGGGTGACTATGGCGGTCAAGCTTAGCGGAATCATCCAATAGGGACTCGAACGATACCAAAAGTACAAAGCTGCCGGGTCAAAATGCCGACGCAGGGCATCGATATCGTAACCGAACCTAGCCACGCGGTGCCTGATCGTTTCGTGGATCTCCAGCTTAGAAAGAGTGTCACGCGCTACTCGCTCCAGAGCGTCGGGCGTCTCGACGGGCAGGCGGCTCAGAATGCTTACTTGGGGCGCCACAAAGGCGAAAATGATGAGTGCTGCTATCGCTCCCGACAGGCACGTGATCGCGACACGAACCGACAGGCCCTCCGTGCCGCCCGCGTGTGCGACCAGTTCGGGCGACGGTGTTTCGCCGGCAGCGAGAGCTGCCGCAAGTGGATCGCCCCCCGGTAGCGCGGCGGCGACTGCTAAGGCCGATGCTGGCCTCTTGTGCGGGTCGAGGTCGAGACACCACCGAATGACGCGTCCTACCTCAGGATCCATCTCTGTATTGCCGAAGTTGAGAATTGACCGCTGCCCTGTGAACAACTCGTGGAGCACGATTCCAAGAGCATAGATATCGCTCCGCAGCGTAACCTCTTTGCCTGAAAGTTGTTCT
>Ga0210401_10007547_pt1 | contig 10901 bp, 9 predicted proteins | sample IncBWH32MmetaG_FD_150866 | JGI IMG/M metagenome (GOLD analysis project Ga0210401, IMG submission 150866) | Forest soil microbial communities from Barre Woods Harvard Forest LTER site, Petersham, Massachusetts, United States - Inc-BW-H-32-M | ecosystem: Environmental > Terrestrial > Soil >... | reverse complement strand
GTGGAGAACGCCCGTATGTCATCCCTCAAAGCCGCGTTTCGGCAATTGAAGTCCAAGGCCTAGGCGCCCTCCACCGCCCACGGTTCTGTGTCCTGGCCGTCACAGCTGGGTCAATCCCCCGTCCACCGGTAGCTCCGCGCCCACGGTGTAGGCGGATTCGTCGGACAGGAGATAGGCCACGGCCGCGGCACCTTCGTCGGCCCGGCCGAAGCGTTTGGACGGGTTGATGTCGCGCATGGCCTGCTTGCCGGCCTCAGGCGCGCTTCCCCAGATGGGCGTCTCAATGGGGCCCGGGCTGACCGCGTTCACCCGCACGCCGTGCTCCAGCAGGGTCTGGGAAAAAGTGCGGGCCAGGTTGCGGACCGCGGCCTTGGTGGCGCCATACGCCGCGGTCGTGGCGCGGCCACGCGAGGCCGTGCTGGAGGCGTTGAGCACCACGCTGCCGCCCTTGGCCAGCAGCGGCAAGGCCTTTTGGACGGTGAAAAAGACCCCGCGCACGTTGGTCGCGAACATGGCGTCGAAGTCTTTTTCCGTGACGGACTCCAGCGGGCCAAAGATGGCGATGCCGGCATTGGCGAACAGGCCGTCCAGCTTGCCGTAGAACTTGGTGATGTAGGCGTACAGGGTGTCCAAATCGGCCGTCTGGGTCACGTCCACCTGCAGCCCTTCGGCCCGGCTGCCCAGGCCGGCCAGGGCCTGGTCCAGGGATGCGCGGTTGCGTCCGGTGATGATGACCCGGGCCCCTTCAGACACCAGGCGTTTCGCGGTCGCCAGCCCAATGCCGCTGTTTCCCCCGGTGATGAGCACCACTTTGTCAGTGAATCGGTCCTTTTTCATGGCTGTCTCCTTTTTTTAAATGTGTGGATCCCGGCCGCGCCGGCCCCGGGGCGCCCGCCCCGCTGAAAAGCCTGAACCCCGGCTCAATGACCCACGACCTCTGTTTTTGGCCCCGCCAGCGGCTTCACCGCGAAGATGAGCAGGGCGCCCAGGAAGAAAAGCGTTCCAATCAGGAAGAAGCAATCGCCGTACGCCATCACAAAGGACTCCCTGTTCATGGCCTTGTAGACCGCGCCCAGCGGGAAGCGCCGGCCGGTGGCGGCGGCCACGGCCAGCCCGTCTTGCGCGGCCACGGAAAAACGGCTGGTGGCCTCGGCCAAGCGGGTGAAGTGCAGGTGGTAGCGCAGGGCCAGCGTGGCGCCCAGCGTGCCGATGCCCACGGAGCCGCCCAGGTTCCGCAGCATATTGAAGAGCCCGGAACCCGAGCCCACCTCGCTTCCCTCCAAGCCGCCGAAGGCCAGGCTGTTGAGCGGCGTGATGATCAGGGTCTGCCCCACCGCCCGGACGACCTGGGACCAGAGGAACTGGTCGTGCGCCCAGTCCTTGGTGAGGGTCGAATTCATCATGGCGCTGATCCCGAAAAGGACCATGCCCAACGACGCCAGGAAGCGGTTGTCGAAGCGCCGCACCAGCCCGGGCATGAAGGGCAGCACCGCCAGCTGGGGCAGGCCGGCCCAGAGCAGGATGGATCCGATCTGGGACGCGTCCAGGCGCCCGATCTGCGCCAAAAACAGGGGCAAGATGAACACGGAGCCGTAAATCCCAAAGCCGAAGACCGTGCTCGCCAGGCTGACAAAGAGGAAGTTGCGGCGGGCCAGCAGGCGGATGTTGATGAACGGCTTCGGGTTCCTCAGCTCGATGAACAGGAACGCCGCCAAGGAAGCCACGCACAACACGGCTAACCCGGCGATCAGGTCCGATTCGAACCAGTCCTTTCGGACGCCCTCCTCCAGGATCACGGTCAGCGAGCCCAGCGCCGCGGCTAGGCTGCCGATGCCCCACCAGTCCCCGTGCTGCAGGAGCTCCGGACGTCCCGGAACGTCGTCGAGGCCCTTGGTGACCAGCGCGATCAGCAGTAGGCCGGGGACCAGGTTGATATAGAACACCAGCGGCCACGAGAAATTCACGGTCAGCCAGCCGCCGATAGTGGGCCCCAGGCAGGGGGCCAGGCTTGCCGCAATGCTGAACAGGGTCATGCCCAAGGGGTGTCTGGATTTGGGCAGCTGGGTGAGGATCACGTTCACCGCCAGCGGGATCAGCACCCCGCCCGTGAAGCCCTGGACCACCCGGAAGGCGATCATGGCCGGCAGGCTCCAGGCCAGGCCGCAGAGCATGGACGCCACGATGAAGATGGCCGCGTTCCATACCAGGTAGCGGCGCAGCCCGAAGACCTGGCTCAGCCAGCCGGTCATGGGGATGACGACGATCTCGGCCACCAGGTAGGCCGTGGAAATCCAGGCGCCCTCGTCCAGGGTGGCGCTGAGGCCGCCCTGGATGTCTTGGAGCGAGGCGTTTGTGATGGAGATGTCCAGGATGGCCATGAAGGCGCCCAGGATGGCCCCGATCACCGCGATCCACTGCTTCGGGCTTACCGCTTCGATGGGCTGGTTGCGGGTTTTCATGGCAGCCTCACCGGGTGAAAACGGTCGCTTCGACCGACAGGCCCGGGACGATCCGGCTTTCATAGCCATTCAGGGCCCCTGGGGCCAGTGCCAGGCGCACAGGCACCCGCTGGACGATCTTGGTGAAATTGCCGGTCGCGTTCTCCGGGGGTATCAGGGCGAAGGTGGCTCCGGTGCCCGGGGTGATGCTCTCGACCGTGGCCGCGAAACGCCGGCCGCCGATGGCGTCGATTTCAACCTCCGCCCGCTGGCCGACTTGGATGTCCCGCAGCTGGGTTTCCTTGAAGTTGGCGGTCACCCAAGGCTGGCGGGCGTCGACAAACGGGAACAAGGGCTGGCCCGCGGCCACCACCGCGCCCGCCTCGACCGCGTTGCGGCCCACCACCCCGTCGGCCGGGGCCCGGAGCTCGGTGTAGTCCAGGTTAAGCAGGCTCTGGTTGATCTGGGCCTGGATGGCCCCGGCCTGGCCTTCCAACTGGCGGACCTTGGTCAGGGCCGCGTCCCGGTCCTGGGCGCTGATGGCGCTTTGGGTGAACAATGCCTCGGCGCGCTTGGCATCCAGGCGGGCCAAGGACAGGCTGGCCTGGACGGTCTGCAGCTGGGCCCGCTGCTGGGCCAGGGTGTCGCGGTAATCCCGCGCGTCCAGGCGCAGGAGCACCTGGCCCTTGGTCACGGTCTGGTTTTCCTGCACCAGGACCTCCGCCACCAGGCCCGGCACCTTGGCCGACAAGGTGGCCACATGGGCGTCCGTGTAGGCGTTGTCCGTGCTGATGCGGCCGTTGGTGGATTTCCAGGCGGTCAGGCTCAGCGCCAAGACCGCCGCGCCCACGGCGATCGCTATGCGTTGTTTCGTCTGCGTTTTCATGTCAGATCTCCTTTCCAAGGGTCAGTTCAAGCTGGATGAGGGCTTCCTGGGCGGCCAGGCTGGACTCCACCACACCGGAGCGGGCGCGAAAGAGATCTGCCTCGGCGTCCAGCGTGTCGTTCACGGTCTTGGTGCCGCTCTGATAGCCGGCCTGGGCGATGCGCAGGCTCTCTTGGGCGTGGTCCTGGTCGGCCTGCTTGGCGGCGACGTCGGCCGCGGAGTAGAGGTAGCGCCGGCGCCAGAGGTTGAAATCGGCCGGAAGGTCGAGCAGCTCCTGCCGCAACTCGGCCTGGGCCCGCGCCTTCAGGGCGGCGGCTTCCCTGGCCCGGCCCAGGCTGCGGCCGCCGTCGAGGATGTCCCAGCGCAGGACCAGGCCCACGTCGTAGGCGTCGTGGTAGTCGTCCCCTTGGCCGGGGTAGTTCTGGTCGGTGTTGTCGTACTCCTCCCAGCGGGCCGACAAGACCAGGCTTGGCAGCAGGCTCCCCAACGCAGCGGCAGCCTGTTGGCCCGCCGCTGCGGCCTTCAGTTGAGCCGCTTTCAGGTCGGCCCGCTGTTCAGGAACCGGCTGGGCGAGCGCCTCCACCATGGCCTGCTTGGACGGCACAGGCAGCGCGCCCTCCAGGGGCCGGTCGTCGCCAGCCAGGCCCATGGCCCGCGCCAGGTTCTGCCGCGCGATCACCACGTCGTCTTCGCGCCGCTGGACCTCCGCGCGGGCTTCGCTCTCCAGGGCTTGCACCCGGAGCAGGTCGTATTTGGTGGAGACGCCGCTGTCCAGCCTAGCCCGGGCCCGGGCTAGGTCCGTGGTCACCGTGTCCAGGTTCTCTGTGGCCACGGCGCTGAACTGCTGGGCGGCCAGGACCCGGTCATAGTCCAGCTCGATCTCCCGGGCCACTTCAAAGGCCTTGCGTTGTGCTTCAAGCCCGGAAGCCTGGCTCAGCGAGCTTTGCGCCTGAAACCTCGACAGGTTGGCGAAGCCGTCAAAAAGGGTTTCGTCGGCTTCGACGGAGAAATCGGTGTGGGGATAGGTCACCGGAAAGCCGATGTTCAGGGCCCCCAAGGCCACCGGAACCTCCTGGTACTGGAGGTCCACGGCATGGTCGGCCTCGAGCCGCACGCTCGGCAGCAGGCCGGCCAGGCCTTCCATCTCCTGGGCCCGGGCCGCGTCTTGGCGCGCGCCGGCCTCTCGCAGGGCCGGGGCCTCCTGCAGGCCTTCCTGCAGGGCCGCGTCCAAGCTCAGCGCGGGTCCGGCGCCAAGCACCGCGGACAGCAGGGTCAAGGCCGCCAGAGCAGCGACCCAGGCCAGCTTTGACGGTGCCGCCTCTCTGACTCGTTCTTGTTTGTGGTCGTTCATGGCCTCGGTCCTTTCTTTGGAAGCCCCTTTTAATCAGGGCCGATGTTAGATAACCTACTAGTAGGTTTGTTTGTGGGGCAAAAAAAGGGTCTACCCTTTCAGTGCGGCCAGTACCTGCTTGGTCACCGTGCGCAGGTATTCCGCGCGGTGCTCGGAGCGGCCGATCTGCAGTGAGCCCTGGATGGCCGCGCGGATGAACTTGTATTGCTCGTCCAGGCTTCCCTGCTTGGTGAATTCGCCTTCCTTGCGTCCGCGCTCCAGGACTGCGGTCACCCAGTTGCGGTGGTCGGCCGACAGGGCCTCCGCGGCCTTCTGCAGGCGTTCCGGCAGGGTGTTCCACTCCGCCAGCATGGCGCCGCCCGGGCAGACCTGTGTCCCTTCGGCCGAGATCTTGGCGTAGTAGCTGAAATAGGCCTCCAAGACCGCGGTCGCCGACATGCTCTTTTCTTTGATGGATTCCCTCCAGGTCTTGAAGCGGCTCTGGCCGAACTCCATCAAGCTGACGCCGAGGTCCTCTTTGGCCGGGAAATGGTAGTGTATGCTGGCCTTGCTGATATCGAGAATCTCGGACAGGTCCTGGTAGCTGAAGGCGTTGTAGCCCCGGGTCTGAAGCAGCTGGATGGCGGCCTTCAGCAATTCGGCTTTGGTGTCCCGGCTGTTGGCTAAGGTAGGGCGTCCCATGGCTTGCTCCGTGAGGGAATGCTTAACTGATCTAATTATACCTAGTAGTAGGTAAGTATGTCAAGAAATTAATTCCAGTTTCCTAGTATCTGGAAAGTGCTTTGAAATAAGGATTTTTTAAGCTCGAGCCCTTGGGGCACTAAATCGGCATCTCCACGCTGTAGTATCCGCACTTTCCAGGGTGTAGCAGGCACCTATACCGATAGGAGAGAGTTTTCTTTCGCTCGACAAAATCTTTGATCTCCACCTGAACGAGCAACTCCACTTGGTCATGAATGGGATGGCTGCAGGGATCGAGGCTCGACTTCCTTGGCTTTAGGGGTTGTGACACGGGCTCTCCTTCTGTGTGCCAAACCTGTGCCAAAGCTGTGTCATCGGTGGCCCAGAATCGGCAAGGTGGGACAAATACCATTGGGTGACGAATTACCCATCCGCACTCTTGCTCTGCGAAAATGCTGCAATGGAAACAGCTTTTCCCACTGCATAAGGGAGACTCTCAGCCCGTTTTTAAGCTAAACCGACTTAAAATCCGTAGGGGCGAAAGTCCCGTGCCGGTTCAAGTCCGGCCCTCGGCACCACCTAAGACCAAGAAGGCAAGTTCGTGGATCACTCCGCGGCGAAGCCGGCAAGACACCCTGACGCGGGGTGGAGCAATGGTAGCTCGTTGGGCTCATAACCCAAAGGTTGCAGGTTCAAGTCCTGCCCCCGCACCCAAACGCAAAAAAGGCTCGGTCCTCTGGACCGGGCCTTTTTTGCGTTTGGGTTCTTAGGCTGTGGGCTGCGCCACCTGCTCCCTCACCTTCCCCACCCTCACCGAACCCGGCGCAGCCCCACGCAGCCGCTTGAACGCCCGGCTGAAGGCGGGGGCCGAGGCGTAGCCCAACTGCGTGGCCACGGCCTCGATGGGGGTGCGGCTCTGCAGCAGGGTGTCGGCCTTTTCCATGCGCCAGCGGGTCAGGTAGGCCAGCGGCCCCTCGCCGACCAGTGCGCCGAAGCGGGCGGCGAAGGCCGAACGGGACAGGCCGGCGGCCTTGGCCAGGCTCTCCACGGTCCAGGGCTGGCCGGGGGCCTCGTGCATCTGGGCGATGGCCGGGCCCAGGTGGGGGTCCTGCAGGGCCGTGAGCCATCCACCCGCGGCCTTTTGGCAGGTCCCCAGGTGGATGCGCAGGGCCTGGATGAAGAGCAGGTCCGCCAGACGGGAGATCACGATCTTCGATCCGGGCCAGTCCGAGGCGATTTCCGCGTTCAGCTGCTTGCGCACGGCCTCAAACCAGCCGGCGCTGGCGGCGTCCTCCTTCAGGTGGATCATCGTGGGCAGGGAGCGGACAAAGGGCTCGAAGGCCCCCTGGTCAAAGCTGAACAAACCGCCCAGGACCACGCAGGGGGTCCCGCCGCCGCCATGGCGCAGCGGGCCGGTCCCAAAGGGCTCCCCGCAGGGCGGGAACACCTTGTCGACCGGCAGCACCCGGGATTTGGGCGAGTCCTTCAGGGTGACGTCGCCGCCGTGGGGCAGGAACACGGCGTCGCCCGCGCTCAGGGTCACGGCCTCGCCCCCGGCCGGCTCCAGCACGCAGGTTCCCCGGGCCACGATGTAGAAGGGGAAATAGCCCTTCAGGTTGGGGAAACGCAGGCCCCAGGGCGCGGTGAACTCCATGCGCCCATAAAGCAGGTTCTGCAGGCGCAGCTGCCGCAACACGTCCGTCAACACATCCATGGCCGTTCCTCCGTCATTTTTGGACGAAAAGTCATCTAATTGTACTAATGGGTATCAACCATCCTGCCTGGGCCCCGTACATAGAGATAATACCACCTCTGGAGGACACATGGCACAAGAAATCACAGCGTCAAAGAAGGCCACCTGGACCGGCTGGGCCCTGACCGGACTCGCCGCCGCCATGTTCGTGATGAGCGCCACCATGAAGTTCACGGGAGGCCCCCAGGTGCTGCAGATGTTCGACCACCTGGGCTGGCAGCCCAGCGCGCTGGTCCCGCTGGGCATCCTGGAGCTCAGCTGCGTGCTGCTTTACCTGCTGCCCCGGGTTTCGGTGCTGGGAGCCATTGTCCTGACCGGCTACCTGGGGGGCGCCATCGCCACCCATGTGCGCATCGGCGAGCCGGTGGTGATGCACGTGTTCATCGGGCTGTTCATCTGGGGCGGCCTCTACCTGCGCGAGCCGCGCCTGCGGCAGCTGATTCCGCTGAGGAAGTGACGAAGGAGGAACGAGCCATGAAAGACCAAGCCATCAAGGAACGGAGCGTCACGCGGGTGGAGGACTCCTACACCACCCTGGAGGGCCCCGGCATCCCCATCCGCCGGCCCCTGCCCACCAGCGCGCTGGGCCCCGAGGAGGTGGACCCGCTGCTGATGCTGGACCACGCGGAGCTGGAGGAGATGCCCCGCTTCGGGGCGGGCGAGGGCACCCATGCCCACCGCGGCTTTGAGATCGTCACCTATGTCCTGGCCGGCCACGTGGACGACCAGCTGGGGGACGGTCCCGTCCAGCGGATCGAAGAGGGCGGCCTGCAAAGGATCACTGCCGGAAGCGGCGTCATCCACGGCGGCGCCCCGTCCGAGGGCGGCGGCGGCCCGACCGGCGCCCTGCAGATCTGGATCAACCTGGCCAAAAAGGACAAGAAGGTGGCGCCGGGATCCCAGGTCGTGGCGGCCAAGGACATCCCGGAAGTCAGGACCGGCTCCTCCCTGGCGCGCATCCTGGTGGGCGAGGGCTCGCCGACCAAGCTGCACACCCCCGCCCTGATGCTGGATGTGACGGTGCAGCCGGGCGGCGAATTCCATTGGGACGTGCCCGAAAGCTACCAGGGTTACGCCTACGTGCTGGCCGGCGACGGCCGTTTCGGCGCGGAGGCCCGCGAGGCCCGCAAGACCCAGATCGCGGTGCTCGGCGAAGGCGGGCCGCTCCAGGTCCGGGCCGGGGCCAACGGGCTGCGCTTCTTCCTGGCGGCCGGCCTTCCCCACCGCGAGCCCATCCGCTGGCGGGGTCCCTTTGTGGACTGATCCAAGGTGACACCCGGGCTGCGTCCCGGCCGACTTCTTGACGACATCACGCCGGGGCGTGGAGGCGGGGCTCCCGTTCAATCCGGGCGGGGCTCCGCCTTTATTTTTGAACGGCTCCGCGATATCCTGTCCGCTCATCGTCCCTGACCTTTTTTGCCCGGATAAAGGGAGGAAGCCATGCTCAAACTTCAGGTCATCGTCGGCAGCACCCGCCAGGGCCGCAATGCGGACGCCGTGCTGCGCTGGGCCGTCCCCGCGGCCCAAGCCCACGGGGCCTTCGAGGTGGAGACCCTGGACCTGCGCGACTGGCCGCTGCCCTTTTTCCAGGAGGTGGTGTCCAAGATGGGCAACCTGGGGGATCCGACCTATTCGGAGCCGGTGGTCAAGCGTTGGAACGACAAGATCAAGGAGGGTGACGCCTTCCTTTTCGTGACCCCCGAATACAACCACAGCATCCCGGGCGTGCTGAAGAACGCCATCGACAGCGTGTTCTTCTCCCACCGCTTCCGGCACAAACCCGTGGCCGCGTTGGGCTACAGCATCGGGATCACCGGCGGCGTGCGGGCGGTCGAGCACCTCTTCCAGGTCATGCTGGAAACCGACGCGGTCCCCATCCGCACACCCACCCTCATCCCCATGGTGGACCAGGCCTTCAAGGAGGACGGCCAGCCCGCCAATCCGGTGCTGTCCGCCAGCCTGGGCGTTCAGCTGGACGACCTGGCGTGGATGGCCCAGGCCCTGGCCGTGGCGCGAGAGGCTGGCGAGCCCTTGCCTGCGGCCGCGCGCATCCGGGCCGCCATGGGCAGGAAATAGCCGCGAAGATCCCAGCGTTCCAAAACAAAAGAGCCTCCGGATCATCCTGGAGGCTCTTTTGTTTGCGGGGCGCTGGCCCTACCAGCCCACGTCGGTCCCATCTTTGTTCAGGACCATGGCGCCGGAGTTGAGTGACCAGGGCGGCGGCCCCGGCCCGTTCGTGACCACCGTGGTGGTGAAGGTGGCGGTTCCGCTGGTGCCGCTGAAGACCTGGACGCCATAGGTGACCGGGGTGTTGACCGTGGTGTTGGACATCGTGACGCCGTTGACGGCATTGGGGGAGGCGGCCGAACCGGACCCGGCGAACTGGATGCCCTCATAGGTTGGGTTGTCGATCTCCAGGCTGTCCACGATCCAGGTGCCGCCGATGGAGCCCTGGTTGGCCCAGAAATCGAGGGCGCCGTAGCGGGTGCCGCCGTAGAGGGCCCCGCAGCGGGTCAAGGTGTTGCGTAGGATGTGGTTGGTGCCCCCGAACCCGTTGGAGCTGAAGCCCTGCTGAACCATGATGCCGGCCTGGTTCAGGGTGTCGGAGACCAAGTTGTCGGTGATGGTGTAGTTGCTGCCGCCGTAGATGGCGATGCCATCGGCCCGCCAGGGGTTCTGAATGGTGTTGAAGGTGAAGGTATTATTATTGTTGCTGGGGCTGCCGCTCTGGCTCCAGGAGGCCAGGGCGTCGTCGCCGGTGTTGCGGAAGTTGCACTGGGTCACCGTGACCCCGCTGGAGCCGACATTGACGTTGATGCCGTCGGCGTAAAGGTCCCGGAAACGGCAGCCGGAGACGGTCACGTTGTTCGAGAGCACGCCGCCGCCGCCCATCCACCAGCCGCATTTCTCGTGCTCCACCCACACGTTGGTCACGCTGGACCCGGAGCCGCCGCCGTTGTTGAAGCCGCAGTCGTTGGAGCCGTCGTCGCGGTTGGTGGTGCCGCCGCTGAGCAGGAAGTCGGAGAACACGTCGTTGTTGCCGCCCAGGTTCAGGGTGGCGTAATAGCCGGACAGCGTGGAATACCACATGCCGGCCCCCCGCAGGGTGCGGTTGGCGGGGAGGTTGATGGAGCCGCTGTTGCAGGCGAAGTTGCCGGCCGGGATCCAGACCTGGCTGTTGGCGTTCACGCAGGCCTGGATGGCCGCGGTGTTGTCGGTGGCCCCGTCGCCCACCGCGTTGTAGGGCGGGGCCGTGATGGACACATAGCCGCCCGGCATGCTGAGGGCCGGGGCCACCTCCTCCAGATCCACGAAATCGATGTCGTAGGTGCCGGCGGTGTCGGAGGGGCCCACCTGCAGGGTGACGGTCTGTCCCGCGGGCACCTCCACCCCCAGCAGGGCGTGGACCTCGTCGTAAAGGTGGAAGGCCTTGGGCCCCGGGGTTTCGTTGTAGCCGGGCGTGTTGACGCCGGAGCTGTAGGGGTAGTTGAGGTTGCTGCCGTACTCCCAGCTGTACACGGAGGTGAGCGGCAGCTCCTGGTTGAAGGCCCCGTTGACGTAGCAGCTGAGCGTGCGGTTGATGCCGCCGCCGCCCGCGGAGTCGGGAATGCTGTAGCGGACCACGATGGAATTGCAGGGCTGGGTGGTGGTGAACTGCACGTACTGGCCCAGGGCCGTCAATTCCACGCATTCCCGGCCCGAGGCCTCGGCGGCCTTTTCCATGGCCAGGGTGCCGCCGTTGATGCTCATGAGCGAACTGGGGCCCACCAGGGCGCCGGTGTAGGACGCGGC
>Ga0210401_10007545_pt1 | contig 10902 bp, 7 predicted proteins | sample IncBWH32MmetaG_FD_150866 | JGI IMG/M metagenome (GOLD analysis project Ga0210401, IMG submission 150866) | Forest soil microbial communities from Barre Woods Harvard Forest LTER site, Petersham, Massachusetts, United States - Inc-BW-H-32-M | ecosystem: Environmental > Terrestrial > Soil >... | reverse complement strand
AGAGCCGCCGCCATAATAATGTTCGTCGAAGTAATCCAGAATGCGTTGATGGTTGGTTTGATCGTAGGCCGCCATCTGCTGCAGATAATATTCGCCGGCGTATAAATTGTTCTGTTCGCTGGGAGTTCCAATCCACCCGCCCAGTGTGAAATCCACGGGTCCAAAAACTTTCGCGCTCGGATCGGTTTGCTTGATCATCGCGGCATACTGCTGGCCCAGGCTGATGATCGTGTTGTAATCGGGTTGGTTCGGCTCCACGTCGCGATGCGTATTGCTCCAGCCGCCCGGTTCATTGTCGAGCTGATAATAGGGAACGCCGCCGTTCGCTGCGGTGCCGAACGTCGCGATCAGGTGCTGCAGCCAGCCCTGCTGCAGAGCAACCGTGTTATCAATGTGATTGGCGTAAATATTGTTGTCAGTCAGTTGCACTCCGGCGGTTGTAATGCTATTGCCGCAGTTGTCGCCATTCGGATGCACGTAGGGGTTCGTGGATTGCTGCGCACCGTACACCGAAACCGGGAAACTGCAGGACCATGCGGCTGATTTGTTCACGTAAGGGATGATGGGAATCGTCAGCAGCGTGTGCGCATTGGAAGCGGTTTTATAAGTGTTGATCATCAGATCGGCAGAGGCGCTCGGCGTCGCTGTCGCCTCGCCATTGCCGCCCATGAAATACCAGTCGAATCCGGAGTTGCTGGAATCCACTTGCCAGTTGTAACGGGTTGTTCCGTCTCCGCCCCAGCGGATATTGGGCACCTGGATTTCTTTAGCGAAACCAGCGTCCAAACTATAATTTGCGATGCCGTAAACGTCGGGATTGATCGCATGAGGATTGCCTGCAGCGTCCACGGTCAACACCGGCGTCGTTTGGGCCACGCCGGGCTGCGTTGCCGCAAAAACCAGCATCATTGTCGCGGCCGAATAACAGGCGAAGCGAAACAAAGTTCGGAGCATGAATCCTTCCTAGAGAATACGACCCTACGAGGAAATGTTTTCGGAGATGAAACTAGCGACCCGTCGTACTACGGTCAATGGTACGCAGGGTCAGGTCGTGCAGATGACGTTGCCCGCGCGAAATGCGCGACTGGGTTCCCGGACCGCACGAATCCTTTTTCTGCTGAATCCTGGAAACCGCCGCAATCGTGTACTCTGAGCGATGATTATTGCCGACCAAGGAGGTCGAAAATATGACGCGCACTGCAGCTCTTCTCGTACTGCTAGTTGCCGCCACTCTTGAAGCTGGCGGCGATGCAATGGTGAGGATCGGGCTGCAAGCGAATGTGCTATGGCAGCGAGCGGCGATGTTTGCACTCGGCGCCATTGTGTTGTTTGCGTATGGGTGGACCGTCAATGCACCTCCGTGGGATTTTGGAAAGCTGATCGGCGTCTATATTGTTTTCTTTTTTCTAATCGCTCAGCTCATCTCGTGGTTGATTTTCAAGCACACTCCCTCGGTTGCAGTTTTGGTAGGGGGAGCGCTTATCGTTGCGGGCGGCATTGTCATCTCGACCGCAAAGGCGTGAGGTGCGAGCTGCGAGACTCAACGGCGGCTACTTCGTCTGCTCTGCATCGTTCTTTCTTCCGCCATGTCGGAAAGCCATCACCACGATGCCTGCTGAATCGGAATCGATTCCAGCGCGCTTTCCGGGGACGAAGCGCCACTGCCGCAGAGCAGCAAGGGCCTCAGGCGCAAGCGACTCTGATTGACTCAAGGCCTTCGCGGAACTGAGCTGGCCGTCGGCGGCAACAACGTCGAAGAGAATCACTCCGCCATCCCGGTCCATATCAGATGGAACCAACGGGTCAACGGTAGCGACCGGCAGCGCCGCTCGCTCGGGCCAAACTACCGACGGTTCATCGAACCTGTGGACCGCTGGCGCCCGCCCGCGCTCGTCCAATTGCAGAAATTGAAAAGTAATACCCACTCGGGCTGCGACGGGATGTCCGCCAAGGCTAGCAGGATAAAAACTCCAGGTTTGCACAGCGTCGAGCGCTTTTTCCAGAAAAGGAGACGTGCCGCGCACTACGCGTATTTGCATGAGCCTGCCGTGACTATCAATTAGTGAATCTAGAACCACCTCGCCTCCAAAAATTGCTTGCGAAGGGAAAGAGCAGGCCACCAGCGAAAGCGGAGTGGGCGGCGAAAACCCTTCGGTTGGCTGCGCAGCGTCGCCGCTCCCGGAATTCGAATCTCCAGAAGTCGTGTGCCACGATATTTCCTTTTGCTTCAGAAGTGCGATTGCGTAATGCATGGGCACAGCCGCTCCAACGCCCGGCGTGCCTTGGTCCGCAGCCGCCAGCATCGAGGCGGAGGTCGGCCGTAACCATTGCCCCTCGATCAGACCGACAACTTCGCGGGATCCGGCAGCGACCACCGGTGCGCCACTTTGGCCCAACCGCACTTGATGGTTGAAGAGAAACAATTCCGTGTCACTCCGCCCCTTCTCCAGTTGAGAAAATCTGAAATCGAACACTTCTCCCGATGCGCGATCATCCAGCGACCCGTCCAGAGTGTAGGCGTCCAGCGGCTTGGCCGGACGCGTGGATGGAACAACAACACTTTCGTTTTCCACCACCCAGTCGGATGTCAGCGGCAAATATTTAACTGTGTGTGGACCTTCGAACGGATTCGGCGTGGCTCGGAGGACTGCGACATCGTGAGAGCGATCCACGATCACCAACTCGGCTCGGACAAACCGGGACCGTCCCGACGGATCGTGCAGCAGAACATACGCTTGGCCTCCGCGCAGCTGGCTCAAGACATGTGCTGCCGTGATGAGATACCCCTGTTCGTTGATGAAGAAACCGTTTCCGTAGAAAAGGTAGTGATAGCCCCGATCCGAAGAAGCCCGGTCCGAGGACGTTTGATCCACGGGATAGACGATCGAGCATACGGCATCGGACAGCAGCGCGTCGTCCGCGGGATTTTCGGTCGCTCCGTGAATCGCCGGAAGCAAGAAAACGCAAGCCAGCGCGGAGAGTGCTGCGATGATCGTTCCGCTGATGAATTTCAATCGCATGAGGGCGCTGGCAGGACGCCTTCTCCCACCACAAATAGCGTAGCGCAGCGCGGGCGCAATACAATTGACCTTAAGGACAGTTCTGCCGCGGCAGGCAACTCCTTCAAGGCATTGCAATCGATACGTGTTCGATGGGCTGCCGTTGTGCCATCGAAAATTACGGCGCGATGACGTACCGAAAGTTATGCGTGCTCGCGTTGCGGCGAACCAGCCGGCGCAACACTCTTGCCACGCGCGGCGGCTGCGCGGTAGAGTCTTCCCTGTTCCCTGACTTAGAGACTTGGTCCGGTCGCGCCACAGTTCCAGGCTGCCTCCAGGACAAAAAGGAAATTCCCTATGCGAGCGAAACGCTTTCCGTTGGGACTTGGCATCGCGGCTTTGTCTTGCCTGGCAGCGCTGTTGATCTTTGCCGGCCATCTGAAAGCCAGAAACGCCGCGGATTCTTCCTGGGGTTTCTCGACGGCCAATCTCGACACGACCTGCAAGCCCTGCGACAATTTCTATCAATTCGCAATGGGTGGATGGATCAAAGACAATCCCATCCCGGCGGAGTACGCCACCTGGGGCACTTTTACGCAGCTTCGGGACAATAATTTCACCGCCATGCGCACGATCCTCGATGCCGCAGCCAAGTCCAACGCTGCGCCCGGCTCTAATGAACAGAAGATCGGGGACTTCTATGCCAGCTGCATGGACACCAGCGCGATCGAGGCAGCCGGCCTGAAACCCATTGCCAGTGAGCTCGCTGCGATCGACGCAATAAATGACCGAAAATCGCTGGACGCGACCATCGTGCTGCTCCAGAGGGAAGGAGCCAGCGTGCTCTTCCGCTTCTTCTCCGCGCAAGACATCAAGGACAGCACGCGCGTGATTGCGACGGCCAGCCAGGGCGGTCTCGGCATGCCCGACCGCGATTACTATTTCCGCGACGATGATAAATCCAAGCAATTGCGCGCGGACTACGAGCGGCACGTCGCAAAAATGTTCGAACTTGCCGGCGATGCGCCGGATCAAGCGGCGGCCGAAGCCAAGACCGTACTAGCGATCGAGACGGCGCTGGCCAAGGCGTCTCGCACACGCGTCGAACTGCGCGACCCCGAAAAAAATTACAACCTGATGCCGCTCACTGAAATGAAGACCCTTACCCCAGACTGGTCCTGGGAGAACTACCTGCACGCCATCGGCGCTCCTCCCGTCGAACAAGTCAACATGCGCCAACCCGAATTCTTCAAGGAAATGAACCAGGAACTCGCGAGCGTTTCACTGCCTGACTGGAAGATTTATCTGCGCTGGCATGTGATCCACGATAGCGCTCCGGGTCTCCCCGAGCGATTTGTGCAGGAGAATTTCGACTTCTACGACAGAAAGCTCTCCGGAACCAAGGAGATCCAGCCACGCTGGAAGCGTTGCGTGCAGTCCACCGATCAGAACCTCGGCGAAGCTCTGGGACAAGTTTATGTCGATAAATACTTCCCGCCTGCCGCCAAAGCGCATGCCAAAGAAATGGTGAACAACCTGATCGCCGCGCTTCGCGACGACATCCCAACACTTTCCTGGATGGGGCCGGAGACCAAGAAGGAAGCCCTCGCCAAGCTCGAAGCCTTTAACGTGAAAATCGGCTACACCGATAAGTGGCGCGATTATTCGAAGCTCTCGATAGACCGCGGCTCCTATGCCGCCGATGTGCGTCGCAGTTTCGAATTCGAGTATGCCCGGCAGCTCGCCAAGATCGGTAAGCCGGTGGACCGAACCGAGTGGGGAATGACGCCTCCGACCGTGAACGCCTACTACAACTCCACTATGAACGAGATCGTTTTTCCCGCGGGCATACTGCAACCTCCTTTCTACAATCCCAACGCCGACGACGCTGTGAATTATGGCGGCATCGGTGCGGTCATCGGGCATGAAATCAGCCACGGCTTTGACGATCAGGGCTCTAAATTTGACGGCAAAGGCAACCTGCACGAGTGGTGGACGCCGGACGATCGCAAGAACTTCACCGATCGCGCCGATTGCGTGGTGAACCAATTCGATGGCTACGAAGTGGAACCCGGTCTGCACCAAAACGGCAAGCTCGTGCTCGGCGAGAGCATTGGGGACCTGGGAGGCGTGGCCATCGCATACGCTGCGTACGAGAAATCCATCGAGGGCAAACGCCCGAAAGACATCGACGGATTTACGCCGGAGCAGCGCTTCTTCCTCGGATGGGCCCAAGTGTGGGGTCAGAATCAAAGGGCGGAATCGGCACGTCTGCAAACCAACACCGATCCGCATCCGCTCGCGCGCTTTCGCGGGAACGGTCCGCTCTCGAACATGGAAGCGTTTGCCAAGGCCTTTGGCTGCAAAAAAGGCGACGCGATGGTCCGCGAGCAGCTCTGCAAGATCTGGTAGCTATGCCGCAACGCGTTGGCAATCGCACGAGTGGAGAAGTGTGAGCTGCTGGGCGTCGTCAGGAGATAATCGTCAGCATGCGTGTTGGAGTCTTCACCCCGCTGCTCTCTCAGCTTTCGCTGCCTGACGTCCTGAAGAAACTCTCTGCGCTGCGCATCAATACAATCGAACTTGGCACGGGAAATTATCCTGGCGATGCGCACTGTAAGCTGGCGATGCTCGACGATAGCCGCGCCCTTGGGGTGTTTCAGAAGGTGCTTGCCGACCATGGGGCGCAGATCAGCGCTCTAAGTTGTCATGGGAACGCCTTGCATCCCGACAACGCGCGGGCGGAGCAAGACCGAGCGGTAAGTCGCAAGACTATCCTGCTGGCGGAAAAACTCGGGATACCCGTGGTGATTGATTTTTCGGGATGTCCCGGCGATTCGCCGCACGCCACCGCGCCCAACTGGGTGACATGTCCGTGGCCTCCCGAATATCTGCAGGTTCTCGACTGGCAGTGGAACGAAGTCGTCGCTCCCTATTGGATCGAGCAAGCAAAATTCGCCCAGGATCACGGCGTGAAGCTCGCCATCGAAATGCATCCTGGATTTGTGGTTTACAGTCCAGAGACGATGCTAAAGCTGCGCGCGATTGCCGGGCCCAGCGTGGGTTGCAACTTCGATCCCAGCCACTTGTTTTGGCAGGGCATCGACCCCATCGCGGCCGTGCGCGTGTTGGAAGGGGTGATTTTCCACGTCCACGCTAAGGATACGCAGCTCTACCCAAGCAATCTGCAACTCTCCGGTGTGCTGGACACCAAACCGTATACCGACGAGCGCGCACGCAGTTGGATTTTTCGCACCTGCGGCTACGGTCACGGCGCCGAATGGTGGAGTGAATTCATTTCCACGCTGCGGATGTTCGGCTACGATTCCGTGCTCTCGATCGAACACGAGGACAGCCTGCTCTCCGCGGAAGAGGGGCTTACCAAGGCTGCGAATTTCCTTAATGAGATCGTCATCCGTGAGCGTCCGTCGGCAGCGTGGTGGTTGTAGCGCGCCGCGAAGATCAAACTCGATGAAAGCAATTCCACAAATAAATTGAACTCCGCCGCATGCTGATTTTCTCGACAATTGTTGCGATCTTCGTTTACGGGATGCTCTCCGCCATGTTGGGCACGATTTTGCCAGACCTCTCGGATCGCTTCCGCCTCTCGCCCCGCCAGAACGGCACCATCGCCTTCGCGCAGGCGCTCGGGCTGATCATCGCGTCGCTCGGCGTGGGACCGCTAATCGACAACGAAGGCAAGAAGCTAGGGCTGATCATCGGGCTCGCGTTGATCGCTACGGCGCTCTTTGCGCTTCCGCGCGCGTCCGGTTTTCGCAGCATTCTATTTTTGCTCTTCCTGCTCGGCGTGGGCGGAGGAATCGTCGTCACCGGCGCGAATGCGCTGGTCAGTGATGTGGGCGAAGCGCACCGGGCCACCGCGCTGAATATGGTGAATTTGTTTTTCGGGCTGGGCGGACTGGCTACTCCATTCATCGCGGCGAACCTTTTCGGGCGAAACTGGGTTCGCCTTTGCTATACCATCGCCGCGCTCACCGTCGTCTCGCTCGCGATCGAAGCATCTACCAAAATGCCGGAGCCCACTCGCACAGGCGGGTTCGTGCTCGCAGATGCGGCTCCCGTTCTCGGACGTCCCCTGCTCTTCCTGCTCGGATTATTTCTTTTTCTTTACGTCAGCTGTGAGGTGGGAATTTGGAACTGGCTGCCCCGTCACCTGATCGCGCAGGGCATCCCTGAATCGCGCGCGCTAAATATTCTTTCGCTGGGATTCGCGCTCGGCCTGCTGATTGGCCGTGTTGGTGTCTCTCCGATCTTCATTCGCGTTCCCGCAATCACCGTTTTGCTCTGCGCATCGGTCGTGATGGCGATCTCGACTTTCCTGATGCTGCGGCTGAGCAATCCGCTCACCGCAGCCATTCTGGTCTTCCTCGCAGGGCTTTCCATGGCGCCCGTTTTCCCCACGACGCTGGCCATCGTTGGCGATAATTTCCCGCGCATGGCGGGAACCGCCATCGGCTTTGTGATTACCTGCGGTTGGATTGGTCTCGCCGTCAGTTCGCGCATTATCGGTTTCATCGCGGGCGGCGATCCGCGCCGGCTGAAAAAAGCACTGCTCGTAATCCCTGTTTCTGCCGTGCTGATGGTGGGGTTGGATTTAGCGATCCAGCATGTGCTGCGCTAAGGCGCCTATGCGCTCGACGGGAAATGGAATCAGGAAATCCTGCCGCGCTAGACCGTCAACGCTTTCATGTACTCTGCGTCAATCTTCAGCGCGTCCATTGGCGGCATGTCGTACTGCTCCTGTTCGATAAAGGCGTGTTTGATGTTGGCCTTTTTTGCCGCGAGGAAAATTGGACGGTAGTCAATGTTTCCCTGGCCCAACTCGGCAGAAGGAGGCGGATTCACGTCGGAACCCGGCTCGCCGCTCAATTTGAAGTCCTTCACATGCAGCATGGAAAAGCGCGTTGGATAGCGCTTCAAATAATCCACCGGATTTTTGCCGCCAACGATCACCCACCCGCAGTCCATCTCCATCGTTACCTTTTCGGGATCTGTCATGCGCAGCAGTTCGTCGTAAATTACCACGCCATTCACCGCGCGAAACTCAGCAGTATGGTTGTGGTACCCAAATTTGATTCCGGCCGCATTCACGCGTTCCCCCAAGTGATTGAATTGCTCCGCGTTCCAGCGCCAGTCCGCGAGCGTCATCGCTTCTCTGGCGAGCCTCTTATCTGCGGATTTCGCCGGCGAGCCGTGCGGAAATCCCGGCGACGCGCAGATGATGTACTCCAGACCGAGCGCTTTTCCGAACTGGATGATTTCGTCGAGATGTGGCGCCAGGTCCGCAAACGAATAGTGGGCGCTCACGCAATGCAGCCCTGCTTGGTCCATGGCCTGCTTCACATCGCTTGCGCTGCGGCCAAAAAATCCCGCAGCTTCAACCTCGCGGTAACCCAGGGCGCTCAGCTGATGGAGCGTTCCTTCATAATCCTGTGGCAGAAAATCCCTGACGGAATAGAGCTGCAATCCAAGTGGCAAGCCCAGCGGATTCGCCATCAGCCAGGATGCATCGGTGCACGCGGCGCCGAAAGCCACCGACGCCGATACAGTCTTTAGGAAATTTCTTCTGGAGATTCCTCGCATGGTCACCGCCCCTGTTCCGAAACGACGCTCATCTCATTAATCGGCCGAACCGCGCTTACCCGTGAATCGCTTTCGCGTCTGCATTCCACGTGGCAATCGTTTTGTTGAAGTAAGCGTAGTTTGCCAGATGGCAGCCAATCGCGGTGTGATTGCCAAACACTTCATTCTCAACCGGGGTTTTGCGCGTCCGCACCGAGTTGAAAAAATTCGCTTGGTGTGCCGAAACGTCGCTATATCCAGCCGGCGCCGTAAAAATCTCGGACTGCACCGTCGTCTGATAATCCAGCGGCGCGGGCTGCGGATTTTCCGCCGCCCACTTCGCGAGATACGCATTACGAAGCCGCGCCGGCCAACCCTTAGTCGAATACGTCTCGGGCTTGGGCGTAATATCTTGCGGAGTAAATGTAAGAGTCTGATTCAGAATTTCCATCGTCCCCTTAGTGCCCTGGAATTTGATCGGTTCGCCGCCTTGATTAGCATTGTTCAGATTGCAGTACAGCGACACACGGAAGTTCGGATAGTCATAAACCGTTTCAATCACGTCGGGGAAGTCGCGCCCGTCCTTCCAACGAAATAATCCGCCCGTTGTTTGCGCGCGTTGCGGAACTTCGTCGATTCCAGCGATAAAGTGAATCCCCGAAAGCAGATGCACGAACAGATCCCCCGCCAGGCCCTCGCCGTAATCCGCGAAACAGCGCCAGCGGAAAAAACGTGCCGCGTCAAACGGGCGCTGCGGCGCTCCCACCAGGAAAGCATTCCAATCAATGGTCTGCTCGCTCGCGTCCGGTGGGATCGGATACACCCACGCGCCGCTGGGTGAATTCCGGTTTGACGATCCCTCGATCAGGAAAACCTCGCCGAGTGCCCCCGACGAATAGAGTTCGCGCGCCTTTTCGTACACGATGGAGCTGACGCGCTGGCTGCCCACTTGCATGATGCGATTTCCTTTTCGCACCGCATCCACCATCGCGAAGCCGTCCTCCACGTTGTGCGACATCGGCTTTTCGCAGTAAACGTCTTTCCCGGCCGCGCAAGCGTCCACTACCACTCTGCGATGCTGATGGTCCGGCACCGCCACGATCACCGCATCCACATCTGTGCGGTCGAGAATCTCTTTGTAATTGCGCGTTGCCGGCACTTGCTTCTTCACCGCTTCCTGCGCCGCCTGGTGCCGACTGTCGTATAGGTCACACACCGCGACGCATTCCACGCCAGGCACCGCGAGCGACGCATCGAGCAGCTCGCATCCGCGGGTGCCTGTACCGATGGATGCGAATCGGACGCGATCACTCGGCGCCACCGCGCGGCCGGCGCCCCAGAGCGCTGCCGGCTCCAGCAAGTTAATCTTGGAACTCGCTCCGGCAGCCACGGAGCCTGCGCTGATTTGCATAAATGTCCTGCGTGTTAGAGAGTTCATTCGCCGTCCTTTCTTGCACGCATAATCCGCGCTTGACCGACTGCATTGTCGGCCGCGGTACGCGTTATGTCGAGATTTTTCTCTACAAGTGATGTCCGCGGCGATCAGCGACGCGCTGGAACGGATGACGGGAGAACAAGCGTATATCGAGGAATTTGGACGACAACGAGAATCGCAGCGAAAGCTATTTTGTTGAGGCGGTGTCCTTCAATTCATAGCTCACAAATGCCAGCCGTTTGCTGTCCGGGGACCATGACGGCACATTAATCGTCCCTTGGCCGCCGAACAATTTCGCCAGAACGCTAATCTTCCCATCTTCGCGGGACATCAGCCGCAGCGTAACGTCCTTGTTGGGTGGGTGACCGGTCACGCTTTTCTCGTAGGAGAGAATGACCATCCATTTCCCGTCCGGAGAGATGTGAGGGAACCAATCGTTGAAATCATCGTGGGTGATCTGCTCCTGCTCGCTGCCATCGGGGCGCATGCGCCAAATCTGCATGATGCCGGTGCGCACGGAATTGAAGTAAATATATTTTCCGTCGGGGGAATATTCAGGCCCGTCATCCAGGCCCTTGGCCGTGGTCAGCCGCGTTTCCGTGCCGCCCGCGGCAGGAATTGAATAAATATCGAAGTCCCCGTTACGTTCGCCGACAAATGCCAGCGTGCTTCCATCCGGCGACCACCCGTGCCAGTAGGAAGGGGAATTCTGCGTGATGCGTTGAGGCGCTCCACCGCCAAACGGAACCGTGTAAACGGTCGAATTATGGTCACCCTGCGATTGATCGCTGATCGCGATCAACTTTGAATCCGGCGAAATTCCGTGATCATTGTTGCAGCGGACAGCGAATCCCGTATCAATCACTTCCGGCTTGCCGCCGGCTA
>Ga0210401_10007544_pt1 | contig 10903 bp, 12 predicted proteins | sample IncBWH32MmetaG_FD_150866 | JGI IMG/M metagenome (GOLD analysis project Ga0210401, IMG submission 150866) | Forest soil microbial communities from Barre Woods Harvard Forest LTER site, Petersham, Massachusetts, United States - Inc-BW-H-32-M | ecosystem: Environmental > Terrestrial > Soil >... | reverse complement strand
CAGGTCATAATCCCAGACATTGTGATGCACGGTCTGAAACGACCACGCGACTGCGCCGCTCTCGATTTTCAGCGCGACAATGGCGCCGGTGTAGCGGTCGTCGCCGGTGCGATAGCCGCCCCAGAAATCCGGGCTGGGGCTGGAGGTGGGCACATAGACAAGCCCGCGCGCATCATCGGCCGACAGCGGTGCCCAGGCATTGGCGGCACCAGCGCGCATGTCGGCGCCCTGCACCGGATCAAAACTCCATTTGGCCGCGCCCGTCATGGCGTCGAAGGCGCGCACCGTGCCGCGCAGTTCATCGACCCGCTGATTGTCGTCCAGCGAGGAACCCACCACCACTACACCATGGCTGACGATGGGGGCGGAGGTGAATTCCATCTCGGTCTCGTGCTGGAGCTTGCCATCAAAAATCACGGCCGCGCCATGATCGCCGAAGCCTTGGATCGGTTTTCCCGTCTCGGCGTCCAGGGCATAAAGCCGACGATTGTTGGCTGCGAGGTAAATGCGCCCCCTGCCATCGGGGCCTTTCCAATAGGCCACGCCGCGGCAGATATGGGAGTTGGGGTAGGACAGCTTCGGGTCGTCGGGCGCGTGCGGGTCAAAGCGCCAGATTTCAATTCCCGTGCCGGGATCCAGCGCGCTGACTTGCTGGAAGGCGGAACAGACAAACAGCTTGCCCTCGTCCAGGATGGGCGTGTTCTCGAATGACGAGCCCTTCAGGGCCTGGGCATGGCGGCTGGCATCGCCAGTGGAATAGCTCCAGACCTGCGTGAGCCGCCCCACATTGGCGGACGTGATCTGGGTGGCGCCGGAGTGCCGCTGGCCGCCCTGGTCGCCGCCATATTGCGGCCAGCCGGTATCAGCCAGGGCCGGCGCCGAAAGCACCATCCAGCCCGCCACAAATCCGCGCCAAGCCCGGTTCATCGCCCGCTCCCGATCCGCTATCGTTTGACCATGTCCACTTCTCACCCAGATGCCGCGCCCGCGAAAGGGGTTGGGGGCGTATCGCGCCGGATCGGTGATATCTGGCAAAGGCTTGGGCTGAACGGCCTGTTTTTCGGGACGGATAGCGCGCGCAAACAGGCCTTCATCTATTCCTATGTCGTGGCGGCCCTTTTTGTGACAGCCATCAACACCCTCAATGTCATGTCCGCCGTCCATGACATGCCGCGCCTCAATCCCGTGGAACCTGTGATCTGGGAAGGTTCGAGTTGGCTGACCGTGCTGGCTTTCTTCTGGATCGTGTGGCTGGGGTGGCGGTTGGCCCCTCTGAATGTCAGGCCGCGCTGGCGGCTTCTGATCCATATCCCGGCGGTGCTGCTCTTTTCGTTCGCCCATGTCAGCGGTTTTGTCGCACTGCGCATCCTGGCCTATCGGGCGTTGGGCGGGACCTACCATGTCGGTCACTTCTGGGTGGGATTTCTCTACGAGCTGCGCAAGGATGCCTTCGGCTATGTGATGTTCCTGGTAGGGTTTGCGTTCATCGAGCACCTTTTACGCCAGCAGCGGCCGGCGCCAGCAGCGGCGCCGGCAACCTTCGACATCCGCGACGGCGCCAAACTGACGCGGGTTCCGCTGGCGGACATTCTCGCCGTCTCCTCGGCTGGCAATTATGTGGAATTCGCGCTGGCCGATGGCCGCCGGCTCCTGATGCGAAGCCCGCTGTCGGCGGTGGAAAGCGACCTGACCGGGCACGGCTTTGTGCGGACCCATCGCTCCTGGCTGGTCAACGAAAGTGCCGTCACCGGTCTTAATCCGGAGGGCTCCGGCGATTATGGCGTGAGGCTGGGCAGCCTGAACGTTCCCCTGTCGCGCCGCTTCCCCGACGCCCTGGCCCGGCTGCGCGCCGGGGCATCGCCCTAAGTCGTTGATTCAAGACATTTCTGTGGACGGGAACCTGTCATGCAGCCATGCGGCGGCAGGAATCATTGCCCCCGGGGCCCCGCATCCCTAAATTGCGGTTTCAACGGGCGACAGGAACACTGCCATGAAGCGCCGCCGCGTCATCTACGAAGGCAAAGCCAAAATCCTTTATGAAGGCACCGAACCGGGCACCGTCATCCAGTATTTCAAGGATGACGCCACCGCCGGCAATGGCGCCAAGAAGGACACCATCGAGGGCAAGGGCGTCCTCAACAACCGCATCAGCGAATATCTGATGACCCAGCTTCAGGGCATCGGGGTGCCGACCCATTTCGTACGCCGGCTGAACATGCGCGAGCAGCTGATCAAGGAAGTGGAGATCATTCCTCTGGAGGTGGTGGTCAGGAACGTGGCCGCCGGTTCCATGTCCAAGCGGCTGGGGATCGAGGAAGGCACCGCGCTGCCCCGCTCCATCATCGAATATTATTACAAGAATGACGGGCTGCAGGACCCCTGGGTCAGCGAAGAGCACATCACCGCCTTTGGCTGGGCCAGCCCCCAAGACCTGGACGACATCGTCAACCTCACCATCCGGGTCAACGACTTCCTCTCCGGCCTTTTCCTGGGCGCCGGCATCAAGCTGGTGGATTTCAAGCTGGAATTCGGGCGCTTATGGGAAAACGACTATATGCGCATCGTGCTGGCGGACGAGATCAGCCCGGACAATTGCCGGCTGTGGGACATCCAGACCAACGAGAAGCTGGACAAGGACCGTTTCCGCCGCGACCTGGGCGGGGTGGTGGAAGCCTATAGCGAAGTCGCAAGGCGCTTGGGAATCATGCCCGAATCGGTGCAAGGCGAGAACAAAGGTCCGGTTCTGGTTCAGTGAAAGCGCGCGTCTTCATTACCCTCAAGAACGGTGTTCTCGATCCCCAGGGCAAGGCCATCGGCCATGCCCTGAACGGCTTGGGTTTTGGCTCGGTCGGCGAAGTGCGCCAGGGCAAGGTCATCGACCTGGAACTGTCGGACAGCGATGCCGAAAAGGCCAAGACCGACTTGAAGGCGATGTGCGAAAAGCTGCTCGCCAATACCGTGATCGAGAAATACGAGATTGAGTTGAAATAGCCCTGCTGTCGTGGCCCGCCGGAGTGCGGGCCACCCAGATGGGCGTGGAGCGCAGCGGCCGAAGAATGAAATATCGCACCAAATCTGTCAAAACCGGCGCGGTATCACCTGGATGGCCCGCATTTGCGGGCCATGACAATTTGAGGGCACCGTCGTGAAATCCGCAGTCATCGTCTTTCCCGCTTCAAACTGCGACCGCGACGCCAAGGTGGCGCTGGAGCAGATGACCGGCAAGGCACCGCACATGGTGTGGCACCAGGACAGCGAACTGCCCGACGTGGACCTGGTGGTGCTGCCGGGCGGATTTTCCTATGGCGATTATCTGCGCTGCGGCGCCATGGCCAGCCAGTCGGCGGTGATGAAATCGGTCAAGGCCCATGCCGACAAGGGCGGCATGGTCTTAGGCGTGTGCAACGGCTTTCAGGTCCTGACCGAAAGCCACATGCTGCCGGGCGCGCTGATGCGCAACGCCGGCCTGAAGTTCGTCTGCAAGCCGGTGGGGCTGGAAGTGGAAGAGACCCAGTCCGGCTTCACCCGCAAATATGAGAACGGCCAGCGCGTGACTTTTCCGGTGGCGCATGGCGAAGGCAGCTATTTCGCCGATGAAGAGACGCTTAATCGCCTGGAAGGCGAGAACCGCGTCGCTTTCCGCTACGCCCCCGGCGAAAATCCCAACGGCTCGGCCCGCAACATCGCCGGCATCCTCAGCGAAAAACGCAATGTGCTGGGGCTGATGCCCCATCCCGAGCGGGTGGTGGACCAGACCCTGGGCGGCACCGACGGCCGCGCCCTGTTCCAGAGCCTGATCGAAGCGATTTCATGACCAGGATTACGCCCGAGATGGTCCGCGAGCACGGTCTCTCGGACACGGAATATGACCGCATCCTCACCCTGATGGGCCGAGAGCCCAGCATGGTCGAGCTTGGCATCTTCAGCGTGATGTGGAGCGAGCATTGCTCCTACAAATCCACCCGCGCCCATCTGAAAAAGCTGCCCACCAAGGCGCCATGGGTGATCCAGGGTCCGGGCGAAAATGCCGGGGTGATCGACATCGGCGACGGCGATGCCGCCATCTTCAAGATGGAATCCCACAACCACCCCAGTTTCATCGAGCCCTATCAGGGCGCCGCCACCGGGGTTGGCGGCATCATGCGCGATGTCTTCACCATGGGCGCGCGTCCCATCGCCATGATGAATGCGCTGCGCTTTGGCGAGCCCGATCATCCCAAGACCCGGCATCTGGTGTCGGGCGTGGTCTCGGGCATCGGCGGTTATGGCAATTGCATGGGCGTGCCCACCGTGGGCGGCGAAGTCAATTTCCACGCCAGCTACAACGGCAACATCCTGGTCAATGCCATGTGCGTGGGCCTGGCCAGGACCGACAAGATCTTCAAATCCGCCGCCAAGGGCTCCGGCAATCCCGTCGTCTATATCGGCTCCAAGACGGGGCGCGACGGCATCCACGGCGCCACCATGGCCTCGGCGGAATTCGATGACGCCTCGGAGGAAAAGCGCCCCACGGTGCAGGTGGGCGACCCCTTCACGGAAAAGCTTCTGCTGGAAGCCTGCCTGGAATTGATGGCGACTGACGCTATCATCGCCATCCAGGACATGGGCGCGGCCGGCCTCACCTCCTCTTCCGCCGAGATGGGCGACAAGGGCGGTTCGGGCATCGAGCTTGACCTGGACAAGGTGCCCCAGCGCGAGGCCCATATGACGGCCTATGAGATGATGCTGTCGGAAAGCCAGGAACGCATGCTGGCGGTCTTGAAGCCCGGCCGCGAGAAGGAAGCCGAAGCCATCTTCCAGAAATGGGAACTGGATTTCGCCGTGATCGGCATCACCACCGACACCAAAAGGCTGGTGGTCAGGCACAAGGGCAAAGTGGAAGCCGACATGCCCATCACCGCTCTGTCGGACGAAGCGCCGGTCTATGAGCGCCCTTATCGCGAGCGCAAACCGCTGGCCGGCGAGCCGGTTTATGACAGGTCCAGGCCGGTGCTGGCTTCGCTCAAGACCATTCTGGCTTCGCCCGACATGGCCTCGCGCCGCTGGGTGTGGGAACAGTATGACCATACCGTGATGGCCGACACGGTGCAGGTGCCCGGCGGCGATGCCGCGGTGGTGAGGGTGCACGGCACGGACAAGGCGCTGGCCATCACCACCGATGTCAGTCCGCGCTATTGCCGCGCCGATCCGCTGGAGGGCGGCAAGCAGGCCGTCGCCGAAGCCTGGCGCAACCTGACCGCGGTGGGCGCCAGGCCGCTGGCCCTCACCGACAATCTGAACTACGGCAATCCGCAAAAGCCCGAGATCATGTGGGAGATCGTGGCCGGGATCGAAGGCATCGGCAGCGCCTGCCGAGCACTCGATTTTCCGGTGATCGGCGGCAACTGCTCGCTCTATAACGAGACCAATGGCGAGGGCATCCTGCCCACGCCCGCCATCGGCGGCGTCGGCCTGATGCAGGACGTCAGCAAGATGGCCAGCGTCGCCTTCAAGCGCCAAGGCGATGTCATCATCGTGATCGGCGAAACCAAAGGCCATCTCGGCCAGTCCATTTATCTGCGCGAGATCGAAGGCCGTGAGGAAGGCGCCGCACCCTCGGTCGATCTGGGGCTTGAGAAGAAGAACGGCGATTTTGTCCGCGCCCTGATTGAAGCTGGCCGTATAGACACGGTGCATGACGTGTCCGACGGCGGCCTGCTGGTGGCGATCGCGGAAATGGCGATGGCCAAGGGTATCGGCGCCAGTATCGGCCTGGCCGGACTGCCGCAGGCCATTGCCTTCTGGTTCGGCGAGGATCAGGCCCGTTATGTGATCGCCGCGCCCTTTGCCGAAGCGGAGAAGATCGTCGAGGAAGCCCGCGCGGCTTTCATCCAGGTGGCGGAACTGGGCAAGACCGGCGGCGACAGGATCACGCTTGACGACAAGGACGGCATTTCCGTTGCCGTGCTGAAGACCGGGTTTGAAGGCTGGTTTCCCGCTTATATGTCGGGCGAAGAGATCCCCGTTACCAATTGACAGGTGCAGCCATGGGAATGAAAGCCGGCGAGATCGAAGCCTATATCAAGGCCGCTTTTCCCGATGCCGAGATCGAAATGAAAGACCTGGCCGGCGACGACAATCATTGGGCCGCGACCATCAGGTCATCGGCCTTCAACGGCAAAAGCCGCGTCGCCCAGCACCAGATGGTCTATGCCGCGCTCAAGGGTAATATGGGCGGGGTGCTGCACGCGCTGCAATTGCAGACGATTGCGAAGGGGTAGCGACTTGCTCTGCTGGGAACAATGATTCATTGTCATGGCCCGCAAATGCGGGCCATCCAGCTGACGCCGGCGTTCCACCTGCAAGCTTATACCAAATCCAACTGGATGGCCCACACTCCGGTGGGCCATGACATGTTGTTGTTTGGGAAGCTAGTGGTGACTAGCCCGGCCCTAAAACAAATCCCCCCAGCCCAGCCTGCGCACCCGGCGAATTTCCGCCTTGTCGCGCGCGGCGACGAAGCGGGCGTGCAATCCCGTCTCATCGCAAAGCTTGAAGGTCAGGCCCGGCTTGGTTTCCAGCGGCGGCGCCAGTATGCGCGCACCCCGCGCCGCCCTTTGCCGGATCGCCACGACATAAGAATAGCGCTCATCCTCGAACGGCACTGTCGCGTCCTTCAGCAGCATGTGATCGCGCGAGCGCGGCAGCCGTTGGGAGAAGTGGCACCAGTCATTCTCCACCAATGGACATTCGCGGTCATGGGTGCAGGGCGCCGCGATTTGCGCGCCAGCCTCGATCAGCGCCGCGCGGGCGGCACGGATGCGCGCAAAGCCATCCGGGGTGCCGGGCTCGACCAGCACCAGCGCAACCTCTGCGCTTTGCCACAGGTCCCGCGCCACCAAACCTGCCCGCTCTTGCGCCAATTCGGCCAGCACATAACTCGCCACCACAAGATCGGCTTTCGGTCCTTGAACGCTGAGATCGCCGGCAAGGAACTCCGCTTTTGCCAATGGCCCGGCGGCTGCGAGCCTGCGCGCAAGCGCGGTCAAGGCGGGATTGCGGTCCAGCATGGTGACGGACGCAATCTTGGGCCACTGCGTCACCGCCGCCCAGCTCGCCGCGCCGGTGCCCGCACCCACATCCAGCAGGCTTTGCGGCGCAAATTCCGGCAGGACTTCGGCCAGGCGTGAACATACGGCGGCACAAGCGGCAAAGGTCGCGGGCATGCGCGCAACCGCATAGGCGGTTGCCTGGAGCGGCGTGGCGATGGGTTGCGACGTCTTGCCCTGGCGAAAGCCGGCCGAAATCCTCGCGGCCGCGGCCGCCAGTTCCTTGCGCGGCACGCCCTCCAGAAGGGCTTCCAGGCTTCTCGTCAATTCGGGCGGAATTTGCATCAAAACCGGCGTGAAATGGGGCTTTTCTAGTCACGCTTGACCGGTCCGCCCCCCATGCTTAGATCATAGCCGGGTTTTCAAGGAACTTGCCAAATGTCTGACGTGCAGGCCCGCATCGCCGATGATGTGAAAAGCAACGACGTGCTGCTCTACATGAAGGGCACGCCCGCCTTTCCGCAGTGCGGCTTTTCGGCGGTGACGGTGCAGATCCTTTCCCATATCGGGGTCAAGTTCAAAGCCGTGAATGTGCTGGAAGACGCGGAAGTGCGCGAAGGCATCAAGGCCTTCTCCAACTGGCCGACCATTCCCCAGCTTTATGTGAAGGGCGAATTCGTGGGCGGCGCCGATATCGTGCGCGAAATGTTCGAGCAGGAAGAACTCGTCCCGTTCCTCCAGCAGCATGGCGTGGCGCTGGAACCGGCCTGAGGCCGCGAACCGACGGTAATGAAAAAGGGAGCCGGTGATCCGGCTCCCTTTTCCTTTGGGGCTTGATGGATTGAGGGTGCCCCAGTTGCCGCCCAGAGGGGAGATGGGCCGGCAATTCCTGGATCGTCAGGCCGCCTGCTTCAATTGAAGCATCGCCTGTTCGAACAGCCTGATGTTGTCCGGCGAGTCCGCCTCGGTCCCGGCCTTTTCGGACGAGATCTTGGTCAGCATGGCCAGTTTCATGCGCCCCATGACGCCATATTGCTTGGCGGCCTGGGCATAGAATTCAGTCAGTTTCGCAGCCATGTCCTTGTCCTCCTGTCTTGTGCTTAGGCCGCCTGCGAGGAGACCTGCGCGACATGCAGCAGTTCCTCGATCGCGGCGTGAACGCCCTTCATGCTTTCGCCGAATTCGCCGATCTCGTCCTTGCCGGAGATATCGATCGACAGGCCTTCGACATCGGCATTGGCAAGGCGCCCGGATACCGCGCGCAGGACCGCCAGGCGCCGCACGATGCTGCGGACGGTCAGGAAACCCAACCCTCCCAGCAGGAACAGCAGGCCACCCGAGATGCCCAGCGCCAGGGTCTGGTTCCTTTGCACCAAGACCTGCTGCGCCGCCACGGTGGATTTGACCCGCGCATCCAGCCGCTGCACCACCTTGTCGAACAGGTCGGTGGGGGCGCGGTCCTGGCCGCGCACCAGCTTGTCGGCGGCCTTGAAATCGGCATTGCCCGCCACGTAAACATCATAGGCGCGGGCGTATTTGGCGCTCATCACGTCATCGGCGGCGATGAACTGGACCAGGAGCTTGTGGGCTTCTTCGTCCTCCACCGACTGCGACAGAGCGACGGCGCCGGCACGGACCGAGGCCTCTTCCTCACGGAACTGCTTGCCATATTTGGCGAGGTCCGCGGGGTTGTGGCCACGCAGCAGCGTGTCCTTCCATTCCTGGACTTCCTTCTTGAAGTTGACCTGCACGACGCGCGCGGCATCGATATCGCGCACCGGCGAGGCGAGCACCGCGTCATAGCCGTCAGAGACAAGCTTCATCTGGGCCAGCAGCGTGACGCCGAGCAGGACGAACACGGTGATCATGCCGGCAAACAGCAATCCGAGTTTTGTGGTGATCTTCATATCGCGCGACTCCGTGAGAAGGGGCCATTAAAAAACTTTGGCGATGCCATCGGTCGCCGGCGCTGCAACTGCGCCTCGAGACCGGCCGGGGACACCAACCCGACCGTATCCAACGCCCTGGGCGTGCCGGGCGCATTTCGGCGGGGGTTTCAGAATGTGTCGGAATGTGACCGGTGTTCGCGGACGCAAAAACCCGCCATTGCCGGCGGGGCTTTTGACCGCCGCCGCCGGTGCGCCTCTAGGGCCTGGCGAAGTGGCGCCGCCATACCGGCGCCACGGCGGGTCTTTGCGAGACGCCTTCCGCCAATGCCATCAGCCTGGGCAGGTTTGCCTGTTTCCAGGCCGCCTCCAGGCTCCAGCGGCTGAACATGGCGGCATAGATATCCAGCAGCGAAAAGCCATGGGCGAGCAGGAACGGCTCGCGGATACTGCGCTCGACGATGAGCAGGCGCTCGCGGATGCGCGCCTTCGCCTGTTCGCGCAAGGCTTGCGCCTGTGCGCCCGCCGGGGCGAAGCGCTCGGGATAATCCACGATTTCGACGATGGGATAGATTTCGCCCGCCATGAAGGCCAACCAGCGATAGGCTTGGGCGCGGGCGTTGCCGCCTTGCGGCGGCAGCAGGCCCGCATTCGGAAAATGGTCGGCGAGGGTGAGCAGGATGGCGGCGGATTCGGTGACGATCTCTCCTTCGGGCAGGCGCAGCGCCGGCATCTTGCCGGATGGATTGATCGCCAGGAATGCGGGGCTTTTCTGTTCGTTTTTCTCCAGCGACACCAGTTCGAAACTATAAGGCGCGCCGGCTTCCGCAAGCGCCGCCTCGGCACTGAAGGCGCCCGAACCCAAATCCCCATATAACCGATAGCTCATCGCACAAGCCTAGCGGTCGCGGGAAAAAGCGAAAGCCCGCAAGCGGGCTTGCGGGCTTTGCAGTCTTTGCATGACCGGCGGGCCGGCGTCTCACGCTATCGCGAATAAAACTCCACGATCAGGTGCGGCGACATCTGCACCGCAAACGGCACGTCCGCCAGCTTGGGCGTGCGCAGCAGCTTGGCGGTCTTGCCTTCCGCCACTTCCAGATAGTCGGGCGTGTCGCGCTCCGCGCTCTTGGCGGCTTCCAGCACCAGCGCCATCTCGCGCGCCTTGGTCGAGAGTTCGATCGTGTCACTGTCCTTGACGTGATAGGAGGCGATAGTGACGCGGCGGCCATTGACCTTGACGTGGCCGTGGCTGACCAGCTGGCGCGCGGCGAACGGCGTGGGCACGAACTTGGCGCGGAACACCACCGTGTCCAGGCGCGTCTCGAGCAGGCCGATCATGTTCTCGCCGGTGTCGCCGGGGCGGCGCGCGGCGTCCTGATAATATTTGCGGAACTGACGCTCGGTGATGTTGCCGTAATAGCCCTTCAGCTTTTGCTTGGCCTGAAGCTGGGTGCCATAGTCGGACAGTTTCTTGGCGCGGCGCTGGCCGTGCTGGCCCGGACCATAGGAGCGCTTGTTGACGGGGCTCTTAGGACGGCCCCAGAGATTTTCGCCGACGCGGCGGTCGAGCTTGTACTTGGAATTGGCGCGCTTGCTCATCGGTCCTCGAAGATCAATCTGGTCACCGGCGGGGTGCCGGAAAGCGGCGCACTATATGCAGGGACTTTAAGGAGTCAAACACTCACAACTTTTGGTTTAGTGGCCAGTCCGTATCCTAGCTTTTTCAGCTACTTACGGCGTTGCGCTCGCCCATCCAGGCACTGTTACTGTTTGAATCCGGACCGGGGTTGAGGGGGTTACTGGCCGGAGATAGGGTCTGACCATGGACCGTATCCGCTACCGCTGCGCCGTTGCCGCCACCCTGATCTGGGCAGTGGATGCGGCCAAGGTCGTACGCGATCAACTTACCACCGGGAACGCCGACTGGGTGCCATTCTTGGCCTTCACGGGGCTTATGGTCCTGCTTGCGCTCCCGATCTTGCTCGGAAA
>Ga0210401_10007543_pt1 | contig 10903 bp, 9 predicted proteins | sample IncBWH32MmetaG_FD_150866 | JGI IMG/M metagenome (GOLD analysis project Ga0210401, IMG submission 150866) | Forest soil microbial communities from Barre Woods Harvard Forest LTER site, Petersham, Massachusetts, United States - Inc-BW-H-32-M | ecosystem: Environmental > Terrestrial > Soil >... | reverse complement strand
AAGGACCGGAGCCGATCAACATCGTTGCGGAAGTCGCGCAGCACCTGGGCGAAGGGCGCGTTCGCGCCGTCGCCATGACCGCAACGGAAGGCGTCGTGCGCGGCATGAAGGCCGTTGATCTTGGCGGACCGATTGCCGTTCCGGTGGGACGCGCGGCACTCGGACGCGTAATGAACGTGCTCGGCGAGCCCGTGGATGGCCTCGGACCTGTTCAGACCGACAAACGCTATCCGATTCACCGGCCTGCGCCGTCGCTCGTCGATCAGTCGACCGAACTCGAAATGTTCGAAACAGGCATCAAGGTTGTGGACCTCTTCGAACCCTACCTGAAGGGCGGAAAGATCGGCCTCTTCGGCGGCGCGGGTGTTGGCAAAACGGTTTTGATTCAAGAGTTGATTCACAACGTCGCCATGAAGCACGGCGGCGTGTCCGTGTTCGCCGGAGTCGGCGAGCGCACGCGCGAAGGAAATGACCTGTGGCTCGAAATGCAGGAGTCGGGTGTTGTGGTTCCCGGCAATTCGGAGAAGTCCCGCGCCGCACTGATTTACGGGCAGATGACGGAGCCACCCGGCGCGCGTTTGCGCGTGGGACTGACCGGCTTGACGGTCGCCGAATATTTCCGAGATGAGGAAGGCCTGGACGTTCTTCTCTTCATCGACAACATTTTCCGCTTCGTGCAGGCCGGCTCGGAAGTATCCGCGCTGCTCGGCCGCATGCCTTCCGCCGTCGGTTACCAGCCAAATCTGAACACCGAGATTGGCGAATTGCAGGAGCGCATCACATCCACCAAGCACGGTTCAATTACTTCCGTGCAGGCGATTTACGTGCCCGCGGACGATTACACCGATCCCGCTCCGGCTGCAACGTTTGCGCACCTTGACGCGACGACGAACCTCAGTCGCCAGATCGTGGAGCGCGGAATTTATCCCGCGGTCGATCCGCTGGCCAGCTTCTCGCGCATTCTCGATCCGCGCGTCGTCGGCGAGGATCATTACAACACGGCCCGCGCCGTGAAGGGCGTCCTGCAGCGTTACAAGGATTTGCAGGACATCATCGCGATTCTCGGAATTGAAGAACTTTCGGACGAAGACAAGCAGGCCGTAACGCGTGCACGGAAAATCGAAAAGTTCCTGTCGCAGCCGATGTTCGTGGCGCAGCAATTCACCGGCCTCGAAGGCAAGTACGTAAAAATCGCCGACAACGTGCGCGGCTTCAAGGAAATCGTCGAAGGCAAGCATGACGATCTCCCTGAGCAAGCGTTCTACATGGTCGGCACAATCGAAGAAGCGCGCGAAAAGGCCGAGAAAATGGCGGCGACGGCGTAAAGGGATGTGAATCGTGATTTGTGATTCGTAATTCGTGAACGGCAAGCCGCTGGCAATGTGCGGTTCCGGCTCACGAATCACAAATCACGATTCACGAATCACGCGAAACAATGGCGGACACATTCACACTCGAAGTGGTCACACCCGCGCGGCTCGTGGTGCGCGAAGCGGTGAACGAGGCGCAGATTCCTGTGCGCGGCGGATACATTGGCGTTTTGCCCGGGCACACACCTCTCCTCGCTGAGATGGGTATCGGGGAATTGAGCTATCAGGTTGGAAACCGCACGTTTTATTGCACCGCGTTTGGCGGCTTCGTGGAAGTTCTGGCCGATCGCGTCATCGTGCTGGCGGACATTGCGGAACGCGCCGAAGAAATTAATGTGACACGCGCTGAGGCTGCCCGCACTCGTGCTCAAAAGAGAATGTCTACAGCCAACGACCCGACCGTGGATTGGAAACGCGCGGAAGCTTCGCTTACGCGTGCCCAGGCGCGACTGCAGGTTGCGGCCAAAGCGGGCGCAGCTCCTGTTGCCTCTTCCGCATCCGCGGGGCATTGAGCATAGCCTGAATGCGTTTCCATCCCGTTAAAATCGAATAGTATATGGAACAAATTACAATGTACTGCACGGGCTGGTGTGTGGATTGCCGCCGTGCCAAAAAATTCCTGAAAGATCGCGGAGTGAACTTCGTCGAAGTAAATATCGATGAGGAACCCGACGCGGAAGATTTAGTTATGGAAGTTAATAATGGCCGCAGAAAAGTGCCCACAATAAAGGTCGGTGAGCGTTTTTTTGCTTGCAGCCCGTTCGATCCCTACATCCTTTCATCCGAATTAAACATCCCCCTGAATCGTTAGCACGAAATTCACACGAATGCGTTCTAGATCGCCGGGTTATTCGATGAATCACTCCCTAATTTGCGAGTGGGGAGGTTGTAGGGGCACGGCATTCCGTGCCCCTACGGCGTGGGCACCCCCCACCAGAATTATCAGCGGATGTGCGCCAAGACGAAATTGCGTGCTTACCGCCTGCGAGAAGTCCAGGTCAGAGTCGCCGAAATAATTTTTAATTGGATATGTCGGAGGTCTTTTATAACTCCCGAACATCGCAGAATTTCACCACGTTAACCGCTGGCGATGATAACAAAACATCCTGAATCGCTTTCACCGCTTCTGGCTTGATTTCCTTGGTCATTTTCAATATTTTGCCAAGCAGCCCGGCCCTGCGCTCCACCCAGCAAATCCATTCACCTTCGCTGCCGAACGCTCCAGGCCTGTAGCCAATCGCGGCATGGTGACTGACCCCCGCGGCCTTAAACATAAAAAACCATCCAAAATCTTCCTGGCTCGGCTCTGCGTCAGTATGAAATCCGTGCATGCCGAGCTCCACCATAATCCACCGCGCGGCGTCATCGCCAAAGCACGATGGATTGATGAAATAATCTCTGCGCAATGTCGTATTAAATGCACTCGTTTTGAAGACAACGCAGTTCTGAATTTTTTCCATGCCTCTCTATCTTGATCAGGGGGGGTGAATTTTCTACGCAACTCTAATTCACAAAATCCTGCTTGCAGCAGGAAGTGCGACCGGCAAGTTCAATTCGTCAGGTTCAGGCCCACTCCTTTGGTCATCACGCCGGAAACTTCCAGCTTGTCATTCAGCAAAACCAGGTCCGCGTCCGCGCCCACTGCCAGAATGCCCTTGCGTGCCGCGAGGCCGATCTGCCGCGCGGGATTCGCCGTAATCATTCGCAGCGCCGAAGGGAATGGCACGCCCAGCGCAACCATGTTTCGCAGCGCTCGGTCCAGCGTAAGCGTGCTCCCGGCAAGCTTTCCTTCCGCGTTCCGAGCCACGCCTTTGGAAACTTTCACTTCGAATTTTCCTAATTGATATCTGCCGTCGGGCATTCCTGTGGCTGAAATTCCGTCGCTTACGAGGATCACGCGTTCCGGAGTTTTCATCTCCACGAGGATGCGCATAGCCGCTTCATCCACGTGAACACCATCCGCAATCAGCTCCGCGCTTACCTTGGGCGACGTCAACACAGCACCCAGCACACCCGTCTCGCGATGTGAAAATGGCCGCATGGCGTTGTAGACATGCGCGGCATGTGTGGCGCCCGCCTCAATCGCGGCCATCGCTTGCTCGTAGGTGGCGTCCGTATGCCCCAGCGAAATGACCAGACCCGCCCTACGTGCGTCCGCAATTAAATCGAGCGCCCCAGGCAATTCCGGCGCGAGAGTGATGATTTGCGCGGTGCCGCGCGCTTTCTTCAGAATTTCCTCGAAAATCTCGCTGGAAGGTGTGGCAATCCACTTGGATGGATGCACGCCGCGTCGCGCCGCGCTGATAAACGGTCCTTCGAAATGGATCCCCAGAATTTCGGCGGATAGTTCACGGGGAGCACTCTCCCATGAGCGCAGAATATGAGTGGCAATGCCTTTAACACTGGCGCACGTTTCAATTTCGCTGGCCGTGACCGTGGTTGCTACAATCGATGTCGTCCCGTGAATGGCAACCGTGGCGGCAATGGCTTCCAGTGCGTCCGTAGTGCCTTCCATTACATCGTGGCCGCCCGCGCCATGAATGTGGAGATCGACAAAACCAGGAACCACAATTTTTTCGCGGGCATTGATTTCGCGGATCCCGCGCGGTGTATCGACTTCGCCTCGCCGCCCCATTGCCGAAATTTTGCCCCCCCGAATAACCAGGATCGCGTCCTGTATCTCTTCGAATGGGGTAAACAAGCGGTCGGTGCGAATGACAATTGGTGTCATATAGAGTGGGAACATCCTACTTTAAATGAGAATGATTTGGGAACCGCTCGAGGCTATTTGTTTTCCACTTGGAAATTTCAAGCCGATGTTTGGGAAATTCCGTGCAACCTTTCAATCTATTTTGGGTTCTTGTTTGTGCAGGGAGGCCAGTGCTACACTGCATTTGGATTACTCGATTGATTTAGGTCTTCTGAAGTGGGTCGGAGTTGATCGTTATATGGTCAAAGTGTCTCCAATCCGATATCGAGGCACTAAGCCATCTACCCCCTCGGATGGCCATTCGATCAGGTGGCTATTAGGCAACAATAGTACAAAAGTCCTATTCAGACCCCCAGACCAGCCCAGTACATTGAATGAGCACGCGGCAGCGCCAGCCTTGCTCCTGTAAACCAACAGGTGAGTCGCTGTCCTTACGCGCTCAGATCTCTAATTAGGCGACGAGACGATATGACAACCACAGTGCAACAATTTTCGCAGGGGAGTCTCCAAATCCGTTCTGGACCTCCTTCGTCCGGCAGGGACCCGAAAGCATGGAAGGCCATGGTTGGTACCAAGCCTGTGAGCGCGCGTTTTGCTCTTTTGCCCGAAACCAAGCCGCGCATGAGCGCCTTGGGAACCAGTGTCATAATTCAAATTTGCGCGGTGGCGTTTCTAGTCACCGTCCCGCTCTTGTTTCCGCAACAAATGATTCCTAGAGCCATGTATATGGTGACGGACCTTGCAGGGCCTCCCCTAGATATTCCGGCACCCCCGAAACCGAAACCGCCCGCAGTTCCGAAGGTGGCAAAGGTGCAGCCAACTCCGCCTCCGGTGGAGCGGACAACTCCTCCTAAGATCGATGTAGCAAAATATTTTGCTCCTAAGATTGCGCCGCCCAAAGTGAAGCCACGTCAAGTGGACGCGGATCTTCCGAAGGTCAACGACACGTTCCAGCCTTTGAACCTGAAGGTGGACTCCAGCCAACCTGCACGGCCGCGCGAACCTGTGAAAACAGGCATGATGACCAGCGGCAGCTCAGCAATTCCGACGATTACCAAATCCGTGCCGGTCGACAAAGTGCAAACCGGCGGATTCGGCGATCCTCAGGGAGTCTCTGGCCCAAGCAATCCGAATAAGCGGGCGAATATTGGACAGTTTGGCGATGCAGCTCTGCCACCAGGGCCGGGTTACGGCAATGGCTCAGGTGGTGCCAATGGACAGCGTGGTGTGGTAGCAAGCACCGGGTTTGGTAACGGTGTTGCGATTGAACCATCTGGCGGCAAGCGTGGCGGCGCGGTTCAGACTGCCGGGTTTGCGAATACCAACGACCAGGTTGCTCAGACGGCAAAAAAGAAAGTGGAAGACGCACCGGCGGTTGAATCAGTCGTAATCTTGTCTAAACCAAAGCCGATATACTCAGCGGAAGCTCTTAAGTTGAACCTGGAAGGTGAGGTTCTGCTGGAAGTTGTATTCCCGGCATCCGGTGGTGAAGTTCAAGTAAACAGAGTAGTTAAAGGATTAGGACATGGTCTGGACGAAGCAGCGACACGAGCAGCGCAGCAAATTAAATTTAAACCTGCGCTTTCGAACGGGCACGCTGTCGACTTCCCAGCTGTGGTTCATATCGTGTTCCAAATCGCATACTGACTTTTAATTGAAGTTCGGAGGGGATATGCGCATTTTCAAGACGGTGCTGGCGGTCCTGGCGTTGGGTGCTCTGCCACTACATGCGGCTGATTCACCTAACACTGCTTTGGACCAGATTGTGGATAAGATCGTCACCACGGAGCAGGCTGAGATGAATTCTCTTAAGCCTTTCACTCCTCTGGTGGAAACGTACATTCAGAATCTCAGGGGAGACAATGAACTGGGTTCCGTCCCGGCCGGCGATCGTTATTTCCTTGGCCGAGCGGTTCTTGCAAAGGGCATTGCCCTGGATCCTCTGACGGATGGCAACGACAATCATGGCGCCAAGAAAAAGATGCTGAGCGGAATTGGCGACATGTTGTCCCTGTCCATGGAATATCTGCCCCAAGGTTTCTTGCAGATGATTTACCTGGACAACAACGGCTTCGACAAGCAGCACTATAAGTTTGACTACGTTCGCCGCGAATTTCTCGGCGAAGTCCGGACGCTGGTGTTTGACGTCACGCCCCTCGCGAAGTCCGGCAAGGGACGCTTCTCCGGCCGCATTTGGGTCGAAGACCAGGACTTCCACATTGTCCGGTTCAATGGTGCATACAGCGGCAGCTCGCGCACCAACTACTATTTCCACTTTGACAGCTGGCGCGTGAACACCGGCCCGAACCTGTGGCTGCCGGCATTCATCTACAGCGAAGAGTCTGACTTGAACTTTGCCTTGTCCAAGCGCCTCTCGTTCAAAGCGCAGACGCGCCTTTGGGGATATAACCTTGGCCACTCGTCGCAGGAACAGGAACTCAGCAAGATCCTGATCGAGTCGCAGACGCCAATTAAGGACCAGACCACGACGGCGAATGACATCAACCCCGTGATGGCCCAGCGCGATTGGGATCGTCAGGCGGAAGATAACGTTGTGGACCGTCTCGAGCGCCTCGGACTGCTTGCCCCCGCGGGCGAAGTGGACAAAGTTCTCGAAACCGTTGTCAACAACCTCGAAGTTACAAATAACCTGGACCTCCAACCCGAAGTTCGCTGCCGCGTGCTGCTGACTTCGACCCTGGAATCCTTTGCCATCGGCCACACCATTGTGTTCAGCCGCGGTTTGATCGATGTGCTGCCGGATGAAGCCAGCCTGGCCACGATGGTTGCGCACGAGTTGTCTCACGTCGTCCTCGGCCACCGCATTGATGGACAGTATGCCTTCTTCGATCGCCTGCTCTTCGACGAGAAAGATACGTTCCGTCACTTCGGCTTCGCACGCACGCAAGCTGAAGAAGATGCAGCCAACGCCAAGGCGAATGAACTTCTTCAGAATTCGCCCTATAAAGATCAGCTCGCTACCGCGAAGCTTTTCATGAACGCTCTCGAAACGCGCCAGAAAGATATTCCAAACCTGATCAGCCCGCATCTGGGCGATCGCGTCCCCGTCAACATGACAGTCGCCTCCGCCGCCGCCCCTGTAGCTCAGCCTGTGGCAGCCGCGGCCCCGGCCGATCCAAAGAAGCCTGCTACCACCGCAGTGGTTGCGTTGCCGCTCGGCGGCCGCGTAAAGATGGACCCATGGAGCGACAAGCTCGAAATGCTGAAGTCGAAACCAGTGGGCACGGTAGCAGAGCGGGAAAAGATGCCGTTTGAAGTTACCCCGTTCATGCTTTACCTGACCCGCACAGTCAACTCGAACAGCAGCATGGCCACACCCGGTAGCGCAATCTCAGCGGATTCCAACGCAGCCGCCGGTGACAAGGCGCCAGCCGCACAGAAGTAACCGGACGGAAGTTAATAATCCAGAAGCGGCCAGTCCCCCTCAGCCCGGGCTGGCCGCTTTGTTTTTTTCTGTGGACCCTCATCGCGCGCGCGTCCCTCTCTTCAAACAACGTGCAATAAAATCCGCACATTCAATAAAGCCTGTCGCCGTGAAAGATGATTCGTGGATGCCGCATCATTTCCGGTTTTCAAAGGGTGCGGTTTTGCGATTGATGTCGGTGGGAAAAAATCTAAACCCGGACTCTTTCAAACCCGAAAGGGTCCGGCACCCGCATGAGCGGAACCAGTCGCTCAATGTTGACGTACCGGAGTGGTATCACGCAACAGTGTGTGTTAATCAAACTCAAGAATCGCGAAGGGGTTTGCCACCCGCCCGTAGAACGGGCCACCCCAAATTCATCCACACGAGCTGGGCCACCGCAGTACTTGCAAATAAGATGCGAAAAAATCTAACGAAGCTTTTTCCAGTAGACTCCACTCAAATCGATAGGGATCACAGGCGCATCGATTTGATTGCTGGTGCGAAAATCGTCGACGGCCTTGCGACACTGGGCAATTTCGCCATAATCGTCGACGATCGCATAACCACCCACGGAGAGCTTTGGGTAGAGATTCACGAGTGAATCCATCGTGGAAGCGTACATATCGCCATCGAGCCGTAAAATCGCTAGTCGCTCGACAGGTGCGACGGGAAGAGTATCCTTGAACCAACCTTTTAGAAAATGTACTCTGTCGTCCAGCAATTCATACTTGGAAAAATTGGCTTTCACCTGATCCAGGGACACGCCCAGAATGTCGCGCTTCTTCCAGTGACGGTCGCCCTTGTCCTGCCGATAGCGCCCATCCGGCTTGGGCAAGCCTTCAAACGAATCCGCGACCCAAACCTGTCGAGAATTGTCCCCATACGCCTCCAAAGCAGCCCGCATGAAAATGCACGCTCCGCCGCGCCACGCGCCGGTCTCGATAAAATCTCCGGGCACGTCTTCGCGCAGCACTTGCTCGATGCAAAATTGCAAGTTGTCCAGGCGTTTCAGCCCAATCATCGTTTCGGCATCCGCGGGCAAATCCCTGCCTTCGGCACGCCGCGCTAGATCGACATTTGCGTGGCAATAGAGGCGCAACCCCATTTTTGCCAGAATCGCGGCAACCAGAGGATAAGCGATCCACTGAATATTTTTTATGGTGAGAGGGAGCCGATATAAAGGCCGATAGGTCTCGGGGAAAATATAACGAGTCAGACATTGCTTCATTAGATTCAAGTACATTTCGGCTGGTTTGGATTCAGGTTTCATCTGGGCACGTTTCAAAAAAATTATTTCGGATTTGGAGCAATCTACTTTATCACTCCCTGGTAAAAACGGTGCCATGGGAAGTGGGGAGATCATTGGACGGGTGGCGCACCCTTGCGCTTTTTATTCAGTTGACATTTTTTCTCGCGTGAATAATACCGTCCCTTTATGTCATCCCGGAGGCACCGGCTTTTGCATTTTCCGGAGCCCTTGCCCTTCCGGACGGCTAGCCGCTCCTTTGCGTTTTTCGAAGGGGCGGAGGATTTGGCCTGAGAGCCTGCGATAGATGTGGAGATGATTTCAAAGGCGAGCGAGTCATCGAACGGACATTCCTTCTGAAAATATTTTCGCAATCCAGGTGAATCAAATATATATTTGAGGGACTCGGGAGAGGGTGTCTCTCCGTTGTGATTTCCTGTGCGGTTTCGGAGGCAATAAAAAAAATGAGTACGCGTGGAATTCGAGGATTGGCGGCTCTGTGCGTGATTGTGGCGCTGGCGTGCGTGTTTGCGGGGTCAAGAATATCCAGGTGGTCCACGGCGAGCCGGGCTGATGAGGATCCGTCGGCGAGCTTGATTGGATCGTGGCGCGGGACGCGCAAGGCTCCGGGGACGATAGCGGTGCGGCATAATTTGCTGAGCTTTATGCCCGGAGGCATCGCCATGGAGGCTGGGCCGTCTGTGTACATGACGGGCGGAAATTTTGGCAATGGCGCTTTTGTGGAAACGAGTTTTGTGGGCACATGGGTGAGCGAAGGGCATGGAAATTTTGTGGCGCATTTAATTGCGAATATTTCGGAACCTCCCGTCAGCAAAGGAACCCCGATCGGAACAGAAAATCTGACGTTCCGTTTTCACATGGAGAATGGAAAGAACGGCAAGGAATTGAAGGGCACGCTCGAAGGTATTTTTCTCGATATGGAAGGGAATACGCTGGCGCAGATGCCAGCGGGGCTGACCTGGGAAGCCACTCCCCTGACAATTACTTCCAATGGCTACAATTAGGAGGTAGAATCTGTCTCAGCCCTTCCTACAGTATTTTCGATTGCAGAAATAAACTTCGATTGGGGTATACTCCACAACCTATGCGAACACACAAAGCGATTGCGATCACAGCGGCACTGGTAATTTCATCGGCGTTTTCTGCGGCAGCCCAGAAGGCTGTCAAGGTAGAGCTGAAAGATGGCATGGGTAACAGCGTGGGCACAGCTATGCTTTCGCCTGCGGCAAAGGGCGTGAGCATCAAGCTCGATTTGATGAATCTTCCTCCTGGCGTACACGGGATTCACGTTCACGCAGTGGCTAAGTGCGAAGGCCCGGCGTTCACCACGGCCGGCGGCCACCTCAATCCGGACATGAAGCATCATGGTCTGGATAATCCGGACGGCCCGCATGCGGGCGACATGATGAACGTAACTGTGGCGGCTGATGGGACCGCAAAGTCGACAATCGTTGCGCCAGGCGTGACGATGGGCGATGGCGCGAATTCGATTTTCAGCAACGGCGGCACGGCTCTTGTGATTCACGCCATGACCGACGATCAGAAGAGCGATCCTGCGGGAAACGCGGGCGCGCGTATTGCATGCGGCGTTATTACAAAAATGTAAACGGTGCGCTGCGAGAAAGCAGCGCATTTATTTTTTAGTTGGCAAAGCGGGAAATTAAGCGTAAATTCGTTGTCGGGAAATTCACAGGTTCTTCACAATGTGAAAACGACCGCTTGACGAAAAGAGCAGACTGTTATACTCTGCATTCGTCAGACGAATGGTAGTGGAACGGCTGTCGTTTCAGGGGCGTTCAGAGTTTCCGGAAAGACCTAACTTTCAAGCGAGGTCAATTACGAACTCAGGGTAGCCAATTTGTCGAGCATCGCGCGAACCCGTCCAGGGTTAGTTTTGGACGGCTTGGCCCGGCGCTCGACGCCGGGTTTTTTATTGTTTCGACTCTTTTTTAAGGGTTGGACGTCTCACCGGGAGTGGGACGGTTCTGAAGTAAGGAACACAGAGTTCTTTGACAACTGAATAGGCTGGCATTTTGTACTACGTTTTGCGTTCGCACGAACGCGAGGCGTGGTACTAAATCTGCAAATTCTCGATAAGAGCAAATGTGGAAAGGCGAGCTTGCTTGACA
>Ga0210401_10007541_pt1 | contig 10905 bp, 5 predicted proteins | sample IncBWH32MmetaG_FD_150866 | JGI IMG/M metagenome (GOLD analysis project Ga0210401, IMG submission 150866) | Forest soil microbial communities from Barre Woods Harvard Forest LTER site, Petersham, Massachusetts, United States - Inc-BW-H-32-M | ecosystem: Environmental > Terrestrial > Soil >... | reverse complement strand
GCAGGGATTTGGCAGGGTCCTGTTCTACGATTGGCGCTATCTCCCAGGGGAAAAACCCAATCCGGATTTTGTCCTGAACCAGCCGCGGTATCGGGGCGCTTCCGTATTGCTCGCGCGCGCGGGTTTCGGGTGCGGTTCGAGCCGCGAACATGCCCCGTGGGCGATTGCCGACTACGGGTTTCGAGCGATCATTTCGCCGGGCTACGCCGATATTTTTTATAGTAACTGTTTCATGAGCGGGATTCTTCCCGTGATTCTTCCCGAATCGCAGGTCGATGAATTATTCCGCCGAGCGGAGCGTCAAGAAGGCTATTCCCTGACCGTCGATCTGCCCGCGCAAACGGTCACGGATCTCAGTGGGCAAAGCTACCGTTTTGAGATCGATCAATTCCGGAAGCACATTCTGCTGGAAGGACTCGACGAAATTGGCATCGCCCTGAAGCAAGACGCGAAAATCGCAGAATACGAAAAATCGCATCGGCCAGCCGCCACGATGTACTCACCGGTGGACGCAAAATTTGCCCCCAGGCAATGATGATTTGTGGCTGCAACGGGCAATCCCATGGGAAAGATGGAACCACGCGAACAGAAACTGATCCTGGATCAACTGACTTCTAGCGAAGCACGGCTTTTGGCTGGGTTGACTCAGCAACAATGGAGTTTCCGTGAGACTCCCGAGCGATGGTCCATTGCCGAAAATATTGAGCACGTCATCGTGCTAGAAAATTTCATCACTCAATCAATAGCAAAAGCTTTGGAAGGTCCGGCCCACCCCGAAAAGAAAATTCTGGCTGCCGAGAAAGAGAGTTTGGTTCTTGGACTGGCGAATTCTCGAAACGTGAAAATCAAAGCTCGAGAAGCCGCCCACCCTATGGGAAGGTGGCCCGATCCTGCCGAATTAATCTCAGAGTTGAGAAAAACCCGGGCCCGGACCATCGTATTCGCGACGGAAACCCAGGCTAACCTACGCGATCACTTCTTTCCTCACGTCGCGTTTGGGGATCTCGACTGTTATCAGTGGCTGGTCGTGCTGGGCCAGCATGGATTCCGGCATGCATTTCAAATCGAGGAAATCAAGGCTGACCCGGAGTATCCTGTCTCGTAGCATTCTGTTCCCCTTCAGGACGGGTTTTCCCCTTTTGGGAAAGCAGTCCCTTCGTAGTTTGTTGCAGTCCTCTTCGTTAAGACCGCAAACCAAATCAGCACAGGAACTTAAACAACGGGATTCGCCTCCGGGTTGGGCACCTGGTTGCGACGAGCACCCCATGTCTACCTGAAGGCGTGAACTGGGTGCTGGGCCGGAAACAAGAAGGGGAGTTTCTGATGACGGTTCGCCGAAAGACGCTGCTGATCATTGCCATCACATGCCTGGGCCTTGTCGTCGTGTTGTACGCCGCCTCCCGGTCATTCCTCCTGGGGGGATATATCGAACTCGAACAGGGTTTCGCCCATGTGAACGTGCAACGCGCCCTGAATGCGCTCGATCAGGATCTGGCCGCCATGGATCGATTTACGTATGACCGCGCGTCGATCGAAGATACAGCTCGTGGCATGTCGAAGCAGACTCCCGAAATTCCCCGATGGTTGATGGGAGGAGACGCAAGCGGGACCACCCAGACTCGGCGATTCAATTTTGTACTGCTGATAGACAGGTCTGGCCGGATGGTGTCGGCCAGAGGGTATGACCCCGCGACCAAGCGGGTAATGGACATTCCCGCCAGCCTGACCGCGCATCTTTCGACAAGCGATCCGCTTCTTCAGAACACCGCGTCGAATGGTAAAACCACGGGGCTGATCCTCCTCCCCGAAGGCTCCCTGCTAATCTCCTGCCGCTCTATCCTTGCCCCCAACGAAGTGGGCCCTTCTCGTGGTTTTATACTCTCGGGGCGCTTTCTCGAAAGCGCGGGGGACTTGAAGGGGTTGGAGAAGGTCACCAGCCTTTCTCTCTCCGTGCAAAGGGTGGATGGAGGAAATTCTCCTGACGATTTTTCAAACGCGCGCGAGCACCTTTTCAAGGAAGGCGACATCTACGTCCGCGAACTTACCGGCTCGGTGCTAGGCGGATATGGATTGCTTTATGACATTTACGGAAAGCCGGCATTGATTCTGAAGGCAGAAATGCCGCGGCGAATTTACAGACAGGGGCAAGTCAGTGAGCTTTACTTCGCAGCGTCATTGGCAATCGCGGGACTGGTATTCGGCATCGCGATCATGCTGCTGCTGGAAAGGTCGGTGATTTCCAGGCTCAGCGGCTTGAGCTCGAATGTGGCGGTGATCGCCAGCGGGGGAGATGCATCGGCCCGCTTGCCTTGCGTGGGGAGCGACGAAATTTCCCGCCTGGGAAGGGGGATTAATCGCATGCTGGAATCCCTGCAGCTCTCCCAGAAGCAAAGACAACAGACAGAGGAACGCTACCGGGCCTTCATGAACAACATCCCGGCGATTGCCTCGATCAAAGATAGAGAGGGCCGCATTCTTTACATCAACGAACCCTTGTCCAGAGCTTACCAGGTCAAATTCAAAGACGTGCAAGGCAAGACCACTTATCACTGGCTTCCTGCGGAAGCGGCGGAGAAGATTCGCCTCCATGACCAAGAGGTCCTGTCGACGAAACGCTTGATGCAGTTCGAGGAAGTCGTCGCTACTCCGGACGGGATCCTTCATCATTGGCTCGCTTTCCGATTTCCGATTGAAAGTTCAGATGGGGAGCTGCTTGTCGGAACGGTAGCTCTCGACATTACGCGCCGCAAACAAGCCGAAGCCGAGCTGCAGCAGGCAAAGGAAATGGCCGAGGCCGCCAATCGCGCGAAAAGTGAATTCCTGGCGAACATGAGCCACGAAATCCGTACGCCGCTCAACGGCGTCGTCGGCATGACTGAACTGGCCTTGGGAACTGATTTAACGCCCGAGCAGCAGGAATATCTGGATACCGTGAAGCTTTCAGCGGATTCCCTGCTCGCGGTGATTAATGACATTCTCGATTTCTCCAAGATTGAAGCGGGCAAAATCGATTTCGAAATGATCGACTTTGACATTCGCGAGACGATGGAAATGACCATGAAAACCTTGGCCTGCCGCGCGGATGAAAAGGGCCTTGAACTACTCTGCGACATCGCCCCGGAGGTCCCCGAGGCCATCCAGGGAGACTCAACTCGTTTGCGTCAGGTGGTCATCAATCTGGTGGGCAATGCCATCAAGTTCACTGACAAAGGGGAGGTGGCACTGAGGGTGGCTGTAATTGAGAGCAAGGACAAAGATTGCTTGCTTCATTTCACAGTCTCAGATACGGGAGTCGGAATTCCCGTGGAGAAGCAGAAGTCCATCTTCGAGCCATTTACCCAGGCCGATACCTCGACGACGCGCAAGTATGGCGGAACCGGGCTGGGCCTATCGATTTCAATTCGCCTGGTTCAGATGATGCACGGCAAAATGTGGCTGGAAAGCGAGCCAGGCGGCGGAACGAAGTTCCACTTCACCGTACCTCTGATCCCTGCCACGGAACCTGTGAAAACAGGATTTGGTGAGCGGCTCGATTTGCTACGAGGCGTGAAGGTCCTGATCGTCGACGACAACTCCACGAATTGCAGAATCCTCGAATTGATGCTGAAAAGATGGGGAATGCGACCGAAATCCGTGGAGGGTGGCGCGGAGGCGATCGTGGAACTGCTGGCCAATTCCGCAGAGGGCCAACGGTACGGGCTGATCATCAGCGATGTGCTCATGCCCGGGATGGACGGCTTTTCTTTCGTGGAACGAGTCCGGCAAGAGCCGAAGCTATCCAATGCAAAGATTATGATGCTGACCTCCGCTGGGCAAAGAGGCGATGCGGCGCGTTGCGAGGAATTGGGGATTTCCGCCTACACGATGAAGCCGGTCCGGCAATCTGAACTGCTCGAAGTGATTTCCAGGATACTTGATAATCGCGAACAGGAATCCCCTCAACCTCTGATCACCCGGTTTTCCCTTGCTAACGCTCAGAAGGCCGGGCCCTCGCTTCGCATCCTGGTCGCCGAAGATAACGCCGTGAACCAAAAACTCGTGGCACGGCTTCTCGAGAAACGTGGGCACAACGTCGAGATTGTTGCAAACGGACGCGAGGCGCTGGGAGCTCTCGAACAAGGAACTTTCGATTTAGTTCTGATGGACTTGCAGATGCCCGAAATGGACGGTTTCGAGGCGACCGACGAGTTACGCAAGCGTGAAAAACTTTTGGGTCTGCACACTCCCGTCATCGCCCTGACCGCACATGCCATGAAGGGAGACCGGGAACGCTGCCTTACCGCTGGGATGGATGGATATCTTTCGAAACCAATCCGCGCTAAGGAATTGGACGACTTATTGGAGAGTTACATTAAACAACGGCGAGTGGACCCACGTATGTTGGAACACGAAAAGCAAAGCAGCTAACCCTGGGATCCGGTGGAGTCTCATTCACTGTGGGGCCGTGCCCTCTCCGTCCCGAAATGCACGGGACGGAGAGGCCTCTACAAAACCGTAACCCGCGCCCGCGGTTGGTTTTGTAGAGGCCGCCCGTCTTTAGGGCGGGCAGTTTCTTGCGGCGGCCACAATTCAAACAGAGGCACTACTCGCGATCCGTAAACCTTTTCGCCTTCGAGGATGAATCTCGCCGATCCGCTCGCGCTACTCATGACCCGGCGGAGGGAATCGTCCCCTTCCATTCGGCGATGCAAATTCCGCCCAGGATCAGCGCCGCTCCGGCAAGCGCCCTGCCCCCGAGCCGTTCATGCAGCATGAAGTAGGAGGTGATCGCGGCGAATACAGGTTCGAACGTGAGAATCAACGCCGTGTTCGTAGCCGAGGTGTGCCTCTGTCCCCACACCAGAAGCGGATAGGCGACTGCCGTTGTGAAAATTGCCGTGACGATTACGCCAAACTCCATCTGAAATGTGAATCGCACAAAGAAAGGTTCCCAGCGCGTGAGATCTAATATGGGCACGGCTATGGCGGACAGCACTCCTGCCAGGATCACTTGCAGACAGCTCAGGGCTCCCAGCGAGTATTTCCCGGTGTAGCGCGCAATGAATATGATTTGAAACGCGTACAGGACCGCGCAGCCCATCACCAACACATCGCCGCCATTGAGTTCGGTGAAGCCCTGCAATGGCACGGTGAGAAAATAAAGCCCGGCGAATGACGCGGCGGCCCCTCCCCAGGCCCACGCACCAATTTTCCTTCGCCAAAATGCGGCTAGAAAAACAGGGACTAGCACAACGCTCAATCCTGTAATGAAGGCAGCCTTCGAGGGGGTCGTGCGGGCAATTCCCGCGGTTTGAAATGCATAGCCGCCAAACATGAATAGTCCGACTTGAATACCCGCCCAGGCTTCCTCGCGCGAAAGGTTCCGCAGATCCTCGCGGTAGATCCAGATCATTGGCAAGGCGCCCAGGACGAAACGCGCCGCCAAATATCCAAAGACGGAAATATCGGCGAGCGCGTCCTTCACCACGACGAAGGTGATTCCCCATAGGAAGCAGCAGAGAAGCAGCGCACAATGAGCTTTGAAACGGAGGCTCACCGGAGGCGCTTGGTGCTGATGAAGAATGGAATTCGCACGTGAAAACGAATCTTTGGTGGCGCAAGTCTCATCGGAGATTCGAGTGTATTGATCCGGCGGTCCAAAGGCAACCTGTGCTGCACGGTTGGAATCGGATTTATGAGGATTGCGCGCCTGCCGGAAGGCTTGTCTGGTAAACTGTCGGTGAACAAGGTCGTTGCAAATAGAATAATCGTGTCACACCGCTATTCCATTCGGGCCAAGGCCATCCTGGCTGCATTGTTTCTCATTGGGGCACCGCTTTGCTCTTCTGCGCGAGCCGCGGATAAGGACAAAGACAAGAAACCGGAGAAAGAAAAGAAAGAGAAGATCGAGCCGTGGGTGGAGATTCGTACGGCCCATTTTATCGTGGCCAGCGACGGCGGAGAAAAAACGGCCCGGCGGTTTGCGGACGAATTTGAATCGCTGCTGCGAATTTTCCAGTCGACCATGCCGAAATCGCGGGTGACCACGAGCATTCCCGTGCGCCTCCTGGTCTCGAGGGACGGGCAATCGTTCGGCCGCGTGGTTCCTGAATTTCCTTTCAACAAGAATCGCGAACAGCCGGCGGGGCTTTTCTTTTCCGGGCCCGAGAAAACTTACATCGCCATCCGCGCAAACGCCGGAGGGCGCTTCGGTTTGTCGGACATTTTTCAAAATTACGCCCGGGAAATTCTAAAACACAGTTACCGCACTCTGCTTCCCTGGATCGAGGAAGGCTACTCGACGGTTTATAGCAGCCTTACGTTCAGCGATCGCGGCGCCCGGCTGGAAAGGCCAGATCCGGACGACTTGAGCGTATTGTTCGAGAGCCCGCTCCTTCCGATTGATCTGGTGCTGCACGTGGACCGCAATTCGGGCTACTACAACCCCGGAAATAAACAATCGGTGTATTTTGCCGAGTCGCGAGTTCTTTTGCACATGCTCATCAGCGATCCGCAGTTTGCGGGGTCGAATGCGATGGATCGTTATATCACCGCCGTCCAGGGCGGGGCGGATTCGGTGCAGGCGGCGCGAGACGCATTCGGGGATTTGAATCAGCTTCAGGCCAAGCTCGAAGCATACGTTAAGAATGTGAGCGGGCCTGCGGCTGAGATTTCTGCTGCTGGAGCGAGCGACTCCGGCGGCGCAGCCCGCATGCTCTCCGCGGCGCAATCGGAAGCGCGCATCGCGGATTTTTTGGCGCTTCGGGGGAAGAGCGAGGACGCCGAGGACAAGCTGAACGAAGCGCTGATGTCAGATCCTTCGCTGGCCGAGGCGGAGCAGAGTCTCGGTTTCCTCATGCTGAAAAGAGACGATCTGGACGAAGCGCAGAAGCACTTCGAGCGGGCCGCGCAGCTCGATCCGAAGGATCCCCTGAATTTTTATGGGCAGGGACTGGTGGCGATGGCTAAAGGGGGCAAAGGAGACATCCCGATTGCAGCTGCTGAGCCGTTTGAAAAAGCGGTGGCGGTAAACGCCGACTTCGCTCCAGCCTGGTATAACCTGGCGATGATTTATTCGATGCACAATGAGACTCTAGCAAAGGCGCTGAGCGATGCGCAGCACGCGGCATCGCTCGAACCCGGGGACGAGCATTATCGATTGCAAGTGGCAGCCGTTCAAGGGCAGATGGCCCATCCTGAGGATGCGCGCAAGGGGACCACTCGTGCCCAGGAAACTGCAAGCGATCGAGCCAAGGATGACAAAGCGGGCACAGTTGTCGCGGGAAACAGCGTGGCGCAACCTTCCGCTCCGCCTCCTCCCCCGAGCCCTGCCCCAATGAAGCTGCCCTCGCCTGATTCCGGTCCACGAATCGAACGCAAAACCGAACCGGAATCGAAGACGTCGTCCGCCGCGTCCGTGCCCGCGGCCCCAAAGACTGACCCTGCCCCCGCTCCAGTGCCTCCTCTTTTCTCCGCATCGTCGCAGGTCTATTCGATGGTGGGAACCATCACGGATGTGAAGTGCGCGGAGGCGCCGCAAATTCTGATCACGCTGAAATCGCAAACCATCGTCATGAAATTGCATGCCGACGATCTCGCGCGATTGTCGATCAAGTCCGCGGGCGAGGCTGCCGCCGCGAAAGGCGCCAATTGCTCCAGCCTGCGCGGACGGAATGCGCGCATCTCCTACCTGTTCGTTACGGGAAAGCCTTGGGACGCTGAAATGCAGAGCGTTGAATTTCGCAACCAGCAATGAGGCCTGGGTTAAACGACTCTTTTGATTTCCTCACCATTGTAATAGTATTGATAACATAACGAGCCTCGCTTAAAGGGTCTCAACATGCCTGCCCGGCCATCTTGTTGGGTGTTCGCATGCCTCGCGGTCGTTTCATTCGCGATGACATGCATTCGGACCAGCGCCGCCCCGGCCGATAAGCCCGAAGCATGGGTAGAAGCCGCAGCTCCCCATTTCACCGTAATATCCAACGACGGGGAGAAAACCGCTCGCCGTATCGCGCGGCAGTTCGAGCAGATTCGTATCCTGTATTCCAAGGCGCTCTCCCAGAAATTGCGTCTCGACCCCGGTGTTCCTATTGTGATCATTGCGGCCAAGAACGAAAAGTCGCTTTCTCAAATCATTCCTGAATATTGGGCGCAAAAGGGACATACCCATCCGGCGGGAATATTTCTGCCCGGGGCAGAAAAAAATTACATCGCCCTGCGCACCGATGTGGAAGGCGAATTTCCTTATCTGACCATCTATCATGAGTATGTCCATCTGATCGTAAATCTAAATTTTCAGCATTTCCCATTGTGGCTTAATGAGGGGTACGCAACTTTTCTCGGGAGCGCTGTGCTTCACCCCACTTCCGGCGAATTCGGCAAGCCGAACGAATCCGAACTCTATGTGCTGCAGCAGACCAAGTTACTGCCGTTGGACGTTTTGTTCGGGGTGGGGCAGGATTCGCCCTATTACAACGAGGCGGAAAAAACGAATGTCTTTTATGCCCAGTCATGGGCGCTGGTCCATTACTTGATGATGGACGATTCCAGAAAGAAGGATGGCCAACTCGGCAAATACATGAATTTGACGGAAAACGGAGACGATCCGGTGGAGGCGGCCAAATCGGCCTTTGGCGATCTGGGCCGGCTCAAAAAAGATCTCGACTCCTATGTCTCCAGAACCGCGTACACGATGTTTACCGTGGATCTTCCGGGCGCAACCGATCCCAAGTCCTTTCAGGTTCGAATCGTTCCAACCGCCGAGGCGGACGCCACGCTTGGCGAATTCGACATCGGGCGGCATCAGTTGGAGACTGCCAGGCCAAAGATCGAAGAAGCGCTACGACTGGACCCGAATTCACCGGCGGCGCAAGAAAGCATGGGCTTGCTTCTCTTCCGCGAAGACAAGCGGACCGAGGCGCAGAAATATTTTTCACGCGCTGTTACCCTCGATTCAAAGAGCGCGTTGACCTACTTCTACGATGGAATGTTGCTGCTTTCGGGTGGAGCAGAGCAGGAGGACACCGACGAAGCGCAGACTGCTCTCGAAAAAGCCGTCGCTCTCAGACCGGAGCTGGCCCCCGCGTGGGATGCGCTTGCGCGTCTCTATGTGAGCGACCCGCAGAGCTTGGACAAAGCGCTGAACGCGGCCATACGAGCCGTTAAGGCCATGCCAGGTGAGCCGGGCTACCGATTCAATCTGGCCATTGTTCTATTGAAGACTGGCAAGTTCGATGATGCTCGCACTATCGTGCAAGGAGTTGGCAAATCCGGGGACAAAGCTCTTGCTTCGCGAGCCCAGCAATTTCTCGAACAGATTGATCGCGCACAACAATTCAATTCCGGCCGGCGAATTGGGGCAGACGACGCCGTTCGGCCTGAAATCGCCCAAGGAGTCAAAAGTGTGGAGCCGACGGAATTGGGCCGACCGCCTCACCAGTTGACGAGAAGAGCCGGAGAACAATCCGCTCCATCGCCGAATGCTTCTGGCGATCCGGTACCGAGCACCTCTTCCGCGGCGGGGGCGCCTGCGAATGTCAATTCCACTCGTGCTTATTCCATGGTGGGGGTCATCGCGACGGTGAATTGTTTGAACGCTCCGCAAATACAAATCACCCTTCAAAGCGGGTTCATCGCAATGCGCCTGCACTCAACGGACTTCGCAACAATCGAAATCAAGGCCGGAGCGGGAACTCCTTCGTCGTCGAAACCTTCCTGCCGTCAACTGGAAGGAAAAAAAGCGCGGATCAGCTACCAATTGGTTTCCGGCAAACCTTGGGATGGCGAGATTGGTTCCATCGAATTCCAAAACACGCCGTAAACCAACCTTCCGTAAAAGTTTACGGAATTAAAATTCTTTGGGCAGGGCTTTGATTATTGGAATATCGGATGTTGATAGTGTGCACGAAAAGTTGGTACCAAAGATTCACCCGCCGGCGCAATCCACAAAGCCAGGGCACCCGCTAATTCCGATAATTATCTAGGGTTCCAGTCCAGCGACTGCTAGGACGGTCAAGGCAATGCGCTGCAGACCGAGTTCCCTGCCGGAGGGGTCGTACCATTCTTCGAGGGTGTGAGCGCCGCCGCTGCGTCCACCGGCGCCGAGCGAAATCGCTTGAATGCCCACCGACAACGGAATATTTGCGTCTGTTGAGGAACGCTCGCGGCGGGATCGGTTGCCGAGCTGGCTGTCGGCGGCCAGCAAGGCGGCCAGGAGCGGCGAATTTTCTGTTAGCTCGCCCGCCGGTCTCACGCCCAAGACATTGATTTTCAAATTTAATTGATTGGGATTGCCAGACATGCCGCGTTCCCGCGCCGCCGACATTTCTTCGTCAATGCCGGACTTCACAGCGTCGCGCAAAAAACCTTCAAGTGAGGCGAGCTCGGTCTCCGACTCGGAGCGCAAATCCACTTTCATATGCGCGCTCGACGGAATGGAATTCACCGATGTGCCGCCTTCGATCTCGCCAATATTGAAACTCGTGCGTGGGGTCTCCGGCACGCGCGCCGTGACAAACCGCGCGATTCCCCGCCCCATTGCATGGATCGGGTTCGGCGCTCCGAAGTCCGACCAGCTATGACCGCCCGGCCCGGTGATGGTAATTTCCACGCGGCGCGAGGCCAGCGCGGCCGTGGTCACATATTCGGTGGCCGATCCATCCAGGGCCAAAACATATTTCAGGCGCTTCTTGTAGGCTTCCACGAGAGCGCGCATACCGCGAAGATTTCCCTCGCCTTCTTCACCAACATCGGCCACAAATAGTATCGTTTTCGTGGTTTTGATTTTTGCTTCGCGGAAAGCTTTTGAGAGAGCTACGAGCGCGGCCAGTCCTGTGCCGTTATCCGAAATTCCCGGCGCCAGGAGCCTCCCGCCTTCGCGTTTGACACGGACATCAGTGCCCACGGGAAACACGGTGTCAAGAT
>Ga0210401_10007540_pt1 | contig 10907 bp, 16 predicted proteins | sample IncBWH32MmetaG_FD_150866 | JGI IMG/M metagenome (GOLD analysis project Ga0210401, IMG submission 150866) | Forest soil microbial communities from Barre Woods Harvard Forest LTER site, Petersham, Massachusetts, United States - Inc-BW-H-32-M | ecosystem: Environmental > Terrestrial > Soil >... | reverse complement strand
ACTTCCGGCGGAGTAACGTGATCGTACCAGCCGCCCCAATCATCCCAGGTGATGAAGATCGCCGTTTGCGGCCACAGGCCGCCTTGGACGATGGCGTTCACCTGGCTCACGCTCCACTGCATACCGTTGGTGACGTTCCCGACAGGAGGATTCGCTCCTTTGTCCTGCGGGTCGGGCGGATGCTCGCTGAACGCGTTCGGCGCGTAGACCCAAGACAGGGCAGGGAGCTTTGCTGCGGCGGCATCCGTAGCGAACTGAGCCGAAGGAAGCTGCGGCCGTCCCGCCAAAGCTTTAATCATTCCGAAAGCGTAGCCGCCATAATTGCCCCACGTAAGTCCGGCGGCGTCCAGACTGGCAGGCAAAGAAGGAAGGTCATACACGGGATTTCCATGGGGATTGTCGATAATGGGAGAGTCCGCGGTGATGACCATCAGGTGACTCGGAGTGGAGGGCCCCGCAACATCCGTGAAGTAGTTGTCGCAGAGAGTGAACTGGCGTGCGTACGCGAAGTACGTTGGAATATCTGACTCCACAAACTCTACTGCTTCTCTTCGCTCTTCTTCGGGACGTCGAACGATCGCTCCACCGCGTCTTTTGGATCGCTGGAGAATTGGTGATCGCGCCACAGCCAGCGCATCATGTCCGGCAAAATCGCCCCGCCCATCTTCTGTCCGTGCTTGTTCATCCCCCACGCGTAGTTCACGTCGTAGTCTTTCGCGCTGAGTGCCTGCATCATTCGCACGTTTTGATAGAACCAGTCGCGCGCTTCGTTGTAGGCTTCCCCGGCACGCTGGCCACGATTGTCGTTTCTTCCATCGCAGAGAAAGATGCGAATTGGTTTCTTTTCGGTCGCACGGATGAGATCGGGATACGCGTTTCCCCCGCGCAGGTCCACAAAGCTGCCGACGTTGCTCAGTACCTTGCGAAATTCGTTCGGACGCTGCCACGCCACCGTGAATGCGGCGATGGCGCCCGAACTGGATCCACCCATGCCGTGCCGTTCGGGGTCCTTCGAAAGGTTGTATTCCTTGTAGAGCACGGGCATCAGTTCATCCACAATTACGCGCGCGTATTTGTCGTCGAGCGAATTGTATTCCGTTGGTCGGTTGGTGGTGCGGTCGCCCCACTCGGTCGCGCTGGGCTCCGGCTGATCGGGCCGCCGGCCGGGGTTGATGAACACACCGATCATCACCGGGAGTTCACGCCGGAAGATCAAGTTGTCCATCACGTTCTGTGCGCGCATGTCGCCGTCAGGGTTCATGAAAGCCTGACCGTCGTTGTAGATCATCAGACTGGCGGGAACGGCCGAATCGTACTGCGCGGGGACGTAAACCCAATAGCTGTGCTGTGTGCCTGGATACGCGTTGCTCGGCAGCGTGAATGGCCCGCGGATTTCGCCTTTAGGGACGCCGTCCTGCAGCAACGAGTCAGGCCCAAGCTTGTAGAAGGCGTCGGGGTCCGGCGTCTGGACCGGAGCAGACTGGGCAAGTGCGGCCAAGGGAATCGCCAGCGCGACCAAGAGAATTGTCGTGTGTCGAGAAATCATCAGGGCACACAAGATAGCACATCAATCCAGCAACAAAAGTTTCGAGCCTAACCTTCTCTTCCGAGACGTGTCAGAGTCCCGCATTTTTGTTGTCCAGTCGGTTACTCTCCATTCAGAGCCTCTAGTACTGCATAGCCATAGACAGCCGCGTCGTCTCCACCTTGAATGGTAGGTCAGGGCGGGTTACCCCTGTCTCGAACTCCGAGCACGCGGGTGACAGCTCGCCAGTCCTGATCCCGATACGAGTGGAGGTTCCTGGTGCAACGCTTCATCACCGTGCTCTGCCTTGCTGTTAGCATGCCCGCCATCGCCGAAGAGATTTCCTTGAAAGACGGAACGAAAATCGTTGGGCACATGACGGCCGTCTCTACCGACAAGATTGAAGTCGAGACCAGCTACGGCAAGGTACAGCTCAGCCGCGGCGACATCGTCACCATCAGCTTCCCGGAAAACAGCCGCGCCAATGAGTCCGCACCCGCCCCGGCAAAGCTGGAGGCTCCAAAAATCGACGAATCCCTGAATGGGGTCCAGTACATCAACCGCTCCGGAAAATTCGTTATGACGTTCCCCCCGGATTGGGTCGTCAGCCCAGAGCTCCGGCGCTCCCCCGACACGCTCGCCGGTCTAACTTCCCGCGACAAAATGCGTTTTCTTATGGTCATTCAGGAGGAATACCCAGGCTCGCTGGAGAGCTACAAGGAGCTAAACATCCTCAGCGCTCGAAAAATGCTTGGCAACTTTGAAGAACTCGCTCAGTCTCCTGTCACCATCGATGGCAAACCCGGTCTTCTCGTTTTCTATCGCGGCACCTCTCAGAAAGACCTGCCAGTCGAATTCGTCTCCGCCTTCATCCAATCGGGAAAAACGTTCACAAAAGTCACCGCCTGGTGCGTGGAACCCCTGTTCCGCGATATGCAACCAACCTTCGAGAAAATACTGAACTCCTATCGCAGCACCGACGGACGGACCAGTGCGGCCGCCGGCTCCACCAAGCCCTGACATTCATCTCAACGAATCTGCGCTCGGCCCGTTCACGGACGATGACCGCAGTGATGAACTGGAAGCGACCTACAAGTTGTCCCTAGTCAATGGGCGCGGCCGTTGAAGAATGGTGATAACCCGCCTGCGAACCTGAATCCGATTGCGCCAAATGGGTTTCAAGCCGAAGATCTTGGAACGATCGTGTTCCACGAAGCTGGCAATGGTCACGTCTCCGGACTTACTCCCTTCTCGCAAGCGGCGCGCGGTATCACTTTCCAGAAAGCGGATTGATCCACATTCCCGGCGCAATATCTGTCAGAGGTCCTTCTGAAGTACTACAAAGTGCAGATCATCCCGCAGCGGTCTGCCAAAACGCTCGTCACCGTAAGGAAATGGTCGCGTCTCTCCGCTCAGGGCATAACCTCGCCGTTCATACCACGCGATCAGCGTCGTTCGTACATTTACGACCGTCATGCAAATACGATGTGCACCGCGTTCTTTGGCGAAATCTTCTGCGGCAGACAACAACGTGCGGCCTAATTGTTTATTTTGCAGATCGCGCCTGACAGTCAGCAGCCCTAGATTCCAGACATCGTCTTTGCCCGGATCCAGCCACACGGTTCCCAGAAGTGTTCCGTTCGCTTCGTCCCTATGGATCAGCAGGCGCACCGCCGGCTTTGCGGTCAAATCTTCTCTCAACAACGCCTCATTGAGTCTTTGCCCCTCGACGTTCCAACTGGCCGAAGCTCCAGAGCCTCGAAACGCCAGGTTGACGAGGTCAATGATCTCAGCGAAATCCGCTTCCACCGCAGCATGCAGTAACATTCGTGAGAGTTTATCCCACGAGCAGATGCCGCTACCGCGTGCCATTGCTCGGAGCATCTTCACGCTTCCCCAGCCACGACACAAACGGGGCATCGCCGCATACTTACCTGTTGCTTTCCCAAAGGAACTATGCCATCCTCCTGTTGGTTTCCAAAATGGCCACCCTATGAAACAAAAAACCGACGTCCTGCAAGGCACTTTGGCATTGATGGTCCTCAAGACTCTCGAGGTCCTCGGCTCGCTTCATGGCTATGGAATTGCCCGCCGCATCGAGCAAATCAGCGGAGATGTCCTTGCCGTGAATCAAGGCACTCTCTATCCCGTGCTGTTGAAGCTGGAGCAAGAAGGCGCCATCGCCTCCGAGTGGGGCGCCTCGGAGAATAATCGCAGGGCGCGCTTTTACCGTCTGACGCGCGAAGGACGTAAGCAGCTGCAAGCGGAGACGCAAGGTTGGGAACAAACGTCAGCGATCATCGCTCGGTTCTTCGAAGTGAAGGCGGAGGATCTGTCATGAAATCCCTGAGGCGTTTTTTCGCGCGGCTGCCGGTTTGGCGACGCGGCGAGCACAGGACGAACGATTGCGCGAAGAAATCGAGGAACATATCGCTCTGCAAACCGCCGAAAATATTCGGGCCGGTTTATCACCGGTTGAGGCGCGGCGCCAAGCCATGCTGAAATTTGGCGGCGTCGAGGCTATAAAGGAAGACTATCGCGCCGAGCGAGGACTGCTGTTCATCGAAAATTTGCTGCAGGATGCCCGCTACGCACTGCGCAGCCTGCGACGCACGCCCGGACTTACTGCCTTTGTGGTGATTCCCCTGGCGCTGGGGATCGCCATGACCTCGTCGATTTTCGGCATGGTCGATGCGCTGATCTTCAGGCCTTACCCGGTGCCGCATCCGAGCGGCGTGGTCACTTTGGTGAGCACCACGCGCGATAACAGCTTCGAACCCTTCTCTTATCGCGAATATCTGGACATCCGTGCCAATTCGCACAGCTTCGACGGCGTGATCGCCAACGCAGATATGGAGCCGGTCGGCTTCAGCGCCGAACCCACAGCCACGCCCCGAATCAAGGGCGGAATGATGGTTTCGGGTGGCTACTTTCACGTGCTCGGCGTGGAGCCGCAGCGGGGGTGGGCGTTCCGCGAGGACGAAGATCAGGTGCCCGGCCGCGATGCCGTGGTGGTCCTCCGCCCGGATTTCTGGAAGCCCGATAGATGCATATACATCTATAGCGGTTACACAAGATTTCTACAAGCCACAGCGGATCGTTCAAATTTTATAAAGGCTTACGGTATTAGCTGGAGGACCTTTCCGGTTTGCTGGTTTCTCGCGCCCGGCCGCCCACGGCTGGCTTGACACCCGCGAGCAATGCCAATTCACGCCACTTCCAGTGGCAGCCCACATCCACGAAGGCAATCTCGCGCAGCCACGCTCCGAGTTCACAATTCATGCCCAGGGAGACGACACACAAGTTACATGGAGCATGCAAGCTTCAAATCTGTACGCCATGAAACTGATCGGAATATTCGTTAACACCGAATCCCAATTTGGACAGCACATGGAGACTGGCCTCAACAATCTGAAGCGTGCGACTGAAAAGAAGGAATCGGATCGCAGCGTTGACAAGATGCCAGGCTTATCCCCAGTACCTTGATGACTGACGACGCCGTATTTTACGTGTGCCCCTCGAAAACTTTCGAGTTCTCACGACACTTGGCAACGATCAGCGTGATGTCATCTTGCTGTTCATGAGCGCTGAATTGCCGAACTTCCTCGACAAGCAACGCAATCAACGCATGGGAAGACATTCCATGGTGCCGCCGCAACACTTTGATCAGCCGCCGCTCGCCAAACTCCTCCGAGGACTCGTTGAACGATTCGGTCACGCCGTCGGTATAGAGAACCAGCATATCTCCGGGGAATAACTGCCGCTCCTCCAATGAACAATTCCAGTCCTCAAATAGCCCTAAAACTGTCGCTTGGGAGACCAGCCGTTCCAAACTACCATCGCGGCGCAGCAGCAGCGCAGCAAGATGCCCACAGTTTGCATAGCGCATCCGCCGCGTCTTATCGTCATACTCAGTGAAGAAAAATGTAGCGTAGTCGCCGTCGGCGGTATTCGCGCAAAATTGTTGGTTCACGGATCGCAGGAACCGCTCCGGTTGGTCCGACGCGATTGCACACTGGCTCCGCAGGCTGGCCTGAAGATTGGCCATCAACAGAGCGGCCGCGATTCCTTTGCCCGCGATGTCGCCGACTACCAGTCCCAGCCGTTCTGCGCCGAGCTCAAGAAAATCGTAGTAGTCTCCTCCCACGTGACGCGCTTGTTGACAAGCCCCTGCGTATTCCAGCGTCCCCATGGCCGGCGCGCTTTGCGGAAAAAGTCTCGCCTGCACTTGCCGCGCGATTTCCAATTCCTGGGCGGTGCGCCGTTCGGATTCCAGTCGCTCCTCGCTTTGCCGCCGTTGCTCTTCCACCAGTCGAGTCGCTTGATCAAACTCGATCATCGCAAAACGGTTCCCGTCAACGTCCTCAAAATTGACAACCACGCTTCCAAACGGCGCAAGCTCCGGCGGACAATCGAATTTCACTCCCCGCTCTTTCCATTCGCGGTATTTCACGTCAACATTTTCCGTCAGAAATACCAGCTGTCTGGTTTTGCCGATCAGCGCATACTCTTCCGAATCGGGCTTGGGAGCAACCAGGGAAATCCTTGCCGTACCGTCAGGCGGCGCAACCATTACCCAGCGTCCAAATTCCGCTGACTCGTAATCCAGAGCCACGGCGAAACCAAGGCAGTCCACAAAGAACCGCCGGCTTCGTTCCTGGTCACGTACAAACAGTGTCACTTGTTGCAGCAGAAGGTAAGGGTCGCGACGATCTAGCCTGGTCGCAGGCTGGATATTCCACAGCGGTGAACGCGCTTCGCTCATCGCGCGATTATACTTCTGAACTTGCCAAGCTCACCAAACGAACGCTCGCTTTCTGTGCATGCGGCTTTTCTTTTGCCTGGTATTCCGTTCTGTTGGAGCCGTGATGGCAAGCAACTCTGTTACGTCAACATGCGCAACACCATGAATTCGGTCGAGATTCGCGAGAAAGGTGAAGGCCTCGAAATCGGCCATCCCGTTCCACTCTTGACGTTTCGACCCTCGCCTCGTGTCTATCGCCTGGGCTTGATCAATTACGACGTCCATCCTGACGGCAAGCGCTTCCTTTTCGTTGTCGCCGACGACGAAAACAATCGTCCCCTAACCCTCCTGCAAAACTGGACCAACCTTCTTCCCGCCAGTCACTAACTTTGTGCGTAACGTCGCATCAAACGTCCTGGAAGACAGCACCCTCACGCCGTATAAAGGTCTGCCTAAACAGCAAGTCGAGCGGTTCGCGTAGAAACGCCGCCGCGGCCGCCTAAAGACAGTCAGCAGGACGCAACCCCCTGTCAGACGCGTAAGCGTACGCGCCCCGTCCTGCAATCCCGACAAAAACGCGGCTGGCAAAATACCCTTTTCATGGCGGATCGCCATTCCATTCAGACGGAATCATGCCACCAGCGAGGAGTCCGGCAACAGCGTGTGGGTGCGCTCGGTCAGATATTGCGTGACCTCGAAGCTCTTGATAAATGGCCGCAACACCGCCATCGGCTTTCGTACTGTACGCTTTACTGCTGCTTCCGCCATACTCCTCCTTCCCCCACGCACGCGGCTAGATGATGTGGACCCGAGGGTAGCTTTCGTGTTACTCCTCAATCTCACCGAACCTCATCAGTACTTAGGATCGTAATGACGAGAACCTACCTCGGACGTCACGTCTATGGATTGGCCGCTGTCGCTTTTGGCATCGTCACTTTGGCCTGGCATGACTTTAACAACTGGCAACAGATAGGCGCGCTTGGTGACGTTCCTCACCGCGAGATTCTCGTATACATTGCGGCTGCCATCGAGATCTTTGGGGGCCTGGCGATTCAATGGACGAGAACCGTGCGAGCCGGCGCACTCGCGCTAGGTTCCCTCTATCTTATCTTTGCGCTGCTCTGGGTCCCATATATTGTGGCGGAACCACGCGTTTTTGATCGCTGGGGCAACTTTTTCGAACAATTTTCATTGGTCTCGGGAGCGCTGATCGTTTATGGCTCGTTCAGCCCGAGCGGTTCGCAACGAGCAGCAGTGCTGGCTCGGCTCGGGTACATATTCTTCGGAATCTGCGTTGTTTCCTTCACACTCGAACAACTCGTTTATCTTTCTGGAACTGCATCCTTCGTTCCCAAATGGATTCCTCCGGGACCAATGTTCTGGGCCATAGTCACCACCATTGCGTTTGCACTCGCCGCCATCGCCCTACTTTCCGGACGTTCGGCCCTGCTAGCCGCTCGCTTAACTACAGCGATGCTCATCGGCTTCGGCCTGCTGGTATGGCTGCCCGCGCCTTTCGCCGATCCTCATAAAATTATCAATTGGGCCGGCAACGCGCAGAATTTGGCGATAACCGGAGCGGCGTGGATTGTCGCCGATTTTCTCAGCCAAAAACGTTCCACCTCGCTGCCCACTTGAGACCTTACCTCAATTTCAATGCACTCAATGTGCAGGTCATACTTGCTTGACCTGGCTCCCGTCGAACGATACCTGATCCAGTTCTCGTGATACTGGTTCAGTTGCAGCATGGCTTCTCACCGGGTAACGAGTATGCCGAGAACCCCGGTCACGATTACTGCGCGCGGAATCCCGGAAGCTGCCTCAGAGATTTTCGGTTGCTTGTATCGTCTCATGTTGGATCTGCTGCGTACCCGTAGCAGCGAATCTGGCCCTCAAGACGCTCGATGATAGGATCCGGGACTGCACTCGCGCTTTGGATGATTCACGGGATCGTTCACAATGTGACGTACGAACCACCCGCTCGTGCTTTCCTTCAGGTTTGCACAGTACATCGCACCATTCGTCGGATCGCTATCGGTTCGCTCGGCAACAGCTTTGACGATGTTCGTGGCTGCCACATAAGACGCCTACTCACGGTCCGTCACGCTCGGAGCACCCAGGTTGTATTCGGGATCGATGCAGATGCTCATGGACGAAAATTGGTTCTTCCCGTAAATCACTTCGTGCAGCGTCCTTGCAAGGCCCGGGGCGCCGCCCCCGTTAAAGATCACATGGGCAACCGCATTCATCGCCGCGTGCCCCGTCGCCTCGCGCCTCTTTCCAGACGCATAAGATCGCGTTGTTCAGATCGTCCTAGTCATAGTCAGACGCTTCCATTTGCAATCCTCCTCGCTGTAGGTCCCGCGAAGGACTCTGCCCACGCGCTACTTTCGGAAGCCAAACGGCCAATTGCGCAACGTCCTCACCAATGCCAGTCTGCGCATTCCCGGAGCTTTTACCATATTGAGATATATGCCTTACCTAGCATGTTCGGGTTGCGATTTCTACATCCGAAACCGACTCGGCGGATTGTCGGCTACCGTCATGCACCTTCAACGGCCACAATGTCCGTCTTCGACGCCGGTTGCCTCAGTGCCTTCGCTCTGATCTTCAAGCGCCCAAAAGCGACTCTCTGCTAGACTGTTCGGCCATGAAAACCGTCGTCGTTCGAACTCTTTGCGTAGTGCTATTCCTTGCGACCCGGCTAGCCGCCCAAGATGTCATCCCGCTCCAGACCGGCGCACCGCCTGGTTCGACACCGGAGAACTATCCGGAGAAAGAGTACTTCTCGAAAGTCTGGAACACAGAAGTCGTCGCCAATGTGACCAAGCCGAGCCTGACAGTTTTCAAGCCTTCGCCGAAGTTGAGAAACGGGACCGCCGTGGTGATCTGCCCGGGCGGTGGCTTTATGGCCCTTTCCATCACCAGCGAGGGCACCGATGTTGCCAAGTTCATGGCTGCGAGAGGCGTGACGGCTTTTGTGTTGAAGTACCGCCTCGCACACACCGGCGACGACGCTACGCAGGAATTTGTCGAAATGTTTGCTGACAAGCAAAAATTTCAAGAGATGGCAGCGAAGGTTGTTCCCTTGTCCATCGCCGATGGGTTGGCTGCGCTCACGTACGTTCGGCAGCACGCCTCGGAATGGGGAGTTTCCCCCGACCGCGTCGGCATCATCGGCTTCTCCGCTGGTGGAACGGTCGCTGCCGGGGTCGCCTTCCATTACCGGCCTGAGGGCAGGCCCGCCTTCGTCGCCCCGATCTATGCGGCCGGGGCGAGGTTTAAGGATGATCCCGTTCCGGCGGATGCGCCTCCGATGTTCGCTGTGGCTGCGACAGATGATCAGCTAGGACTGGCGCCGCAAAGCGTGGCTTTGTACGAGAAGTGGACAGGCGCGAATAAATCGGCCGAACTGCACATGTATGCACAGGGTGGCCACGGCTTTGGAATGCGAAAGCAAAACCTCCCTACGGATCATTGGATCGACAGGTTTGTCGATTGGCTGGAGTTACAGGGTTGGTTGAAGAAGTGACGACCGAGACTGGGTGGCGATTGCGGCAGGCCGAGTGCACTCGCGTGCGGCGCTAAAATGAGTTCGATTGCCTGAAATCAGTTTCGATTTCCAAAACCGTGTAGGCCGCCACACTTCGCACATTGTGTGGGTGGCTCAGCGTTGTCCACGTGGTGCTTTACTGGCGGCAAAGCCTGCAAGTAGGCGAATATAGCCTCAAGGTCTGCGTCGGTTAAATTGCGATAGAAGTGCCACGGCATTGCTGAAAATATAGGACGAGCCCCCACTCTTCCTGTTTTCACCACTTTCAGGAATAGCTCCTCATCGTAGTAACTAATGCCAGACGGGTCAGGAGTCAGGTTGGAGCTGGCGGCAGCGCGGTCTCCGTGGCGAAAAACCTTCCCGCCGGCAAAATCTAACCCACGGATGAAACCCTCTCCATTGGACGGCGTGTGGCAAGTCTCGCAACCAGCAAGCCTTACTAGATGTGCTCCCCTCGTGACCATGCTCGATGATTTGGTAAGGCGGATCGAATCCATCGCGATTGTTGGTGGATGTTTTCCTGGCGTGTACTTAGCCATCTCAGGCAACTGATTTCTGACAGCTGGAATTGAGCGAAGGTACAGCACGATGGAATGCACTTCGTCATCGCCTAAGCTGTGAAAGTACCGCGAGGGCATTTCGGGATTCAACAATCTTCCGTTTTTCCCAATACCCTCCTTAATCGCCCTGACAATCTCCTCGTCACTCCACTGCCCGATTCCCGTAGCCACATCCGGGGTTATGTTGGGAGCAATTACTTGGTTTGGGCGGCCTTCGCCCCATAAAACGCGTCCACTACCGACCCGCCCCGGAGGGATTGGCCAGCCCGGCTTTGAAAAATCACGCTCTGAATGGCACTCGAAGCAGATCATCACGGATTCCACAAGGTACTTCCCCTGCTCCAGGCCATTAGGAACGATAGTCAACGCGATCAAAGCCTCCGCTGCGATGACAATCAAAAGAAAAGCGAGAATCCGTTTGACGTCCATTGGCTTTCTGCCAAACCTCATTCATCTTGAGTACGAATCTTAGTCCTAGTTAGAGAGCAACGCGGACTCCTCGATTGTTCCTCAGAACGCGGCGGC
>Ga0210401_10007539_pt1 | contig 10907 bp, 13 predicted proteins | sample IncBWH32MmetaG_FD_150866 | JGI IMG/M metagenome (GOLD analysis project Ga0210401, IMG submission 150866) | Forest soil microbial communities from Barre Woods Harvard Forest LTER site, Petersham, Massachusetts, United States - Inc-BW-H-32-M | ecosystem: Environmental > Terrestrial > Soil >... | reverse complement strand
GCTGCTTCTGCTCAACCGATTTTTTCTTTCTCCGAGTTCCAATGCCGCGGGGTTCCGCTCTACCAGAACGGCACACAAGTCGATTGGATGTATTGGCTAAACAGTAGCCGGCCAGAGGAGTGGTGGCTGGGTGGGAGCATGTTTCCGTCTAGCCCCTACCAGGGATCAATCGCGCAGGTAACGCAGTTTAGCCTCCCGACACTCAACGGGAATTTGCCCTGTGGGGCCAGCACGCCTCTCAATGGGACGGTAACTTTTACCGTTCAATTCACAGATAAGACCGGGTTGAAGCACACGGGAACATTCTCAGGCAATTGGGGCGAGTCTAAGGTCTGCGGGCGCTACGGATGGTACCTGCCGGTACTGCAGGCGGGAGATCAGTTGACGCTTGAATAGACGGGAGAAGGCAGGCGGTTAGACTGCGGTGATTTCCTCAAACTCGTACCTGCGTGCGTTCACGCCGACATTGATCCGGTTTCGTCCGGCAAATTTGTCCACGAAACGCACGCTGCGCCCGGAGCCGAGTTGCACAATCTGACCCGGCTCCAGTGCTCTTTCTAGGGTATCCATCGAGGCATCGGCTTTCCTGTGGTGTTTTCTCCCCTAGTTCCGTAGCGCGCAGGAATTTCCCCATTTTACACGGAGCGAGAGAACCATGGCGATGGCCACCAGCAAAATGGTGACGCCCGCGTTCCCCGCGCCCGACAAACAGAGGTGCGCCGACCCGGACACAGACGAGTTCAGTTGCGATGAGATGATCTGTTCTGAGTTCAACATGATGATGGGGGGCGCTCTTAGGGCGTCTACTCGCGGCTCCTGGGTATGCGTTCCAGCGGCGATGGCCACTTGGGGTGCACACTCAGCGCTCCGTCGCCGAAAAAGCTGAACGCCAACCGCCAACCGCCAAAACGCCAAAAAGTCAACCGGGCCAAAACTCTCAGAGGCAAGGCGCACAGTCGGCGAAATGCTCTCAAGCATGGGTTGTTTGCTAGGCACTGGCTCGAGTTTTTCCTTCAAGCCAGTTCTTTTCGGCCGATATCACGCATAGCGACTCGGTTCTCGGCATTTTCGAAGCGTGCTGCGCGTTTGAGCCTCCACCAGCAAAGCGTGATTCGCTCGACCTCCAACTCCTCCGCTCTGCCGACGGGCTGGTATTGGTCTCGGAGATCTTCGAGCAATTCCTCGTATTCGGACGAGTCTTCCCCTCCCACAGAATTTGAACGATGAGATCGAAGCGGCCGACACGGTGCCTCCTGATTTCAAGCAGAGGCTGATTGCGACAAAGCCTGAATTTGGACCAGTTTGGTCCCTGTGTGTGAAGCGGCGGCGCAAAGGACAGTCGAAGATCCGGGTTTGCCAAAATTGGCTGCGGAGTTAAGTGCAGAAGAACGCAACGCAGTTTTAGCATCGGTTACCCTCACTGTCGCGATCAACTTCATCGAACACCTACGGCAGTACAGACAGACCAACGTAAGCGAAACTGTATATGCGCGGCACCTCCTTCCGGAAGATGACACTCTCGAAAATGCTTCGCTATGAGACAGCGATCGAGCGCAACCTCGGTCGCGCCCTAGACAGACTCGAGCGCCGGCAGCGACGTCGTAGGGGAGAACCCGTTCCTCCTCCCTTGAGAGTGCGTCTGACTCAATAGTTGTAGCACGCGTTCTGAACGAAATGGATTTGTCGTAGTGCGCAGCCGCGAAATCCGACAACCTCACCCTCGGCAGATTTCTCTAATCTCACAGGAGGAATCGCATGCCTAGAAAAAAGAAATCATCAGGCCGCAAATACGGGAAGGCGGCGAGCAAGACTGTTGCCAGCGCAATGCGCCGCAAAAAGCGCGGCACTTTGAAATCGGGACGGGGCGGAAAAGGGGGCACGGTCAAAAGCCGTAAGCAGGCCATCGCGATCGGTCTCTCGGAAGCCAGAAAGAAGGGTGCTAAAGTACCTAGAAAGGCCGCATAAAGCAGAACGCATCATTGACTTGCCGCTCGGCCGTAGCTTCCAATCGATTCTGATGAGCTCAGATCCGGCCGTAATCGTGATTGGCGCCGGCGTGTCAGGACTGGCCGCGGCTTGCCAGTTGGGTCGCGCCGGCATTGCTGTGCACATCATCGAAGCTCGTGATCGCATCGGTGGTCGCGTGTTCACCCACCTCGATCCAGATTGTGACTGCCCCATCGAACTGGGAGCCGAATTTATTCACGGCAAACCTCCTGAAACCTTGGATCTTCTCCGTAAGGCGAAAACGGAAATCACCGAGGTCCAAGGCGACGCCTGGTGCGCCGAAGAGGATCGCTTGTCCCCGTGCGGATTTTGGGATGAGGTCGACCAGATTCTCCTGAAGATTGACGATTCAAAGCCTGACGAGTCATTCGCCGCGTTCCTCGATCGCTGCTGCAGTGCACCTAAGACGCAGGCACAAAAGCGGGCAAAGCAGCGCGCACAAGGTTACGTTTCAGGATTCAATGCAGCCGACCCAGCCCTCGTGGGAGTTCATTGGCTGCTGAAGGAAATGCAGGCAGAGGAGAAGATGGAAGGAGACCGCGCCTTTCGCTGCCGCAACGGATACAAGGACCTGCTGGATGTCTTCCAACAGGAATTGAAGAACTACAACATCGCGGTACAGACCGAGACGGTAGTGCAGCAGGTGCACTGGAAAGCCGGGAGTGTGAAGGTCGACGTTCGCGATCAAAAAAACGAATCGACTCTCGAGGCTCCGCGAGTCCTGATAACCCTGCCGCTCTCTCTCTTGAAAGCCCCCGTCGGGCAGCCAGGCGTAGTTCAGTTCACACCAGAATTACCCAGCCAGAAAAAGGACGCCTTGGATAAACTCGAGATGGGGAAGGTCATCCGCGTTACGCTGCATTTTCGCGAGCGCTTTTGGGATTCGATCAAACCCGCCGGTGCGCGCGGATCCTTATCGAATATGAGTTTCCTCTTCGGTCAGGACGACTGGTTCCCCACATGGTGGACTGCGAATCCGGCGAAGAGCCCGATCATCACGGGTTGGGCGCCGTTCCGCTCGGCAGAGCGTCTCTCAGGGAAGACTCACTGGTTTGTGATGGAGCATGGCCTGCAGACGCTGAGCACGCTCTTGCGCGTGAGTCAGTCAGAACTCGAGAAGATACTGGAAGACGCCCACTTTCACGACTGGCAAACAGATCCGTTCTCACTCGGAGCTTACAGCTACGGAAAAGTCGGGGCGAATGAAGCGCAGCAGGTTCTCACAGAACCCATCTACGACACGCTCTACTTCGCGGGCGAGGCAACGGACACAACCGGGAACAACGGAACCGTGCACGGCGCGATCGCCAGTGGATACCGCGCCGCGAAGCAGATTCTGGACACAACCGACAGAAGGTTGCGATAGCACGAACTACTGCGCAGTCTTCTCGACGTCGCGCAACCGCGCTGCCTTGCCGCGCAGACCGCGCAGATAAAACAGCCGTGCCCGGCGCACCTTCGACGAGCGCACCAGGTCCACCTTATCGATCACCTTCGACTGGATCGGGAAAATACGCTCCACACCCTGTCCAAAGCTGATCTTCCGCACGGTGAAGCTGGCTTGCGGCCCGTTGTCGCGCTTGATCACCACGCCTTCAAACGCCTGCACGCGTTCCTTGTCACCTTCTTTGATCTTCACGTGGACGCGCACCGTATCCCCGGGCCGAAACGCCGGAATGTCCGTGCGCAGTGTCTTCGCAAGTAACTTTTCAATGATTGGGTTTGACATGTCGTTAACCTTCGCCTGTTCTATCTTAATCTCAACCTTAATCTTGTCATCCTGAGGCCCGCGCTTTTTGCGGGTCGAAGGGCCTATGCACCGCCGGCCTCAGAACTAGGAGGATCCCTTGATCCGTTCCAGTATCTTCCTATCCTCGTTCCTGAGTTCCATGCCCGCCATCAAGTCGGGCCGGTTTCTCAGAGTTTTCTTCAAAGCCTGCTCACGCCGCCAGCGCCGTATCTCCTGATGGTTGCCGTTAATCAGCACCTCCGGTACCGTCATCCCGCGAAATTCCGCCGGACGCGTGTAGTGCGGATAGTCCAGCAATCCTCCAGAACCGCAGGTCGAATCCGGCCCGTCTGTTCCGCCGGCATCCACATGCTCCGTGAAAGATTCCTGCCGAGTCGACGCCTCATTCCCGACTGCTCCCGGTAACAAACGAGTGACAGCTTCGATGATCACCGCCGCGCCCAACTCACCGCCGCTCAGCACGTAATCGCCGATGGAAAGCTCGCGGTCGGCGAGAAACTCCGAAACACGCTCATCGACTCCTTCGTACCGGCCGCAGATCAGCACCATCCGATCCAGCGATGCCAGTTCCGGCGCGATCTTCTGCGTGAACCGCCGTCCTTGCGCCGAAAGCACAATGACGCTTTCCTTCGCCGTGCCCGACAGCCGCTGCTCGCGCGGGGCAATCTGCATCCGTTCCAAACATTCAAAGACCGGTTCCGGCTTCAGGACCATGCCCTCGCCGCCGCCGTATGGGCGGTCATCCACACTGCGGTGCTTGTCGTGCGTGAACTGCCGCAGATCGTGGACTTCAATCTTCACCAGGCCCATCTCCGCCGCCCGACGCGTAATCCCGTGATCCAATGGCCCGCGAAAGAAGTCCGGAAAAATCGTGACGATATCGGCCTTCATGAAGCGGACCCAAAAACCACTGCGAAGAATTTGTTCCTTCGTGTACCTTAGTGCCCTTCGTGGTCAAGCCTTTTCCCGACGTCGATTCGAACTCTGCGACTTCTCCTCAGCAGTCAAAGGCGCATTGATCTCAAGCATGCCGTCGGGAAGCGTCATCCGCACTTGCCGCTGCGGCAAATCCACGCCTTCCAGATACGCCTCGGCGAATGGCACATCGCATTTCTTGCCGCCAGCGCCAGTCACAATCAGCAGCGGCGCCTCGCCGGTTCCGAACTGCACATCTTCAATCCGTCCGATCTCGTTTCCATGATCAAAGACCGTGCATCCAACCAGATCGCTCACGTAATTCCAGCCCTGCTCCAGTTCTGCGCGCTCGGTCCGTGGCACTTGCAACTCAGACCCGATCAGCGTCTCAGCATCCGACATCGAATCGACGCCAACAAACTTCAAAACCAGCAGGCCCTTATGCGGCCACAGACTTTCAATCTCAACCTCGCGCCGCGAGTCGCCCGATTTGCTCAGCGCGAACAGCTTCATTCCCTCAGCAAAGCGATCAGGAACGTCGCTGTGAACCTCAGCCGCAACCTCACCATGGCGCCCTTGCGTTTTCACTACCCGCGCCAAGGTGATGAACTCCGTCGATTCCGGCACGAGACCCTACTCGATGATCTCGAGCTGATAGCGCTTGCGCGCCCGATGTCCGGCAGCGTTCAGCAGGGCCCGCAGCGCCCGGGCCGTTCGCCCCTGGCGTCCGATCACTTTGCCGACGTCGCTCTCGGCGACTTCCAGTTCGATCACCCCATCGTCGAACTTCTCGACGAAGACCTCATCAGGCGCGTCGACCAGCGACTTCGCGATCAACTCGATGAGCGCACAAATATCTCCGGAAGATTCAGGCATAAATTCTCACTGTGGAAACGAGATCTGAACTTGAGGAGCCGCGGTCGAATCTACGCGGCGGGAGCCGGCGCCGCGGCTGGGGCCTTTGTGTACAGCTTGTTCACCCGCTCCGACATCTGCGCGCCCTTCGATACCCAGTAATCCACCCGGTCGCGCTTCATCTCAATGCTGGCCGGATTGGTGCGGGGATTATAGGTCCCCACGACTTCTACCGGACGGCCATTGCGCGCCCGAGCCTTCTCAATCACCACAATGCGATAGTGCGGTTGTTTACGCGCACCCATGCGCGACAGTCGAATCATTAACACGAGACGTATATCCTTGTTCCGGAAGAGTCCGGCGAGGTCAAGACAAACTATGATTATGCAGGAGCTTAGCCCGAAAGGCAAGCTTGTGTAGGGGCGGACGCATTTCGTCCGCCCCCACGAAGGCGGAGCCAGCGGTGCCGCGGAAAAAATTCTGATGTGTGCTTGAGTAAGCACGAAAAACGACGCTTCATTTCGGTTGGGGTGCAGTCCTAGGGTATCCCCCCTCCCCCCGGTGTACTGGAATCATCGAGCTAGCCGAAAATCTCGAAGTAATCTATGGTGCTCAATAGCTTATGCGCAAAATCTTGAGCCACAATGACTTTAGGTCCTACCGAGCGATACTTGCTCACACTGCTTTCGCTTTGGCGATGATCTGCTTTTTGGATTTTGGGCGCAACGGCGGATGTCACATCGGGCTGTGAGTTTCGTCATAGTGCACAGGGGAAACTAGTGAAACGTCCCGTCAGTTCCCGCACTTGTGTCCCCGCATTTTCCCGAACGTCTGTTGCGTTCGCTTTCAGATTTTCTCCCGAGAGTTCTACCAATACGGTGAAACGTGGGTTGGGGGAACGAGGTATAGAAACAACTGTGGAGCGCCGCCTGGAAGGGGTTTGGCATACTTGTCGAAGTTCTTCCAGTAATCCGAGGGGAGGCGGACTTCACGATCACCGGGACGAATCGTGACGCCCCTCATGGGCAATCCTTCGGCCTCGACCGCCAAAATTTCGTGCCCAGGACCTAAATGCAATTTGGCGATTCGATCACACAGACTCCAGTTATAGGAGACTGCCATTTGGTGCCGTAACCACTCGAGACGATCGCCTTTCTTCCCGCCCGCTTGCCGCATCGATTCGCGAAGTAAATCTTCAGTAAACCAGAAGAAGCGGAGTTCACTAGTCTTTACCTTTGAGTTCCACAAGCGATACAGATGCCGGTGTTCGGGAGCTTTCAGTTCCAGCGCACGCGCCTTGGTCTGCCGGAGTGCAGCGAGTTGCTGCAATTCCAGCATCAGCAGATTCGCCCGCAATTTTGCATTTTCGGCTAACGAATTTCGTTGGTTGGCCGGAACGGCAGCAATGTCCCGAGGAAAGGGCCGGGCCATGCCGGAGAGGCGCAGCAATTCGCAATAATCAGGGCACTCAAACAGGGTAGGGTAGATCTTCCCACTCAGCAGAATCTCAAAGCCCTTGGCGACGTGTTGCCACATTGTCTATTCCATGCTCGAAGTTTGCAGCGTGAGCATACCTCCGTCGTCAGGCCCCGTCTAGGTCAAAGATGAATGGTTGGCCGCTCTATCTTGTTCTCCTGAAGTCAGCACAGCGGAGGGTGTCCCATGTCTGGCCGAAGTTGCTAGACATCGGAACCACAGACGTCTATGCCAAGTTTCTGAGGATTCGAAAATCGAGGCTGCAGTGAGCTTTGAAATCCAGTGAACGTCCCTTTTTCCATCGATGTCCAGGCAACAGAAAAATGGGGAACGTCCCGTCTGTCCTAGGTTCTCCGGGCATAGTCAGAATTCATTTCCGCGGCTACACTGGGCCTGCTACATCCATTGAGATTGCCTACTTTGCACCCGTGACCGGGCCCATGACGAAGATGGTGTTGCCGGACGGGTCGAGCAAGTCGAACGTCCTCGCGCCCCACTCTTCATTCTTTGGCGGTCGCAAGACGTCCACCTTCGAGCTCCATTCACGGTAGTAGCGATCGGTCTCATCGACTTGAAACGCGACACAGCCATTTCGACCGTGCCCTTTCATCGGACTATCCAGGGTTACTTCGATCGTTCCGCGCGCCACCCCAAGCAGTCCGGAATGGCCGTCCTCGGACACCTCGAACGTTACGTGGAACCCCAGCCGGTCAATGTAGAACGCTTTAGCCGCTGCGAGGTCTTCAGTTGGAAGAATGGGGATGGCTCTCTCCATGATTTCAAAGTATCACTCTTTCGGCGACGGTTCGAGAAAGCTGGGAAGACTGGGTAGAGACGAGACGTTCCACTAGCTTTCCGCCGTGCCTTGTGACGAATCTCACAGCCCGCTGTGACCTCCGCCCTTGCGCCCAAAGTAAACGCGCAGATCATCGCCAAAGCGAAAGCAGTGTAAGCTGGTATCGACCGGCAGGACCTAAGTCCTTGCGGTTCAAGATTTTGCCCCTAAGCTGCTGAGCCGCAAGATTTTGCCTGAGATGTTCCCATAACTCGATGATCCCAATAGACCAGGGGGGAGGGGGGACCCCAGAAGTGCGCCCATTCCCAAAATGAAACTCAGCTTTTAATTGCTCACTCAAACCCTCTAAGAGTTTTGAAAGGGTGCGGCTCTCAGCCGCACCGTCGAATCCCTAACAGAAACCAGGGCTTTATCCCCTGAGGTTCGATTCCAAACAGCAGATTTTTTTCGCGCAACGTTCTTTCCGCCGCCGCATTCGCGGCCAAAAGAAATCCCACCTTCCCATACTGACATAAGAAGAAGGTGGGTAAACACGCAGCAGAGCTAAGCACATCCGGTTTACGCGACGGCTTGTTCGTTCGTCCGATCAGCTTGGGCAGCCTTCTTTCCCAGGAACTTCAGCAACGCTGCATTCACTTCTTCGGCATGCGTCCATGCGACATTGTGCGGCCCGTCCTTGATCACTACCAGTTCGGCCCCTTTGATCATCTGAGCGGTGCGCTGTCCCGCCGCCGAGAAGGGTACGATCCGGTCTGCGTCGCCATGAATCACCAACGTCGGCACATCGATCTTCGCCACATCCTTTCGGAAATCCTCATGCCATGTTGGCACGCATGCGAGACTCGCGTACGGAGAAGCAATCGCGGCAGTGTTCCAACTCGCCTGAATGGCCTGCTCGCTGACGCGTTTTCCGAGGTGAACATCAGCGTTGTAGAAGTTTTTGAAGAATTCGGTGAAGAACGCGTAACGATCGGCGCTCACCGCTTTCTTGATTCCTTCAAATACCGCACCGTCAACGCCCTCCGGATTATCTGCCGTCTTGAGCAGATACGGGGGAACGCCGCCCATAATCACCGCTTTGCTGACGTGCTTCGTTCCGTGCTTTCCGATATAGCGGGCGACTTCTCCGCCGCCCATCGAGAAGCCAACAAGAATAGAATCCTTCAGCTTCAGGTGCGTGATCAGGTGATGCAGATCTTCGGCGAAAGTGTCGTAGTTGTATCCGGTTGTAGGTTGGCTCGATTTCCCGAATCCGCGCCTGTCATAGGCGATGACGCGATATCCAGCGTCGAGTAGGACTGGTACCTGTCTTTCCCATGACGCGCTGCTGAGCGGATAGCCGTGGATCAGCACCACAGGCTGTCCGGAACCGTGGTCTTCATAATAAAGATGGATGGAACTGGAATTCTCTTTTCCGACTTCAACGTAGGACATGGAGCACCTCCTGGTAATTGGTGAAACGGGGAAGTTAACTGATCGTGAACGCTGTGCTATTCAGTAGATGGTAAATCCCTCGGCGAGGTTTCGTCTTTTGGACGGTTTTTCACGACGTTCGAATCTCCTGCTAGACTCAAAGATTTGGGAGGTAGCACGTGCAGGCCGTCTATATTCTTTCCGCAGTCCGGACGCCCATCGGCAAGTTTGGAGGCTCGCTCGCCCCGCAGACCGCAGCCGACATGGGTGTGGTCGCGGCCCGAGCTGCAATCGAGCGCGCTGGTGTGCGTCCTGAGCAGATCGAGGAGACCATCTTCGGCAATGCCCGCCAAGCTGGAGGCGGACCTAATCCCGCCCGTCAGATTTCGGTTCGCTGCGGTGTGCCGCAGGAAGTTCCCGCGTACACCGTAAACAAAGCTTGCGCGTCGGGAATGAAGTCGATTGCGCTGGCCTATCAGGCGATTCTTCTCGGGGAGTCGAGTTGCATTCTTGCTGGCGGTACTGAGTCCATGTCTCGCCTTCCTTATTATCTCGACGGAGTGCGCTGGGGATATCGTCTCGGTAACCAGGAGCTCGTTGACGGCATGTATCGTGATGGATTCTTCTGCCCTCTGGCCAAGATGGTGATGGGAGAAACCGCCGAAGTCCTCGCCGAACAGTACAAGATCACGCGCGACGAGCAGGACGAATTTGCGCTCATGTCGCAAACCCGCGCCGCCCGCGCCATCGCTGCCGGACGTCTCGATGCGGAAATCGTCCCGGTAACAATTGAGGGCAAGAAGGGAACGACCATCTTCGCCCGCGACGAGCATCCGTTCCCTGATGCGAGCATGGAAAAACTGGCAAAACTGCCTCCGGTATTTTCGAAAACCGGAACTATCTCCGCGGGAAACTCTTCAGGTATCACCGACGGTGCGGCGGCCATGGTTATTGCCAGCGAACACTTCGTGAAGCAGAACAATCTCAAGCCGCTGGCCCGCATCGCGGCCGTGAGTTCCGCGGGAGTCGATCCGCGCACTATGGGAATTGGTCCCGTGCCGGCGCTCCAAAAGCTCGCAGACAAGCACAACCTCCGCATGCACGAATTCGGGCTGGTCGAATTGAACGAAGCCTTCGCCGCGCAGGTGCTTGCATGCGATCGCGTGCTGAACGTCGACCGCAACCGCCTCAATGTGAACGGCGGCGCCATCGCGCTGGGACATCCCATCGGCTGCACCGGAACTCGCATCACGGTGACGCTCCTGCACGAGATGCTGAAGCGCAACACCAAAAAAGGTGTGGCCACGCTGTGCGTCAGCGGCGGTATGGGTATGGCGCTCGCGCTCGAAAACGCGGTCTAGAATCCATGGCTGACGGCCCGCAATTCCGCGTCGCCAAAGCATCTGACGCCGAACTGCTCCTCGACTTCATGCAGGCGTACTACGCCTTCGACGGCCACGGTTACGATCGCGAAAAGGCGCGTGCCGCTCTCATCGCGCTGCTGCAGAATTCCGACTTCGGCTGTGCATGGTTCATTCTCGACGGCGACTCTCCTGTCGGATATGCAGTGCTCTGTTTTGGCTACAGTCTCGAGTGGCTGGGCCGTGATGCCTTCGTCGACGAGTTTTATCTCCGCGAAGACTATCGCGGTCGCGGCTGGGGACGAGCCGCGATGGCGTTTATCGAAAATGAGGC
>Ga0210401_10007536_pt1 | contig 10909 bp, 10 predicted proteins | sample IncBWH32MmetaG_FD_150866 | JGI IMG/M metagenome (GOLD analysis project Ga0210401, IMG submission 150866) | Forest soil microbial communities from Barre Woods Harvard Forest LTER site, Petersham, Massachusetts, United States - Inc-BW-H-32-M | ecosystem: Environmental > Terrestrial > Soil >... | reverse complement strand
GATCAAATCCTCACCATCACGCTGAACCGGCCCGACAAGCTCAACGCCTTCAACGCCGCGATGCAGCGGGAAATGATCGAGGCGTTCGATGCCGCCGACGGGGACGACAATATCCGCGCCATCATCGTCACGGGCAGCGGCCGCGCTTTTTGCGCCGGGGCCGATCTTTCCTCCGGCGCCGGCACCTTTGACCGCGACGCGCGGCGCGGACCGGTCAGGCGATTGGCCAACGGGCGGGTCGATTACAGCGATCCGACTGCGCGCGACGGCGGCGGCCAGCTGACGCTGCGCATCTTCAAATGCCTCAAACCCGTGATCTGCGCGGTGAACGGACCTGCGGTCGGCATCGGCGTGACCATGCAGCTCGCGATGGATATCCGCATCGCGTCCGAGGCCGCGCGCTTCGGCTTTGTGTTCTCCCAGCGCGGCATCGTGCCCGAGGCCGCTTCGAGCTGGTTCCTGCCGCGCATCGTCGGCATCTCGCAGGCGCTGGAGTGGTGTTACACCGGACGCGTTTTCCCGGCGCAGGAGGCGCTCGCCGGCCGTCTCGTCAGCAAGGTCGTGCCGTCGGACGAGTTGCTGCCTACCGCCCGCGCCCTGGCACGCGAGATCGCCGCCAAGACCGCACCGGTGTCGATCGCGCTGATCCGGCAGATGATGTGGCGGATGCTGGGCGCCGACGATCCGATGGAGGCGCATAAGGTCGACAGCCGCGGCATCTACGAACGCGGCCGCTCGGATGACGTCAGGGAAGGCGTGATGTCGTTTCTGGAAAAGCGGCCCGCGAATTTTGGGAATAAGGTGTCGAAAGACATGCCGGATTATTTCCCGTGGTGGGACGAGCGGGAGTATGAGTGAAGCCGCCACTCCCTTCTCCTCGTCCTCGCTTTCACTCCATCACCAACGCCACGCGCCCGATCGCCTTGCGGTCGATCAACAGCTGCATCGCTTGCGCGTAATCCTCAAGCCGCAAACGATGCGAGATGTGCGGGCGAATCTTACCCGCTTCCGCCCATTTCGATAGCGCCTCGATCCTTGCCTCTCCCAGAGCCGGATTTCTCCGCGCCGCTTCGCCGGCGCGGACGCCGAGCACGCTCGCGCCCTTGATCAAGAGCAGATTGGTACGGGCAAGCCCGATGCCGCCGGTGAAGCCGATGACGAGGACGCGCGCGCCCCAGGCGATGCAGCGCAGGCTGTTCTCGAAAATCTCCCCGCCGACGGGATCGAACACGACGTCGGCGCCGCGGCCATCTGTGAGGCGCTTGACGGCCTCACGAAATGGTTCGCGCGCATAGAGCAGGAGATGATCGGCGCCGCGCGCCTTGGCGGCCGCGAGTTTTTCTTCCGATGACGCGGCTGCGATCACGGTTGCGCCAATCATCTTGCCCATTTCGACCGCGGCGAGACCAACGCCGCCGCCGGCACCATGTACCAATAGCACTTCGCCCGGCAGAAGCTCGCCGCGATCGACCAGCGCGTGATAGGCGGTGCCATGCGCGGCGAGGAACGTCGCGCCTTCCGCGTAGTCGAAATTGGATGGCAGTCTCGTCAGTTGCGACGGCGTAACGACAGCCTCATCGGCATAGGCGCCGTACCGCATCTTGACAATCACGCGGTCGCCGACCGCGACGCCCGATACGCCGGAGGCGATCTCGGTCACCACGCCCGCGGCCTCAACCCCGGGCGTGAATGGCAGCTCCGGCTTGAGCTGATATTGGCCCGCCGCCATCAATATGTCGGGAAAGTTGATCCCGGCCGCATGCACGGCGACGCGCACCTGCCGTTGCGCCAGCGGCGCGGCGGGAAAATTTTCGAGACGCAGACGCTCGGGCGGGCCGAGCTCGCGACAGACAACGGCTCTCGGCATCAGGCCGCGCTCGCCTTTCGACGCAGCAAGGCCTCGCGGATCAGCGGCAACCGGTCATTGCCGAAATACATGTCGGTCTTGTCGAGGAAGATGGTCGGCGAGCCGAACCCGCCGCGCGCCATCACTTCATCGGTATTGGCCTTGAGTTGATCCTTGACCGCCTGATCGGCAATACCAGCGAAGAATTTTGCCGGATCGACACCGACGCGTTTGCAGACTTCGGCCAGCACCTCGTCCTTTGAGATATCCTTGTCCTCGGCCCAATAGATCTCGAACACCGTTCGCGCGAACGGCACCACCTCCTTGCCGAGACAAATACAGCCGCGCATCGCCTTGACGCTGTTGACCGGAAAAACCGTCGGCCGCATCAGAATCGCAAGCCCGGCCAGCCGCGCCCAGTCCGCCATGTCCTTCTTCTGGTAGTTCAGCTTGGCAGGCACCGGATTGTCGCGCCTTGCATAAACTTCCGGATTGATGGTGTTGAAAATGCCGCCGACCAGGATCGGCCGCCAAGAAATCTCCTCGCCGAACTCCCGCGCCAACGGCTGGATGTTATGGAAGGCGAGATAGGTCCAGGGGCTCGAACAGTCGAAGAAGAATTCGATCATGGTGTTTCCTTTGTCAATTGAGGCCCGTGTAGTTTCCACCGTCATTGCGGGCGAAGCGAAAGCAATCCATACCTCCGCAACCGAAGCGTGGATTGCTTCGCTTCGCCCGCAATGACGGCGAGACAAACTACTTTCGTTCCGCGATCTCCTTCGCCCTTTGCCCGAACATGTTCTTGCGCGCCTCCTCGTCGAACGGCTCCTTGACGAATTTACCGATCGCGAGCCCCGCCTGCACCTGCGGTCGCGCGCGCACTTGCGCGTACCAGCGCTTGACGTTCGGATAATCGTCAAGCGTAAAACCTTGCGCCTTGTGGGTCATGGTCCAGGGAAAGCAGGCGATGTCGGCGATCGAATAGTCGCCGGCGACATAGGCGCCGGTCTTGCCGAGTTGCGTATCAAGCACATGATAAAGCCTTGCCGCCTCGTCGCGGTAGCGCTCGATGGCGTAGGGGATTTTCTCCGGCGCATAAAGCGCGAAATGCCCGTGCTGGCCGAGCATGGGGCCAAGCGCGCTCATCTGCCACATGACCCACTGGATCACGACCGACCGCGCGCGTAATTCGGCCGGCAGAAAGCGCCCGGCCTTGTCGGCGAGATAGATCAGTATCGCGCCGGTTTCGAACACCGAGAACGGCCCGCCACCGTCGGCAGGCGCGTGATCCACGATCGCCGGAATCCGGTTGTTCGGGCTGATCGCCAGGAATTCCGGTTTGAATTGATCCCCGGAGCGGATGTTGACGGGAACGATGGTGTAGGGAATGCCCAGTTCCTCCAGCATGATCGAAATTTTCCAGCCGTTCGGCGTGGGCGCGTAGTGAAGGTCGATCATGGGTCTTTCCGAGAAAGTGGGGCCGGCCCTGATCCTACCCCCTGCTTTCGTCGCATTCCACTGCCGGAAATCCGATGTACCTCGCGCCCAGGACATGGCATTAGACGCTGCAATAAACCGCGAGAAACCTCAAGGACACGCCAAGATGCTGTTTCCAACCACGATCGCAGGCTCCCTGCCGAAGCCCGAATGGCTGGCCGAACCCAATACGCTGTGGGCGCCCTGGAGGTCTTCAGGCGCGGAGCTGGCGCGCGCCAAGCGCGATGCCACGTTGCTGGCGGTGAAGCTGCAGGAAGATTCCGGCATCGACATCGTCACTGAGGGCGAGCAGGCGCGCCAGCACTTCGTCCACGGCTTTCTGGAAAAGGTCGAGGGCATCGACTTCACCCACAAGGTGGAAATGGGCATCCGCAAGGACCGCTACAAGGCGATGGTGCCGCAGGTGATCGCGCCGCTGCGGCTGAAGGGCCGCGTCCATGCCGACGAGGCCCGCGTCGCGCGCACCCATACCACCCGCAAGCTGAAGTTCACTTTGCCCGGCCCGATGACCATCATCGACACCATCGCCGACCAGTATTATGGCGACCGCGTCAAGATGGCGTTCGCCTTTGCCGAGCTGCTCAACGAGGAAGCCAAGGCGTTGCAGGCCGACGGCGTCGATCTGATCCAGTTCGACGAGCCCGCCTTCAACGTCTACATGGATGAAGTCAGCGACTGGGGCATAGGAGCGCTGGTGCGCGCCGCCGAAGGGCTGACCTGCGCCACCGCGGTCCACATCTGTTACGGCTATGGCATCAAGGCCAACACCGATTGGAAAGCGACGCTCGGCAGCGAGTGGCGGCAATATGAGGATATTTTTCCGGTGATCGCGAAAAGCCCGATCCAGCAGGTCGCGATCGAATGCCGCAACTCGCGGGTGCCGCTGGAACTGCTTGGCCTGCTCAAGGGCAAGGTGGTTCAGGCCGGCGTGATCGACGTCGCCAGCGACACCGTCGAGACCGCGGAAGATGTCGTGAGCGTCATCGATGCGGTTTCCAAATTCGTGCCGAAGAGCAACATCGTGCCGACCACCAATTGCGGCATGGCCCCGATGCGCCGCGATATCGCCGAAGCCAAGCTGCTGGCGCTAGGTGCGGGTGCGAAACTGGCAAGACAGAAGCTGGGGTGAAATTGAATGGCCGCCATTCCGGGATGGTGCGTCAACACCAGACCTCAGATGCGCAATTGCGCATCGGGGAATCTCGAGATTCCGGGTTCGCTCCCACGAGCGCCCCGGAATGACACTTACCCAACGAGCTTCCTAACTCACACTTCGATGCAGCACCGGCCGGTAACCCGCTGAAAACGCGCGCAAGGTCGAGGGCGGCGTCAGCAGCATCGCGGTTTCGATCGAACGACTTGCTTCGCGGTAGCCTGCCGGCGACCACACCTGCGCCTTTCCCTTCACGATCAGCAGACTCTCCGCTCCCGCCTGCACCATCGCGCCATCGGGCAATTCGCGCAGCCGGAGGGGAAGCGGATGCAATCGCTTCCGTCTGCCCTCCAGCCGCTCGCGGTGGAGCACGATGTCGATGTCGTCGGCGCGCAGATGAGCGACGCCGTTGCCTTGCTCCCAGGCGCTGCGAAACCGCTTGGCGTCGTCGCGGCGGCAGAAGAAACACGGCCGGTGGCCCGCCGCGAACGCGGTGGCCTCGTCGAGAAAGAACAGCTCGGTCCAGCTTCGGCCACCCATCACCTGACGTCTCCGTCCTTTGAATTCGCAGACGCAGGTGAGCCAGGCGCGGCTCGCCCAGCGCCGCGTCAGGGTCTTGGTGGCGGGATCATGAATGATGCCGCGGTTGCCGGTGAACATCCCGCGATGTGGCGTGGCAATGATGTCGCCCGACGGCGTGACGCGGTTTTGTAGCGACATCCCTGCCCTATTCTCACCGCTATTGTTGCCCGCCGCGAATGGCGAGTAGCGAATGGCGAATGGAACCGCCCTATTCGCCACTCCCTACTCGCTATTCGCCACCCTCACGCCGCGCCGTCGCGGATCGGCGGCTGGAACGACAGCGCGGTGTCCCAGGGAAAGAAGATCCAGGTATCCTGCGACACCTCGGTGATGAAAGTATCGACCAGCGGCCGCCCCTTCGGCTTGGCATAGACGGTGGCGAAATGCGCATCCGGCATCATCTTGCGCACCAGCCGCCCGGTCTTGCCGGTGTCGACGAGGTCGTCGACGATCAGGAGTCCCTTGCCGGTGCCGCCGCCGAGTTTGGCGGTGTCGGCGGAAATGCCCTTGAGGACCTTCAGGTCGCCCTGCTTGGTATGGTCGTAGCTTGCGATGCACACGGTATCGATGATGCGCACGCCGAGTTCGCGCGCGACGATTGCCGCCGGCACCAGGCCGCCGCGGGTGATCGCGATCACCGCCTGAAACGGCCCGACTTCATTGAGCCGCCAGGTCAGCGCCCGGCAATCCCGGTGAAACTGGTCCCATGAAACCGGAAAGGCCTTGCCTGCCCGTTCCTGCGCACTCGGTTCCGGATGTTCCGCCATTGCCCTCTCCTTTAATCCCCCAACGAATGCCGTAGCTATCGAACCACGTTCAATCCCGCCAGCATCTCCTTGACCGCGGCCATCGCGGCGGCAAGCTTGTCCGGATCGCGCGAACGCACCACAAGATTAGTGTTCGGCTTCTTATCCTCGTCCTGGAACGGATAGCTGCCGATGATGGTGTCGGGATGAGCGTTGGCGATTTCGCGCAAGGGCCCGCCGATATCGCCTTCGCGCGCATTGGCGCGAACGCTGTCGGACAGCATCCGCAACCCCGATTTGAGTTTCGGGGCGACGATATCCATCATCGCCTGCATGATCGAGGGCACGCCGGCCATCACGATGACATTGCCGAGCTTGAAGCCCGGCGCCAGGATGGTCGCACTCTGGATCAGTTCGGCGCCGTCGGGAATGCGCGCCATGCGCAGCCGCGCCTCGTTCAAATCCTGCGCGCTCCAGCGCTCCTTGAAGCGGGCCACCACTTCCGGATGATGATCGATGCCGACGCCGAACGCTTTCGCGACGCTGTCGGCGGTGATGTCGTCATGGGTCGGGCCGATGCCGCCTGTGGTAAAGACGTAATCATAGCGATGACGCAACGCATCGAGCGCCACGATGATCTCCGGCTCTTCGTCGGCGACGACGCGGACTTCCTTGAGGTCGATGCCGATATTGGTGAGGTATTCGGCGATGAAACCGATGTTCTTGTCCTTGGTCCGTCCGGACAGGATCTCGTCGCCGATCACCAGAATTCCCGCCGTGACGATCTCACTCATGACCTCTCCTAAAAGCAGTTCACCGCGCGAGGGGTATCCGGCCGCAAGCCACCCTCGCACCCCTGCCCAGCCAACACATTGAAGTTCGACGGGTTTTGCCGACGAAATAAGCAGCCGCGAGCCGCTTTTTCATGCACCATCCCCGCCCTGCCGGGCAAATGCTCAGGACCAATGCATATCGCGCTGGCCCGAGCCTTGCTACCATCCTGTGAAGTCATGCACTGTGCCGTGTGGCGTCGAAGGGCAATCGGGATTTATGGCAATTGCGTTCGATGAAATGAACGGCCTCGGCGGCGACATTCGCCCGGCCTATCAGGAGCTCTCCCGCTGGCTGAGGGAGACGCAGCCGGACGCCCTGGAATATCGCCGGCAGGAAGCGGAGCTATTGTTCCGCCGGATTGGTATCACCTTTGCGGTTTATGGCGACGCCGAAGCGCAGGAGCGGCTGATCCCGTTCGACGTGATCCCGCGAATCATGTCGGCGAAGGAATGGACGGTTCTCGAAAAGGGTCTCAAGCAACGGGTGCGCGCCCTCAACATGTTCCTGCGCGACATCTATCACGGCCGCGACATCCTGCGCGCCAATATCGTCCCCGAAGATCTGATCTTCCAGAATCCGGTGTTCCGTCCGGAGATGAACGGCCAGACCGTTCCGCACGACGTCTACGTCCACATCGCCGGCATCGACATCATCCGGGTCGACGCGGAAAACTTCATCGTGCTGGAGGACAATGCGCGCACGCCGTCCGGCGTGTCCTACATGCTGGAAAACCGCGAAATCATGATGCGGCTGTTTCCGGACCTGTTCGCCCGCCATCGCATCGCGCCGGTGGAAAGGTATCCGGACGAATTATTGTCGACGCTGCGATCGGTGGCGCCGCTTGGCGCAGCAGCCGAGCCCGCGGTGGCGCTGATGACGCCCGGCGTCTACAACTCCGCCTATTACGAACATTCGTTCCTCGCCGACAAGCTCGGCATTGAGCTCGTGGAGGGCCGCGACCTCATCGTCAAGGACGATGAGGTTTTCATGCGTACCACCGAGGGTCTCAAACGCGTCGACGTCATCTACCGCCGCGTCGACGACGACTTCCTTGACCCCTTGACCTTTCGCCCGGATTCGGCGCTCGGCGTGCCCGGACTGATGTCGGCCTATGCCGCCGGCAACATCACGCTCGCCAACGCGGTCGGCACCGGCATCGCCGACGACAAGGCGATCTACTCCTACATGCCCGAGATCGTGAAATTCTATCTCGGCGAAGAGCCGATCCTCAAGAACGTGCCGACTTGGCGCTGCCGCGAGCCGAAGGATCTGGCCTACGTGCTCGACAATCTCGGCGAGCTGGTGGTGAAGGAAGTGCACGGCTCCGGCGGCTACGGCATGCTGATCGGACCGGCCGCGACCAAGGCCACGATCGAGGCGTTTCGCGACAAATTAAAGCGCGAGCCGGAGGGATTTATCGCGCAGCCGACGCTGGCGCTTTCGACCTGCCCGACCTGCACCGAGGCCGGCCTCGCGCCGCGCCATGTCGATCTGCGGCCGTTCGTGCTGACGGGGAGCAACCACGTCACCATCGTGCCTGGCGGCCTCACTCGCGTGGCGCTGAAGGAAGGCTCGCTGGTGGTGAATTCGAGCCAGGGCGGCGGCACCAAGGACACCTGGATATTGGATGAATAGATAAAGTCTCAAGAGAGCAACATCCTTGCATGCTGTCGCGCACCGCTGAAAATCTCTACTGGCTCGCCCGCTACGTCGAACGCGCGGAATATCTGGCGCGCACCATCGAGGCGACGCTGCGCGTGACCGCGCTGCCGAACGCCTATATCGGCAAGACCAACGAATGGGATTCGGCGCTGATGACCGCCGGCGTCAGCGCCAGCTTCTACCAGGGCCACCGGGAGGCCGACGAGCAGAGCGTCGTCGACTATCTGTCGTTTTCAACCGAAAATCCTTCTTCGATCAAGAACTGCATCGAAAATGCCAGGCTCAATTCCCGCTCGGTGCGCACCGCGCTGACCAGCGAAATGTGGGATACCATCAATTCGGCCTGGATCGACCTTCAGGAGGTGTGGGGCAAAGGCACCAAGAGCCGCGAGGAACTGACAAAATTCCTGCGCTTCGTTCAGGAGACCTCGCTGCGGTTCGACGGCTCGGCCTACCGCACCATGCTGCGCAACGACGCCTATTGGTTCTCTCGCCTTGGTCTGCATCTGGAACGCGCCGACAACACCGCGCGTATCCTCGACGTGAAGTATCACGTGCTGTTGCCCGAGGAAGAGCATGTCGGCGGCCCTCTCGACTATTATCAATGGACCTCGATCCTGCGTTCGGTGTCGGCGCTGACCGCCTATCACTGGGTCTATCGCGAGACGCTAAAGCCCTGGCTGATCGCCGACCTCCTGATCCTCAACGATTCCCTGCCGCGCTCGCTTGCGAGCTGCTACGGCAATCTGGTGCGCAATCTCGACCAGATCGGCGTCGCCTATGGCCGCCAGGGCGCCGCCCAGCGCCACGCCCGCGGCGTCCGCAACCGGCTGGAACACAGCCATATGGATGATATCTTCCAACACGGCGTGCATGAATTCATCCAGGAATTCATCGCCGACAATTCAAGGCTCGGTGAAATCATCACACGGCAGTATTTGATATGAGGTCAGAAACTTGATTTGGAACCGGACGCAACCGCTAGCTCGGTCTCACCTCTCCCTTGGAGAGAGGTCGGATCGCTCTTGCGATCCGGGTGAGGGGTTACGGCCTAACGATAGACCGTAACCCCTCACCCCAACCCTCTCCCTACGGGAGAGGGAGTGCGCTTCCGTTGACGCAATCACGGCAAGACTCGGACATTCCACCCCATGCGCCTGCGCATCGCCCATTCCACCACTTACCGCTACGAACCGGCGGCGACCGGCATCATACAGATCCTGCGGATGACGCCCGGCAGCCATGACGGCCAATATGTCGCCGAATGGCAGATCGACGTCTCCACCGACTCCCGCCTCCATATGCACCAGGACGCGTTCGGCAATGTCACGTATGTGCTGACCGAGGGCGCGATTTCCGATCTCACCATCAACGTCGAAGGCCTGATCGAAACCCACGACACCGGCGGCGTGCTTCGGGGCACCGACGAGCGTTTCCCGCCGAGCCTGTTCCTGCGCGCAACGCCGTTGACCGAAGTCAATCCGGCGATGGCGGCGTTTGCGCGCGAACTGCGATCGGAATCGGAGGCCGACGTGCTCGGCTTCCTGCACGCGCTGATGCTGCAGATCAACGATCACATGACGTTCGATGTCGATCCAACCAACAGCGGAACGTCCGCGGTCGAGGCCTTCGCGCTCAAGCGCGGCGTCTGTCAGGACTACGCGCATATCTTCATCGCCTGCGCGCGCTCGGGCGGCGTGCCGGCGCGCTTCATCTCCGGCCATTTCATGCGCTCCGACGGCACCACACATCAGCAGGCCGGCCACGCCTGGGCCGAAGCCTTCGTGCCCGATCTCGGCTGGGTCGGGTTCGACGCGGCGAATGCGATCTGCACCACCGACGCCCACGCCCGCGTCGCCCTCGGTCTCGATTACCTCGGCGCGGCGCCGGTTCGCGGTACGCGGTATGGCGGCGGCAACGAAACGCTGACGGTCGCGGTCAAGGTCGATCAGGCCGGCCGCCCCGGGCAGTGGCAGAGCCAGTCGTAGGGTTTGAACCCTCGAATTTGGAGTGGTCGGCGGACGTCGACCCTCGTGCGCATGACGGACTCAACTCGGACATCGCGCGAGGTCCGAAAAGTGCCAACACGTGATCATCAGCGGCATTGTTTGGAACATTGTTTAACGCAGGACCCTTCCGCCTATGCTCGCAAGATTGCGGTATCAGCGGCGCGGCCCCGGATATTTCAAATTAAATAGCCGCGCCGGCAGCGAAGACGGCACATCCAAGGTCAGATAAAGGAGATGATCCGCCCCACGAGCCACGCGGCAGTCGCCCACCCGGCACCGGTGAAGAAGCCGACGCAGAACCAAACGCCGATTAGGTGCAGGTTGACGGTGGAGGGCATATTAAATTCTCCCGGTGGCGAGGACGACTGGCAGCCAACAAGAATGATATCGTAGTCTCGACAGATTTCCAGCCTGGCTCCTTCCGAAATTTTGGTCCGGAACATGTATCTGCATCGTAAGGACGCGCTGCAAAAGGTCTGGCGGTGCCAACGACCCAATTGAGCCACGCTACAGAGCCAGTCGTGATTGCCTGCGAAACAACTATGACTGGAAATGCGGCCCATAATATTCGTCATTCCGG
>Ga0210401_10007535_pt1 | contig 10910 bp, 8 predicted proteins | sample IncBWH32MmetaG_FD_150866 | JGI IMG/M metagenome (GOLD analysis project Ga0210401, IMG submission 150866) | Forest soil microbial communities from Barre Woods Harvard Forest LTER site, Petersham, Massachusetts, United States - Inc-BW-H-32-M | ecosystem: Environmental > Terrestrial > Soil >... | reverse complement strand
GACAGGACACTGGGAAATGGCAGGAGTATGGCTGGATCAAGCCTTTCCTGTTTACAAGAATGGATTCCCCAAGGAGTTGATCGAAGAGTTCGAAAAGGCGATTGGCAGAAAAACCATTGGGAATAAGCCGGCATCGGGAACGGAAATCATCAAGGAACTGGGTGAAGAGCACGTTCGGACTGGCAAACCCATCGTTTACACGTCAGGAGACAGCGTGTTTCAGATCGCCACGCATGAAGACATTGTTCCGATCGCTGAGCTCTATCGCATGTGTGAAATCGCCCGAAAACTGCTGGACGGCCCCCATCGCGTCGGAAGAGTAATTGCCCGGCCCTTCACCGGCACTCCGGGAAACTTCGTGCGCACCACGCGACGGCACGATTACGCCGTCGATCCGCCAAGACCCATGTTGATGGACGTCCTCGCCGAGTGCAGAGTGCGCGTCTTTGGCATCGGCAAAATTCACGACATCTACAATGGCCGCGGGGTCAACGAGTACGTCACCACGAAAGGCAACGTCGACGGCATGGAAAAGCTGACCGTAGCCGCCAGCGAGCGCACGAGCGGCCTGATTTTCTGCAACCTGGTGGATTTCGACATGCTGTATGGCCACCGCAAAGACGTTGAAGGATTTGCGAAATCGCTCGAAGAATTCGATCTCTGGGTGGCGGATTTCTTACCGTTGCTAAGTTTTTCCGACCTCCTGATGATCACCGCCGACCACGGCTGCGATCCCGATCCGCGCTGGCCGACTACCGACCACTCGCGCGAGTACGTTCCGATTCTCGCCTACTCGCCCGGCAGCGGGGCCGGAGCAAATCTTGGAGTCCGCTCTACCCTCGCGGACATGGGCGAGACCATCGCTGAAAATTTCGGCGGAACAATTCCGCACGGAAAGAGCTTTTTGGGCGAGATTCGTACCATTCCTATTCGTAGCGCTCCTTCAGATCCCACGGATCTCTCTGCATTCACACGCCGGAAATGAGTGGACCAGCGGATTAGCTCCATCACGACTTCCTTATGCGTGAGACCATACACTGGATACCTAGATCGCATGTTCATTGAGACGAGGGAGGATTGTGATGGATATGTTCAGGAAGGGTGGTGGACGTGACGAAGGTGCATTTGAAATGAAGCGTGGTGGCCCGGCGCTGACGTTTGCGGCCATCGCCGTCGGTGTTCTCGTTGTCGTGCTTCTGCTGGGAGTTTTTCTCCTCCGCGTGACGCGCATCGAGGCAGGACACGTGGGTGTGGAGATTAACCTTGCCGGCAAGCAGCGCGGAGCGTCGGAAATACCTGTGCGCACCGGCTGGGTTGTGTATTCGCCCTTGAGCACGCAGATTATTGAATTCCCCACCTACGTGCAGACGGTGAAATGGACTAAAGACACCAACGAAGGACATCCCATCAACGAAGAGATGGGCTTCAATTCCAAGGAAGGAATGGAAATCTTCGTGGACGTTTCGCTCTCGTATGCGATCGAGCCTTCGAAAGTGCCGGACTTCTACGTGAAATACCGCGTATCGGACATGGAGATGTTTACGCACGGAATTCTGCGCGACGTGGTACGCAACTCGCTGAACGAAGTAGCTTCCACGTATGTGGTGGAAGATATCTACGGCGAGAAAAAAGCGGAGTTTCTGGGCAAAGTCGAGACGAAAATCGAGCAGAAACTTTCGCCGGTGGGCGTGGGCGTGCAGCAATTCGGCTTTATCGGCGCGCCGCGCGTGCCGACGGTAATCGCCACGGCAATTACCGCGAAGGCCCAAGCGATTCAACAAGCGGAACGAGCTCGAAACGAACTGGCAACGACGCAGGCGGAAGCCGCAAAGAAAATCGCGGAGGCCGAGGGCGACGCCAGATCGCTTGTAACGCGCGCTCAGGGCGAAGCGGATGCCAATCGCATCCGGCAGAATTCGCTGACTCCGCAACTGTTGGAGTTACGGCGGATTGAAAACAATCGCGCGCTGATCGACAAGTGGAACGGCCAGTTGCCGACGGTGCAAACGGGACAGGGCGGCGGAATGATTCTGCAGCTGCCAAAGCCTCAGTAGCAGGCGACTCACACAACTGAAATACTAAAGGGCACGATGTAACGTACCCCGCATCGGCAAAACAGGAAAATCGTCAGTTACCGGTGGCCGTAGTGGGGGAGCCGGGGGCGTAGTAGCCGTTACGTGTGCGCGCGGTGAGTTTGCCACGGCCACGCGGAGGGATCACGTCCACGTTTACGGCACGGAAAGAGCCGTCGCGGCGCGCATTCGTAGGATAATAGGCGAGGATGTATTGATTGCGGATGTCGTGCGCCACTTGTTCGCAGATGCTGTGAACGTCGTCGACGCTTTCCGGGAAGTAAGCGACGCCGCCGGAGGCCGCCGCAATTTCCTGGAGAACCTTTTTGGCACGCTTGGCTTCTTTCTTGCCCTCACTGCTGAGGAGGCCGATGGTGTAGATCACCGTGTCGGTTTTCTGAATTTCGCGAAGCGTTTTTTCCAGTGAGTTGTGGCTGGCATTGTCTTCGCCGTCGGTGACTACGAGCAATACCTTCTTGTCCTTGGTGCCTTTTTTGAGATGATCCAGTGAGCCGATGATGGCATCGCGAAGCGCGGTGCTACCTCGGGAATCAATCCGCTCCAAAGCTTCCTTCAACTCCGGTATGCTGCTGGTGAAATCCTTATCCAGATCGAGATAGAAGTCGTCATTGAAATTGACGACGAACGCTTCGTCGCGCGGGTTGCTGGCTTGTACGAGCGTCAGAGCTGCTTCATTCACGCGTGGACGCTTCTCACGCATGCTACCGCTGTTATCAATGACCAGACCCATACTGACGGGGACGTCCTCGCGCTTGAAGACAGAAAGCTTTTGTTCAACCTTGTCCTCGAACACGCGAAAATTATCCTGCTTCAAGCCGTCCGCGAACCGTCCCCGGTCGTCGAGAACCGAAGTGTGAAGGACGACCAGATTAACATCCACCTTGATTCCGGCGCCCTGCTTGCCAGAGTTCGTCGCCGCGCCAGGAGGAGGCGGCGGTGGCGGCGGTCCGGGCAGGGGGATTTGTCCCAAGGCTGTGGTAGCCAGCAAAAATAGTGCGAAGAAAGGGAGAGAAAGTTTTCGCATGGCAGAAAATGCTCGAACCCGAAAGTTAGTGGCTGGGAGCGTAATATCCTGTCTTTGAATAGACGCTGAGGGGAGGAAGTCCCTTGGGTGCGCGCAATTTGATTTTGACCTTGCGCCAGCGCGCGTCATGAGCCTTGTTGCTTGGTCGATAGCCGAGGACATATTGATTTCGCAGCTCCATGCCGATTTTCGAAGCAATGTCCGGAAGCTCTTCCAGCTTTTCAACTCCAAAGACCCGGCCGCCCGTCATTTCCGTAACTTCGCTCAGAAGCGAGGGGCCGTTGAGCTCTTCCGTGGTGCGATTGCGAAGGCCGAGCGGATCGAATATGCCGATCGCATAGAGCTGGGTATCCGCTTCCTTCACCAACCGCTTGATATCGCTTTCGTTGTAGCGACTATGATTATCGCCTCCATCCGATAGGATGAGCAAGGCACGTTTGGCGTTGTGTGCACCCCTCATCTCACTGAGGCCGAGATAAAGCGCGTCAAGCAGCGCGGTCCGGCCCTTGGGAGCCGTGAGCATCATCCGGCTCTGCAGATCTTCGACGCTGTTGGTGAACGAACTGGTCAGCTCCGCGCGCTCGTTGAAGCTGACCAGAAAGAATTCATCCTGTGGGTTGGCAGTCTTGAAGAACTGGATGGCGGCCTCGCGCGCTTTGCTTACTTTGTTGGACATGCTGCCGCTGAAATCAAAAATCACGCCGATGGAAATCGGCACGTCTTCGGCGGAGAAGGTAACCACTTCCTGCTCGACGTTATCCTCAAAGATGCGAAAGTTGTCGGGCTCCAGCCCGGTGACCAGGCGGTTGTAAGGGTCGGTGACGGTGACATTCACCAAGGCAAGGTCAACGTCCATCTTCATGAGCTGCCCGGGCTTGAAGGACATGCCGGGAGTATTCCTGCGGACGTCGTCCTTCCTGGCTCCATCTTGCTTTACAGCTTCCTTGGGTTTGTTTTCGTCGGAGAGGGATTGCGCGGCAGCGGGTGAAAGCGTATGGCAAGCGAACAGGCAAACAACCAGCACGATACGGAAGGAATAGATCAGAATACGAACTGACTCAGACCGTGACCTGAATACGGTAACCTGCTGATCGCATTTCACGGCACCCCCATCATCCTGGATCCCCAGGACGGCCGCGCGGTTGGGACTCCCGGGAATTCTATCACTCGTTTTCCCGAAAACAAGCGCAATTCGCGGATGTGCAAAATCGCACATATGGATACGCCGGCTGGAGCGAATGGCGTGTGATAGCATCGCCGCAGGGGAACTCCTCCATTGGGCTAAACCGGGGGAGTAAGTAAGTTATTCCCCGCGAGTGGGGTAAGAGACGAAATGAGTTTGGCGAAGGTCGTGGTGGTGATCCCAGCACGGTATGGTTCGACGCGCTTGCCGGGCAAGCCGCTGGCCTTGATTGGTGGGAAGCCCATGATTCAACGTGTGTTCGAGCGAGCCAGGCTGGCCCAGCGCGTGAACCAGGTAATTGTGGCCACCGATGATGAACGGATTGTGAAAGCAGTGGAAGCATTCGGCGGCGAAGTGCGCCTGACGCGTTCGGACCACCGCACGGGAACGGAACGCGTGGCGGAGGTGGCCGCGCACGTGGAAGGGGATGTCTTCGTAAACGTGCAAGGAGATGAGCCGTTGCTGGATCCGGCGGCGGTGGATACCGCGGTCACTTCCCTTCTGGAAGAGCCGCCTGCTTCGATTGCTACGGTGGCCACGCCGATCAAGACGCCGGCAGATATCATGGATCCGAACGTAGTGAAGACGGTGCTGGATTTCGAAGGCAATGCCATTTATTTTTCGCGCGCGCCGATTCCGTGGGTGCGGGACACGGGAAGCAAAGTGCTGGCGCGGCACTTGAAGCATCTCGGGCTGTATGTGTTCGACCGCGAAGCGCTTCTGGAATATCCGACACTGCCGCCAGGAGAACTGGAACGCATCGAGCAGTTGGAACAATTGAGGTGGCTGGAGAATGGCTGGAAGATCCGCGTAGCGGAAGTGGAGCACGACGCGGTAAGCGTGGACGTGCCGGAAGACGTGGCGCGTGTGGAGAAGTTGCTGCAAAAATAAAACCCGCCCAGCGGTGACTCCGCGGGGCGGGCTACTTCAGAAAAACTGCGAGCGAGTTGAATTCTAGGGCTGCTGCTGTGCCTGCAGCACTCCGGCGACAATACGAGTCGTGCTGGAATTGCTGTTATTGGTGAAGTAAGCCAATTGTGGGTTCACGAAGTAAATCACGAACTGGATCTGCGAAGAACCGTTCAGGCTGATGGGCATGGTATTTCGGAGTCCACTGGACCCCGATCCATCTCCTCCTGTGCCATCCCCGGCGAAAGCGATCTTGCCGGCGGTCGCGAGGTTGGTCACCGGTACGCCGTTTGTGAATTGAAAAATGTCCGAAGTGCCTGTCAGGAACAAATTGGAGATGGCGACCTGTCCGACGAGATCTTCTTCATCGACAAACTGGCCGTTCTGCTGAAAGCTCAAACCGCTCCAATTGAGCGCGTAAGGACCGGTAACGTTGCTGGTGGTGAAGGGGCCGCCGGATTGCGCGGCAAGGGTGCCATCGTCAACAGCGACAAGCGCGCCGCTTGAAACGGTCACTTCCTGAACTACGCCTTGGGTTGCCGAACTCAAATAGAAAATGAAGATCGACGGAGCGCTGGGAAACTGCGGGTCTGTGAAGCTGAAGGTTCCGCGACCGAAAGTGGGATCAAACGTGATGTTTGTGCTGGTCGTGGAATTTGTCTGGAAGAACTTGCCGGAATTGTTGGTGTCCTGGAGGACATCGGTGAGGGTAGACGAGCCGGCGGCAGTAAACCGGCCGATGCGCGTGATCCCGCCGCCCGCGGAAGACGAGCCGGCGGCGATAAACACAAAACCACCGTTGATAGCGTTCACATTGGCCGGAAGATTGCTTTGCGCAATGGCGTCGCCGGTTAGCATGGAACCGCTGGTGCCCGCGCTGATGAGTCTTACGCGTGTCGGACTCACGACATAGTACACGTAAGCTGCTCCGGCAATCTGCGCCAAGCCGCGCCCACAAAGCGTCGGTCCGGCGGCATTCGCGCCATCCGTGCCAAAACTCCCGGTAATCGCCCCACTGCTGAGAGCGAAGTTGTCATTCACATCCGTAAAGCCGGTGGTGATTACGCCGCCGCTGACTGTGTATTCGCCGATTAGAGATGCAGGAAATCCGCCCCCATCGAACCCGGAAAAGTCGAAAACGTAAGGACCCGCAACAGAAGTCATTGGGCTCGCGCACAGGGCCGTATTTTGTTGGATGAAATTTCCGCTGCCGGTCGAAGCCTGAGAGGAAGTCGAAGTCTCATCGATCAGCAGGCCACCGGAGACAGAAGTCAGGGTGATCCCGAAAGTGATGGAAGATGCAACACCATTTGCATTCAAATTTAGCGTGAGTGTCCCTCGACCATCTGCGCTTATCGTATAGCTGCCGCCGGTGATAGGGATCGCCAGGCTCGGGAGAGCGCCGGGTTGAGCTACATCCTCGACGCCACCCTTGATGCCACCTTGCCCGTCCGCAATGAAACTGCCGGTTCGCGCGAGGGGAGTGGCAGTGACCGCACCGTTGGCGAACACTTCGCCGTTGGTGACGAAAGCGTAGGTGCCGCTGAGACTGGCAAGGGTGAAGGTGCCGTTGGGGGGCGGCGGAGTGATGTTATTACCGGAGCCGCCACTGCAGGCGGCGCTCCAGAGAGCGGCAGCTGCCGCGAAGACCAGGGCCAGGCGTTTCATCGCGCACCCCGCAGTGCTTCGAGCTGGTCATGGGTCATCGCAGATGTGGGAAGAAGAGCAAAACCTTTCGAATTGCGGACGGCCACGGCTTGGGTGCCCTTTTGCACGATGCGCGCGGCGAAAAACGTCGTGTCGCCCAAAGACAGGTTTTCGCCAACGATTCGAACGGAATCGCCTGCGTTTAATGAGAGGTGGCTGGCCTGGAGTAGCTTGGCATTGCCGACATGCACGTCCATCTGTCCGGAAGCCGTCTGGAGCAACAGATGGGCTCCTATCGGGGGAGTGGCGGATGCGGCCTCAAACTTGACCACAGTACCGACCAGCGAACCTTCGCGGCTGACGTCGTAAGCTGCGGGTGGTCGGAGACCGGTTTGCACGGATTGTTGCGCTAGAGCGGAGAGGCCAAGCGCCAGCGCACAGAAGAGCAGAAGCGTAACCGATGTCATTCGAATAGTGGATTTCATTACCCTTCCCCACTTTCAAGAGTCGGAATCCTTCACCGCTGCGGGGACTAAACGGAAAAATCCTTCCGAAGCGCAAGGCAAAGGTTCACATCATTAGACGATGTATCCAGAAGCGATGGTTTCCCCTTCGAGCGTAATAGTTCCTGCGCTGCAATCCCTTTCCCGAACCATGAGGGTTCAAGGAATATTCCCCGCGAGAGGTAAACCCGTTCCCAGGAAAAAGGTTTCGATGATTCAGGCAGAGAAAATATGGATATTGTGGCGCGAAGACTTCGATTTGACAGTTTGGCGAGTTCCGACCATAATTGTATGTACGTCAATCCTGTGGAGGGCAGACAAGCCCGGCAAGGAACGCGGGCTCAAAGGATGGCGCCAAAATATATATTTGTAACCGGCGGAGTTGTTTCCTCACTCGGAAAAGGCGTAGCAGCCTCCTCGATAGGTTGTCTCCTCGAAAGTCGCGGCTTCAAAGTCACCCTGCAGAAATGCGATCCATACCTGAACGTTGATCCGGGCACGATGAGTCCGTTTCAGCACGGCGAAGTGTTTGTGACCGAAGACGGAGCCGAGACGGACCTGGACCTGGGGCATTACGAGCGGTTCACGCATGCCAAACTTTCCCGCGACAATAACTGGACCACCGGCCGCATCTACGAAACGATTCTGACCAAAGAGCGCCGCGGAGATTACCTCGGAAAAACCGTGCAGGTGATCCCGCACGTGACCGACGAGATCAAAGCCACGATTCGAAAGGTTTCCGACGCCGTGGATGTGGTGATCGTGGAGATCGGCGGGACGGTCGGAGACATCGAATCGCTGCCCTTCCTCGAGGCCATTCGTCAGATGCGCCTGGAACTCGGCGCGGAGAATACTTTGTTCGTGCACGTGACGCTGGTGCCGTTCATCGCGGCGGCGGGCGAGCTGAAAACGAAGCCTACGCAGCACAGCGTAAAAGAGATGCTGAGCATCGGGATTCAGCCGGACATTCTGCTTTGCCGGAGCGATCATCACATTCCGGGTGAGTTGAAGAAAAAGATTGCGCTCTTCTGCAACGTGGCGGAAGCGTGTGTGATTTCGATGGAGGACGTAGACACGATTTACGCGGTACCGGCGGAACTAAGCAAAGAGGGACTGGACGCGCAGATTTTGCGGCTGCTGAAGCTGGAGGCGCGGCCTTCGGACATGAAACCCTGGGTGGATCTGGTCCAGCGGATGCATCATCCGGCAGGAGAAGCCCGGATTGCGGTGGTCGGAAAGTACGTGCAGCTCGAAGATGCGTATAAGAGTTTGCGCGAAGCTTTGTTGCACGGTGGGCTGGCGCACAATCACAAAACCGTTCTGGAATGGATCGAAGCGGAAGAAATCGATTCGCCGGAGACGGCTGCGGGGCGGCTGCACGGCTACGATGGCATCCTGGTTCCGGGCGGATTTGGGAAGCGCGGCATCCAGGGAATGATTTACACCATTCAGTATGCGCGCGAGCACAAGGTGCCATTTTTCGGGATTTGCCTGGGAATGCAGTGCGCGACAATTGAATACGCTCGTGACGTTGCGGGACTGAAGCAGGCGGACAGCACAGAATTCGATCCGCAAACGCCGTATCGCGTGATTTATAAATTGCGGGAACTGCTTGGCGTGGATGAAATGGGCGGGACGATGCGGCTGGGTGCTTGGCCTTGCAAGCTGGAGCCGGGATCGTTTGCGCACAAAGCGTACGGGAAACTGGAGATCAGCGAGCGGCATCGTCATCGCTATGAGTTCAACCGCGATCACGAAAAGGCTCTGGTTGCGGCGGGGTTGCGCATTACGGGACGCACTCCGGATGAGAACTACGTGGAGATCGTCGAGGCACCGGAGCACCCTTGGTTTCTTGGCTGCCAGTTTCATCCGGAATTCAAATCCAAGCCGCTGGAGCCGCATCCGTTGTTTGCAGCGTTTATCGGGGCGGCGCTCGAGCACAAGAAACAGAAGACCCGCCCGGCTTCGACCATGGCCGACACACAGCACGCGCCTGCTCTGCGCGCAGCGCCTCGGGCAACTGCATAGCCTGTCTGATGATCGGCCTCCTTTGAAAATAGTGAGCGGTTCCTCCCCAATGAGGACACAACCTTACCAATTGCCTCTACCTGTGTTCTGGTAGCTGGTGGTGGGTCGGATATTCGGAACTAAGCCCTACCTTAAATATTCTTCTAACGTTGCAAACCAGGGCCGGCCTGCGTAGCCTTAGAAGCTTGCTGTATATTTGATATCGCAGATGACACTGACACGTGAAATTGCGCTTGGATCGCTGCGCCTCGGCGGCGGGAATCCGCTTTTCCTGATTGCGGGGCCGTGCGTGATCGAGAGCGAAGCGCACGCGCTCACGATGGCGGAGAAGATTGCGAAGATTGCCGGCGATGCGGGTGTGCCGTACATTTTCAAGGCTTCGTATGACAAGGCGAATCGGTCGTCGGTGAAGGCGTTTCGCGGGCCGGGGCCAGCGGAAGGATTGCGGATTCTAGGCAAGATCAAATCGGAAATGAAGCTGCCGGTGCTGACGGACATTCACGATGCATCGCAGGCCGCGGCGGCGGCGGAAGTGTGCGACATTCTGCAAATTCCGGCGTTTCTGGCGCGGCAGACGGATTTACTGATGGCCGCGGGAAAGACCGGGCGAATCATCAATGTGAAGAAGGCGCAGTTTTTGTCGCCGTGGGACATGGCTAACGTGGCGGAAAAAGTGGCTAACACGGGAAATACAAAGATTATTTTGACGGAGCGCGGCGCGTCTTTCGGCTACCAGAATCTGGTGGTGGACATGCGCTCGTTCCCGGTGATGCGGAAGTTCGGATATCCCGTGGTTTATGACGTAACCCATTCCGTCCAGCTTCCCGGCGGGCAAGGACACGCGAGCGGAGGACAGCCGGAATTTATCGAGCCGCTGGCGCGCGCTGGAGTGGCGGCGGGAGTGGATGGAATTTTTCTGGAGACGCATGACAATCCGGCGGCAGCTTTGTCGGACGGGGCGAATGCGCTGCCGCTGGCGCAACTCCCTGCCCTGCTGGCGAAATTGAAGGAGATGGGCGCGATGGTACGACGGTGGGGCGCGCAATGAGCCTGGAGACGGCGCGGCGGGTGCTGAAGATCGAGGCGCAGGCGATTGAGGACGTGCTGGCGCGGCTGGACGCCAGCTTTGAGAAAGCGGTGGAGCTGCTTTTTCGGTGCAAGGGGCGTGTCGTAGTTACGGGAATGGGAAAATCCGGGCTGATCGGGCGGAAAATTTCGGCGACACTTTCGAGCACGGGAACGCCGTCTTTCTTTTTGCATGCCGCGGAGGCATTGCATGGAGATTTGGGGATGCTGGCGCGTGGCGACGCGATGCTGGCCGTTTCGTATGGAGGCGAAACGGAAGAGATCGTGCGGCTGCTCGAAGCGCTGAAGCGGCTGGAGATGCCGCTTGTTACACTGACGGGCCATACGAAGTCCACGCTGGCGGAGGCGAGCGACGTCGTGCTGGACGTGAGCGTGCGCGAGGAGGCGTGTTCGATGAACCTGGCGCCGACGGCGAGCACAACGGTGGCGATGGCGGT
>Ga0210401_10007534_pt1 | contig 10911 bp, 10 predicted proteins | sample IncBWH32MmetaG_FD_150866 | JGI IMG/M metagenome (GOLD analysis project Ga0210401, IMG submission 150866) | Forest soil microbial communities from Barre Woods Harvard Forest LTER site, Petersham, Massachusetts, United States - Inc-BW-H-32-M | ecosystem: Environmental > Terrestrial > Soil >... | reverse complement strand
ATCGTGGGTGTCGCGCCGCTGGCGCAGCTGGAAGTGTTCGAGGCGTGCTGGCAGCTGCAGCCTGACAGCGATGCGGCGGCCTGCAACACCTTTACCCTGGCGCAGGCGCTCGCCGCGGTGCTCGACTCGGGCGCCCCGCTGGTGAACCTGAGCATCGCGGGCCCGAAGGATCCGCTGCTGGCGCTGCTCATCGGGCAGGGGGTGAAGCGCGGCATCACTTTCGTCGGGGCGGTAGCGCAGAGCGAGACGAGCTTTCCGACCTCGGTCGCCGGCGTCATCAGCGCGGGCGGTACCGAACACGCGCTCCCAGCGGGCGCCTTCGCGGCGCCCTCCGAGCACGTGCTGACGCTGCGCCCGCAGGGTGAGTACGATTTCGCATCCGGCACCTCGGTGGCGGCCGCGGAACTCACCGGCGTCATCGCGTTGTTGATGTCGGCATCGCCAACGCGCCTGACGCCCGGCGCGGTGGTCGAGCTGCTGCAGGCGGGGGCACCGGCCGGTGCCGCGATGCACACCGAAACGGCAGCGGTGGATGTGAATGCGGCGCTCGCACGGCTGGATGCCGGACTGCATCGTGGCACGCCCGGCGTACGCGCGGCCCCCTAGCCGCGCGCGCGCGACTTGACCCCCTGCTCGCGGCGACCCCATGCTCGGCGCAGCATGTCTGAGAGCGCCCCGCCCCTCACCTGGAGCCTGATCGAAGAGGCGCGTGCGCGCATTGCCGGGCGCGTCAAGCTGACCCCGGTGCTCACGAGCGAGACGCTCGATGCGCTCTGCGGCGCGCAGCTGTACTTCAAGTGCGAAACGTTCCAGAAATGCGGTGCCTTCAAAGCGCGCGGCGCGACCAACGCGGTATTTGCACTGAGTGAGGCGGAGGCACGCTGCGGGGTGGCGACGCACTCCTCGGGCAACCACGCGGCAGCGCTCGCGCGCGCGGCGCGCCTGCGCGGCATCCCCGCCTACATCGTGATGCCGGACAACACCCCGCAGGCCAAGCGTGCCGCCGTGCGCCGCTACGGCGCGGAGATCAGCTACTGCGCCGCCACCCTCGCCGCGCGCGAGCAGGCGGCGCGCGCACTCGTGCAATCAACCGGTGCCGCCTTCGTGCATCCGTACGACAACCTGCTCGTCATGGCCGGCCAGGGTACGGTGGCCGCAGAATTTCTCACCCAGGTGCCCGAGCTCGACGTGCTGTTGTGTCCGGTGGGCGGCGGGGGCCTGCTGAGCGGCACGGCGGTGGCCGCGAGGGCCTTGAAGCCTCGCGTGCGCGTGCTCGGGGTGGAGCCGGCCGGCGCCGACGATGCGGCGCGCTCATTGCACAGCGGCACGCTGCAGCCGAGCCTTGACCCGCACACGATCGCGGACGGACTGCGCGGTGCCCTCGCCCCGCGCACCTTCGCGGAGATCCGGCGCGGAGTGGATGACATCCTCACCGTCTCCGAAGAGGCGATCATCGGCGCCATGCGCGAGCTGTGGGAGGTGCTGAAGATCATCGTCGAGCCCTCGGGGGCGGTGCCGTACGCGGCGGTGCGCGCCGCCGGTGCCCCGTTCAAGGCGCAACGGGTCGGGATCGTGCTCAGCGGCGGCAATCTCGACCTCGATCAGCTGCCCTGGCAGCGTGCCTAGGCTAGGGACCCTCAGACTCGCTCGAGGATGAGCGCGATCCCCTGGCCGACGCCGATGCACATGGTGCACAGCGCGTAGCGGCCGCGCTGGGCGGCGAGCTGCCAGGTGGCAGTCGTGGCGAGCCGCGCCCCGGACATGCCCAAGGGATGCCCGAGGGCGATCGCCCCGCCGTTCGGATTCACGTGCGCGGCATCATCGGGCAGTCCCAGCTGCCGCAGCACCGCGAGCGCCTGCGCCGCGAACGCCTCGTTGAGCTCGATCACGTCCATCTGCTCGAGCGTCAGGCGTGCCAGGGCGAGTACCTTGCGGGTCGCCGGCACCGGACCCATGCCCATGATGCGCGGCTCGACGCCGGCGGTCGCCGCCGCCACGACGCGGGCGCGCGGCGTCAGGTTAAAGCGCAGTGCGGCTTCCGCGGAGGCCACGAGCAGCGCACAGGCACCGTCGTTGACACCGGAGGCGTTGCCGGCGGTCACCGTGCCGTGCTCACGAAAGGGCGTGGGGAGTGCGGCCAGCTGCTCGAGCGTGGTCTCCGCGCGCGGATGCTCGTCGCGCGTGACGCTCACGCTCTTGCCCTTCTTCGCGGAGACCTGTACGGGCGTCAGCTCGTGCGCAAAAAAATTGCGCGCGTACGCTGCCGCGGTGCGTTGCTGGCTGCGCCAGGCGAAGAGGTCCTGGTCAGTGCGCCCGATGTGGTACTGCGCGGCGACGTTCTCGCCCGTCTCGGGCATCGAGTCGATGCCGTACAGTTTCTCCAGGCGCGGATTCACGAAACGCCAGCCGATGGTCGTGTCGTAGATCGCCGCCGCGCGGCTGAAGGCGGCATCCGCCTTCGGCAGGACGAACGGGGCGCGCGACATTGACTCGACGCCGCCCGCGACGAGCACCTCCGCCTCGTCGGCGCGCACGCTGCGCGCGGCCATGGCGAGCGCGTCCAGGCCCGAGCCGCACAGACGGTTGATGGTCGCGCCCGGCACCGACACCGGCAGCCCCGCCAGCAGCACCGCCATGCGCGCAACGTTACGGTTGTCCTCGCCGGCCTGATTGGCGCAGCCGAGCAGTACGTCTTCGATCGCGGCCGGTTCCAGCGACGGATTGCGCTGCAGGAGCGCCGCGAGCGGCACCGCTGCCAGATCATCGGTGCGCACGGCGGCCAGCGCACCGCCGTAGCGCCCGATCGGCGTTCGCACCGCGTCGCAGATGAAGGCGTCGGTCATGCCGCATGATAGTCGCCACCGTACCGGCGCGCACGCCGGTACAGTGCTCCTCCATACCGGTCGCGGCGTATCTGTCGCGCCCCGGTCAGTCCGGGCCATGCTCGCGCGCCCGTATCCTCAGCGAGAGCGCCCCGTGCTTGATCCACTGCCCTTCATTACCTACGCGTTCGTGATGTCGATCACTCCCGGCCCCAACAACGTGATGCTCACCGCATCCGGGGCGAGCTTCGGTTTCCGGCGCACCGTGCCGCATCTGCTGGGCATCGTGTGCGGCTTCACGGTGCAGCTGCTCAGCGTGTGTGCCGGTCTGAGCGCCCTCTTCAGCCGCTGGCCGGCGCTGCAGACGACGCTCAGCTGGGTGGGGGCGCTGTACCTGCTGTATCTTGGCTGGCGGCTGCTCAGTAGCAGCGCGGCGCGGGCGCACGCGCAGGCCCGTCCGGTGCGCTTCTTCGAAGCGGCGATGTTCCAGTTCCTCAACCCCAAGGCCTGGGTCATGTCGATCACTTCGGCGACCTTGTTCCTGCCGCAGGAGTTGGGACTGCTGCTGCGCGGCGCCTACATGGCGCTCGTGATGGAGGGCGTGGGACTGCCGTGTATGGCGGTGTGGGCGCTGTTTGGCAGCTCGCTGAAGAACTTTCTCGCCGCCCCCCGGGCGCGCATGGTATTCAATAGCGCCATGGCCGGGACGCTCCTCGTCACCGCCATCATGATGGTGCGCTAAGGCGAAGCCGCAGTGTTCGAGCTCATTCGCGACTCACAAGTGCCGCTCGTGGAGCAGATCTGCGAGCGTCTCACGCAACTGGTACGTGTGGGCCAGCTCGCCCCCGGCACGCGCCTGCCCTCGATCCGCAGGCTCAGCCGCCAGATCGGCGCGAGCCCGTTCACGGTCGTCGACGCCTACGAGCGCCTGGTGGCGCGCGGTCTGATCGATGCGCGCGCCGGCCGCGGCTTCTTCGTCACGCAGCGGCGACCGTCCGCACCCCTTGCCGCGGTCGAGGCGCTGCCGGACCCGGGAACCGATGCGCTCGCGCTCGCGCGCCTGACGCTCGCGCAATGCACGGACCTGATTCCGGCCGGCTCGGGCTTTCTGCCGGAGGCCTGGCTGCTCGAGGCGGTGCCAGCGAGCGCGCTCACGCGCCTGGTCAGGAACCGCGGCGCGCAACCCTGGCTGCCGTGCCCGCCACAGGGCCTCAACGAGCTGCGCGAACACATCGCCGCCCGCTTAGTGCAGAACGGCATCGCCGCGGGCGCCGCCAACATCGTGACCACCAGCGGCGCCTCGCAAGCGTTTGATCTGCTCGCGCGCATCCTGTTCTCACCCGGAGACGCCGTGCTGGTGGAGGACCCGGGCTACTTCGTGCTGTTCGAGCAGCTGCGCGCACACCACGTGCGGCTCATTCCGGTGCCGCGCCACGCCTCCGGACCCGACCTCGCCGCGCTCGAGGCGGCCTGCCGCGCGCACCGGCCGCGCGCTTTCTTCATGCAGACGCTGCTGCACAATCCGACCGGCTCGAGCGCCGAGGCCGCGCACTGCCATCGCATCCTCTCCCTCGCCGAGCAGTTCGGCTTTGCCCTCATCGAGGATGACGTCTACGGAGATCTCTACGCGGGCCCGGCGGTGCGCCTGGCGCAGATCGACGGCCTGCGCCACGTCATCTATGTCGGCAGTTTCAGCAAGCTCATAGGTCCGGCGCTGCGGGTGGGTTTCGTCGCCGCCGAGGGCGCGCTGGTGACACAGCTCATCGAGCGCAAGGTGCTCTCGGTGCTCTCAGGTTCCGCGCTGCTGGAGAGTTTCGTCGCCGAGGTGCTCGATGGCGGACGCTACAAACGGCACGTGGAGCGCCTGCGCGCGCGGCTGCAGCGCATGCGGCGCGATGCGCGCACGGCGCTCGAGTCCGCCGGCATCAGCTTCGAGGAGCCGGCGGGGGAAGGCATCTTTCTCTGGGGCCGCGTCCCGGATGCGACGCGCGTCGATGAGCTCGTGCGCCGCGCGCGCGCACACTCTATCCTGCTCGCGCGCGGCTCGCTGTTCTCGTGCGTGCACGGCTGCAGCCAGTGGCTGCGCTTCAACGTGTGCCACAGCGAGCGCCCGGCTCTGATCGAATTCCTGCGCGGCGCGCTGCGCGCCGCCTAGGATGGCCGGCGCATGAGCGAGGCGCTGCAGATCGGGGATGCAACCGAGGAGGACCTCGCCGGTCTTCTGGCCATCTACAACGAGGTCATCGCCACCTCGACCGCGATCTACTCCTGCGACCCGGTGACCCTCGAGGAGCGCCAGAAGTGGTGGCGTGCGCGCACGGCGCAGGGCTATCCGGTGCTTATCGCACGCGATGAGCAGGGGGTGGCCGGCTTCGCCACCTTCGGGGACTTTCGTGCCTGGCCCGGCTATCGCTTCACCGTCGAGCATTCCGTGCACGTGCGCGCCGCCGGCCGCGGCCGCGGCGTCGGCACGCTGCTGGTGCAGGCTCTGCTGGCGCGCGCCGCCGCGCTCGGCAAACACGTCATGATCGCCGGCGTCGATGCCGCCAACGCCGCCGCGATCCGCTTTCATGAGCGGCTCGGCTTTGAAAAGTGCGGCCACCTGCGCGAGGTCGGCTACAAGTTCGAGCGCTGGCTGGACTTGGTCTTCCTGCAGCGCAGGCTCTGAGCCCGGTAACCGGTAAGATGGCGCCATGTTCGCCATGCCGCCCGTTACCCGGGCTTTGATACTGCTCAACGTCGCGCTCTACCTGCTCGAGCGACTTTACCCCGAATTCATGATCGGGCTCTTTGCGCTGTGGCCGCTCGGCAACCCGATGTTTCGTCCGTGGCAGCTGCTGACCTACGCCTTTCTGCATGATCCGCAAACCTTCCTGCACATCTTCCTGAACATGTTCGCGCTGTACATGTTCGGCCGTACGCTCGAGACGTACTGGGGAGGTCGGCGCTTTCTGATCTATTACCTCGTGTGCGCCCTGGCGGCCGGCATCACGCAACTCGCCACGACGCGACCGGATGCGCCCTACACGGTCGGCGCCTCCGGCGGCGTCTTCGGCGTGCTGCTCGCCTTCGCCTGGTATTTCCCCAAGGTGCGCCTCATCGTGATCCCGGTCCCGATCCCGCTGCCCGCGTGGCTGGTCGTGAGCCTCTACGCGCTCCTTGAGCTGATCTTCGGGATTACCGGTACGCAGCAAAGCGTCGCGCACTTTGCCCACCTCGGGGGCATGCTCGGCGGCGCGCTCGCCATCCTTTACTGGCGCGCCCGGCGACGGTTCAGTTCCTAGGCGCGCGCCAGCCGTACCGGGCCGCGCTGCGTGCCGCAGGCATCGCACAGCAGCAGCTGCCCGAAGCGGTTGCGGCCAAAGACGCGCCCGTCGGGGAGCGTCACCCAGTTACCGCCGCCCGCGACGCGCGCGTCCACGCGACGCACGTGCAGGGCGCACTCGGGATTGGCGCAAAACGGGGCCCCGCGCTCCACTTCCAGATGCACCCACGAGACGTCCTCGGCACCCGCGGCGTGTGCGCCGCGCGCTCCTCGAGGAAACTGAAGTAGCCGCATAGCCGCACCCCGAGGCGAAGGCCTCCGGGGCACCAGTGTCGGCAGCGCCCTTGACTGGCCGATGACGCGCTCGTGGCGGATCGATGACGGGCCGGGCGTGCCACGTGCTCGGTAGCACCTGAGGAATCAAGCTTAATACGCCGATATTACGAAATAATTTACCCACAGTTGAATTGGCGACGGCGCACGGTCACAATCGCGCGCCGTAAAAAGCCGGGAACTTTCCCGGATGGCTGTCCCTCTAGAGCCCCACGCATGATCAAGACCGAGCATCTGACCAAGCGCTACCACGCCCTCACCGCCGTGGAGGATGTGAGCTTCCAGGTCGGACCCGGCGAGGTGTTGGGATTTCTCGGCCCCAACGGGGCCGGCAAGACGACGACCATGCGCATGCTGGCCGGGTTTGTCGCCCCGACCGACGGCAGCGCCAGCATCTGCGGGCACGATGTCATGAGCGCGCCGCTGGCCGCCAAGGCGGCCCTCGGCTACCTGCCCGAGGGCGCCCCCGGCTACGAGGAGATGACGGTGCGCGCCTTTCTCGCCTTCATCGCGGACTTACGTGCTCTGACGGGCGCGCGGCGCGCGCAGCGCCTGGCGCACGTCATCGAGCACCTGCAGCTCGGTACGGTGCTCGAGCAGACCCTCGACACCCTTTCCAAGGGCTTCCGCCGCCGCGTGGGACTCGCGCAGGCGATCGTGCACGACCCGCCGGTGCTCATCCTCGATGAGCCCACCGACGGGCTCGACCCGAACCAGAAGCACGAGGTGCGCACCCTCATCAATGACATGGCGCACGACAAGATCATCGTCATCTCCACCCACATCCTCGAAGAGGTCGACGCGGTGTGCACGCGCGCCATCATCATCGCCAAGGGGCGCATCGTCGCGGATGACACGCCTGCGGGTCTGGCCGCGCGCTCGCGCTATCACAACGCGGTGTCCATGCAGCTGCAGGAGCCGGCGCAGCTCCCCGCGGCGCGCGCCGCCTTCGGCGCCCTGCCCGCCGTGGCAGCCATCGAAGTGAGCGAACGCGATGCGCGCCTCACGGCGCTGCCGCGCGCGGGCAGCACGATCCTGCCGGCCATCTCCGAGCTCGCCGCGCGCCAGGGGATCAAGCTGCAAGACCTGCACCTGGAGTCCGGACGCCTCGACGAGGTGTTCCGCACGATCACCGCTTGAAGGACCGACGCACCATGCGCAACGTGGGCATCATCATGCGCCGCGAGCTGGCGAGTTATTTCGCCACCCCGCTCGCGTACGTGTTCATACTGATTTTCCTCGTGCTATCGAGCGCCTTCACCTTCTATCTGGGTGGCTTCTACGAGCGCGGCCAGGCAGACCTCGAGCCGTTTTTCACCTTCCAGCCGTGGCTGTACCTGTTCCTGATCCCGGCCCTATCGATGCGGCTGTGGGCCGAGGAGCGCAAGTCCGGCAGCATCGAATTGCTCATGACGCAGCCGCTCACCCTGTGGGAGGCGGTGCTCGGCAAGTTTCTGGCCGCCTGGCTCTTCACCGCGCTCGCCCTCGCCCTCACCTTTCCGCTGTGGCTCACGGTCAACTATCTGGGCAAGCCCGATAACGGCGCGATCCTCGCCGCCTACCTCGGCAGTCTCCTGCTCGCCGGGGGTTTCCTCGCCATCGGCTCGTGCATGTCGGCGCTGACGCGCAATCAGGTGGTGGCGTTCATTCTGGGCGTGGTGGGGTGTTTCGTCTTCCTGCTCGCCGGCTTTCCGCTGGTGCTCGATGCGTTCCGCGGCTGGGCACCGGTCGCGCTGGTGGATGCGATCGCCTCGCTCTCGTTTCTCACCCACTTCGAATCGATCGTCAAGGGCGTCATCGATGTGCGTGATCTGCTGTACTTCGCCATGCTGATCGGCTTTTTCCTGCTCGCGACCGCGATCACTCTCGAGCTGCGCAAGGCGGACTAACACCCATGACCAAACGCTCGACACTCGGCGGCGGCGCACTCGTGGCGCTCGCGCTGCTGTTCATCGGCCTGACGGTGCTCTTCAATCACACCCTGCGCGGCTGGCGGCTCGATCTCACCCAGAACCGCCTCTACACCACCGCGGCCGGCACCGACCGCATCCTCGCGAGCATCAAAGAGCCGATCAATCTGTATTTCTTCTACTCGGAGAAGACGGCGCAACAGCTGCCGCAGCTGAAGACTTACGGCACCCGGGTGCGCGAGTTCCTCGAGGAACTCAGCGCGCGCTCCAACGGCAAGCTGCATCTGCACGTCATCGACCCGCAGCCATTCTCGGAGGAGGAGGACCGCGCCGCGGAACTCGGCGTGCGCGCAGCACCGCTCGGGGGTGGGCAGTTCTATTTTGGCCTGGCCGGCACGAACTCCACCGACGGTCATGCCGCGATCGAGTTCTTCGACCCGAACAAGGAGCAGTTCCTCGAGTACGACGTCGTCAAGCTCGTCTACCAGCTCGCCAACCCGAAGAAACCGGTGCTGGCGTGGCTCTCGTCACTGCCGATGGACGCCTCCTACGACCCGCAGGGCGGCGGCATGCGCCCGGCGTGGGTGGTGTACAGCGAGGCGAAACAGCTCTTTGACGTGCGGCCGCTCTCCCCGACCGCCGCCAAGATCGACCCGGATACGAACGTGCTGGTGCTGGTGCACCCGAAGAATCTGTCGCCCGCCACCGAGTTCGCCATCGACCAGTACGCGCTGCGCGGCGGACACATCCTGCTGTTCGTCGATCCGCTGGCGGATTTCGACCACTCCGACGCCGATCCGCAGAACCCGATGGCCGCGATGACCGCGGACAAGTCCTCGCACTTCGCCCCGCTACTCACCGCCTGGGGCGTGCAGTTCAACCCCGCCGTGGTGGTCGCCGATCGTGGGCATGCGCTCTCGGTCACCATGCAGCAAGGTGCAGAGCCCGTGCTGCATCTGGGGGTGCTCGGGCTGGGCAAGGACAGCTTCACGGCCGATGATGTGATCACCGCCGGACTCTCCAACGTCAATGTCGCAACTGCCGGCGCGCTCGAGCCGCTCAAGGACGCCAAGACACGCTTTGAACCGCTGCTGCAGTCGAGCACGGACACCGAACTGCTGCCGGTCGCGCGCTTCCGCATGCTCATGGATCCGGCGGGCCTGCTCGATGGCTTCAAGCCAAGCGGGCGCCGCTATACGCTCGCGGCGCGCGTCAGCGGTACGGTACAGACGGCGTTCCCCGCAGGACCGCCCGCCGGCGTGACGCTGCCGCCCGGGCAGCTGGATCTTAAGGTCTCCGCCAAGCCGCTGAATCTGATCGTGTTCGCCGACACCGACATGCTGTCGGATTTCCTCTGGGTGCGCTCGCAGGACTTCTTCGGTCAGCGCCTGACTCAGGCGTGGGCGAGCAACGGGGATCTGGTGCAAAACGCGCTCGACAATCTCTCTGGCAGCGCCGACCTCATCAGCGTGCGCGGCCGTGCCACCTTCACGCGCCCGTTCGAGCGCGTGGAGAAGCTGCGGCGTGCGGCCAACGAACGCTTCCACGCGAAGGAGCAGGAACTGGAGCAGCAGCTGCAGGCCACGGAGGAGAAGCTCACTGCACTTGAGGCCAAGGGGGGCGACAAGCCCTCCTCGGCGGCGCTGCTCGTGACGCCCGAGCAGGAACAGGAAATCGAGCACTTCCAGCTCGAGAAGCTGCGCATCCGCAAGGAGCTGCGGGCCGTGCGCGCCGGGCTGGATGCGGACATCAAGAACCTCGGCACGACGCTGAAGATCATCAACATCATCGCCGTGCCGGCGCTGTTTGCCGCACTGGCGCTGCTCATCGCCGCCTGGCGGCGGCGCAGCCGTAACGCTGCGCACGCGCTCACGGGGAGCCACCCATGAACGCCCGTCGCGTCGGCTGGCTCCTCGTCGCCGGCCTCGTCGTCATCGGCTTTGCGATCTGGGTGTCATCGCTGCGCCACCTGGAACGCGCCACCCTCGCCGGGGATCTGGTGCTGCCGGGACTCGAGCACGGGGTGAATACGGTGACCGAGGTACGCCTGCACAAGGCCGATGACATCCACACCACGCTGCAGAAGGGCGCCTCGGGCTGGCTCGTCGCCGAGCGCGGCTGGCCGGCGGAAGTCAACAAGGTGCGCAAGCTCCTCCTGGATCTGGGCGCGCTCAACGTGGTGGAAGAGAAGACCCGCCTCAGCGCCAACTATCCTGCGCTCGGGGTCGAGGATCTGGGCACCCCCAAGGCGAGCGGCACCCAGATCGATGTCGTCTCCCCCGCGCGCACCTGGGCACTCATCGTCGGCAAGCCCTCGGGTGCGAAGTCCGGCTACGTGCGCGTCGCGAACGCCCCGCAGAGCTTCCTCGCCGCCCCGCTCGTCACGGTGGACGCGGCGGCGAAGAGCTGGCTCGTGACCGCGCTGCTGGATCTGCCGGCCGAGCGGCTGCGCGAGATCGAGGAGCGCCCCGCCGAGGGCGCCGCCTACAGCGCCACGAAGCAGAAGACCGATGACGCGCACTTCACCGTCAAATCCGTGCCCAAGGGGCGCGAGCTCAGCGGCCCGGGTGCGGCGGATTCG
>Ga0210401_10007533_pt1 | contig 10911 bp, 14 predicted proteins | sample IncBWH32MmetaG_FD_150866 | JGI IMG/M metagenome (GOLD analysis project Ga0210401, IMG submission 150866) | Forest soil microbial communities from Barre Woods Harvard Forest LTER site, Petersham, Massachusetts, United States - Inc-BW-H-32-M | ecosystem: Environmental > Terrestrial > Soil >... | reverse complement strand
GAAACCCGAAACTCGAAACCCGAAACTCGAAACCCGAAACTCGAAACCCGAAACTCGAAACCCGAAACTCGAAACCCGAAACTCGAAACTCGAAACTTGAAACGACCCCAAAACCCTGAAACCCGTCTCCCAGAGATAGACCCCTCCCCGCTCCTCCCCGAGGACGCTCTCATTATCACGACCCACCCCAATCGGCGCAGTGCCGCCGGTCACGTTCCGCTAGGACACCCATCACGCGCAAATGTGATTAGGAAAGAGGCCGCTCTCAGAAATTTAGGGTCGTTGTTTTTTCTGAGAACCGAGAACTCATCTCATGAATGGGCGTATGGGAAGGTCTCGGCTTTAGCCGAGCCGCTCAGCACGCGAAAAATGTGGGGCTTTAGCCCCTGGAGAGGCCGAACCCGAGCCACCCACTTCGACCGAAGACCTGCTCGCCCCCGGAAGCGGACGTTGCATGCGCCACCCGCCCACCGCCCTAAGATTGCTCGTCTCCACGCCGCCCCAAGGCCACCAGATCGGCGCTCTCCAACACACGCTTGGCCCCGCCGTTGCGCGCGGCGAGGATCATCGCCCGCCCCAGTTCCTCGGTCGTGATGATCCCGTTGGGCCAGAGCCATTGCAGAATGGGCCACACGGGGGACACCATCGTGAGCAGCACACCGCCGCCGGACGCCTTCGAGCGCTCGCCATGCATCGGACGCAGCGCGCCCAGCCGGATCATGATCGCCGCGGGAAACAGTGCGAGCAGATCGTTCTCTGTGCGGCCCTTCACCCGTGCCCACATCGACTTGCCGCCGGTGCCCATGCCGGAGACGTACAGGAACCGCATCGCGGGATTCTCGCGTGCCAACGTGCGGGCCCAACCCATCGTGAGGTCGTACGTGAGGTGGGTATATTCGGTCTCGCTCATGCCCACAGACGACACGCCCAGGCAGAAGAAGCATGTGTCGTAACCGTTCAACTCGCCCGCATTCACGTCGAAGTCGAACATGTCTGCGCGGACGAGATCATGCAGCTTCGGATGCGATACGCCCGAAGGCTTCCGCCCGATCGACAGAACGGACTCGACCTCCGGATCGATGAGGCACTGGCGAAGCACGCCCTTCCCCACCATACCCGTTGCGCCGAAGAGAATGATCCTCATGCACACACCCAACGATGGAATCGGAACCCAATTATATGGGCCACCCACCAAGCGTTGTCATCCTGAGCAAAGCGAAGGACCTGCTTTTCTAAGACTGAGAACTGAGAACTGACAACTGAGAACTGGTTTTAGGGGTGCCCCATTCAATCGCGTTCTGTGCGATTGAGTGGGGTCAAGATGCGGCCGATGCCTTCCCAAACGTCGCTCGTTGCCTCGACTTAATCTTCAATTCCCACTCCTGAAAGTTCACGCGCACTGCTCCTCTCTCCCCACAGGCGTAAGCCCGGAAGGCGGTCCACGTCCATTGGTCGGGTGAAGCCACCAGTCCCCGCTTCACCGGGTTTCGATGGATGTATCGCAGCTTCTCCACGTGTTTGCGCTTGCTCCACACATTGAAAGCTCGGGGTGCCCCAGGTTCGCGTCAGTTCTTTGGACGCTAACCTGGGCGAGTGTGCAAATGTCACTGTCGTCGAGCAGTTCCAGATCGTCCTTCTCCGGTTCGCTGACCAACAGATGAAAATGCTCGGGCATGACCATGTATCCCACGACGACGAACTGGTACCGCTGCCGTGTTTGCTCCAGGAGCTAAAGAAAGAGATCGCGCCGCGCCGCCGTGCCCAGCAGCGGCCGCCGATGGTGACAGCTACAGGTGATGAAATGGAGATGTCTTGTGATGTAGTAGCGTTTCAGGCGGGCGGATGTCTGTGGTTTTTGTTTTTATTTTCCTGAGACCTAAGGCCTAATACCTGAGACCTGGTTTTTGAATAGGGCGCCCAAGATTGTGCGGGCCACCCGCCCTGCGCTGAGCTGAGGCCCTGTACATCTGTGAGCAGTGCGGGCACACAGCATCGCTTAACGTCGAGTATAGGTGCTTGCGTCGCTGCCGCGAAGAACGGGATCGTGCTGCTGCTGCGGCCGGTGGAAGTCTGCTTTTAGAATGTGGAGAGTGTGTTGCTGCCGATGTTTGTCACCCAAATGTCGGCCCCGTCAAAGGCCACGGCTCACGGGTCGGTGCCGACGGCGAAGGTGCCTAAGTGCTCCTCTGCCGACGGGTGTAAGCTCAAGCTGTACTTGGCGCATTGCCGCATCGGTTTTCCGACGGCTTTGAAAACCGTCAGCGCTTTGCGTGTTGCAGGTGAGGTGCCGAAACAGTGCATCGGTGCGAGCTGTTTCCCTCTGGGCTGCCTAACTCGCCGGAAGAAAAGTCTTTTACGACTTTAATCTATGGATTGATCAAGTATAGGGACGCTTTCCACAACGAGGACACCCTACTTAAGAGCTTCATGTGGCAATTGAGCAAAGAAATCGACAACGTCATCAATAAAGTTGTAGGTGAACGCGTGCATGATTCCTGTAGCGTATTGCATTTGATCGTAACAATAGTTGCCTTTGAACCCAAACGAAATAACCGTTTTCTCGGTGATGCCGTAATGTCCGATACTTTACAAACTACACTCTCGTTAGTGGGTATGTCACGCCGTTTCTGGGGTGCTCGTCACGATGGAATTACAAACAGGTTAAGCAGAAGTTTTCGCCGCACAGATCACATCTCTCCGTTTGGACCTAGCACAGAGATGTACCGACGGCTCCGGAACTCGCGCGTGTTGATCTCGTTCTTCATTTCCTCACCGCCAATACGGGATTGGTTCACGATCTTGCGCACAACATAGTGGGGACGAGCCTTCGCCTCTTCGTAGACGCGGCCGACATACTCTCCAATAATCCCAAGAAAAAACAGATTGATCCCCGAGAAAAATGTGATGGCAAGAATTAGCGCCGTGAAACCTTGAGGCGAACCCAGCCACAGCTTTACATACACGGAATAGAGCGCAAACGGGACTGACAACACCATGGCGACCGTCCCAAGAATCGCGGCGGCACGCAGCGGAACAATGGAAAAAGCGAAAATGCCGTCGAAAGCCAGCTTGAACAATTTGAGCGGAGTGTACTTGGCATGGCCCGCATGCCGCGTCGACCGCTCGATTGGTATGCCGATCTGGCGAAATCCCACCCACGTACGCATCCCGCGCAGATAGCGATGGTGCTCTGGCATCTTGCGGATTTCATCGATCACCCTTCTCGACATCAGCCCGAAATCACCGGCATCCAGCGGCAACTGGACCGAAGAAAGCGCGGCGATCAGGCGGTAAAACAGGTAATAGCAAAGCCGCAGCCACCATGATTCTTTCCGGCTGGCGCGCTGGGCATAAACCACGTCATACCCCTCCTGGTACCATTCCAGAAGTGTAACGACGGCCTCCGGTGGGTCTTGCAAGTCTCCGTCCATCAGAACGGTAACATCGCCGGACACGTGGTCTAGCCCGGCACCCAGTGCTGCTTGGTGGCCAAAATTGCGGGAGAGGGCAACAACAACGATTCTCGGGTCTTCGGTGGCAGCCCGTTCTAGGAGCTCGAGGGTGCGATCTGAGCTACCATCATCCACCAGAACGATCTCGTGCGGACCGCCTGGTAAGCTGTCTAGCACGGACGTGGTCCGCCGGATGAGTTCCGGTACTACAGCTTCCTCGTTATAGACGGGGATCGCAAAAGATACGCGTTCGGCCTGGTTCACGACGGGATCATCCTTTGAGTTGTGGATCTCCAGTCCAAAGACCCTTCCTTAAAGTCCAAACAGCGAGAGAACGTAGAGCGGCGTCGTCCACGGAGAGCCCAGGTTTGCAAATACTGCATAGTGGATGGCGAACCAGAGCGCCGCAATCACCATAACGACCGTTGACGCAGCAACATTTCCAGGCTTGCTCCGATAGGTGCGCAATTTGATGATCGCAAATGCGGCAGCGATCGACAAGAACATGCAGGTATCCAAAAAATAATAGTAGTAAGTGAATGGCCTTCGGATCACTGCCCACTGCAGCCAGAACACCGGCGCTGAACAGGCCAGCAACCAATGCTTGCGTTCTCGGAACAATATTACGATTCCAGCGATGCCAGCAAGTGTAATCAGCGGATTCGCAACTAACCATTCCGATCCGCTGTCTGATGATTGGTAGAGCCACTTATACCATGGCAAAGATGCCGAGGGAGAAGCCGCACCGGCATGACGATGAAAGTTAAAACCGTATAAGTTAACATTGACGAAGTTGACGGGATGCAAACCAACGGTGGGTAGCCAAGTCACGGCATATACCAATACAGATACAACACAGATTGTAAGTGCCTGTTTCACGCGCTTCGCGGACAACAGCCACACTATCACCAGGGCAATGGCAAAGGCAGCGTTCCAGCGGCAAGCGGTAGCCAACCCGAACGATGCACCCGACAACGTGTACCACTCCCTCCACAGAAGGTAGAAACCGAGTACGCAGAATGCCAGCTCGAAGATAGGCAACATCGCTACTCTTGACATGACATACCAAAAACCATTGCTTACCACGAGCGCAACAGCGACCCATGCGGTAGACAGGTCGGCCATCTGCGAAACCCACAAAAATATAACGGCAAGCGCACTTGCACCCGCAAGCGCCGACATGATCCGCCATCCAATCGGATTGTCCCCGAAGATGCGAATTCCTAGTCCCATGAAGTGCTTGGCCAGCGGTGGATGCGCTGGCATCGGGTCGGGAAGCCCGTGCATCAACGCTCGGGATGCGTCGAGGTACAACATCTCGTCATATTTATAAGATGGTGGCTGGTTTAGGTTGAACGTAAGAAGCGCGATCGCCCCAACAAATACTAATATTGGCCTTGGATCTACCTTCACACCTGACCTGCTTATTACGGCCTGTCGTGCCGGAATGTTATACTACGTTGGGTTTGGTTGCTGTCACCTGGACGGGCAGTCGAGAGCAGGCGCCGAGAGCACACTTGCGGCGGTCTCCAATCGCTCTGAAGGCGACGTACATGCTCCTGACTACTGGTTGAGGTTCGTGCTGCGATTGTAGCAAGAAGGCCTGAACGAACTAGATAACGTTGGTAACTAGTATTGCTAGCGTCATTTGTGTAGAGTGTGCGCGAACATTTGCCAAAGCGGCCTGTCTTTGCTTCTTATTCTGCCTCCACTTGAGGCAAATGCAGAGACCAAGCTGACCCGCCCCATCCTTGGCGGGCGAGATCATGCGTCAGTTTCCGCGTCCGGGTTTGCAGCTGAGGACGACGAAGCCGGTAGAACGGAGCGGCACTCGGCCACGCTCATCGCTCTGGCAAACTCAAAGGCTTCTATGGCCACCGAATCTCGACAGATAATTTACGCGTCCGCACCGACGCCGGTCAGCATGACGGACTACTGGTTCGATATAGCGAACCTCGATCATTTTTGGGTGCGGAGGCGATTTGACGTTTTCAAGCGAATGGCGGGCGCCCTCATCCAAGGGGCTGCCCAGGTCGTGGAGATTGGTTGCGGCAATGGCCTGGTGCAAAGAGGCGTAGAGGACTGCTATGGGATACCTGTAGCCGGATTTGATCTCACGGAGCACGCGTTAGAGAGGAACATCAGTCGGTCAAGCCCACTCTACTACTACGACATTCACCAACGTGCTCCGGAGTTCCGGGCACGCTTCGACATTGTGCTGTTGATGGATGTGCTAGAACACATCGCCGACCAAGCTGCTTTCCTGCAATCGATTAAGTACCACATGACCGTCGATGGCGCGCTTGTTGTCAACGTACCGGCTCATCAATTCCTGTATTCTCATTATGATCACTCTGTGGGGCATTATCGTCGCTATTCTGTCCGTTCTCTGAAGGAAGTAGCGGAGCAGAATGGATTCTTCATGCATTCCTTTTCCTACTGGGGAGCACCTCTACTACCATTGCTGCTATTGCGGAAGGCGGTGGTGAGATTGCACCGTAGTGAGCGGAGCGTGGTTTCCAGCGGGTTTGACCCCGGTTCGCGCCTTATGAACTTACTATGCGGAATATTGGCGAATTGTGAAATGATCCCCCAAAGTCTTGGAGGCACGTCGCTAATCGCCGTGCTGAAGGTGGCAGGCGGCGCGAACGAATGCCGCAGCTAATTTATCGCTTAAGCTTCGGTTGCCGCTCTCGTCCGCGCGGCGGCGACAAGGCCGTTCTGGCTCTGCACAAGTAGCTGGAGTAGTGCCCACTTGGCGAAGTTCTGCCGACGCTAAGATTTTGAACCAAGAGATTCTGCTGCAAAGGGTCAGCGGCGAGTTGTCGGCTGAGGAGTTCGCCATGCTGAAGGAGACGGTCCCACGTATGCCACCACGACGAACTGGTACCGCTGCCGTGTTTGCTCCAGGAGCTCAAGAAAGAGATCGCGAGGGTGCCCCATTCTAAAGCGCGTTCTTTGCGCTTTGGAGTGGGTTCGCCGCCGTGCCCAGCAGAAGCTGTCGGTGGTAACAGCTGCAGGTGATGAAATGGAGATCTCTGGCGGTATAGTAGCGTTTCAGGCAAGAGGGCACTGGGGCTGGATAGTTGGACAATTAGGATGAGGTCTGTGACGGACGAACTTCGTCAACAACAGGTATCGTCGGCCGCATCGCTACCCCACTCAATCGCACAGAACGCGATTGAATGGGGCGCCCACGATGGTGTGGGCCACCCGCCCTCGAGCTATTGGACTTCGGCTTTTCGCACGTATACGTTGTGCTCTGCATCGTGACCTAGGAAAACAAAACCACTTGACACATAGCAGCCCGGCAGACCCGGAAATACCTTTTCGTCAGTAGCCCTATAATCGGCAATTAGATTTCCCTTCAAGTCCACGACTCTGCTGATCCCGATCGTTGAGTGTTTCTGAAGAAAGCTGATAGCCAAGTTGTTCGTGGTCGACCGCAAGTCTTGACCGGTCAATCCTGGCTCAGGAGGGTCAACCCGTAGCTTGCGGACAACCTCTCCCTTTGGGGAAATAACATATACCAACGCGGCTGACGGAGTGGATCGGAGGAGGTACGCATTTCCGTCAGAGCCGATTGTCGCATCACCCTCGTAGACAGCAGCATTGCTTGATCCTGCATCCGTCGTGAAGTCTGGATCTTTCGCTTCCGCTTTCTGTCTGTAGTTATCGTCTTCCGGTTCATAAATCTTTTTCAAAAGCTTGCCACTGCTATCGAATAATGCCGTAAACGGCGTATGTAGATGTCCCCCCGGATTGGCCAGAGTGCCGCTGAGCAGGAGGTCCCCAGTTTGAAAGACAACAATCTGATATGGGATGAAGGGTTCGGCGTCGAGCTGAATGCTTGAGCGGAATAACCCATCGTTAGAAAACTCTGCTACATCGACGGTACCGTTCCGAGTGTATTCCTGCTCGTAGACGTTGCCGTCATGACTCACAAAAAAATCCATTGCAGAAACCTGCTTCTTGTCCTCAGGAAGACTGAAGGTCTTCTTGAGATGCCCATCCGCGCTGATCTCTTTTATTGGGGCCCTAGAAGGGTCTATGTCACCGGATGGCATGACTCGAATATAAAGATCGCCAGAAGCATCACATCTCGCCTTACCCGCAAAGGAGCCGACAAATGAGACCTTCGAGCTCTCCCTGAGTTGCAAATGTGAGCCGATCGGATTCTCTTGTGCCAGTGTCCTCTCTTGAGCGTTGGTAGTTGATAAAAAGACGCATATGCAAGTCGAAAGTATCATGCCTTTGATCTTCATCTCTGACCTCCGCACTCGCCTGGGCGGGTGGCCCACATAACGTTGGGTGCCCCATTCAATCGCGTTCTGTGCGATTGAGTGGGGTCAAGACGCGGCCGACGTCTCCCCAAACGTCTCTCGTTGCCTCGACTCAATCTTCAGCTCCCATTCCTGAAAGTTCACGCGCACTGGACCGCGCTCTCCGTACGCATAGGCCCGGAAGCTGCTCCACGCCCATTGCTCCGGGGACGCCACCAATCCCCGCTTCACCGGGTTCCGATGGATATAGCGCAACTTCTCGATGTGTTTCGCTCGCTCCACACGTTGAAATCGTAAAACCGCTTCTGCCAGACGTGCTCGTCGTCAGGCTCTGCCCATAGATCATATTGTGCCGCGCACTGCTTCTTTCGTGCCAACCTCGCGAACCTCTGCTTTACTACTTTCATCACCACCGACGGATCGCCCTTCTCCGGCTCGCTGATCAACAGATGAAAGTGCTCAGGCATCACCACATACCCAACCACGACGAACTGGTAGCGTCGACGGGTCTGTTCCAGTATCTTGAGAAACAAGTCGCGCCGCCGCGCCGTCCCCAGGATAGGCCGCCGACGATAACAGCTGCAGGTGATGAAATGCAGATGTCTCGTGTCGTAGTAACGTTTGAGTCGGGAAGGCACCTGATCAAGGTATGGTGCACGGTCGGGAAACGTCTGTGACCGTTGGACTGGAGGAGTGGGGTGCGGCGTCCACAGTATCGTTACCCCACTCAAATCGCACAGTACGCGATTGAATGGGGCACCCAATGTTTGTGTGGGCCACCGGCCTAGAAGCCAGCAGCTAGTAGCTAGCAGCCGTCTTCAATACATACCGGCGGGTGGCCCATACGATCCTTAGGTAGCCCCATTCCGTCGCTTAGTACAGTCCGACACTCAGGACTGTACCCCTTTTATCAACGAGCACATTGAGGTGGCGGTCTTTGTATAGATGAAATTTCGTCCCGTCCGCATTTTTCATAGTTCTGACGTTGTCACCCCAAAGTTGCTTGCATTGATCCCACGTTGCGTTCCAAGGGTATGCAAAAATCCCGATCAGTTTCATGTCGACTTTCGAAAAGGAGAGTTCGAGCACTCGAAACTGCTTCGTTGGATCATTGAAGGTAAAAATGTCCGCAGGGGAGCTCGGCGGGCCCTCCCGGTAGGAAATGGAGTCCCCCAGTTCATCTTTTGCGTCCTGAACTGACCAGATATGCAGCTTTTTTTCTAAGTACACAAGGCTGCTCGCTTTCATGTCTTCCGGTATCTTTGGGACTGTAGGGACACCGGACGTTGCGACGGCTGCATCCGCCTTTTTCGGAGATTCCGGGTCATACACGGATTCCAAACTCCGCAACAGCGTAGCGGTAAGCATCCCCTTCGCATAGTCGACCGGCACGGCGAAATTCAAGTTCTGTCCTTCTTCCAAAGTTGCAGCTGCAATTCCGATCACTTCTCCCTGGAGATTAAAGATAGGACCACCGGAGCTTCCATGGCTGATAGGCGCTGAAATCTGGAAATAGCGGTATCCATCTCCTAGCCGTATTCCACTGATGATGCCTTGAGACAAGGTATTTTCAAGCATGCCAAGCGGATTGCTCAAGGAAAACACAGTGTCCCCCACATCGACGCTGGCGGATTTTCCGAGAGCCAGATACAGCAAATCGACAGCCCTTATTTTGATTAGCGCAATGTCCTTTCGCTTATCAATATCCAAAACTCCAACCTCATCGTAAGCATCCTTGTTCGCCAACCTCACAGTTGCCTGCTTGTAATGCGCAATGACGTGATAGTTGGTGAGAATCTTGCCGTCTGAGCTGACGAGAAAGCCGCTACCCGCTGCCGTCACGTCCCCCTTCTGATCACGAAGCTCAATGAGCACCACGGCGGGAGACGCCTTTTTGTATATTTCCCCCGCCGTAACTTTCGTATCGACCTGACAAACACTCAATGAGCATAGGGTTACCACTAGCAGCGGAGGGTATGACAGCAGCCTACTGGGTTTCATGTTTTGTCGTCCTCACGGTCATTGGCGTCCCTCATAAGCGCAGGCCACGCCACTATTAGCCTCCCCCTATGTCGCTAGCTAGACAGTGAGGTAAGTCACGACGCATTGTGAGAGTGAGGACGCCTACCTTAATCTTGCCGGGTGGCTCAGGCATTCTCGCTCTATGCGAAGGCTCGGCGAGTACCACACAATTCTTGGGAGGGATTGCGATACTGGCCGCGTGCCAAGATCTCCGCAAACAAAAAGCCCCGCTCTTGCGAGCGGGGCTTTCGCTGGCCACTGACCACCGGCCACTGGCCACTGCTTTAGTACATATCCCCCATGCCGCCGCCGTGTCCGCCCCGGCATCGGAGCGCCCTTCTTGTCTTCCGGGATCTCCGAAACCAGCGCTTCGGTCGTCAGCATCAGCGACGCGATCGACCCGGCATTGGTCAGCGCCGTCCGCACCGCTTTCGTCGAACGGACAAATCCCGAATCCCACGCAGACCATGACGCGCAACGAGGCACCAACTTCGACCGAACCGTTGCTCTCCCTGAGGCGCAGCAAAGGCGGTCTCACGTTGACCCAGAAGAAACTTCGTGCTACAAGTTCGCCCCATTAAACCGGGCGAGGTGAAGCCAATGACGAACTGGAATCAGGATCAGCCAGCACCCAAAACCGCAATCCGAATGATCCACGCCAGCTTTCCCCAACTGAAAAATTTGGGAATACACGTTGTAGAAACGTGAAAGGAACGAACACTAAGTCGGCTTACGCAGAGGGACGTGCGTTGGACATTGGTGTGCACGCGAACAGGCCTGGCGAGCGGTTGATCGGTGATCTGCTATTCAAGGCCCTACTTGCTCGGCAGCCAAATCTGGCATCGACAACGTCATCTGGAATCAGCAGATCTGGAGTGTCACGCACGGCGTGCCCCGCCCGTTTGTCGGCAACTACCCCCACGGAGGCCCAAGGAATGCACACACGGACCATTTCCATATTGAATGGACTAGGGAGGGAAGCCAGACAGATCGCTTGAACTTCTTAGAAGTGCAGGTAAGCATTGTCCGCCAAGGCTTAGAGGAAATGACTTACACCAATCGGCATACCGCTTAAATCGCAAACACAAAAAGCCCCGCTCTCCCGAGCGGGGCTTCTCGTTGGCCACTGACCACTGGCCACTGGCCACTGCTCT
>Ga0210401_10007531_pt1 | contig 10913 bp, 10 predicted proteins | sample IncBWH32MmetaG_FD_150866 | JGI IMG/M metagenome (GOLD analysis project Ga0210401, IMG submission 150866) | Forest soil microbial communities from Barre Woods Harvard Forest LTER site, Petersham, Massachusetts, United States - Inc-BW-H-32-M | ecosystem: Environmental > Terrestrial > Soil >... | reverse complement strand
CTGCGTAAACCGCTGATTTAGAATTTCTTACATGTGCTGTCGCCTCCCGCCTGTGGTTCCCCGCAGCGTGGCAAGGACATTGCTGTGGCTAAAGGCTGGATATGTCCCCGGGAGGAGCAGTGTCTTTCCAAAACATGCGGTTGTGGGCAATCGCAGGACTCTTGACGGTCGTGGCCATAGTCTTTCATCCCTTACCTGCAGTGGCGCAGGGCGAGTTGACTCGGAAGGCGAAGACCAAAGTGGCTCCAGCTTATCCAGATTTGGCGCGGCGGATGAACATTACGGGCACGGTCAAAGTGCTGGTGGTGGTTTCGCCCAATGGAGCCTTGAAGGACACCAAAATAGTCGGCGGGAACCCACTCCTGGTCAACGCCGCTATGGATGCGTTGAAGAAGTGGAAATTTGAACCGGCGGACTCCGAAAGCACGGGAACGGTGGAGTTCAAGTTCCAACCTCAGGATTAACCGGGCCAGAACTAACCGGGCCAGAACTAACTGGTCCAAGATTAACTGGGCACGGATCAACCGAGACCGGATTTATGCGAGAGGAGTGACCCTACTCTAGATCGATCTAACTACGTGCGGGGCGCAGAGCGGGACGCGAGACGAGCGGAGGAACAGCGGATGACAATTGGCAAGAAACTCTACCTAAACTTCGGAGCCGTCCTTGCGATGGTCGTTGTGCTGTTTCTCATCAACCTCATCGCGGTGCAACGGGAGCATAGCGCCAAGGCCGCGGCTTCGCAGGCGTTACAAATGGCTGCGACCACCGACAAGATCCGCTTCCAGATGATGCAGAACCGCTTGTCTCTCAGCAACTACCTGCTCAGCGGTGATACCCGCGAGGTCGAGCGACTGAACGATGGTGTGCGGGTGTTGGAGGAAAAGCTGCATACCGGCGAGAACCTTACAACGTCGGAACAGCAGCGAACAGCGCTCGAAAAGGTACAGAGCAGCGAGCAGAACTGGGCTCGGGAATTTGCAGCACCGTTGATGGAGAAGCGCAAGGAAGTAGACAGCGGCAACGCCACCGTAGCTGAACTTCAGATTTTCTATTTGCAGAAAGACGCGTCTTCCTGGGTGAAAAGCGCCACCGAATATCTGGACGTGGCTGACCTCGAAAATACCAAGGTGCTTGAGGCGCGGAGAAAGTCCGACGAGACCGCGGGAACAGCCACCTTTGTGATCGCCTTACTGAGCACACTCCTGGCTCTGGGTCTCGGAGTCGTGATCGCTTATACGACCGCCCGATCCATCACCTCGTCACTCAATGACCTGATGAGAATCGCACGCCAGATCGCCGATGCCGGTGATCTGGACCACGAAATCGATATTCATCGCAGCGATGAAATCGGGGAATTGGCTCGAACCTTCTCCAACATGGTCACCTACCTTCGCGAAATGGCTTCCGTGTCAGAGGCTATCGCAGGCGGGAATCTGGGAGTTGACGTCCAGCCTCGATCCAAGAATGACACTCTGGGCAAGGCCTTCGCGCGCATGATCGAAGGCTTGAGAAAATTAGTGCGCAACGGGCGTGATGCCGCACAGCAAGTGGCCAGCGCTTCCAATCAGGTGGCGGGTGCATCCGACGAATCGGCCAAGATCAGTCTGCAAACCTCGTCCGCCATCGACGAAGTCACCAGCACGATGCACGAAATGAGCGTCAACGTGCAGAACATGGTGAAGAGCACAAAGGTCCAAGCTTCCAGCGTCAGCGAGACATCAGCTTCCATCGATCAGATGGTGGCCTCGATCCAGCGCGTGGCGGATACCGCCAAAGTGCTGCTGGATATTTCCAACCGCTCGCGGGAAGAAGTTCACAACGGCATCGCCACCATGGAGAAAGCGACGGATGGATTGAATCGCATCAACACCACCATCCAATCCTCAGGCGAGATCATCGACGTACTGGGTCAAAGGGCAGATGATATCGGCAAGATCATTGAAGTCATCGATGATTTGGCGGAACAAACCAACCTGCTGGCCCTGAACGCCGCGATCGAAGCCGCGCGCGCCGGAGAGCATGGATTGGGCTTCGCCGTAGTCGCCGACGAAGTCAGAAAGCTGGCGGAAAAGTCGGCGCAGTCCACCAAGGAAATTTCTGAACTGATCCAAAGTATCCAAAAGGAATCTCGTAAAGCAGTCGAGAACATGAACCGCAGCACCGCCATCGTGAACGAAGGGCTGGGACACGGAGAGGAACTGAACACGGCCTTGCGCAAGATCTCGAATGTGGTCACGGAAGTGTACAAGTTCGCGCAGGAGATTGGTGCGGCCACCAACGAACAGTCACACGGGTCTTCACAGATTGCCCGCGCTACCACGCGTTTGAACGAGATCACGCATGAAATCAATTCGGCCGTCGAAGAGCAGGCTTCGGGGGCGCACGCGGTAGTCAAAGCCATGGAACGGATGCGCGAGTTGGTGCAGAACACGACCTCGGGCTCAACCGAATTGGCGGCCTCGGCGGAACAGATGTCAAAGATGTCGCGCGATTTGCTCGACTCGATGGGGAGATTCATGCTCGAACAGATGGACGCAGTGGCGGCGCGCCTCGAAGAAAAAGCAGGTGTCCGAGGCAGCTCTCGACAGGCCGCTGCTGGGGCACGCAACTAACCTCCAGAATCCTGATGAACCGCGAACTGCACATTGTCGGCTTCAAAGTGGGACGCGAGACTTACGGCGTACCCATCACTGCCCTGCGCGAAATTGTTCGTGTGCCCGAAATTACAGCCGTGCCGGACGCTCCGGACTACGTCGAAGGCGTGATCAATCTGCGGGGAAAGATTGTCTCGGTCCTCGATCTGCGCAAGCGACTGGGGGAAGTTACGGTGGCTCCCGGCAAGCGCAATCGAATCCTCGTGGTCGAGCATCGCGGGCGGCTTTGCGGCTTGATCGTAGACTCCGCTTCCGACGTGCTCAAGATTCCAACCGTGGATATTGACCCTTCTCCAACTGATTTCGTCGAAGGCGGGCTGAACTGTGTGACCGGGCTGGGGAAGTACCAGGGCCGGCTGATTGTCTTGCTGGATATTGACAAGGTGCTGGAGTTCAGCGGAACCCGGATAAAGAGCGAGGCGGCTAGCAGCACAGGCGGGCCCGTTTCCGCGGAAAACGCACGAGGAGCAGCAGCTTCGAAATAGCACCAAGGACAGGTGACATAAGAAACGCATGGGAACAGCTGGCGTGCAAGCGCAACTCACCGAACCCGAACTGAAACTGCTGCAGACGCTGGTATATCAGGAGTGCGGAATGCATTTCGACTCCCGCCGCGCCGATTTTCTGCAGGACCGCTTGCAGCGACGCCTCAAGGAATGCAAGCTCGACTCCTTTTACAGCTATTACCGGCTGCTGATCAGCAAGGAAGGAAAAGAAGAGCTAAGTAAGCTGCTGGAAAATCTCACAGTGAACGAAACCAGCTTCTTCCGCAACAAGGCGCAACTGGATCTGTTCCACAAACACGTTCTCGATGACATCCTTCGCCGCAAGCAGGAACGCAGGGATTTTTCCTTGCGCCTATGGAGCGCAGGCTGCTCGACCGGCCAGGAAGCGTACACCATGGCCATGCAGGTTGCGGACGCACTCTCCTATCATGCACTGCGCAATCCTGCTAGCCACGACACACCTTTCCCCAAGCCTTTGATCCCGCCGCCGTGGAAGGTGGAGATTCTTGCCAGTGACATCAGCTACTCGGTTCTACGAGCGGGCCAGGAGGGGACGTACTCGGAAAACCAAATGGCTTCGGTGGACTACAGCTTCCGGCTTCGTCATTTCGACAAGGTCGGCGAGCGGTATGCGGTCAAGAAGGCACTTAAGGAACTGGTTCATTTCGACTTCCACAACTTGAAAACGGAATATCTGCCGCAACGCAACGACGTAATCTTCTGCCGCAACGTCATGATGTATTTCGATGAAGCCGAGCAAAAACGCCTGGTGGAAAAGTTTTTTCGCTGCCTGAATCCGGGCGGCTATTTATTCGTGGGACACGCGGAAAGCCTGCTCGGGCTGACGGACAAATTCAACATGATTTACCGCGAGACTGGAACCGCCTATCAGCAGATCGAGGTGACGTCGTGAGCCAGTTCGGGGACGAACGCGCGGCGGAACTAAAGCAACTCTTCTTTGAGACTGCCCTGGAATTGCTGCAGTCGCTCAACGACGAGACGCTGAAGCTCGAAAAACGGCCGGGCGATGTCGAAACCGTTCGTACCATCCGCAGAATCGTGCATACCCTGAAGGGCGACTCTGCAGCGGTTGGTTATCAAGAACTGAGCGAACTGGCGCATGAACTGGAAGACGCATTGGCGGTGGAGACAGGCGCCCCCACTGCCTTAGCGGAAGTAGCGTTCGCCGCGGCGGACACCTTCGGCGCGATGTTAAGTTCCTATCGCGACGGAACCAAGCTGCCTTCGGCAGAACCGGTACGGAAGATGATCCGCAAAATGGCGCGAGATCCGAAAGCCCGGAAGCCGCGCAGATCGAAAGCCTCGGCAGCGAACGCCCCCGAAGTCGAATGGACCGAGTATGAGAAGCTCGCAACCCAAGGGGCATTGCAGCAAGGCAAGTACGTGTACCACGTGACCGCGCAGATCGATCCCAATTGCGCCATGCCCATTGCAGCTCAGCAACTGATACTGAAGGCGCTCGCGGAAACCGGCGAAGTGCTGGGAACTCGGCCGGAAGCGGGATCCGCCAAGAACGCAATGCAATTCCAGTTGCTGCTGGCAAGCGACCAGAGTGCGGAGTCTCTAAGCGAAGAGTGCCGCATCCCGACCATCATCTCGAAGGTAAAAATCGAGAGCGTCGGAACTCCGGCGCAGAAGGTAGATCAAAGAACCAGGAGCGGCGAAGGTACGGCGAGGCCGGCAGCAACTGGGGACACCGCGCCTCCGACCTCCGCGGTCGAGGAACTAGCCGGGCCAGTCCAGGAAATCGAACCCGTTCTCAACCCATCTTCGGAACGTGAAACCGCCTTCCGGCCAACCGCCACGCCCCCGGAGAACGTATTGCGCGTGGATGCCGAGCGCATCGACACCGTACTCAATCTCGTAGGCGAGTTGATCATCGGGAAATCCATGTTGCAGCAGGCGCTCAACGAATTCGCTGTGCGCTATCCCAAGGAAGCCATGCGCGGGCGCTTCGCCGATGCCATGGCCTTCCAGTCGCGAGTGTTGAATGATCTGCAGCGTTCCGTGATGAAGGTCCGGATGGTGCCGGTCGAGCAGTTGTTCCGGCGATTTCCCCGCATGGTTCGAGACGTGGCCAAGCAATGTGACAAGCAGGTCAATCTGGTTCTGAATGGGCAAGACACTGCCCTGGACAAGAGCCTGCTGGATGCCATCGCTGAACCCATGACGCACCTGGTGCGAAATGCCATCGGACACGGGATCGAAAGCGCCGAAGAGCGCGCTCGCGCTGGGAAGCCTGCGCAGGGAACCATTCGTCTCGAAGCTTACCATCAGGGCAACCAAGTCATCGTGGAAATCAGCGACGACGGGCGCGGCATCGATGCACAAAAAGTCAAGACGCGAGCCATAGAACGAGGCTTGTTGAAACGGGAAGAAGCCAGCCGGCTCGGCGAAGCGGACATTATGGATTTCATCTTCCGCCCGGGATTCAGCACCGCAGACGAGATCACCGAAATTTCCGGCCGTGGCGTTGGTCTGGACGTCGTGCAAAGCGTCTTGCATCGCCTCAAGGGCACGGTGCACGTTGTCAGTCGCCCGGGGCAGGGCTCGACGTTCCGGCTCCAGTTGCCATTGACACTTGCGATCATCAAAGCCCTGCTCTTCCGGGTCGAGCACAGTCTCTATGCCATTCCGCTGAATGCGGTGGCCGAGATCGCTCGCGCCCATGAGTCCGACATCCATCAAGTTGATAACTGCGAAGTTTTGCAACTGCGCAACACGGTCCTGCCGGTAGCTCGCTTGGGGCGTCCGCCAGAACAGCAGCCGGACGGCCGGCCAGAGAAAGTCTTCGTGCTCGTAATCGCGATGGGCGAGCGCAGGCTTGGGCTGCTGGTGAACGCAATCGAGGGCGAAGAGGAATTGGTCATCAAAGCGCTGGACGAACAGACCGCGGAGACCGATTTGGTCAGTGGCGCGTCGATTCTGGGCAATGGCCACGTAGTACTAATTCTGAACCTGGCCGCCATTGTCGAGCGCTTTGCCCAGTCGAGACCCGATACGGTTGGCGGACCAGCCATGGGTCTGCTCCTGTCGCATTCCGAGCGGTCACGGATCGCACAAAGTGCAGCAGGAGGACAGAGATGACGCCTCCCGTGCGTGTGTTGGTGGTGGATGATTCAGCGCTCATGCGCAAGCTGATTCCACAAATCCTTCAAACCGATAGCTCGATTCAGGTCGTAGGCACTGCCATGGACGGGAACTTCGGTCTGAAAAAGATCGAAGAAATGAAGCCGCAGGTTGTCACTCTTGACCTCGACATGCCGGGCATGGGCGGCCTGGATATGCTGAAGGAGATCATGCTGCGTCACCCGTTGCCGGTGATCGTAGTAAGTTCCCACAGCACTCAAGGGGCGTCGGTGACTCTGCAGGCGCTGTCCATGGGAGCATTCGATTTCGTCGCCAAGCCTAGCGACGTTTCCGCCAACATGCCGGAAATCGCTCGGGAGTTGATTGCAAAGATCAAGGCTGCCGCCCAGAGCCGGCGGGTCACAGTAGCCCCGCTGCCCGCCTTTCCGAGATCTTCTGAGAAGACCGCACCCCAAACTCAGACACGCGCCACGCGAATCGTTGCGATTGGAGTTTCCACCGGCGGACCGCAGGCGCTGCAATATGTATTGCCACAGCTACCCAAGAATTTTCCCGGGACCATTCTGATCGTGCAGCACATGCCCGAGGGATTTACCGAAATGTTTTCCCGGCGGTTGGAAGAAATCTGCGCCATCACGGTGAAGGAAGTGCAGTCGGGTGATCTCTTGCTGGCGGGACGCGCCCTGATCTGCCCCGGAAACCGGCACCTCAAGGTAAAACGACTGGCGCTCGGCGACGTCGCCGTGCTTAACGATGAACCACGGGTCAACGGGCATCGTCCTTCGGTGGACGTGCTCTTCAAGAGTGCGGCGGAAGAATTCGGAGAAAAGAGCATCGGCGTGCTCATGACGGGAATGGGCGAAGACGGGGCGCAGGGGCTTGGCATGGTGAAAGCAGCCGGAGGAATGACCATTGCCCAGAGCGAGGAGTCCTGTGTTGTTTATGGAATGCCGAAGGCGGCCATCGAGCGCGGGTATGCGGTCCGAATTGTAGGGCTCGAGGCGCTGGCCAACACTTTGCAGGCTCAGTGCATGCAGGACCGGAAAACCGGGAGTAAGACAGAGCCCGAAGCCGGCGGCAGAGCCGCTGGAGTCGGGAAGAACTGATTTTGTCCGGCAGGCGAGAACAGGATGCCGGAACTTGAAGCGGGGGGAGGTTGTATATGGAGCAGTTTGTGCCAGTCAAACGCAGTAAGGACGGTCAGCCGGTCCGCTACTTGGTAGTGGACGATTCCGTCTTCGCGCGCAAGAACCTGGCCCGAATGATCGAAACGTTCGGGGGCCAGGTAGCAGGCGAAGCCGGAGACGGCGTGACCGCCATAACCGAATATGTGCGCCTCAAGCCGGACATCGTGCTGATGGACATCACGATGCCCCAGATGGAGGGGATCGAAGCTGCCGAAAAGATCGTGCAGCAAAATCCCGAAGCGCGCATTGTCATGGTGTCCTCAGTGGGATATCAGGAAAACATTGTGGCGGCCCTGCAACGCGGCGCCCGTCATTTCGTGCAAAAACCAGTGAAACCGGAAGTCTTGTACGAAGTGATCAAGTACGTCATGGGTGAGGATGGCACTGCGGCTCACGCCGCGGGCGCGGGGGCCTGAAATGAAAATGGAGTTGATCCAGCCTTTCATCAACGCGGCGGACGCCGTGTTGGCGCAGGGACTGCAGTGTCCCACGTCGGTCGGAAACCTCAGCATGGAGCAAGAGGCTTACCGCCGCAAAGGAGTCGCCGCCCTGATTTGGGTGACCGGCGATATTGAAGGACGCATCGTCATCGATCTCGACCCGGACACCGCAGTGCGCGTGGCCAGCCGGTTTGCCGGAGCCGAATTGCCGGAGTCCGACGAACTGGTGCGGGAAACCGTCTGCGAGTTGGCGAACCAGGTGATTGGTAACGCCGTCACGTCGCTAAACGACCAGGGATTCCATTTTCGCGTGCATCCTCCTGTGCTGCACACCTCTGAGCATGGCCCGAAAAGCAGCGAAGACACCGAGGCGCTGGTTATTTGCTTCGAAACCGATATTGGCAACGTATTCCTGAATATCGCCTTACGACACAACTCCTCTCGACAGCCCGAACGCGCCGCGGCTGTAGGCCAGTAGCGTCGAAAATCGACTATTGATTGTTGATGAAGACTGGCGCTGAAGAAGTCGAAACCAGTTTCGGCTATGGGCCAGCCACAACGAATACCGGATTCTGCGGCAACGGAGTTCCATCCGGTTTGAACGCAGCGCTCTCAGGGGCTGGCATCTGGAGCAGCATCGTGTCGCTCAACGTCTGAATGATCGCCACATTCCCCGCATCGCAGTTTCCCACGTAAACTCTTGAACTATCCGCAGCCGCAGCCATGGACAGCTCGGACGGATTTGAAGCGCATACCTGCGCGACCGAGGTCAAAGGAATTGTGGTTGTCACCGTTCCACTCGAAGCGTTGATCACTGTGATTCGAGAAGTGACAACTCCACCGTTGACCAAGGCGCTTGAAATATAGGCTCGGGTGCCGTCAGGCAGAACAGCGACCGAGATCGGATTCGCTATAGCGAGAACCGTGGCCGTGAGCGCATCCGTCGATGCGTCCAGATATGTCACCGTATTGTTCGCCGGGTTTGACACATAGAGGCGATTTCGCGTCGAATCGTAAAGCATAAAGTTCGCTCCCACGCCAACCGAAACGCTACACGGATTGTGTCCGCACTGGGTTGGCGAAAGAACGCTGTCAGATGCAGTATCAATCGGCCAAACCAGCCCGCTGCCCTGATCGAGCACGTATGCTCGATTCCCGTCCGATCGTGCCGCTACCGACACCGGGGAAACCCAGGTTGCGTTTGAAATTGGCGGGTTAACGCTTCGGTCGACCGGGTTAATGCTGGTCACGGAACCGCCGCCAGCACCGTTGCCCCGATTAGCTACGTAAAGCTTCTGCAGATTGGGAGTCTCCGCGAGCCACACCGGGTCGATGCCGACGGAAATTCCGTACACCGGCTGCTCGAGTACGTTACTGGCCATGGTGATTGCAGAAACCGTATTGTTCCCGGAGTTTGCGACGTAAACCGAAGCGTTCTCTGCAGTAGCCACGAAGCTGGGAGCCGAACCTGCGGGCAAACTTATCGTCGTCACCGGCGTAGGACTGGTGGGAGAAAATGAAGAAACGGTGTCGTCGTGGCTGTTGGCAACGTAGATCCGCGCGCCATTCAGCACGACTGCCGCGTGCATCGGCATCAGGCCCACGGTAGATTGAGACTCCGCAGTATCGCCAGAGACGTTGATCGAAGTGCTGGCCCCTGGGTGATCCGAACCGTTGCCGCTGATGACCAGCGCAAAATGAGAGAACCCCGGATTGGGAAGGCTTGGAATAATAGGAGTGGCGACGGGACGGTATGTCTCCCCACAACTGAGACAAATCAACATCAGTAGCAGAACACCCGCGGCGCGCACTACAGTCATCGATACTCCAGCCCCAATATCCATTTCTGCATAGAATTCTGGAAGAGTTATCTATTCTAACGGCTGGCCGCGATCCGCGCCAGAGAGCCGGCACTCAGCGATCAGCACATGGCCCTTTCACGTTAGTGCCGGCGGACGAGTCACAAGGTTGCCCGCGAATCATGCAGGTAAGTCGGTAAGGACAATAAGATGGAAAGCTAGGAAAGCTCGATCTGAGAAAGTGGCGGGGCCAAATGCTAACTGCTCGCTCTTCACGCCCGCCCGCGAGATCTCTTACCGCCGGCTTCGTGTGCGGCGGGCGCAGCTGGCTTCTTCTTTCCTTCCATCTCAGCCAGGCTCGCCTTGAGTGCAGACATCAAGTCGACAACCGGAGCGAGCTTCTTTGGTTTCTCCACCTCGGCAATCTTGCCGCCTTCCAGTTTGGTCTGGATCAGGTTCTTGAGATTGTCCTGGAAGCTGTCGTGATATTTCTCGGGCTCCCACTCGGTTGCCAGCGCTTCAATCAACTGATGCGCAACTTTGACTTCCGCATCTTTCAGTTCAACATCGGGCGCGCCGAAGCCCTCGACCTTGCGTACCTCCTCCTCGTAATACATGGTGTGCAACATCATTCCGCCTTCGTGCGGACGCAGAAAAACTGTGTACTCGCGGTTGTGCATGGTCAGCTGCGCGATGGCAACATATTCACTCTCTTCCATCGCCTTGGTCAGCAACGCGTATGGCCGCCGGCCGGCTTCATCTGGAACCATGTAGTAGGACGATTCGAAGAAGACCGGATCGACCTCGGTGGTCTTGACGAATTCGAGAATCTCCATGGTCTTGGCGGTCTTGGGCTCGATCTTTTTTATTTCCTCGGGCTCGATCACTACATACTCGTCCTTGCGATACTCGTACCCCTTGACGATGTCGCTGCGCTCCACCACCTTGCCATCGGCGAGACAAACATATTGCTGCTTCAGGCGGGACAGGTCGTCGCGATGCAGCATGTTGAACGAAATGCCAGAACTGCGTGCGCCGGAAAACAGCTTCACCGGCATTGAAATCAATCCGAAGGTAAGATAACCAGACCAGACCGAGGCCGCCATAGTTCCCCCTAGCCGAAGATAGCGCGCCGAGCCGCGCGCCCCCACAACCTTGCGATCGTGAGTTTAAACTACAACCAAAGATTTGATGCACATAAGCTCGCTCGGTA
>Ga0210401_10007529_pt1 | contig 10915 bp, 9 predicted proteins | sample IncBWH32MmetaG_FD_150866 | JGI IMG/M metagenome (GOLD analysis project Ga0210401, IMG submission 150866) | Forest soil microbial communities from Barre Woods Harvard Forest LTER site, Petersham, Massachusetts, United States - Inc-BW-H-32-M | ecosystem: Environmental > Terrestrial > Soil >... | reverse complement strand
CCGCCCGCAGGCCGAGCTTGATGGTGATGCCTTGTTGCCGGGAGGCGACAGCCGCGAGCGCCTCCTGCAAATCGCCGCGGTGGATCGCCCAATAGGGTGCGCCATAGCGCTCCTCGGCCCCGGTCAACGGCATGCGCACGATCTCGTGGCCGCTGGCCGCGCTCAAGACGCGCAACGCCGTCGGAACTGTCACCACTGGTCGCAAGCGGTCGGCGAGTCCGAGATCGATCAGAATGCGGGAAGCGTTGGGTGAAAGCTGAATGCCGGCGCCGGTTTCCTCAAGGCGCGCAGCCTGCTCAACCACCACGACCCGGAAGCCGTTGCGGGCAAGCGCCAGCGCCGCCGTCAAACCGCCGATTCCGGCCCCCGCGACAATAACGGTGCGCGGGGACGTCAGGGCAAATCTCCTCGCGAAGGCTTAGGCGGCGTCGTGCAACGCGCATTCCGCCGGGCGCGCCGCGTTGTGGGCGAGCGAAGGATCGTAGCGATAGAGCGTCGAGCAATAAGGGCAGACGAACTCATTGTCGCCGCCCATGTCGCAATAGACGTGCGGATGATCGAAAGGCGGCATCGCGCCGACGCACATGAATTCTTTGGCGCCGATCTCGATCACCGGAACGCCCAGGTCGTTGTGAAAATGCGGAACGATCGTCTCGGGCATGCCAATATCCGTGTTAACCGGGCGGCACCATAGCGGCCGAAGGGGAGAATTCCTAGCGGTTCTGAATAGTCCCCGTGGGCCGATCCTTCGGATGCAATGGGAATGTGGATACTGTCTTCCGGTGCAGGAAATTCACTCTCAGACGATTCATTCTCAAAAAGCCGCAAATGTCTGCTATGTGTTTAGGCATGCGGAAAGCGAACCTATTCGTGCGGACTTTAGGTCAGATTGGCCGGCAATTGCGACAGCCGGCCTTTGCGCTTTTTTGCGCGCTCGTGTTGGGCTGCGCAGCGATTCCCACAGGATGGAATGCCTTCGAGCGGGCGCGACAATTTGCTGCCGATGATCCGGTGAAGGTCGCGGACCGGGCGCTCGACGATGTCCTTAGCCGCGCCGTTGCGGAACGCGAAATCGGCGCGGCGCTCGCTGCCGGCGATATCGACTTGGCGCAAAGCTTTCTCGACCTTTCGGCTGAGCGCGGGCTCGCAGTCGATTCCGCACTCGCCGACAAGGTGAAAAAGGCGCAGACGGATGCGGCGTCGGCGACGCACACCGCCGGCCGCTTTGTGAAAGGATTTTGGAGCGGCGAGCCCACCGATCTGGCGAGCCTCGCCGGCACGGCGGTCGGCGACCTCGTTGTCTTCGGCGATCTCCGCGATGCGGCGCGCGAGGGTACGCACTACCTGCTTGGCCAGCCGGCCGATCCGTGGATTCTTGGTCTTGCCGGCGTCGGCATTGCCGTCACCGCCGGTACCTACGTCTCGGTCGGTCTTGGCGCGCCAGAGCGGATCGGCCTGACGCTCGCCAAGGTCGCGCGGCGCACTGGCCGGCTTAATCCGGTTCTCGCCGTGCGGGTCGCGCGCGACGCCGTCAAGGTCGAGAAAGCCGGCGGCCTGGTCGATCTGGTCGGCGATGTCGGGCGGATCGAAACCAAGGCCGGCACGCAAGCCGCGCTCGACAGCCTTAAGATCGCGGAGGGACCGCGCGATGTGTCACGCCTGGCGCGGCTGTCGGCCGCCAAAGGCGGCAAGACGCGCGCCATCATCAAGCTCCTTGGCCGCGGCGCCATCATGCTTGCGGTCGGCGCATTCGACGTCGCCACCTGGATGCTATGGGCCGCGCTGATGCTTCTCGGCTTCGTCTCCTCGCTCAAAACGGCCAGCGAGCGCATGACGCTCCGTTACCTGCGCTGGCGCAAGGCGCGCCGCGTGCGCGCTGCGGAGTTACGGGTTGCTTAGTCGTTGTTGCGAATAGCGGAGCGACGAAGCAATCCAGGAATGAGCGCTATTGTCTGCTTTGCTCGCTACGTCGGAAACACGAACCGTCCAGCACGCGCGATTGGTCGGAAGGGGATCGTCGGGATATTCCGCCGACAGATGTTTTGAGATCGAAACTGGCGACATGCGCGGGCAGGGCAGGGCTTTCAGTGTCCAGCCCTGCCTACTCCATCTTTGACACCTGTCCCACGTCAGCGCGTTTGCAGGAGGAGCCGCCAGCGGCGGCGATCACTGTTTGACCAGCGGACAAGCCGGATTGGGCGGCCCGAACGCCTGCTCGCCCGGAATATGCGTGAGGATCTGGTAATAGTCCCACGGATATTTCGAGTCTTCCGGCTTTTTCACTTGGACGAGGATGAGGTCGTGCACCATCAGCCCGTCCTCGCGCAGCTTGCCATTGCGAGCGAAGAAATCATTGATCGGGCTTTCGCGCATTTTCGCCGTGACCTTCAGCGGGTCGTCGGTGCCAGAAGCCTTCACGGCGTTCAGATAACTCATGACCGACGAATAGACGCCGGCCTGCCACATCGACGGCATCTGGTTCATTTTGGCGAAGTAGCGTTTCGACCAGGCGCGGGTCTCATCGTCCATGTCCCAATAGAACGACGTGGTGAGGACGAGCCCCTGCGCGGCTTTGAGCCCGAGCGCATGGATGTCGGTGATCAGCACCAAAAGGCCGGCCATTTGCTGGCCTCCCTGGAAAATGCCGAACTCACCGCCGAGCTTGATCGCATTGATGTTGTCGGGCGGGCCGGAGGCGATGCCGATGATTTTCGCTTTCGAGGCCTGCGCTTGCAAAATGAACGACGAGAGATCGGGCGTGGCGAAAGGATGCCGCACCGAGCCCACCACGGTGCCGCCGTTCTGCACGATCACCGCCGAAGCGTCGCGCTCGAGTGCGTGCCCGAAGGCATAGTCGGCGGTGAGAAAGAACCAAGTCTTGCCGCCGCGCTTGGTCACTTCCTGCGCGGTGCCGACCGCAAGCGCGCGCGTGTCGAACACCCACTGCAAGGCGTATGGGTTACAGAATTTGCCGTGGAAATCGGCCGTGCCGGTCGAATGAACGATCAGCAAGCGCTTGCGCTCGTTGGCGACGTTCTGCACCGCAAGGCCTACGGCCGAGACCGGCACGTCGACAATCAGGTCGACTTGATCGCGGTCGTACCATTGCCGCGCGATGCCGGCGGCAATGTCCGGCTTGATCTGATGATCGGCGGAAATGATTTGGATCGGCTTGCCCAAAACCGTGCCGCCGAAATCGTCGACTGCCATCTGCGCGGCAGCCACCGAACCCGGACCGTCCGCGGCCGACGAGGGGCCGGACATGTCGGTGAGCACGCCGATCTTCACGACGTTGTCGGAAACCGCGACCGACAATGCGGCAAGCGCAACGAGCCACAAGCGTTGCATATGATCCTCCCTGCGCGGCGCTTTTTCTGCGCCGGTTTTTTTGTTGCCGACCTTACGGTCGGAAAGCGCGGAAGCGGCGTCGTCGCTTCCGGGTCGTTCTCTTCGGCACGAAAGTTCCGCTAGAGGTTGCCGTTCCACCAAACCGGCAGAAAGGCGTAGCCAGTTCCGGCTTTCACCACATGGCCTACACCGGGGAATCCAATATGCATGCCGGCGATTGTCACTCGGTCGGTCGATACCATGTCCATAACTTTTTTACGTGTCGCGATGGCTTGTGGCGGATCGAGATCATAGGCGATTGATCGTTCCGGCTCGGGGAATTGCAGGGCGGTGCTGTGAACAATGTCGGTCCAGATCAATAGTTGGTCGTTGCCGCTGGTGACGCGCATCATGGTGTGGCCGACGGTGTGGCCGGGTGCAGTCACGGCCGTCACGCCGGGAGCGATCTCGGCGCCGTCCTTGAAGGTCTGCACCCGCTTGCCGTCGATGTATGGTTTGAAGACGGCGCGGCCGCCCTCAAACAGTTCTTTGAAAAACGGCTTCCCTTCGGGGACTTTCACGTCGCCTTCCATCCACCAAGCGAATTCGTCGCCATTAATGTTCACGGTCGCGTTCGGATACGCGATCTGCTTGTCGGTTGTCAGCAAGCCATTGCAATGATCCGGATGAACGTGTGTGACGACCACGGCATCAATATCGGCGGGGTTCACGCCGGCTGTGGCTAGAGCCTTCGGCAGATGCCCCGCAACCGGCCCGATGCCGTTAGAATAGCCGGTGTCCACCAGAACAAGCTTGTCACCCGTGTTGATCAGCCAGGCATTGAAGCTTGTGGGAGCCATCTCCTTCGATGGCGCAAAGGCGTTTTCCAGCAATTTGGCCGCTCCAGCGGGGTCGCCGGAATAGTACTTCGTGGGTAGAGCCGCCGTGCCATCGTTGAGGATCGTGACCTCATACGAGCCCACCTTCATACGATAGATGCCGGGCACTTGGGTGCCCGCGGGCGCTTCTTTGGCGGCTGCCGGTAACACTGGCAGAAGTGCGGCGCCGGCGGTGGCAAGTCCGAAGGAGCGTCGAGTGATTTCCATTTAGGCCTCCTTGAAAAAGTACCACGCTCGCCCTAGCGGGTTTGTAAGAACCCCTTATGTCATGCGATATTTTTGGGGGCGCGTGCTCTTTGATGACGCTACGCAACCTCCGCGTTATGGTCAAGGCGAGGGAGCTTGGCCTTAGGTCGAACAGCGCACGGGCGACTCTCCCGTCAAAATCCCGCTCGTCGCGCAGGATCGGTGGGCCGGTTTTTTCAGAATTGGATCTTGTCCGGCTTCTTGGCCCACAGCTCATAGACGGCGCGGGCCTGCTCTCTGAGCTCGGGCTCCTGGATCATCGGAACGATCTGGCGCTGATCGAGTGGCCGGGCGAGCTCTTCGTAAAAAGGCTCGTCGCCGAGACCGATGGCGCGGGAGTCGTCCATCGACAGGACATAATAGGCGCGATCGACGCGGGCCCAAAGCATGCTCGACATACACATGCAGCACGGAGCGCCGTTGGTATAAAGCTCGCAGCCGCTCAGGTTGAACGTCTTGAGCTTGGCGCTTGCGCGCCGCACCGCCAGCAATTCGGCGTGCGCCGTCGGGTCGTTACTCGACAACACTTCATTGTGCGCTTCGCCGACGATGATCCCGTCCTTGACGACCACGCAGCCGAACGGGCCGCCATGGCCGGTCTGCATGCCCTGCTGCGACAATTCGAGGACGCGCTTCATGAATTTGGTTTCATACATTGTCTGCTCCTGCCGACATTAGTCGCCGAGATAAGCCCTTCTGATCTCTTCCGTGCCGCGTAAAGCGGAGGTGGCGCCCGAAAGAACCACTTTGCCGATTTCAAGAACGTAAGCGCGCTCGCAATAAGTCAGGGCCTTTCTGACATTCTGCTCGGCGAGCAGCACGGCCGTGCCGTCTTGAATGATGACCCGCACCGCGGCCAAAACCTCGTCCGCGAGCTTTGGCGAAAGGCCGAGCGAGGGTTCATCGAGCAGCAGCAAACGCGGCCGTCCCATGAGCGCGCGGCCGATGGCAAGCATCTGCTGCTGACCGCCGGACAATTGCCACGCTAATTGAGCGTGGCGCTCGGCGAGTTGCGGAAACAGCGCGAAGGCGCGCTGCAGCCTTTGCTCGCGTTCGGCTTTGCCCGCGAAAACCGCGACCTCAAGATTTTCGCGCACCGTCATTCCCGGAAACACGCGGCGTCCCTCGGGCGCATAGCCAAGGCCGAGGCGTGCGCGCCGCTCGGGGCTGACGCCGCTCATGTCCTTTCCGAGAAAATGCAAGTGGCCGCTCCTTGGCCGCAGGAAGCCGACGATCGACTCAAACAGTGTCGACTTGCCGGCGCCGTTGGCGCCGACGAGCGCGACCGCTTCACCAGGGTTCACCGAGATCGACACATCGCGGAGCGCGGACACCTGCCCGTAGGAGACAGATAAGCCGTCAATGTTCAACAGCGCGCTCATGAGGGAGCCGCCAGCGAGAGTTCGGCGACATCGGCTTCGAGCCCTAGATAGGCCTCGATCACGGCCGGCTCTCGGCGCACCGCTTCCGGCAATCCGGCGGCGATCACTTTGCCGCGATCAAGACAGATCAGGCGTTCTGCCAGCGCGGCGAGAAACACAAGATTGTGCTCGACGACCAGAACCGTGATGCCTTCGGCAGCGAAGGAGCGAATACGGCCCGCCAGATCTTTTTGCTCCTGTTCGTTGAGGCCGGCGGCCGGCTCGTCGAGGAGCAAGAGGCGCGGTGCAGTCGCGAGCGCGCGCGCCACCTCGACCCGCCGTCGCGTGCCGTAAGGAAGCCGGCCGCACGGCTCCATCGCGACATTGGCAATGCCCAGACGCTCCGCGGCTGCCAGCGCGAATCCGCGCGCGTCTTGCAGCCGGCGGTCGCGGCCGACCGTGCCGATCGCTTGCAACAATCCGCCGCCGTCGCTGCCGGCGCGGGCTACCGCGATATTGTCGAGCACGGAAAGATTGTCGACCAGATGGATATGCTGAAACGTGCGCGAAATCCCGAGCCGGGCGATCGCATAGGTCGGCGCTTTGGTAATGTCGCGGCCAAGAAACGTCACGCTTCCGTGCTGGCAGGAAGCAAGGCCGGAAATCACATTCAATAAAGTCGTCTTGCCGGAGCCGTTCGGGCCGATGAGGCCGATGATTTCGCCTTGCATGCACGAAAGTCCGACGCCGTCGAGCGCTCTGACGCCGCCGAACGCGAGTGCAATGCCGTCGACGGTGAGGATCGGCTCTGCGCTTCGCTGCGCGGCAACAGGTCTGCCGCTTTGGATCAGGGGCAGGCCCGCGGGCGGGGCGGCGATGCGGCTCACACCAAACAGCAGAACACGTAAGCGCTCAAGCGCGCCGACCAGTCCATAGGGGGCCATGATCAAGACGGCGAGCGCCGCCGTTCCGTAGGCGATCATGTAGTAATTTTCGAGCACGCGAAACCATTCGCGCAAATACACGATCAGCGTTGCGCCGAGGATCGCGCCGGCGATGCGGGTGCGCCCGCCGATGACTGTCATTGTCAGGCAAGTGACCATCAGCGCGAGATCGAGATTTTCCGGCGATACCACATGGATCACATGCGCCATCAGCGCGCCGGCGGCGCCGCCATAGGCCGCGCTTAAGACGAAGGCGCCGAACCGCAACTCGGCGATGTTCAAGCCGAGGGATGACGCGGCTTCCAGATTCTCCCGCATCAGATGATAGGCCTGTCCATGCAAGCCGCGCGTCACCTGATAAGCAATGAGGCAGCCGATGGCGACAATCGCCCACACAAACCACAGCACCGACCGCCGATCCGCAATGGTCAGGCCCGGAAGCTCGATCGCCGGAATGCCGGCAAGCCCGTTGGTGCCGCCGGTTACGTCGCTCCATTGAATGGCGAGCAGCAGTACGACAAGCCCGATGCCAAGCGTCGCCAGCGAGAAATAATGCTCCTCGAGCTTGAGAACCGGCACCGCGATGATGACGGCCAAGAGCGCGGGGCCGGCGATCGATAACGGAAATGTCGCCAAAAACGGAAAGCCGAACCGCGTCGCCAGGATACCGGTGATATAGCCGCCGATGCCGAAGAAGGTCGCTTGCGCCAGCGACACCGCGCCGGCATGGCCGAACACGAACTGAAAGCCGAGCACCAGAAGCGCGTAGATGCCGCAGATCGTCAGCATGCGCAGGTCATAGGGGCTGGCAAAGAACAGCGCGTAAGCGATCAGCGCCGCCGCGCCCAAAACCAGCGGAAGCCGGATCCCATTGGAGAGCCAAGATGCCAAGCCCGCGGTCTCCCTGCCTCAGTCAGACCCGGCGCCGAACAAGCTCGCCGAAAATGCCTTGCGGGCGGAAGAAGAAAACGAGGAGGAGTGCCACGTACAATAGCCCGGTTGCGACCGCATACGAAACGTAAGCCGAAACGACGACCTGAAAGAGCGAAATCATCATCGCGCCGATCACGGCGCCGGCAATGCTTCCCCAGCCTCCAATGACGACGGCGATATAGGCATAAACGCTGAGCGGGATGCCGCCAGTCGGATAGACGAAGAACTGGTTCGCCAAGAGCACGCCGGCGATGCCGGCGAGTGCCGTGCCGAAGCCGAAGGTGGCCGCGATCACGGCATGTACGCGAATGCCGATCGCTTGCGCCATCTGCCGGTCCTGCGCGGTCGCGCGTAGTCGCCGCCCGATCTGGGTGTGTGCGAAGACGAGGTATTGCAAAGCGATCAGCGCTCCCGCCACCACGAGCGTGCCGAGTGCTTGAATACTGATCTCGATCGGGCCGGCATGCAGGATGCCGCTCTGAATAAGCGGCGGCGCCGCATGCGCTTGCGGCCCGAATAGTACGAGGAACACGTTCTGCAGCACGATGCCGATCAGCAGCGTCGAGATGAACACGGTGGAGGGCGGCCGGTTGATCAGCGGAAAATACGCCACCAGCGACACCGCCACCCCGAGCACAAACATGATCGCCGCCACCAGCGGCAGCAGAATGATCATCGGCAGCGGTGCCATGGCGCCAAGGCCGACCGCGACGTAGCCGCCGGCCATGACGAGATCGCCATGTGCAAAATTGACCGCCCCGGTCGCGTTGACGATGAAGACGAAACCCAGCGCGATCAACGCATAGGCGGCACCGAGCGCGACGCCGTTGATCGCGAGCTGCAGAAGAGTCATCGGCGCCGCGCGTCCTTGCCGCTTGCCTGGCGGTTATTTCAAGACGAGCTGGTCCCCCGCATAATGGGCGACGATTTTCGGAATCCGGCTGGTGCCGTCCCAGCAGACGATTTCGGCGTCATGCGCCAGATCGCCGTGACCGTTCGATTTGTAGGTCATGGCGACGCCCTGGTAGCTCTCCTTTTGCAGCGCCGCGCGCAAATCTTCCGCGGTTTTCGCGCCCTTCGACATGAGCGTAAGCGCCATCATCACGCCGTCATACTGTCCGAGCGCAAGTCCGTCGGGCTCGATGCCGAAGCGCTTCAGATAGGCGTCCGCCCAAGCCTTGATGGCGGGGGTGGTTCGTGCTTCTGGTGCCGACGGCGTTTCCGCGCAGACGCCGGTGAGTTCGGCCGGCTCGAACAGCGCCGTTGCGGTGGGCTCGACGATCGAGGAGCTGTTGACGATCGGGATGTTCAGCCCGGTCGACTTGATCTGTTTGGTGATCAGCGTCATCGGGGTCGACACCGCATGGAGCACGATGACATCGGCGCCGGAGGCTTTGACCTTCGCCAGCAGCGGGCTCATGTCCTTGGTGTCGGGCGCGATCGAATTATCCTCGAACACCGGCTTGGTGCCGAGCTTGGCGAAGTCTTCCTGCAGCAGCGCGAAGCCGCCTTGGCCGTAGGCGGTGGTGTCGCTGATCAGCGCGATCTTGGTCTTTTTCATCACCTCGACGACATAGCGCGCGTGCGCGACCTTGATCTCGCGATCGTTGGGAAGGAAGCGGAAGATGTAGGGATTGCTGCTCTCGGTGATCTTGGCGAGCCCCGAGATGGTCAGCAGTGGCACTTTATATTCGGCGGCGATCGGCATCATGGCGACCATTTCGGTGCCGAACACGGTCACCGCAGCGGCGGTTGCCTTCTGGCTGCTCAACGCTTTGTCGAGCCCGGTGGCGGCGCCGGTCGCCGACGTTCCGGTATCGAAGATCGGAAAATCGACTTTCAGTCCGCCCGGTGCTTGTTCGAGCGCCATCACGGCGCCGTTGCGCTGACTGCCGCCTTCGACCGAAAGAAAGCCGGTGATCGGCATCACGATCGGCAGATAGGCGTCAGCGGCGCGGGCAATTCCGCCGGCAATCCCAGCCAGGCCCAGTCCGATCACGAGCGGCGCAAGAGCGTTGCGCAGTGTCCGTGATTGTAGCGCGGCGGAATTCGGCAGAGTCCATGTTGGGATTGGCATCGCTACCTCTTGGGGTTGCGCAGGGTCCCAGCATTCCTGCTAATAGAAAATATTTCTTGCAAGGAATGATCTTGTAAGGCTGAGGCCCCGTCAAGAAGAAACGCGTCGGCGCGATTGGGAACTGTAACATCGGCGCGCTATTCGCACCTCAGGCAGACGGGCGATCACTTCTCGTGCGGGCGCGCCAAGCGGTGTACGTGATAGGGCTCGCAGGCGAGCCCGTGGCAAAACTCGCCGACGAAAGGCTGCAACTGCTTGGCGAAGGCGCGCGTCGCCGCATTGGCCGCGTATAAGCGCTCCGCCGCTGCGGTGGCATCACGGCGCAGCTTCTTTTCATCGATGGTCGTGAGCCGCCCGTGATCGAGCACCAGGCGTCCGCCGATCATGACGCTGTCGACGGCGGCCCCGTTCTCCGTGAACACGATCTGCGTCACGAGGTCGTGGCATGGCACGTAGTTGATGTGGCCGAGATCGAGGAAGACGATGTCGGCCTTATAGCCCGGTGCGATTTCGCCGATCGTGCCGTCGAAGCCCATGGCGCGCGCGCTGCCGGTCGTCGCCATGCGCAGCACGTCATCGGGGCCGAGCCATGCCTTGAAATCCGGTGTTTGCACGCGCGAGATCAGGGCGGCGAGGCGTGCGGCCTCGAACATGTTGAGCTGATCGGAACTGTTGGCCGCATCGGTCGCTACCCCGACATTGATGCCGCGCTCAAGCATCGGCCGCAGATGCGCGAGCCCCGAGCCGAACCGCATGTTGCTGACCGGCGCGTGCACGACGGAGGCGCCGTTATCAGACAGGCGGCTGAGGTCGTCGCTGTCGAGCCAGATCGCGTGAGCAGCGGAAAGGTGAGGTCCGAGCAGACCGAGCGCATCGAGATGCGCAGTCAGCGTCTTTCCGTATTTCCGCAATCCGAGCACCGCCTGCGCCTTGGTCTCGGCGAGATGCGTCTGCAGAGGCAGACCGTAAGCGCGGGCAAGATCGTTGCAACGGATGAGAAATGCGTCGCTGCAATGAAGCGGAATGGTAGGCGCGATCGCCGGCCGGATCCAATCGCGATCGAACGGCCAATCGGCGTAGATCTTTTCGACCGCATCGGCGGCGGCTTCGTACGGCGCAAGCTTGAAG
>Ga0210401_10007527_pt1 | contig 10919 bp, 8 predicted proteins | sample IncBWH32MmetaG_FD_150866 | JGI IMG/M metagenome (GOLD analysis project Ga0210401, IMG submission 150866) | Forest soil microbial communities from Barre Woods Harvard Forest LTER site, Petersham, Massachusetts, United States - Inc-BW-H-32-M | ecosystem: Environmental > Terrestrial > Soil >... | reverse complement strand
CTCAGGCGATCCCAAACCGTAGATACAACTCACCGACGCGACAATCAGCGCATCGCGCCGCTCGAACAGCGATCGCGTGGCCGAGAGTCGCAGCTTGTCAAGCTCATCATTGATGGTCGCTTCCTTCTCGATATAAAGATCCGCCGCCGGAACGTAGGCTTCCGGTTGGTAGTAGTCATAGTAGGAAACGAAATACTCGACGGCATTTTGCGGGAAGAAACTCTTGAATTCGTGATAGAGCTGCGCTGCCAAAGTCTTGTTATGCGCCATGACGATCGTTGGGCGGTTCAGCGCCTCAATCACTTTCGCCATGGTGAAGGTCTTGCCAGACCCCGTGACGCCCAGCAGCACCTGATGCTGCTCGCGATCAAATAGACCGCGGGTCAGCGCCTGGATCGCGGCTGCCTGATCGCCTTGCGGTTTGTAACTGGAAACGAGTTTGAAATCCATGAAAGAAGCTCTTAGCCTTGAGCTCTAGGCTTAGCGACCGAACGACCTACGAACACTAGCTCAAATTGAGGACACCTTCTGTCCTCGATCCGGCCAGGCATTTTGTCGTTCCGAGCAAAGCGAGGAATCCGCTTCTGTAGGGACGGGCGCCTCGCCCGTCCGCCGAGCAACGCTCGGCCTGGTTTCGCCGGCAGCACCCCAGAGCCGAATCTCGCCGCCGGAGAATCTTTCCATTATAAATGCTCGATACGAGCGATGTGGGCGAGGGTCACTTGTGAAGTTCGATAGAAACAATCTGTGCTGTCACAGACGGGTTGGCGGATTCAACATATTCCACCTTCGCCGGATGGTTTTCCAGGTCTGTGCAGGGATTGAGGTCTCTTTCCGGCTGAAATCCTAAAGTACTGAAGGGGATCTTATAGTAGTTCTCGACGTGTAAGGAAAGAGCTTTTCCACTGCCTGAAACTGTCAGGTCCAACGACGGACTATCACAGGTGACGCTCTTCAGAACGCCGACGGCGAAGCGGTGCGGGCCTTTCGGTACGAACTGTTCCCGCCGCTTTAGCTTGGGCACAGTGCCTTCGGCCAAAGTCCGATCATGGCCGCTCTGATCCTCCCGTGCCCTTTTCTGTCGTTCGGCAAAACGAGATTGTGCCTCGGCATACTCCTGCGCGCGCGTGAGGACATCGGCCACCATCTGGCTTTCCGCCGGCGTCTTCGCGAGTTTCGCCGCAGCGTGCAAAACCACGATCGCATTCTGACTTTGTTCCATGGTCATCAGGATATTGGCGACGTTGATCCGGTAGCCGACGTTCGACGGATCCAGGGAGACCGCCGTCAGTCCCATCATGCGAGCTTCGTCAAGGTTCTTGTGCTGCATCGCGAGAAAGACGCCGAGGCTGTCGAATGCCGGCGCAAACACAGGATTCAGCTTAATCGCTGCACGAAGGCTGCTTTCTACCTGGTCCTGTCCGGTCGCCCCGCGAGCGTCACGCATCGACATGACCGCGTAGTAGTAATGGGCAAGAAAACTTTGCGAATCCAGTTGCACTGCCTGCTCATACCATTTCTTCGCTTCCTCGAAGTGGCCTTCTTGCATGGCAAGAAAGCCCTTGGTCTCTTGCGCTGAGACGTTCTTAGGATCTTCCTGGAGTACACGATCCAGGAGACTCTGGGCATCGCGCGTTCTATGGTTGTACGCCAGAAAATCCGCCCGCAGAGCGTCGGATTGCGCGCCGGTGAGAGATTGCAATTTGAACGCGGAATCATCCACCTCAGTCATAGTCGTCATCTTGAAGTAGCGAAAAGAGCCTCCCCGGATGTAGTTCCCCAGGTCCGCCTCCAGTTGCTTCAAATCGCCGAAGGCACGCGTAGCGGCTGTGACCGGATCGACTTTTTGAACCAGTAAGGCCGCGTAGTCGTTCAATAGGTGGGTCTTCTGGGCAAAATCATTCATCTGGATGTAGTGCATAAGAGCCCACGACTCGGCATAAAAGATCGAGCCTTTCTTCTCCTCGTGGTAGTACGGAGATTTCTGGTCCACAGCCAAGAGAGTGGCCAGTGGAAGAAGACGATTCTGCCGTAGCCACTCAAGATTCTCTGCGCTTGGTTCTCCGAGAGAGGCATCCTTCTCGTGGATTTCCGTGTTCTCGTAAAACTCCGCCAGTCCCTCATTCATCCACAAGGGCATCCAATCGGCGGACTTGCTGATGAGCAGATGCGTGTACTCGTGATAAATCACCGAATAGGGATGTTGCCCTTCAGCATCGATCCGCATTAACACATAATTCTTGTCCGGACCGTGCAGGAACAAGCCTCCGAGCTTGAGCGATCCCTTTGCCAGATACGCCTCCGGTTCGAGAGCCCGGAAGTCCTTTTCGTCTTTGAGAGCGAGCACAACGATCGGCACTCCGGGATCGACTTCCAGTTTGGGGAATGCCGCATGGAAAACCGAGCGCATGCGTTCGAACTGGTCGGCGATTCGGCGGCCCTGCTTCTCATTGGCATTGGTCGCCACGATAAAGTGTGGGCTGGTGACCTGTATCCAGTTCTCTGGCTTATCGCGGGCGGTGGCGAGAGGGGCAGTAAGAAGCACTGCGAGCGCAAGTGTGCGTGAAAGCATGGCAGAGGCCGCCGGGGGAAGAAACGCTTCGGCGGCGGAATTATAAATGCGCCGGTAGAGATCGCCCAGTGTGTTCTTGGCTTGCGGCAGGACGAAATACAATCGCGAGCTAAAAGCCCGGCGGGCGCTGGTCCGTGACCCCAAACGCCTGCTCAAGCGCTATGCCGGCCGCCCCCAGAGTCCCTTCATCGAAAAGGCGTCCAATGAGCGTCACCCCATGCGGCACGCGTTTCGGCGTCGCAAATGCTGGAAGGGGATGCGCTGGATCCGGAGCCCAATCGCTTCTCGCTTGCTGTACTTCGACGAATCCCGCGCGCAGGGTAAGCGAGGGATGTCCTGTGAAATTCGTGATGACCAGCATCTCGTCGCGCAGAGAAGGCACCAGTAGCAGATCGACTTCCGAGAACAAGCGGCCCATTTCATTGGCGACCTTGCGCCGCATACGATCAGCCTGTACGAAGTCGACCGCCGACAGGAATCTCGCCTGCCGGAACAGGTTCGGCCAAGCGTCGGGAACTTGCGCTTTCAACTCGCCAAGGCCACCGCTCAGCGTGAGCTCCTCAAACGCAGCCGCACCTTCCGCGAACAGAATTAAGTTCAGGCAGTCATACGGCCAATCGGGAATCGAAACTTCGACCAGTTCGAAGCCGACCTTCTTGGCCGTCTCCAGTGCAGCCCGATCCACCTCGGTTGCCGGACGCTCCTTCATCCAGCTGGGGAAGTACCCGAGCCGCAGCCCTTTGATCCTGCGGGTCGCGTCGAAATCGAGATGGCTGGGCACACTCGCAATATCGCCCGCGTCGGGCCCGGAGATCGCCTGCAGTACGAGCAGGGTGTCTTCGACACCACGAGTCATTGGACCCAGCTTGTCGAGCGACCAGCACAGGGTCATGGCTCCGGTGCGCGGCACGCGCCCATAAGTAGGACGCAGGCCGGTCACGCCGCAGCGCATGGACGGACTCACGATGCTACCGCCAGTTTCGCTGCCGATGGAAAATCCCACGAGTCCCGCCGCCGTTGCGGCTCCTGGACCGGCGCTTGAGCCGGACGATCCTTCTTCCGGCAGCCATGGATTCATCGTCTGCCCGCCGAACCAAATGTCGTTCAAGGCGAGCGCACCCAGGCTGAGCTTTGCGATCAGCACCGCGCCCGCGTCGCGAAGCCGCTTCACAACGACGGCGTCTTCCGACGGAATTCGATTACGGTAAGGTTCCGCGCCATACGTGGTCGGGATTCCCGCTGTGTCGAGCAGATCCTTTCCGCCCCAGGGAATTCCGTGCAGCGGCCCGCGGTACTTGCCGCCAGAGATCTCTCGATCCGCCTGCTTGGTCTGTTTTAACGCCAGCTCCCGCGTGATGGTGATGGCGCATCGCAGCTTGGGATTGAAGCGCTCGAGCCGATCCAGATAGATCTTCGTCAGGCGCTCGGAAGTGATCTGTCGCGTTTCGATCCAGCGGGAGAGTTTCGTCAAGGGCGCGTAAGCGATGTCTTCGTCTTTTGGGGGCAGGGAACCGGGATTAGCTTTGCTCCTGACGAACCGGTTCTCCTGTGCCGCCATCTTCACGCCTGGCAGTGCAGGATCCCATCGTGTGGCTGGCGCCAGATTGGATTCAAGCCGCAGTTTGCGCGGGCCCGTCCGCCGCTCGTACACCGACGCAAGGGTTCGGCGCCACGTGGCGGCAGCCATAGCGCGCTCGGCGTCGGTGAGCGGAAACTGGACCAGTTTCTCACCTTCGGCAAAAGTGTTCACCGACACTTCGGGCCCAAAAGCGGGCCCAGCGCCGAACGCGGGTGGTGCTCCAGGCGGCAGAGTGGAAAGATTCTGTGCGTGAATTCGCGATACCGCCGCAGCGCCCAGGATTCCGAGCGAGGACAGCGTAAGAAAGTCCCTGCGTGATTTCGACATGCATCTCCCGTGGTAGCGCCGGCGTCCCGCCGGCTGTCGCGCGGGCGTCTCGCCCGCGCATTGCCGCGACTATCCCACGCTCGGCCGCAACCCCACCTTCCTAGTTGTAATCGTCACTTGCGTAGGCGGAAGTTTCGGCGGCGGCCAATCCCCAGTGTGCGCCTCAACCGTAATCGTCCCCGGCGTTCGATTCCCCTGCACGATGACTTGCGCCAGCCCGTTGAACAAGCTGCGCTTCGGTTCTTTATCGGATTCCTGGCAATTCGGGTCGCCGTTACCCACGCCGATTAGCTCACCTTCTCCAGTCACCTTGAACAGAATCGGAACGTCGGCGGTAGGAACCGGCCGTCCTTCCTTGTCGAGCACTTCCACGCGCAGAACGCAGACATCTTCCCCATCGGCATTGATCTCCGTGCGGTCGGGACTCAGCCGGATCGTTTCAGGGTCGCCCGTGGTCTCTCGTTTTTCAGTTAGCACGACTTTCCCGTCCTTCGTGCCTCGAGCCTCGAGCACTCCGGGCTCGTAAGGGACTTTCCACTCCAGATGCGTGTAGGGCTCTACCTTCTGCGCACCGCGGCTCTTGCCATTGAGAAAGACTTCCACCGAATCCAGGTTTGAATGCACCCACACTGAAATCGGCTCGCCGTCGCGCTGTTCCCAATTCCAGTGAGGAAAGAGGTGCAGCACCGGCTCCGATCCCCACCATGCTTTGTAGTAATAAAAGTTGTCTTTGGGAAAGCCGCACATGTCGACGATGCCGAACTGCGAGTTGATCGATGGCCATCCGTAAGGGGTCGGTTCACCACGGTAGTCGAATCCGGTCCAGGCGAAGCCGCCCGAGAGCCATTCGCGTGTCGCGTAGAACTTCCACCACTCCTCGGCGAGTTGAGACCACGAAGTGTGATTCAGATCGTAAGCGCTGACCCAGTTGCGCAGCTTGTCCGTCGAATAAATACCGCGCGTCGAAACCGTGCTGGCCGTCTCCGACCCCACCGACGGCGTCTTTGGATGGCTCTTGTGCCACGCATCGTGCACTTTCAGGTTGTAATTGAATCCCATGACGTCGAGTTGCTCGGGAAAGTGGGTCTGAAAGTCCGCATTCACTGCGGCGGTGCACATGCGCGTAGGATCGAGTTCATGGGTGCGCTTGATCATGTCGTCGATAACGCGCACACCCTGCGGCTGCGGCATCATGGTCCACTCTTCGTTTCCCATGGACCAGAGGATGATCGATGGCGAATTGCGGTAACGCTTCACCATGGTTTCCAGTTGCGCCATACCCTCCGGATTGGCGCTCATCAGCCGCGTTTCGCACATCATCATCATGCCCATGCGGTCGCAGGCCTCGACCCACTCCGGCGTCGGCATGTTATGCGAGGTGCGCACAGCGTTCCCGCCCATGTCTTTCAGCACCGCCAGGCGAAACGCTTGCAGACGGTCGGGAAGTGCCGCGCCGACTCCTGCATGATCTTGATGGTTGCAAGTACCTTTGATCTTGACGGGCTTGCCGTTGAGGAAGAATCCCTTGTCGGCGTCCCACTTGATATCGCGCACGCCGAAGTTCACGCGCTCGGCATCACGCGCCTTGCCGGTGGACTCGACTGTCACCGTAGCCGAATAGAGATTCGGCGTTTCCGGTGACCAGAGTGCCGGATTCGCCAGGTTCGCGTTTGCCGTGAATGCGGCGGAACCGTCGGGCGCGATCGATTGCTGCGGTGAATCTGCTGTCGCGACCACCTTTCCGTTGGAGTCCACGACTTGCCAGCGCACGCGGCAGTTCTCGGCCAGCGAACCGTCGTTCTTTACGATCGTGCTCAACGCGAGAGCGGCGGAGTTGCCCTTCACCGCAGCGCGAATAAATGTTTCGCAGTGGCCGAGATGAAGCGAGTCAGTTTTCGTCAGCCACACATGCCGATAAATTCCGGCTCCTTCGTAGAACCAGCCATCGCCGAAGCTGGCGTCCATACGAACCATCAGATAATTTTTCCCACCGTAGTTCAGGAAGTCAGTCAGATCGAAACGGAATGGCGCGTAGCCGTTGTCGTTGCGTCCGATGAAGTAACCGTTGAGAAAAACGAGCGCGCTGCGGAAGGCTCCGTCGAATTCGACCACAGAGCGCCGGCCCGAATCTTCCTTCGGAACATCGAACGTGCGCCGGTACCAGCCAACGCTGGTTTCGGGATACCGCCTCCCCAGAGGCTTGTACCCGTGGCTGTTCTGCTCCTCATCGCGCACGAACGGCAGTTCAACCGCCCAGTCATGCGGCAAATTGAGATCGCGCCATTGAGAGTCATCGAACTTCTGCGTGGAAAACCAGAACTCGCCGCTTTTGGCGAAATCTCCTTGCCCCTTGCCGAACCCTAGATCGCGCGCCGGATCGGAGCCGTGCCCTTGAAAGAACTTCCAGCCAAAATCGAACAGGAGGCGTTCCCGCGGAGGAAGAGCACCGGCAGGCTCCACTGCGGGATAGCGCCCGAGTAGTGCATATGCACGCTGAACAGTCCCAGGGACCAGGGTGGAAGCCGAAAGCGCTAAGCCGGTGCGAAGCAGATCACGACGGGTGAGGGAAGTCATCTAGACCTCGTGAGGAATTCGACTGCAATGTCTCAGCGCGGAGGAGTCAGTTCACGCGAGTGCACTCACGTTGGGACCTCGCATTATAAAGCCTCAGTGGTCCAAGCGGCGATGTGGCGGGGCTACTGTGTGGGGACAGCCGCCTTCGGCTGTCCGTCGCCCGAAGGGCGACTGGTTTTTTGGCCGCACAACTACCAAGAAAGCCGTCCCTCTCGTGCTCCGAAGTCCGTCATCTCAGCACTGAATTTCCGGTGCACGGGGCCAATCGGCCGCTCCCGCGGCCGGACAGCCGAAGGCGGCTGTCTCCACAAATTCTGAAACTCTTCCGGAGATACAGTTCATTTCGGTTCCTGCACTTCTCCAATGCCAACGATCTTGGATGAGGTCCGAAACTTCCTGTAGTCGCGATAGGTCTGCTCCCCGTCGATGTTGTAGCCCTTCAACAGTGCAACCCGGGCATCGAATCTAAAGGTCAAATGCTGGGGCAGCCAGATTTCGTCGCTCATCCGCATCTGTTCGTACATCACGCGCGTTCCTTTGTGAATGCGGGCGACAATCCATCCGAAAGAAGCCGTGTCCACGGCCTCAATGTCCGTTTTTACCAGTTGCATATCCTCTTTATCGATCCACAGGCGTCCGCGAAACTTGGAGACGAACTTTGCACCCTTGTCCTCCGATTCAAAACCGGGCCGTGGCTCGCCATCGATGACCCAGGCTTCGCGGCCATCCACCAGTTCCGTTCCAACCAGCCGGAAGTCGTGGGAATCCGCAACTGCGCTCACGAATTTGCGGCCTTCCTCCCGCTGTTTTGTTTCCTTCTCAATACGCTTCTTCCGATCGTCCTCAGATTCATTCTTGTGTTTGTCGACGATCTTCTGTATGCGTTCCTCTTCTTTCGCCGCCTCCTTGGCGTCGAGGGCCTTGTCGTCTTTTTCGATCAGCCGCCGCACCTGTTCGCCATAGATTTCAACGATTTCATAGGTCCTTATTTCCGTCGACTTGACCTGTCCATTGCCACCCAAGGATTTATCGACATCACGCTCGATGTAGGTGTAGTCGCGCTGCTTCTTGTAGTTATCCCGGTAGTTCTGCGCAACCACGCGCGTCAGCTCGCGCATCTGCTCCGGTGAGAGCTTGCCGTTGGCGTCGGGAGTGAGATCGGGCCGTTCCCGCGGAGTCGTCGCCTGAGCGCTGCCAGGCGCCTTGCTGGCATCTGCGGCCGGCGGGGCAGCATTGGCGGGAGTTCCGGACGGCGCATCCTGCTGCGCGATCGCGCTCAAGCACGCGAGCGTGCAAATGCCGATGGGGAGGAGTCTCATCCGCATAGGTCTAATCTTAACCTCATTGACGCGATATCGTGTCTTGAGGATGCAAACGGAGGAGAATTAGATGGACATGAAATCTTCAGCTCTCCAGTCTGCCGGACGTTGACCGCGAAACGTCCAATTGCCGGCAGGCGCGCTGAATGATCTCGAGCTGGGAAACAGCCTCCAGGAATTGAAAGCCGTAGCGGAAAGCATTCCGTTGGCGAACGAGAGCATGAATCTGAACCTCACCGGTGGGCACGGTGAACTCCAGTCGCACTACCTCGCCTACAGGTACCTCCACGCGCAGCATGGCGGAAATCCCCGACTCGCTAATGTCGACCGAATGCCCTCGAACCACCTGAGAGTTGCGTGGATAGATGCGAACATCGACTTCCAGCTTGTAACGAGGGTGACGGCGGGCATCCATTACTGACTAATCCCGATCTTTATAAGCCTTCCCTAAGCACTCTGCCTGAAACAGCCTTTCGTCGACTCGGTGCAGGCGTTTCTCCTGCGCCTTTGTGAGCAGGGAAAAGTGCTTCACATCGAACAGATGATAGACGATGAACCAAACGGGTTTGTCAGTGGTCATCCAGTTCTGCGAGTCGAAGCGCGAAAGGTTGACCGGAAGCGAGTATCGCCGCAGGGTCCGCTCACGCCTCAGGTTGAAGTAGGCGTTGAAATAACTCAGCGCGAGTTCCCGCAGGTTGCGATAGATCGGTTCCCTCCAGCGGCATCCGGTGTAATTAGACTTCGCCACCGCACCCCAGCAGCCGTCCTGGCGAAAAATCGCAATCACGTGGTCGGTATCATGCTCGGCTTCGAAATCCAGCAGCAAAGGCGCGTATCCATTCGCCCGTAGAGCGGCTGCACCGAAGATGGCGCCCTCCAGACAATGCGACGACTGTTCGGCTAGTACTTTGCGCGGTGACCAGGCCGTATCCTCCAGGTGATACGGCATGTCGTCAAGGAACTTCTGAATGCCGTACGGATTCTTCATGCTGCGCAACTTGCGCAATTCTTTTGGGGTGAAACCGAAGTTGTCGGCCTTCATTTTTGCTCTTGCAACGATCGCTGAGACAGAAAGATGGTACTCAATTCCTCGGGCGAATCGACCAAAACATCCGGATCTTCCTCTTCCAAGGTATGCGGTGCGAATCCATAGGTGACGGCAATCGTCCACAACCCGGCATTGCGTCCGGTGCGGATGTCCACATGAGAATCGCCAACAATTGCGGCCAACTCCGGCCGCACACCCGCTTCACTCACCAGTTTCAGCGCGCCCTCGGGTTCCGGCTTCTTCGTGGAGAAGCTGTTCCCGCCATAAATCTGCGAGAAATACTGGCCCAGCCCCAAAGATTCGACGATGGCTCGCGAAGGATTCACCGGTTTGTTTGTCAACACCGCCATTTTCCGCGGCATCCCGTTGCCGGAGCTCTGAATCGCGCCGAGCGCCTCCTGAATCCCGGGATACACGGTCGTGTGGTCCAATTTGTGCTCGCGGTAGTAGGAAAGGAAGAATTCCAGCCCTTTGCGGACCAGCGCCTCGTCAACTTTCTCGCCTCCCAATGCGCGCTGAATCAAAATCGGCGCCCCATCGCCCACGTAACTGGCGATTACCTCTTCCGGCAATTCAGGACGGTGAATGTGGCGCAAGGCCGCATTCACCGAGTGCACCAGGTCGAGGCGCGAGTCGATGAGGGTGCCATCGAGATCGAAGATGACAAGCTTTATAGAGTGCGGATCAAACGCACGGCGGATACGAATCATGTGCTCTGTCAGAATAAAGCACTCGGCAGTCAGCCGTCAGCACTCAGCCCGTGTAGGTCTGGGGATTTGTGTGGGGACGGGCGCTTCCGCCCGTCCCCCGAGCGCAGCTCGGCTTTGCCACTTGCAGTCCGTCGGTATTTCTAGTATTATCGAAATATGACCGGTACAAAGCCCTCCCCGACCAAATCCGCCGAGCGCGTCGCCAAATTCGCTGACATGTTCTCCGCCATGGGCACCGAGCCCAGGCTGCGAATCATGCAGCTGTTGCTGACCGCGCATCCCGAAGGACTTGTGGTCAGCGAGATTCAGGAAGAATTGGAAATCCCCAATTCGACGCTCTCCCATCACCTCGACAAATTACGCACCGAAGACCTGGTGGCCGTGAAACGGGAGGGGACATTTCTTCGTTACACCGCCAACACCGAAGCTCTGCAGGAACTGCTGCAGTTCCTTTACGCCGAATGCTGCACTCGTAACAAAGCCCTTAAGCCGCAAGACATCGTACACAGATCTGCAGATAGGAGTCATTATGAGCACCACTGAAACTACCGACATCAAGGAAGTCGTAAAACAGAAATACGGCGAAGCTGCTTTGCGCGTGAAAACCGGCGGCAGTTCCTGCTGTGGTGCGACCGCCAGCACTGGGTGCTGCGATCCTATTACGACGAATCTATACGACGCCGCCCAAACTGGACAGATTCCCGAGGAAGCGTTGCTGGCCTCGCTCGGATGCGGCAATCCCACGGCCCTGGCGGAGCTTAAGCCCGGTGAGACCGTGCTCGATCTGGGC